>ERZ773185.306-NODE-306-length-46062-cov-62.401178_pt1 | contig 46062 bp, 67 predicted proteins | sample MGYA00580531_ERZ773185 | MGnify/ENA primary metagenome ERZ773185 (study PRJEB29015, sample SAMEA2737799) | human gut metagenome | biome: human gut; feature: human-associated habitat; material: faeces | place: China | collected 2012 ...
GTGCACTCTGGCGGTCCTGAGAAGCAGCACGTCTGAGATCATTGTTTTCAGCCTGAAGAGAAGAAATCTTTTCATTGCAAAGATAATCAAGAATTGCTCTTGTTCCTGCATTCTGACTGTCAATAATGTCTCTTGTGTTGTTGTTCATGGTGTTCTGCAATGCACAGGTATTCTGTGCCATATTGTAGTTCACACCTTGGATAGCTTCCCTGGTTTCACAGCAACAGTTCGCAAGCTGTGCCTGGAGCGCGTTTGTGTTCTGCATATTTGCTACAGTATCGGCATTGATTGCCTGCTGGATTCCAAAGCCGGTCTGCATGATGTTTGTATTGATTCCATTAAATCCGGTAAGCATACCGTTGTTTACTGCATAGAATCCATCACAGAGACCGTTGTTGATTCCGTCAAGTTTGCTAATTACTGCGGAGTTATCGAATCCTCTCTGAATGTCTGCCTGAGTAGCTGCTGTGGCTGCATATCCGCCGCCGTTACCGTTATTGCCCCATCCGTTGTTTCCCCATCCGAAGAAAGCAAAAATGAATAAGACAATAATCCACCAGCTGCCATCTCCGCCAAACATGCCGTCATTATTTCTACCGTTTCCGGTAGCAGCGGCAATATCTGCTAAACTATAATTTCCATCCATAGTTATAATCTCCTTTTTGTGTATTTACATCAATCTGGCCAGATTGTAATGTACTATTTCGTTCCTTTCAACATGTGCTGAAACTGTCCTGCCATCTGTTGAACCTGATTAAGCTGTTGCTGAGAAATTCGTCCAGACTGTAACATTTTCTGGACTTCTTCCTTCGGGTCTCCCTTAAAATTTTGCTTAAACTGCATAAACTGCTGTACCATCTGCATTGGCCCATTCCCCTGTGGCATCCCACCACCGAGGGCATTGAATAATGGATTACTCATCTGCGTTTCCTCCCTTGCCTGCTGATTCCTGCACGGCATTAGCTTTAACAGGTTCAGAAAAAGAATTTAATCGGTTTATGATAGCTTCGTATTTGCCCTTTAAATCGTCATATTCCTGTCTGGTGACGTATTTACTGTCCATGTTCTGAACAGGCTGTTTAGGCGGCATCTGAGCGCCTACCTCGTGATACTCAAACGTCCGTAATGGCTGTGGCATACCGGACACGTCTGTGGATTTTATGTAAAACTTTTCGCTCTCTGAATCCATTAGCAAAACACTTGTCCCGGGTGCTACCAGATAGGATTTCGCGCCGACTTCGCCAGATACCCACAGGATACCATTGTTATTCTGTTGAGATTGTTGTACTGGTTGAGCTGGCATCTGGACAGGCTGTTGCTGGAACTGATTCATTTGCCCCGGAACACCAAAACTATATTGATAAGGATTGTTATATAATGCCATCTTATGCACCACCTTTCTGATTATATTTTTGCATAGATGTATTAATCTAAAAAGTTCAAAAAAGTGTCAAAAAAGTATTGACACATCACTCAATGAGTGATATTATAATATCAGAAAGAGGAACAAGAAAACCAAGGAGGAAAAAGACATGAAGAAATATAATTTATCAGCAATAATGAAAAGAGCATGGGAGTTAGTTAAGAAAATGAGAATGTCTATTTCCTCTGGTCTCAAGAAAGCATGGAGGGAAGCAAAGAATATGTGTAAAGAATTACCGGAACTGGTTGGTAGTCCAAAGCAGATCGCCTGGGCTGAGGATATCCGTAAGAAAATGATCGAGTATGGAAACAGTTGCATTAATTTTCATGAATTCAAGGGCAGAAAGAAAATGCCGGAGCGCATGAAAAAAGCCATGGAAACTATTTACAAGATTAAGGAAGCAAAATGGTTTATCGAAAACCGCTATTGTGCTTACAGTCCAAGAGAATTAGACGTTGAATTAAATAGCGATATTGATTGTGAAAACAACATTTGCGAAAGAAAATTTAAAGAAGCTTTGAGCGATTATGAAAAAAAGATGGAGTGGAAATAAGATGTTGAAAAAATATGAATACGAAAAATTCTTGAGCATGGTAAAACACGATCTTGAGAATCAGGAGAAATCAAACCTTTTGCCATTTGATTTTCCAGAGGACGCGGAATTAGTTCATCCAGTTAGAGATGAGAAAATAATTGATGCAGTGTACCGATTTTTGTCAGTTCGTAGCAGCGGTTATATCGACATACCAGTTGAATTAGATAGTAAGTACCATACATGTCTGTGGAATAAGATTTATAAGCAAATTGGAATTTTATTTCCAAATCTTAGGGTAGAACAAGTATATAGTATAGTTAGATATGTTAGAACTAAATTTATTTATGATGAAATGAAGAGAATGAAAACTGACACAGGAAATTTATGTTCTTATGTTGCTTACTCTGATTCAGATGAAAAGTTTACATTGGATGAACGATGTCCAAAAATATTTTTGCAACAAACTTGGACAGAAGAAGAGGATGAGGTATTCTATTTCAGAATCCTTCCGTCCTCGATGGGATTCTTCACATATCAGGTAAGAGAAGAGGACGTATTTCCCGAAAAAGTTTCTTCAGATCCTCTTGATTTTCACGAAATTAGAACATTATCTGGACTTACACAGCAAGCTTTTTCTGAAAAATACGGTATTCCTAAAAGGAGTATTGAGAACTGGGAGGGTGGTAAACGCAATCCTCCGGAATATGTGATAAAACTGCTTGAAAGGATTGTGAAAGAAGATTTTTGTTAAAAAAAAATGGGAGAGGGTAAAAATATCCTCTCCCTACTTTTTAGCATACTTTAATTATTTTGTTGTTCACTCTCCGGCTTAACCGTTTCGCTGTGGATATACTCACATTCATCTGCTCAGCACAGTATTCAAGAGTGCGTTCCTGGCATCTCAGCCGGAACAGTCTTTCTTCATCCGGTGTAAAATTACACTCTGTCAAGAACCTGTCTATATCTTTCTTAGTGAATACATATAACTTCATGAGCATACCCCTTACTAATGCTAACGTTGATTCTGTGCAAGATAATTTGTAAGCTTCTGTTTTGTTTTTTTTAATTCCTCCACATTGTTGCCGCTGATCTGACTGTCCAGCATGGTCGACAATACTTCCAAAATTAATGAATCTCGTTCTGCAATTCTCCGAAGACTTTCATAATCTCGTCTATCATGTTCTTCCAGTGTCTCTACTCGCTTATTGAGCCGGAACGCCGGAGTAATCCATTTAAAAATTACGGCTGCCGCCCCTCCGACAATGGACACCCCTCCGCAGATAGAGAGGAAAATCTGTACAAATTCTGATATGCTCATTTATTCTCCTTTTCCCAGTAATATACTGGGATCTCGTTGCCGGAATCCCATGTATCGAAATATTTGCCCTCTTGTACTGTCACCACATGACCATCTATGCAGAGGATATATGTGCCTGTCGGATGATCTATGCAAAAGTCATTGACTGTATAGATATATCGTTCTGATTGTTCTATCAGCTTGCGTCTGTATCCATGCTTATAGAGGTACGCTCCCCAGACATAATTTGCACTTGGCATATCTGACAGAGCGCACGCCTGTATCATTAATCCGGTAAATACCGTTTCCCAGTCGAACCCGGTTGCTTTGCATATTGCCCGGACAGCACAATCCCCAACTCGATTCCCGGCAGGATTTGGATTATAATATTCCCATCTATCCATCAGTCAATCCCCTTTGCTGTCTTATATCGTTTTGCCGCTCCTCTGGCTTTTGCGGCGTTCTGGCGATTCCACTTAGCTATCATGAGCCGGTCTTGCAGTTCCCTCAGGTTGTTCTGCTTGCAGTAATCCTTATATGCAGCATTTTGTTTCTGTAAAAGATAAGACTTCCGGTCAAGGTCTTGCTGTAATGCGAATCTCGTCTGTTCGTCCTTGCAGTTATCAACCGCCGCTTGCATTCCAAGGACTTCTCGCTTCGTTTTGCGGATTCTTCGTTCATAAGTACGTTGCCGCTGTTCTTTTTCATACTGCTTTCCCTTATTGGCTTTGTCCTGCGCTGATAGTTCTGTATAGGGATTAAATTCTCCATCACTTGCCCCAAAGCTATGCCGACAGTTAACTCCTGACAGTCCGCTTGCTGTTCCGTATCCGGTCAATGAGAACGGCGGAAATTTCTTGCTCTTGCCAGAACGAGAGTATATCTTTCCTTGCCACCATGCGTGATTTCCCGGATTCTCACCGCCATCACCCGTTCTGGCTCCCATGTGAGCACTGACCAGAACTAAATCCCAGTTCATTTCTTCCATGCGCTTGAGAGATATATCTCCCGTAGCCTGTGCCACACCGGTTCTGACAGAACGTGCTACTGCTGTTTCAATCGTGTCTTTTCTGCCAGATGGGTATGTGACGGTAACACCATCACTCACAACGTTATTAACTGCCTCTTTGATGGCTTGCGTATACCCAACCGCCCCAGTCATCACATGGTTATATGCAAGGTCGCATTGTTCAATATAGAGCCTCTGAGCGGCACTTGCAGTTGTCCGTGTGAAGTTCTTCCACTCGCCCATGGTTGCAAGCATATTCCGTTCCATGAGCCTTATCATAGATGGAGACTGCTCAAGCGGCACAGGGCTTAATCCTGCCGCCTTGTATACCTTGTCATCATAGTTCATTGCAGTGATTCCGGCATCTTCAAACGCTTCAAGAAGTTCCTGTTGTTCGCGTTTGGTGTACTTTGATAGTTCTGCCAGAATGTCCTCTAGCAGTTCACCGGATTCCTGTAGCGTTCTGATTCTCCACGCATCGGCATTAGTCAGAATATAGTCCTCACCTCTGCCGATTCTTGCCATCATCCGCGACACAATCTCAGAGATGATATACTGATGCAGTTCTTCGGCAATCTGCTCGCTGCCCTCTACTATCCGGCGTAAATATTCTGGACTAAGCATAGTATATCACCTCTTTCGATAAATGTTGTGGTACATGTTTGGTTTTTTTGGTAATTAACTAAAGCATTCTTTAGTTAATTACCGTAATGTGAAATAATTGCTCCCACTATACACTCACCTAAACGAGCATATCCACTGGAACTACAATGTAACTGATCACTATTATACGGAAATGGCGCAGAACCAGCGTATGTTTCAAGAACCACTTGACCATCACGTTTCTGATAATACGCTTTTCCATTTTGGTATCTTATTCGTGTTGTATTAACTGGATTGCCAGTTGAATCTAATTCATATGGTGAATACTGCTCATTGACTGGATTCGCACTTGCGCCAAACACATTCCACGTATATTTATTACTTCCAGAATTGTGCCATAAATCACACACTGGAATGTTATTATGATTTCCAACAGAAACAATCATATTTGCTAATGTTTCCATTGTTCGCCCACTGCCTGTCGGATATTCTTCATATCCATCTGCATCAATATACGGATATCGTCCCGGACAGTGCGGAGTTACATACAAAACTTTGCATGTTAGGTTATTTGCTTGTGTTAGTGTCTCATAAATACGATTAATTGTGTACTGAATTATTCCCGCAATCGTTGATTGGCCACTTCCATCCGTTTTATAGCAATCACCGATTTGTCCATCTTCTTTCCCACGGTCGTTATACGCCGGAAGAACAACGATTAAGGATTTATCCTTTACATCATCGACCGATAGCGGCTTTAAAACTCCACTTGCAGATGTTTCATTATCGTAATCACCACCAAGTCCTTTATCACCATCTACCATTGATATTGTTCCAACGCCGCCTTTAGCATGAGTAGATACATTCATTCCAAGAATAGTGTTTAATTGATTCTGCCATTTATTGGCGGCTGTTATACTATCACCAATAACTAATGCATTTTTTCCTTTCCAGTTATTAGTAGGCACATCTGGTATTTCACTTTTTAATGCTAAATCAGGAAGACCTACACCACCGTTAATATGAGTTTTTAATATTGATACTAAGTAATCTTTTGTTAAATCTCTACTATTTTCTGTAGAATCAAAAACATATACCTTTGTTTTATCTTCTCCTGTTGAAGCAGAAAAGGTAATCACTAACGTTTTGGCATTATCACCTGCTTTTAAAACTCCCCATGCATACGTTTCATCATCTATTGTAATTTTATTATTTACCCTAATTAGAGTTTCGAATCCTGATATTGTAGATGTAATTCCGATACCATTGATAAGATTATCTTCATATAGTTTTACAAAACACAAATAGCTTTTACCACTTGTTGGTTTGGAGAATAAAATATCAGAATACCAACTATTATTATTATGAGTTATCTCAACCCCATCAGTTAATACTGGTAATGGCTGTGTAATTTTCTGAGCAGTCTGAGCAGTCTGAGCAGTCTCGGCAGTCTGAGCAGTCTTGGCAGTCTTGGCAGTCTCGGCAGTCTGAGCAGTCTTGGCAGTCTTGGCAGTCTCGGCAGTCTCGGCAGTCTCGGCAGTTACTCTTTTCTCCCAATAATTAGTGCCATAGATTGTCTTACACTTATTTAGGAGATCCGCACTTTTTAATGTTTCTTTTGCAATATCTGTCACATCAATAAGCAACATTGACTTTTTAGTAAGGGTGTATTCAATCCCCGTATTAGTCATAATACCAATTTTAATTGTGTCTGTGTTATATTGCGTTTCTTCGTACCGAAAAATATTGGAAGTCGTGTATTGCGCACCGTTTTTTGTGATTTCCGATTCTGTTGTGCTTATGACGCCTAAATTAACTTTATCGCTATAGCAATACGCAGCGGCGGAAACATTTGTGATGTTTTCACCTGTTACAGTTCCCGAAAAATAAAAGATTTTTTCCTTCCCCTCGTTTGGAATTGAATACGAAAAATTATAGCGCCCATAATTTACAGTCGGAACAACCGTTATACTTCCATCGTCATTTGTGGTTGCATTCGCTCCCAGGACTTGTTCACTTTTCAGTTTTGATACCATCGCCAGATTTTGCACATAATCAACCTTATCTTCCTTCAGTGAAGCAATGTCTGTTTTATTCTGTTCGATCTGCTGTGCCTGTTCTGTGGTGGCACCGGGCTTGACCGGGTTCTTTTCAAGGTACTCATTTACTGCATTCTTGATTTCTTCCGGCGAGATTTCACCGCCCATTCCTTTCAAACACAATTCGTATAAATACTTCTCTTTTCGCGTGATCGGTTTCGGGATTTCGCCCGTATAATCACCTGTCAAGTACGCAAGATATTTTTCTTCCCTTGTTACTGGTTTATCTGCCATCTTTTTACTCCTCTCCGAATAATGTTGGTTCGTCTGGCTGAGCTTCTTTGACCATTGCTTTCGCTTCTTCCTCAGTCATTCCCTCAAATTTCACAAAATACAGCCATGCCGGAACCTTGTTAGTGGTCACATACTGCCACCATCTTGCACGGTCGTTTTCCCTGACGTAGAGAATGTCTCCGAAATCATAATTAACTTCATAGACTCCGACAGGTGCAAGTCCGTACAGGTCGGCGTAAACGTTCAGTGCGTAAATTACTTCGTCCAGACAGGATTCCAGTTTATCTCGCACATCTTTAACGAACTGTACTGTCCTCTGCTGTTCCGCTTCCACTCCTGTAGCCGTCTGAATGCCACTAGATTCGTTGAAAACAAAGTACCCGTTAGAGAATCCAATCTTATATCCTAACTGGCTTAAAAGGGCATTTATGCCGGCTATACGGGTATCTGTGTTGAGAATTGGATTGATTTCCTGATAGAACTCTTTCTCGTCCTGTCCGAATACATTCTTGACAAAGTGCGGTAAGCTCATCTCATTTCGCCTGTGCTCCATACCCTGCGGTGACATGGCTGATACAGGCGTACCGCTCGGCATCAGTAGTCTATCATCTGCCAGAACAATCTTCTGCGAATCAAAAATTTCTCCGGCATTACGGCTGTATGCAATGTCGAGGTCTTTTAACTCTTCAATGGCTTCAGCAAAAATTGGAAGTCCCAGTGGTGCACTGATGTCCACGTTGTTAGCCTGTGGCGTCCGTAGAACTCCGTACAGAGGCCCGTCCAGCTTCTCCCCGTTTGCCTTAAGAATCGGCGGCGTATCTGCCATTAGGTCAGCCCACTTTGTCTGTTTAAGGTCGATCTTATCTCCGATGCTCTGAGGAGATTTTGATACGTAAGCTCTATTAGAAACGTAGTACGGATAAGTTGTCACGCCATCTATTGTGGCCTCAACAAATCTGTGATATTCAAGCCGTGTATAATATTTCCGTCCAACAGTATAAGAATCCTTGAATATAATTCCTTTGATCTCTTGATTGTCATAATCCACAATCATTACATCTGCCGGAGTAAATACGTCAAGGCTCTCACCGTTCGGCTTAATGAACACCGTTCCATAAGCGCAGCCATATTCTACCCAGTGACGGATTTGGAAATATACCTTGTCAATCTGTTCCTGAAGCCACGTAGCTCTTGCGGAACCGTCTACCTGAATGCCGATCGCCAGTGTTGCAAGTCTGGCAGTCTCAGAACACACAGATTTAGCAAAATTAATCGTCTTGATATTATTCTTATCATCTAACCATTCCGGCACTCCCCTGTAAATGTTCGCACACCGGTTAATCAGTGATTCCATATCTGGAAATTCTGCTGCCTGGATATTGAAGTCCTCTTCGGCTTGTTTTTTGAAAATCATGTTAAACCACCTTTTTAGTGTTGTTATAAGTCCCATTTAATCTACCTTTTAAAATCCATCCATCTTACAGAAGCATCTTGCACAATAATGTCTTCATATTCTACAACTTTTAAGATTTCGTTAATGTCAGATGATCCATATATTTTTAAACCGATGCTTAAGAATTTATTTATTTTATCTGAAAAGTACCTATCTAACATTTTATGCACTGTACCCCCTCCTGTTAAATAACGGCTCATAAGCATACCTAAGTGCCGAGATTGCGTGGTCGTTTCCGTCAGGATAACCGCTTATTACATTTCCCTCTTTGTCCCTGTCATACTCATATTCCGTAATTTCCTTGTATGCGTTCGGTGTCCGCTTCGGGTCAATGACAAGTGTCTTTGTCTGTAAGAATTTGAAACCATACTCGATACTTCCTGGTCCTTTGATTGCTCCTCTGGCAGGGAGTCCGGCGTCTCGGAAGTCATTCACGGATTTAGGCTCCGCAGAATCACATATCATCGTATAATCGTCATAGCCTTTTTTCTTAATCCAATCAGCGGTCTTGGAGTTGCTCCATTTATTTACATACAGCTCGTCAATCAGATATATCTTCTCTCTAGCAGAATCGTAATAAGTTCGGAGATAGCAGAACTGGTCCGGGTACCATCCATAATCTACGCCAGCGAAAATACGGTCCATGCGACTGATTTCTTCATCTGTAATATCTCTAATCTCCAGATATTCAAATACGTTTCCACCGTCTCCATTCGGAACACCCAGATATTCATGTTCATAGGCTTCTGGATTGATTTCTTTCAGATGTGCTGCATCGTCAATGAACTTCTGTCCGAGCCACTCCGCCGGGGCTTCCAGATAACTCGAATGATGAATAACTCTTTTCGGGTTAGGTATGAGCTTAATCCTGTTTACCCAGTTTGATTTTGACTTCGGTGGGTTATATGATGAAAAATCATAGGATTCATCACCACCACGAAGCACTGACTGATTAACAGAACGTTCCTGAGCATCTCCCTTCATTTGATCTTTTTCTTCTTTCCAGAGGATTCCGATATATCCAAATTCCGGCTTAATAGATTTTAGTTTGGTTTCATCGTCCAGACCACGGAAGTATATTGTCTGCCCTGTCTTAATATACTTGATCTCAAGCGGTGACACCTTGCATTCAAATTCTTCCATCAGTCCGAGTTCGTTGATAGCCCATTTCATGTTAGCATATACAGAATCTTTCAGAGTGCCGGCCACCTGTCTTGTAATGCAGGCGTGCATCTGGGGGTTATTCTTGATAAGCTCAACAATTTTAAAAGCCACGAATGAAGATTTCAGGCCGCCTCGGCCGCCCTCGAATACATATTCAATGTTGGGCTTAATCTGTCGGTTAATGTCCACGAATGCCTTGCCAAGCACTCTGGCAGGAAGTTCGTATTTGCTTTCGTCTGATTTTGATACGGCTACCAACTGTTCCCATTTGTCCACTGCCTGCATATTTCCTTTGATAGCTTTATCGTATACAGCAGCTACAATACAGGCATTGTTGTTTGCGTCCTCGTCAGATATTCCCATCTTTGTGAGCTTCTTCTTTGCAGCAGTCGGAGCAGGATTCTCAGCTATCATTTTTGCTAATTCAGAAAGGGTTTTCTTTTGACGGCGCGCTTGACCTGATGCAATACCGCCTTTTCTTCCGTTTTCAGCGGCTGCCGTGCGGCTTTGTTCACTTGTAAAATCAAAAGATTTTATGTCTTTTCTCGCCATTTCAACATCCAATCATATCCTTTCTGAATTAAGCTATAAAACCCCACAATAACACTTCTGAGTATATTCTATCACAGGTCCGCAGAAAAGTTGTGGTACATGTTTGAGGAATTTTGCTCTAAAAAAGAGCCGGTAAATACCGACTCTCTAATTTTATTCATTGTTACGCAATTTCCTGACCGTCTCACCCTGATCTCCCGGGCACCCCATGAAACACTCCGGGCAATGCTCGTAAAATGTACATCTGATGCAGTCATGTGGACTGATTGAGCTGCAATATTGATGCAGTACTGCGAATGCTGATATGGCGAGCTGTGGGGTTATGTCTGGTGTGAGTTTATCTGGCATAGTTATCACTCCTCTCAAATCGTATAAACATGCTGTTTTGGTGCTACTTTTCCACGTTCTCTCCCTTTCTCGAAAGGCCTTACAAATACTTTCTTACCGCTTTTGTACGTTCTGTAATGTCCTCTTACGCTCCAACATGGGCAGCTGATTTGACTATGTTTTACGGATTTTTGATATAGATTATTCTCTACAACATATTCAATCAAATCATCAAGAAGAAAAATTTTATTATCTTTTTTTGACAAATGATTTTTCCCCCTGCTATTGACTTTTCTGCTTCTATCTACTTTTCTTATAGCTTTTTCCCTTGATTCAATCTTTTCCATTATGGTTATCAATGCTCGTATTATGAGTGTACAATAGTCGTGGTCAATTTTTTCGTATCTCCGATATACTTCATCCTCGACATCCGTAACTTGTCCCACCATTATCTGCATGCCATATTTTTCTGAAAATTGAATATAATACGACACTTCCGGAAATTTATCTTCTTTTTCTGGTATAGGCTCTGGAACTACTACCATTCCTTCATCAAGTAATAACTCTCGACTGTAAAGTTGTATAAGTGCCTCATGTACTTTATCTCCATCAATCAATCTAAGAGTAAAATCAGAAAAAATAAATTTACATTTCAAAATATCACCAAGCTCTTTAAGTGGTTTCAAATCTTTTATTTCACAAACAATAGTAGGAAAGAAATAATCATCCATTCTTCATCTCCTCCAGCTTCTTCTCTATCGGATTAATAATCTCATCTAATACCTGCTGCTCATAATTTTCTTTCCAAAATTTCTCTCTTTTCCAAAACGGAACTTTTTTAACTTCACCTATTAAATCAATACACGCCATAGCTGTCAGCATTCCCCAGTATCCGTCACATGCTCTTTCGTTGCACCAGTTTACAAATTCTTTAAATTTCATTCTTGAGTTCCTCCAACTTCTTCTCAGCTTCCTCACGTGTGAGAAATACTATTTTTCCAATATCTTCTAAACGGTAGCAACTTTCTCCCATATCTTCTTTGCCTATTGTGTCAAACCTTACAGCACGTTCATTTTTGCAACAGAGAAAATGAATTTCTGAAACAGTCATCGGAATAATCGGTTGCTTGGCTCCGGCATTCATTCTATAAACCGTGTCTCCAACATTACACGGCAACCTCACAAGCAAGCCCTGTTCTTCAAGTGTCAATCTCTCCATCTACTTCACCTCTTTTACTTCTTGATATATGATTGCCAAATTAAAATCGCTTCTGATAAATCTCAGCGTCAGTTTATGATTTACAGCATTCCCGAGCTGATCGTAAATCCGGTACATATCCTCTTAGTCAAAGTTTGTACCAAGATATCTGTTAAGGCTTGATATTAGCTGGTCTCTCCATTCACAGTTCCTTTTACACGAACTGTATGGTTCTCCTTTTGCCATTGACCTCGAACACCATTCGAGTAGCTTACAGATGATATCTTCTTTATCAGTACAATTCTTTGCCGTAAAATATACATTTCATTTTTTGGAAAGGATTATTTCCCCGCATCTGTTTATGTAGCTTTCAGGGAAGCATTCCATGAGATTAAAAATTTCGTCAGTCATCTACTTCACCTCTTCCATCTGACTTTCTACAGTGTCTGCAAGCAACTTCAAGGACTTAATAAACGAGTCAATCAATGTTCTGTCTGGGTTTTTAGCAAATGCCATGACAAGGTTTATAGCATCTTTGATCTTCTTCTCATATTCAATTACGTCTGATGCTTCTACTAATTCATATCCCAGTGTAAGGCTGGCATTTCTTGTTAGTTCTTTATTGCTATAGAACTTTAATATATCCGGGATCTGCTGTTCTTCAAAAGGATATGGATACACTTCTTTTCCGCCGTACCATCTATATCCTTGTTTCTTTGCTGCTTTCAGAATATTTTCGTACTCTTCATGCGTTCTGACTAATACACATTTATTTGTCAAATCGATCATCTACTTCACCTCCTGCTCAGAAAGTGGCTCGAATCTTTTCTTCTGCTTTACATGTGGATATTTCTTTCTATCCACATCACTCGTAAACATACTTAACGGTCTGCACCATGTCACAAATGGGTCTACAAAGCACTTGTAAATCACCATAATTTCATCTGATTCTGTATGAACAGCAATATCATTTACGATGTAGGTTCTTCCTTTAAAGTGCTTGTATCTTCTCCCTACCATGTTTTCTTTTAACTTTTCTAATGTTTCGACTGATACGTTACTCATTCAACTCCACCACCTTTCACAATTTCATCAATTGTTGCATCTCCTTCTACACAATATTTTTCAAATAAATAATTCTCTAATTGCTCCACAACCTTGTCCACATCAAAAGCTGTCAGCTGATTGTTAACACAATCGACAAATTCTTTCTGGTCAGAACTAATGCTATTTCCAATATCCCATATTTTGATATATTCAATTAAGTCGTCCGCATCAATTAGTCTGCTCATATTTTATTCCTCCCACACTCCCAACAACCGCATTCTCTCATACAGTACAGCGACAGTCTTGCGTCTGTATCCATAAAAGTCCTTCGGGTTCATCGGGATATATCTTTCTTTGCTGATCTTCCTGTAACTTTTCCGGTGCAAGATATTCTCGATAACTATATCCGCTATCACCGTGTTTTTCGGGCAAGCTGACAAGGCGGCACCGGAAAGCAGGTATCCGTACTCTGCCGGGAAGTCTTTCAGCATCGTATTCAGTTTTTCAATATCATCTGCCGGAATACCGTAGTCTTTCAGCTTTTTATTCCTTGTCAGCATACCGTTCTCCTTTCTATCCTGTATAATCTTCAAATTTTCTTACACTTTCAAACGTAGCTCTCATATTTACCCATCGTTGTAACCTTCTGACGGAATCGGTAGGCTTTGTGTTTTGCTTATCAAAAATCATCACGTAGGGCCAATACCCTAAATCCCGAAGTGTGTATACTCTTTCCAAATCCTGTTCAAATGTGGTATTAAAATTTGTCAGCACATATACAGGCATCTTTCTGCGATCCCATTCGGTTATTTTCTTGAACATCTGGAATTTTGGCATAATCATGTTTTTATCTTCATATCTGTCCCATGCAAAATGAATCTGTTTTATTTTCATTTGCTTAATGTAATTTGCCTTTTCTTCGGTCATAATCCGAATATCGCAGCCTTGTGAAAAATCTATATATGCTTTGCTGTCTATCAACTGTTCAGATAGATTTTTCCATTCTGTACAAGCGAACATGTTCGGATCAAGCAAGACTATATTCTTTTGACCATTCCAAAATTCTGATAAATTTGATACTTTACAGCTTTTCTTTCCTTCTTTATCTTTTACGATACAGAAATCGCACCCTCTAGGGCATCCTCTTGTAAGAAAACCATAAGCGGTATCTTTGCATAATTCTGGATAAAGACTATAATCAGGATAAATATGTTCAATTTCGTCTGGCAATGATTCCCCACCAGACGGATACTCGTACCCTGTACCACCCTTTATGATTTCTGTTCCACATACAGGATGTGGATAATCCGGTGTAAACGTAAATACCTTGCTCATATATACCTTATCTGGTGGATTTATCCATGCTGTCAATGGGTCGTACCATTCTACGGAATCGCCTTTTTTCTTATGCCATGCCGATATTTTCATCAATGGCAAATTCGGAAAATTATGTCCATCGACATCTATAAGTTGTATTCTCATAGCTTCCTCTCTATTCGCCTGGATGATGCTTGTCGTACATGATCGCTACGCATACAAGACCAACCACTCCGACTATGATTCCAAGTGTAAGTCCTAATAAGAATGCAATCATACAACCACCTCACTGTCCGCTGGCATCTGATAATCAATATGCCCATTTATATAGGCTTCCTGAATCATATCCAGTACTTTCATGGCTTTTTCTTTTGATGAATAATGCCCGATAACATAATCATCGCATGAATATGAGCAGAACATCTTCGTTACCCCTCCAATATCCACCATGGTGTTGACTACGATTGAATTGTTGAAATTGATTAATGATTCTTTATCCTGACTTCTGATTAACATTTCGCGTCCTCCTCATCACTTATTCTCCTGTTCCACTGTTCTACGGCTTCTTCCTCTGTTTCTCTCCAGCGTTCCACCATTCCATCGCATTCTGTACAAGCTACAAGATATTCTTTTCTTGAATCTTCATATTCGTTAACCAGCATTTCTGCTTTTCCTCCGCAAAACGGACAAGGTTTTAATTTCTCCATTCCCATCCTCACTTTCCCCATGTAAGCAGCTGACACGCTATTGTGCAGTTGATACATGATTTTAAACTCCCATCTTCTTAACCAGATTCTTATTCATCTCGTCAAATCTTACATCTGTGTTTTCTTCAATGTCCTGTATCATGCTCAGAACGCTCATTTTGCCCTCATTTGCCATTTTGATGTATTCATTGGCAGTTTGTACGACTGTGAGTAAACGCTTCGTAGAAAAGCCATATAAACGTCTCAGAGCCATCATGGTCGTAACGACATTAATCGTATCAGCCCAATCTTCCCCATCGTTGAATCCATTCTCATAAGCTTCTCTCTCCATGCTTTTGATCTGACTGTGGCAATTCTGCATAGCTCGCCCAAACGCCTGGGCTGCCTGATTGGGCTGAGCTAGAGGAAATTTCTGCTTTCGTGGCTTCGCCTTTAGCTTACTGCTCACGCTTCACGCACCTCCTAATCTGCCCTGCAACGGCTTCAAACTGCTTAAGCAATGAATTGTCGTCATTCCGGTTTAAAGTCCGATCATAAGCCGGAGAGATGTCCCACAAGTCATTTACGAGGACACCGCGCGCCACGCTGTTGAGTAGTGCGCTTCGATGCGCTCCTGTGATGCTTATGATCTCGTCAAGGGTGAACTCTCCAACATATTCAGTGCCTTTGAACAGCTCATACAGTTTCATGCTTCTTCCTCCTTGTCACGAATTCATATCCTGTCAACCGGAATGCTCTCGGCGTCTTCGGGTGATCTGTTTCAATCAACCCATCTGTTCGCAGCATATCCATGTGGCGGAGCACTGTGGCATTTGACACACCGACGCCATCAGCAATCTCTTTGTAAGACGGTGCGTACCGGTGCTCTTTGATATACCGGCAGATGTACAGATATATGTCTTTGTGAATCTGCTGACCTTCTTTATACTTCTGTTTGTACATTCTTCTCACGCTCCTCTTTCATCTTCTGCGCTCTTCTAAACATTTTTTCGAGATAATCCGCATAAGCCAATAGCATATGGTCTACAAACCCGTTTTTTCGATATTTTTCTGACATGATATGAATCTGCTCTGTCACCTGCTGCCAGTATTCATCATTTTCTTCGATTCCGGCAGTCTGGAGGACCAGTGCCGGAAAGTCGATCTGTAAAAACTTTATAGTGTTCGGTATCTGCTCATGTGTCACCCTCATAGTTACACACCTTCTTCCGCCTCAAAACTCTGCTCAAGAAGTTGCTCGTTATCCTTGCTAAACGCCTTTATATAGCTTTGTTTAATCGGTCTGATAAAATGTATGCCGTTAGCTGATTTAGCCCGGGAAACAGCCACGTAGAACTGTCCTGGATCCCAACAGCAAGGATCAATATTAATCTTTTCAAATGTCTGTCCCTGTGATTTATGAATACTGATTGCCCAGGCAAGTTTTACCGGGAACTGAGAGAATGATCCAACTTTCTTACGGACAATCTTCTCTTTCACGATCTTCTGACCGTCCTTTTCTTGTTCGGATTCCTCAATAACCTGTTTCTCAATGTCTTTGCTGTATCTGTACAAGTTAACTGTTTTGCCCTTGTCCGTTTTAATAATCAGATAGGATTCTTCAAACTCTCCATTGTCTACGATTTTCTGAATAATACCAATCGTTCCGTTAACGTAATTACCAGACAGATCGTTGACGGTAATCATCACTTTTGCACCGATGTTCAGCGTCAAGTCTTCTCTGGCAAATGCAATGTTTTTAATATCGGCAGATGTCAAATCTCCGTCAACTGCTGCATGAAACACTTTTTCCGTCTTTTTATCCAACTTGCCAAGGAAAGTATTATTAATCCGATCAGCTTCAGCATTTGTTCCGACCAGAAACGGCGCTTCCGGTATAACCTTGTCTGATTCGTTATTCTCCAAGTATGCGATTGATTTACGGATATTGTTGCCGTATTTGATATCATTCAGAACGTATTTAAATCCTTCATCATTCTGCCTGCATACTTCATCAAGCTTAATATATTCGAATGACATATCTTTCCAGTACTCAGACATGAAAGCATATCCGTGTTCGTACTTTCCACCCTTTCCATAATCAGATCCATACATCCGGCAGAGAATTTTACGGTCATCTGTTGTGATAACTGGGGGAAGCTGATAAAAATCTCCAATTACGATCAGTTGAACGTCTTCTTTATCCTCTCCGTTTAAAAGTCTCTCAACGGCTCTTTCCTCATTTTCTGTGACGATTGTTTTTGCGATCATGTTGAACAAGTCGAACCGGCACATGCTGATCTCATCAATAATGAGAACATCTGCTTCTTTCAGAAGTTCAGCTCTGGATTTCACTTTTTTCTTATAGTCCTCAAATTTGATCGAAATATTCAGTGCACGATGCACGGTGGTCGCTCCGTATCCGATATTGTCCGCAGCTATTCCGGTAGTAGCAGATACCAGAACACTTTTACCAGCTTTTTCTGCCTCATCGATGAACGTTTGGATAACTGTTGTCTTGCCGGTTCCTGCATCACCTGTCAGAAAAACATTACTGCCAGACAGCATTGTGTCTAATGCATATCTTTGCTTTTTATTGAGATCATCTTTTTTCATTTTGTAACCACTCCTTGTAAAAATTATGTCAACTAAATATTTTTGTAATATTCAATTAATTTTGCCATAATAAATATAATTGTATATACTTTTTAATTTTGTAACCAACGTGTAACCGACTTTTTCGACCTATTGGTTACGCCAAAAACCCTTATTTTATGCGGGTTTCAGAGACATGTAACCGTGTAACCAATGTAACCAAGGTTTTCATATAGGAGAATCACTAGAGTATATGCTTTTTATACACTCTCAAACTTTCTCCTATAGGACGTTTTTTTTCGTGTTACAACGGTTACATGGTTACAAATTACGAAAACGGAACATTCGCTCCTTCGTTGGTGGGTGTGAGATCAGCTTCAACTGATCCACTTTCTTTCTCATTCTCAAGGTCCTTTATGTTAATGACCTTCACTGCGATAAGTCTCATCACGCTTCCTCCGTCCCTTTTTAATACCGTATCTCTTTTTCCTGTATGCTTAATCAATTCTCGATTAATTGCCCAGGCAGAAAAGGCTTTTCTGGAGAATCCATTGTTCTTCAAAAGGTTTTCAAGAGGTTTCGGATAAAAATATACATATACATCTCCATATTCATCTGGCGTTTCCTTGAATCCCCACTGATCACAACTGAATTGTGCATCAAAGTGCTGCCCGTACACGGAAAGACTTTCAAGAATGAATTCATAGCATCTCTGACCTTCTGATACATCTTTCTTGCGTGTAGGTATGTCTACAACGTCCTCGACCGTCAGCTCACGTCCATCCTTAAATATGAAATCTGTAGCTAATTTGTCAGCCAGCAGAAGTGTAGATATTGCCATTACCTGCTTTGCCGGAAAATCATATCCGTCAAAGCCTTTCTCAATTTCAGCTTTCATTTCTTTTAGATCGTCCGACGTGAATTGCTTGAGATTTCCAACGAACACTCTTCCAGCAAAGCCGTAGTTCTTCACGACAATGCCGTTAATCTCTGCTGGATTCTCGTAAATATCCTCGCAACATTCAATTTCAATGATTCTGTTAATTGCTCCGCCAGAATCTGCAAATTCCGAAATAGGGTTCTCACCATTGCAAATGGTCACATTGCTCCATGTATTCTCCTTAGCTGCTCCGAGGTCCTTATTTGAACGTGCTTTTCCCTTACCAGAGCAAAGGTTATATATAAGCGTTTCGTAGTTATCCCGGATATACTGAGAAGCGTTCTTAGAGTCATCGAGGATCATCGGAAAGTTATTAAGCATGTCTGCCCTTGTTTCCAATGACGTATCTGTTGACCGAAAGTTTCCAACGTAAGCTCCCGGCGCAGGATTTCCCCAAATCGATGCCGCTATATTGATCGTTACTGTCTTTCCACCGCCCGTCTGCCCGTAGAAGTCTACGATGAACGGCAGTGCGTCAAGCGGCTGCACAAGCACACTTGCAAAAGATGCTGCCAGTGCTATTCGCGGTTCTAATCGTCCACATGACCGCAGTTGCTTAGCCAGAGTCACCCACTTGAAGTAGTCTCCACTTTCCTGTATACTTTGAAATAGTGTTTTAAAGCGGTATTCACCGTCAAAAACGATTGAAAGGTCGTAAGGGACAAATGTATTACCATGCCACCCCAGTTTGCTTGTAGAGTGCTGTATGTCGATCATATCGGCGTTGTACATTTCAACGTCCGCCAGATACTTCACAAGAAGCCTTGCATTTTCTGAGTTGACTTGTACGCCGAACCTTGCAAGATTAGTTATTGCTCTGGAAGTCACAATATCAATTTTTGGAACAGTTATTTCCGTCCAATATCCGTCCCTTTTAAAAGCCACCGTGATCTGTTCTTCGCCTGTTTCAATGTTTTTCAGTCGACGTATCGGCATGATCGGGTGGTGGCATACAAGTTCTCTCGCCTTAGATGTTTCAGAGGAAAATATTCCGTTCTCTGTAGCTATCCAGCTGCCACAAGCCATGTTAGGATATTCCTTATCAACAGAATCAGGATAAAAGTTTGTGATGTTTTCAACCAGCTGCATGGAACGATTTGTTTTTTCTTCTTTTTCCTTTTCCTGCTCTACTTTCTGAAATTCCTTTATGAACTCTTCTGCTATGTGCTTCGCTTTCACACTTTTCGCCCGGTCCATCAGTTTGAATTTGATTTCTGAGCGGTCGATTTTACTTTTTATCGCAAAAAGCTCTTCATACAACTGCTTCTCCATAAAGTCTTGTGCCTGTAAATTTTCAATATTTTCAAGAATTTTTCTCACCTCCTGACTTAACAGACAGCAATTCATATCTGCTTTTTTCTTTCTCGAGATTAAATTGGCACATATACCACTCTTCTGAATCAGGAGGGAACGTTTTTAGTGCTGTTTCGTACATAAGTATGTTCTTTTCTATCTGTTCAAGTTCACTATGATCCTGAACGGGATTGTATCTTTTTGCTTTGATATCTCGCACTTCATGCCTGATCTGGTTACGACTTTTGCCTTTTTTTGAAATATAAGTACCGCCCAGCTCAATAAATGCAGTGCTAAAAGGGATGGATTCGTATTGCATCACGAAATCAAACACATCGCCACCGGTTCCACAGCCGAAACAGTAAAAGGAATCATCGTAGATTTTGCAGGATGCTGACTTTTCCTTATGAAAAGGGCAACATATAAATCCTGCTCTATTCGGCCTTAGTCCGTATCTGGAAAGAATTTCCGACATTTTCACTGACTGTTTGATTTCTTCCTTAGTCATGACAGCAGCTCCACGATCTGCCGCCCGGTTTCTTCTTTTGTACAGAATTCAAATCGGACTCCGTATCTATCTCTGATTGTGCAGAGAGATTTATACAACTGGCAGCCATCAACAGCCTTGTCAGAGATTACAGTCTTTACTCTCTTACCGTTTACCGTCTTCCAGATAACTTTATGTTTTCGTGGATTCTCCCAGAAATATACATCACCAACTGATTTAATATCTGGTCCATGCTCACATAGGATAATCAACTGAATACCTGCTTCACGCGCCCTAATCAGCTCTGCTTTGAACCTTTCATGCTGTTGGCAGACATTTCCACAAAGCTCCTGCAAATCTTTTTTACGGTCAATACAGAGTTTTGCATTATCCAGCGATTGATAATCGCCGCAATACAATTTAGAGCGAAAATACTGCACTCCAAGGCTATCAAACTGACTCTGAATCCGTTCCCATTCTGATTTATGTTCCCTTGTGTCCACTTGTATAACCATTAAAAACACATCCTTTTAATTAAATGGAAGTTCTTCCTGTACACTATCCGGAATACTCATAAAGTCCGTACCTGCCGGACTTGCTCCCATGATAGCTTCTTCCTTCAGATGATCGTCATAGGCCTTTGTGGTACGCTCTTCCGGAATATCTGCATCTTTGATTCCTTCCACGCTGCGGAACCATGCAAGTTTGTGACGTTTTACTTCTTTATTGTCGTACCAGTCTCTCTCCAGACGGAAGATGCCGCCGATCAGTTTTCCCTTAAACTGCTGCCCGAAATTATCGCCCCACTTAACGGCAAATCCCGGATTTGACTTTTCTACGCATGTGATAAATGTTTTAAGGTTACGGACACCATAATCTACACTCTCGTCAATGACCATATAGTTAGTGCCGGCGTTCGGATATTTCTTGTCTGGACGGATATCGTTTTCGAACTGCTTCATAAAGTACCCCGCCTGTTCATCACCTTCTGCGAAATCAAACAAGATAACAAGCATATCAAGCCCACCCTGGGATTTTTTCTCTGATACCTGCTTAATTACCATTTTGTGTCCGCCGAGCTTAATCGGCTCAAATTCTCCTGCTGCCTGTGTAGTATCGTAATTATTTGGTTTCTGCATTATCTGTTCCCCCTAATTCATAATAATCTCTAATAACCTTATCCACCTCTGCAAGGTCGTTACCAATAGTTAAACTGTCAAACATTCCAATCGGGGACTTACTTACTGCTCCCTGGCTGGACTGAGTGACAAATAAGTGTTTGCCGCTCTCTTCGATGCAGCGAAGAACGATGGTAAACATACCCTCGATGCAAACTTTTTCGTCCAGAAGCTTACCAATTGTCTTAGGTTTTACTTCCCCGGAATCATCTTTTTCTTCATGCATCATAAGGTAAACAATTTTATTCTGCGGTACTTTTGTTACAATGAACTGGATAAGATTCCAGAAATAGTCTCCAATATCATTGTACAGAGCGAACACTGCATTGCCTTTTCCGGCAGAAGCGTGTCCCTTCATGAAATGATTCGTGATAAGATATCCTGCATCGTCAATTACAATTGACTCTGCTTTTGATGCGATCAGACACTTCATTACCTGCTGGTAATCATCTGTAAACCATCCGTCAATCTTTCCTTTAAATGGAAGTGGTTTATTCAATACTCTGATAAGATTCCAGCGTTCATTCTGGCAGTTTCTAAGACTGGTGCTCTTGCCAGAACCAGATTTTCCGATAATTAATACTGGTGTTGCCATTACTATTCCTCCTTATATGATTTCTGAGCCGTTAAAAGCCCATTTAAGGCCTGCACGTAGCTTGCCAGTGTCCTTGCCTTGTATGAACTCTCAATGTAGTTATCGGCTACAAGAGAAAGCTGCTCGTCTATCAGAGCAAGGATCTCATCAATTCTCTCCTGCATCTTTTCTCACCTCGCTAAAGAAACAGTAAACATTGTCAGAGCCATCTCCTTTCGCCGGATTCTGCTCGCCGTTTGAAAAGATTCCACCGGCGCAATGATACTCAAGATGATTCAGATACATGTCCGGGTTCTCCCAGTCAAGAATGTACGCTTTCCGCCTGTTCAGTTCCCCCAGAAGCTCGTTTACTGCCGCTGTCAGTTCCATTGTCGGCAGGAGCTTCAAATCTGTCTGATTCAGCATTTAACGGGCACCCCCCCATCTATCAGAAGTTCCAGCAAGAAAGCTTTGATTTTATTGAGACTTTCACGACTTTCTTTTTCGTAAAACGGATCAAAAGATACACTCTGATACAAATCCCATTTAAATTTTCCTTCGGGAAGACTGACATCTTCCTTCCTTTTAAGTCCACATACACTCATGCCATAAATCGAATAATTGAACGAGGCGTTTGCTGTCGGAACTTCATTTGCAACTCTTTTACAGAGTTCGTAAATTTCGTCAATCTCTTTCTTATACATTTTCATTCGCCTTTCCCTCTGGCGTATCAATATCCCAGAGGATTCCATATACAATCATCGTAGTCATTGCCGCCGCAAAAAGCTGTCTGCCCGATCCGCCCCACTGCCAAAATGGGAGGAATGTGGAAAAACTCCCGATTAGTGCGGCACAGACGATATTTTTCATTCACTGATGCCTCCTATGATCCACACAAGGTTGCTTGCCACCAGTGCAGCTACTGTCACAACCCACGCTGTGAACCACTTTCTTGATTTCTTCTTGCTTTCCTCGACAATCTCAGTAGCAAGTGCTACTTCGATGTCAGCCCATGTTGGCTGATTTTCGTTTTTAATTCCGCTCATATCGTGCTAATTTCTCCTTATTTATCTTTATTCGTCTTTACAATTAGCAGATAGAGGCTTATAATTAACCTGTATCCACTAAGGTACTTTAGTGGGTGCAAAGCTCCGGGGTGGAGGTGTCGTCTCCCTCCGGGGCACTCACTTATATTTATATTTTTCCAAAATTGGCTCAAATAGTTCTTTTTCTGCGTTTTTTCTCGCATCAATTGCATCTTCTATATTGGAATAAATACCAATATAATAATTATGATTTTTAAACCTTATTTGAGCTTTCCATTTTTGGTGTTGCTTGTCCCAACACACCCCCTTTACTCCCGATTTGTTGTTTTCGTAAATTTTGCCTGTCAGTTTTTTAAGGCATGTATTTTCCACATAGTTCTTTTTTCGAAAGATTTTTATTCCTTGTCCATCCTGATGCTTCCCACAACTTCCAATATATCTTGCTTCGTTAATTGTACGATAGCAGGTGTTCCCACAATTGCATTTGCATTCCCATATAACTTCTCCGTTTTTTCTGCCACTAGTAGGCTTTATAAAAGTCAATCTTTTCATTTTTTGTCCAGTTACATCTTTCTTCAAAACGCAACCACAAGATTTGCTTTCGCCATTTCTTAATCTGCTCGCTCTTACTTCTCTTATATTTCCGCAATCACATTTACATAAATAGTAAATATTTCTGCCCTTATCGGTTTTGTCTGACCTTTCTATAACTGTCCATTTTCCAAATCTGTCTCCTTGATTAATTTCAATCATAGATTTGCCTTGCCTTTCCAGACATGTCCGGTCACTTCGTAGACTTTCCTAGGGCTTATGATGTATGTGATTCGTCCACCGGAAAGGCTTTTCGCCGGCTTATTATTCTGTACAGCCACACCGATCGGCAACCATCCGTATACAATCCCTGCCCGGATTGCTGTAATAGGAAGTCCGATCAATTGGCTTGCATCAGATACGCTCATACTCTCTGATGAGAACTCTGGCATCTGTGGAATGCCCGATATGATTCTCGCAACCTCTTCAGCAAATTGATGAACTTCTGCATTTTCTTTGATGTAAGTATCAACTTCGCTCATGTTCCCCTCCTTGTTAATTCGTGCTATACTCTCCTATGAAAGGAGGTGTTAAAAATGACTTACGATGAATTTATGTCGGTTATTAACTCTGATGTTGAAAGAATCCTGTCTGAAAATTCCATTAATATTGTTCAGAGTCTGCTACAAGGTCTGTCAGAAAGTGAGCCTTGCGTATCAAAAGAACAATTTCAAATCATCAGAAACGCCGTAAATACATCTATTCAGTCTTCTGTTCAAATAATGTTCGATTACCTAGATTCATTCGGAATGCTGGAGTACGAACACCTGACTGAGCATCACGAGCCGCCTGATCTAAGAGTGATTCAGGGCGGACGTTCGGACGCTGAGAAGAAATAATTTGTTGCTGGTCTTGAAGTTGCGATTCAAGACTGGCAGCTCTTCTTTCCAATGAACGAATCCTTTTTTCAAGTGATCTACTCATACATTTACTCCTTTCTTGTGATATACTCCCAGTAGAAGGGAGGTGATATTGTGTATCTCAATAAAGAACAATTTAATTTCTTGAAATATCTTTCAAACAAAGAAAAAATTGAATATTCTTCTCTTTCGGAAAATGAAATCAAAATTTCCAGTTTTCTCGAAGAAGAAAAATTGATTTTTGTTAATAGAGAATCTTTTCCTAGAATCAATCAAGACGGTCAGGCCAGATATAAAAAAGGGAAAACTCTCTCTATTACGATTTCCGAACAAGGAAAATCTTATATTGCTGAAAGAAAACATGAATTTAAAAAGTTACTATTGAAAGATGTGGCTATTCCGATTATTGTTTCGATTCTTACCACCCTAGCACTAAACGGATTAAAACTGTTGCCACACTTGCTACAATTGCTGGAATCACATATTCCATAATCGGATGGCGTTTCATATTTTCACCTCCTTGCTTTGTTCTTATCCCTCAGTGCGATTGCATAACCCAAGGTCATCCGCAAATCATCTTCATTGAGGGATAACAGAGCGGAGATACCATCTTGTATAGAATCATATTCAGATTCTTCCATGCTTTTTACTTTACTTTTCTCCTCTGCTACGCCAAGTATGTATCCGAGGTCAAAATCATCAACATATTTAAGTAGCGGAATCAATTTGAGTATGGCTTTCTGCTTTTCACTGATAGAAAGTAGCTTTCTAGGTATTAGCTTTGCAGATTCTACATTTTTTTGCTCATCTGCTCTTTTCTTTAATTCAAATACGGCAATGTCAAAAGAGATATTAAAATACTCTCTTCCCTGCGCTTCTGGAACCCTATTTCCATCAAATAACATGTGCATCTCACGTTCTAATTTAAAAGCATCTTCCATTTCGTCTGTTGAATAGATTTGATTTACCTTGTACGGAATCTGTGTTGCTCTCTGTTCGACATTTCCAGAGACACCGATTTTTACGAAATCGCCACAATCCATGACGTATACTTTACGTTTCAATTCATCAGCTCCTTCTAATTCAATTTAATTGAATTTATCTGGCACAAAAATAAAATCCATAGGGATGCCAGAAAGCTCACTCATTTTTCTAAGCTGAGATAATGTTGGCTCAGTGTTTCCTTTCTCCCAATTTACTACTGTATTATTGGAAACTCCTATCTTTTCAGCCCATTCTTTCTGATTGCATCTTGCATTCACCCGAACCGCTTCCAAACAAATCTGTGGCATTTTCTTTCCTCCTTTCTTAATTTCTGAATTCATTATAATTCAATATAGTTGGATTGTCAACACCAAAATCCAAAATAATTGAATTTAATATTGAATTTTTTGTAATTATGATGTACAATACAAAATGTAAGGAGGAAAAAGTGCTATGACAAACGAAGAACAGAAGAGAATATTTTCAAAGAATCTCAGTAAGTATGTTGCTGAAAGTGGAAAGCAACAAAAGGAAATTGCTGAAGCTATAGGAGTTAATCCTACTACATTTAATATGTGGTATACGGGAAAAGCAATTCCTGGAACTGGAAAATTAGGAACACTGGCAAAGTATTTTAGAGTAGGGCTTTCAGACTTGGTAAATGAAAAAGAAGAAAAAGAGCTTGATGCTGAATACTCAGATGTTGCAATGAAAATCGGGCTAACAGACAAACGATTCATGAATATTATTCTTGAATACGATAAACTGCCGCCCGATAAAAAAGATTTATTATGTGATTTCTTTGAAAAATTTGTTTTCTAGCTGTTAGGGCGAGGAATTACTTCCTTGCCCTTTCTTCATTATATCCTCTTTTTACAAACCAAAATATAAGATTAAGTATCTTTTCATTATGCATATTCTGTATCATTTCGATAATCTCTTTCTTATAATCCATAAATAACCCTCCCTATTGCAATTACCACCTACATTACAGTATATGTCCGGTTTTTGGGAAACAGAACCGAACATTCGTTCATTTTTTTTGCTATTATGCCACTAATGTTCGCCCTTGGAAACTGCCAGATATACACCGATATGTTTATGATCGCATAGAAATTATTCGTAACATCAAAGATATAGTTTTTTCTGTTTAGTGGCAGGGCGAATAAAAACGGCGGCATGGTCTGCTTTATTTCATGGGCGCTATTCTTATGTAGGGTAGAAGATCTGTACGCATTTTGGACAGAATACACTTCTGACTCTTCACGGATATAATCGTCTACACACATTGGCAAATAAACAATGTAATTAAGCAAAAGCACAGCTCCTATTATAATTAGTATATTTTTGATTATTTTCATTTCATAAATCACCTAAAAACGTCTATTTACAACTAAATTTAATGATGCTATAATAAAAATAACATATTTAAACACTTTTTTTTGCAAATGGCGAAAACAATGTTTACAAGGGAATGATTTACATGAAAATTGCGATTTGTGACGATGATAATTTACGGATTGAGATTTTCAAAAATAGCATTGACCGATATCTAAAAGAGCATGGTGATGGCGGATATACATTAACCACCTACACCAGCGGAAAGCCTTTGATCGACGATGTTTCAGATGGTGAATGGTATGACATAATAATTCTTGATGTCTCCATTAACGGAGAAAATGGCATAGAGATTGCTAAAAGATTAAGAAAAATCGGATACTATGGAAATATCACTTTTTGGACAGAATGCAAAGAATATGTATTTGATGCACTTGATGTGCTGCCGGTTCATTACATCATTAAAGGCTCTGAACATGGAAGAATGTATTCAGTTGTTGAACAGACACTTGAAAATATCCGTGAAAAAACGCTTACTATCAAGAACAAGGACTACTTTCACAGAGCTGAATTCCGGCATATTGAATACATCGAAAGCCAGAACAAATACATAATGATCCATTGCACGTGCGGAATATCACACAAGGAACGAGGAAAGCTCAATGATATCGAAAAGAGTCTTGACGGAAGATTTTTGCGCTGCCACCAGAGCTATATAGTTAATATGGACGAGGTAAGCGAAGTAAGCCATTTTTTTACGATGGTATCTGGCGCGATCGTCCCGATCAGGCAAAGAGAACTTGCGAAAATAAGAGAAAAATATGAAAACTACGTCATTGGAGGGAAATAAAGCATGAGCGAAGAGAAAACAAAGAAATGCAAATATTGTAAAACGGAGATTCCGGCAGATGCTAAAGTCTGCCCGCAGTGCCGGAAGAAATTAAAAGGTGGAAAGCTCAAATGGGTTGTGCTGATAATCCTTGTCGGAGCCATCATCGGAGCTGTAGCTGGCGAAAGTGATTCAGAATCAGATAAAAGCGCAGCAACCGCTACTTCTTCAGAAAAGAAAGAAACTGCTGCTAAACCAAAAGAAGAAGCTACACCGATCGAATACACTGCTGTTTCCGTCAATGATATGATGTCCGATCTTGATAGCAACGCCATGGGTGCATCTGATAAATACAAAGGTAAATACCTTGAGATCACTGGAAATCTCAGTAACATTGATGCTTCCGGAAAGTACATCAGCCTCACAGCAGATGGCGATTTTGAAATCATCGGCGTACAGTGTAATATTAAAAACGACGAGCAAAAATCAAAGGTAGCATCTCTTGCCAAAGGCGATAAAGTAACATTAAAAGGAAAATGCACAGATGTTGGAGAAGTCCTCGGATATTCTTTTGACATTGACGAGATTGAGTAAACCAGACTAGCTCCTGCTTAAACGGCAGGGGCTGTTTTTATAAGGAGAAAAATATGGCAAAAAGAAAGAAGTACCCAAAACTGCCAAACAGTTTCGGCTCTATCCGCTATCTCGGCAAGGGTCGAAGAAACTGCTATGCAGTGCATCCACCGGCAACGATTGACGCAACGGGAAAAGCAATCCGTCCACCTGCAATCTGCTATGTTGACGACTATCTGAAAGGGTTCGCCGTTCTGACAGCTTACAAAGCCGGGACGTATAAGCCAGGTATGGAAAAAGAACTTGAGATTGCCCCTACAACGGACACAGACGCCCTTGTAAGCCGTATCTTGTCAGACTACAATACATTTAAGGGCACAGAGGAAAAACACCCGGAAACGCACAAATTGACGTTCTCAGAGGTATATGAGCAATTCATGAAATGGAAGTTTCCTGAGGGGACAAAGCTATCATACAGCTCAAAGAGCGCATACCGGAACGGATATTTAAACTGCACGGTACTCCACAACCGCGTATTTGAGGATTTAAAGGCTCCTGACATGCAAGAGGTGTTAGATACCTGTCCGCTCAAAAGAGAAAGCGTAATGATGATACTGACATTGTTTAAGCAGATGTACAAGTACGCCATGTATGCTGAGATTGTCACGGAAAACAAAGCTCTCTATGTTCGGAACAACGCACCTCACGACACGGAACATGGCACGCCCTTTTCGGATGAGGAATTGCAAGTCCTCTGGAACAATACCGACGATCCGGAAGTGCAGCTCATTCTAATCATGTGTTATTCTGGATGGAGGATTGGTGAAGTATCAAAACTTTCAATTAACCTCGAAGAAAGATACTATCAAGGTGGCATTAAAACAAAAGCCGGAAAAGACAGGATCATACCTATCCATTCAGCCGTGTATGATTTTATTCGATCAAAAATGGAATCACAAGGAAAGCTTCTAATGTATACGCAAAAACATCACAGAGACAAACTCTTCTACCCTACACTGGAACGCTTGAATATAGCTGGAAACCCGAAACACACGCCACACGATTGCCGACATACCTTTTCTGCCCTGTGTGAAAAATACGGAGTCCGGGAGAACGACCGGAAGAGGATGCTGGGACATTCGTTCGGAAACGATGTCACGAACGCTGTGTACGGTCACAGAACCCTGGAGGAACTCCGGGAAGAAATAGAGAAAATAAAAGTCCCATTTGTGACTAACTGTGACTAACCGTTTCTGTTTTTATCGCTTTTAAACTGTCTTAATTGCTCTAACAAAAGTCTGCAAAGCCTTGATTTTACTGGCTTTTCCGCATTTTACAAGGGATTCTGAAAAGGCATTTTCTATAATCTAATTTTAATGAAAATCTTCAAGAATCCTTTGTTTATGCGGTTTTTCAGACTTTATTTGTGACTAATTTGTGACTAACCATGTAAATCTATATCTGTTCATAACATCGTAATTTGACGTAAAAAAAGAGAGTCGGGTTTTTAGGCCCAACTCTTTTCCTGACTGTCCACTCGTGCCGCTGCTAACAGCCCCCGAATTGGGACATACAACTCTTCCGTTCATGCACGGTGGAATCAATCTGCACTATCAACTTGTGCTAGCCACACAGGAAACTTTACATCATAAGTTCAACCCCTGTGCGGCTGTTGATAGTATACCTTGTTCTGAAGGAAAAATCAATCAGAACATAAATTTGGTTTAAAGGAAAAAAGCCCCAAGGATTAACTCCAAGGGGCTTAATTTGTCATTTAGTATTTGCTTTCATGTGCTCAATCACTCTCTTCCAGGTATCAATGCCACAAGTTCCATTTGCAGTTACGCCAACATTTTTCTGGAAAACTTTGAGGGAATTATATGTATCGTTCCCAAACTGTCCGTCAACTTCTACACCCAGCATTGCCTGAAGCATTGCCACTGCTGTTCCGGAACTGCCTTTTCTCAGAATCGGAAGTCTTGTCTGGAAGGCACCGGTGAGCGTGGTTGAAGGCGTACTTACTTTTGCGCCGGTGGTAACGGCAATAGCCACGTGATGGTTATCATTCAGAAGGATATCTCCTGCCTTTAAATAGTCACCGGATGTCAGATACTTACTATCCGTCAGTAATTTCGCACCGGCAGTCTTCATTGCGGCCCTCATGTTTCGTGTTGTCAGATAGATGCTGACCGCTTTGAGCTTTGCGTTATTTAAGCGATACCCAGCCCCCTTGACGATAGCTGCTGTACTCGCACTGCAATCAGATTCGCAAGCTACCGTGATCTGCGCCGGATCGTAGTTACTTGCCTTTAAGTGCTGCCAGAACGAATACCGGTCATTGCTGTTTCCGGCAGTACCCTGGTCGTACCCAATGAGATTATTTTGGGCTGCTTTTGCTGCCATGTCTGCGATCATGGCTGCGATTTTGGCGTCATTGAATCTCAGGACACAGAGCCACGGCCTGCTGTACCAGTTCATGATCCGATACTCTGTACCAGTCTGATCTCCAGCTTTCCCACCTGCATACCTTCCGTTCTCATCATGTCCGCAGTTACTGATTTTTACCATTTTTGTTTCTCCTTTCTGTGCTGCTCCCCTATAGTCCTTGTAGAACACATCCATATCAACATTTCCGCTGATACCGGATACTTTTCCTTTACTGGAATACTGCCAGCCTACACCGACCGGTGGTTTCAGCCGTGTCTGGACGGTTCCATTATCGCTTGCCGGATACCGTGCAATCCAGCAGTCGTACTTTTTCAGGGTATCTGACAGAACATTATTGTACCAATCCAGATTGCAGTAGATACCGACCTTATAACCGGCTTTCTTCATCCTTATCAGAAATGCAACTGCAATGTTCTCAACCGCCTGTTTACCGAGTTTTCGCTGATTAGACCACTCAAGGTCGTAGAACACTGGGAAGTCCAGTCCTCGCCCGTTCAGCGCGGCGATCACATCTTCCGCCTCGTCAATGGCCTGCGCCGGTGTCAGAGCGTAACTGTACTTGTATCCGCCGATAAGTATTCCGTTGCTCTTACACCCCTTGTAGTTGTACTCGAACGAGTTGTCAATACCGTCCCTTTGATGTACTCTCAAGATTGCAAATTTAACGCCGGATTTAGCAACCTTCGCCCAGCCCGGTTTCCCCTGATTAGATGATACGTCAATTCCCTTTAATTCCATCCAATTTTTCCTCCAATTTTCTAATCTTGCGGCTCTGCTCTTTGACCACAGCCGACAGTTCCTGGATTGCTTTAATTGCATATTCGGTCAGAAGGAGCCTATCAATCTGCTTAACATTCATGCTTCCATCTTCGTTCTCACCACCGCCTAGCGCCAGTAACGGATCTATTTTTTCAATATCATCTGCAACAAGTCCGAGCGGCTGATGGACGCCGGTTTCTTTCCAGTCGAATGAGCATACCGGCATTTTGCAGACCGCATCAAGAGCATTAATTTCGCAGTCTGAAACATTCTCTTTTAATCGGATATCGGAAGCAGAATCGTTATATAAAGTGTTTGTAGTATAGTTACTCGAACCCCACTGGGCCGATACCGTCAATGCGGCTTTATTTGATCGTGTTGCCGATGACAGATAAGCTACCCTGTTCAATGCGGCGCTTGCCGATGATACGGGTCTTCTTCTTGTGCTTGTATTGGCTTCTTCTTCTTTATAGTCTCTGAACGAAAAGTTTCCAGCTACGTAAGCATCTCCTTTAAGGCCAGTGTCACCAGATACTGAAAGAGTTCCCGAAGTAGTCAGGTTCTTTCCCATCGAACAACCGTCTGTATATACTGCATTTGCATTTAAACGAACTACATCATTCAAAAATCTTAGAATATATCCATCCCATTGATGGCTGGTATCACCCTCCATCCAGAGATCTTCCACTCCGCCGCTCTTTTCTGCTGCATAAATTCCGTACTTGCCGATTTTTAAAGCTTTCCAGTTGTTTGCGTCTGTATAATCCGTATACATAGTGATGCCGGAACTGTCAGTAAGCACTTTTCTTTTTTGACCGGTCGAATCATAGAAGAACATTCCACTCTTATTAATTCTTATGACTATGTTGTTATCAGAATTTCGAAACGACATTCCTCCGGACGACATCCGGCCTATCTCCGCCCCTTCGTCGTCAAGAAGGATCAGAAGCCCGTTCCCGTTGTTCTGTCCACCGAGTGTCAGTGTTCCTCCGAGCGCCGCATTGAAAGACACATACAGCTCATTGTTCAGATAGTATAGTCCTTTCCAAGCTCCGTTATTAGACAGAATTTCTACAATATCTTTCTGAGACAGAGCAGAAACGTCAAGTGCTACCGGGAACGTCTGCTGATCACACAGTATAGTTTTTTCTTTATCGGCATAAGCGCTGGCCCTTATCATGTCATGTGCTTCAAGAGACAGCGTATTCAGCTGAATCTGGATCAGCTTCATCGAGGTGCTGTATGTGCTTATATCTTCCCAGGAAGAGCCGTTATCAACGCTTTTTTCGATAGTCCACCAGGCATAAAAGTTTTTAGCATCTTCCTGACCATCTCTATAGTAAGGCCTCAAGTTCAGAATATTCGGAGTAATCTTCTTGTCAGCCCCCATCAGCAAAATGTCAGCATCGGCATTTATAAAATATGTTCTTCCGGCTGTACCCTGTTCTCCGGCGTACTGCTTAGCTATCGTGAATTGCTTTGAAATCGACAAATTTTCCAGATAGGTAGCCCTTATATCAACCCATCCGCTATCGGCAGTTAAGCTTTCAACTGTATACATATGTTCAACTTCGTCCCAGGATCCTGAGATGTTCTGAGATTCGGTTATAGTGTACGAACAGTTCTCCGTGATATCCTGTGCGCCATACATCACCGTAACCTGAGTTGAACATTCTGGAAAGCTGCTATAATTCCCATCAGAATCAACAGGAATGCCCTGATATTCATTGTTCAGCTGAATAGTCATGTTCTTCGCAGAAGCAGAGAACTCTTTTAATGTCTCATCGAGTGTTTTTCCACCGCCGATCTGCACATTTCCGCTGATATATACTGATCCGGCGTCCATGTCAGCTTCAAAAATTACATTTTTATCTTTATCTTTTACCAGGATCGTTCCGGCATTAATATAGTCAGCGTTAATACCCTCCGCATATAAAAGTCTCGTGATAGTCTCTCCGTCAAGGGTTATACCGTATGGATATGTTTTGCCTCCATCATTGCTAATTCCGATCGCTTCAGATGTAACTTTAATAACATTAGATGATTCTTTTAGTGTAGGCTTGTCGTGCAGATACCGAATAGTGCTTCCATCTTCTTGTCTAACATCTGTACAGAACATTCCACTTGCATTTGTATCGCTTATCTTTTGTTCCAATCGTTTAACAGCTTCTTCCCTTGCAGATGTTTCTTTTTTCACCATCTGACGTGCTGCCACTATAGCCTTCGTTCCCTTACTGTAGTAGTCACTGCTGCCCCGAATCGGATCATCAGCCTGAGTCTTAACTGTAGTCAGGCCGCCCACGTTGCCAGATACATCCGTCAACGGAGTAAGGTACTTGTTGCCTAAGCGGTCATAAGTATATACCATATCTCCGAATTCAATCAACGGGTTGTATACCAGACCACCCTCGAGATTTCGGAATCGTGCTCCTACGATCTGTTCACCGATGATACTTGCTACTGTTTCGAGCTGGTCAGAATCAATCAGTTCGTTCTCAAGTTCAAGAAGATACCCCTCTTTTCCGTACATTCCAGAATATTCAGAATCTGTATCATCATTGGACTGTCCGTTTTTGACTCTGATTCCGGTAATAATAATATCGTCACTGGAAAGCACAGGTGGGTTTCCATAGTTTTTCAAATCAGGAATATCTGCTTTTTCAAAATCCCATTTTATGAATCCGAGATTTCCAGAATAGTCAATTCTGGCGTTTGCAGATTCAACCATAGCTGCATACCCAAACAGTTGGCGGAATGTCATGTTATCCGGAATGCCTCTTATTATAATATCGCCATGTGACATAGTTAGATTCATACCTATTCCGATAGTCTCACAGGCGTCCCTGACAAGGTTTATAAGGGACTGAGGGAGCTTAAGGCCGCTGGTATACGCTTTATTTGCTTTGTACATATCGTCCAGAGCCGTGATAGTGATGATGTCTGAATATTGCTCCGGCGTAGTTACTGTATAGATTCCTTTGTCAATCTTTTCTGCAAGACTATTGATTTTTAGATATGCATGAATTTTTGCACTGTAAAATTCATATTCTTTCCACTGCTCTTCATAGTTATTAATGTTCAATGTCAGCGTTTTACAAACAGATGTTCCAACTGGAAAGCTACTACTTTCTGCACAGTCAGTAAACCCGTTGTCGCCGTTCATGATCTCTTCATCAATAGTCTTTTTCGTTCCGTCAGGAAAAGTGATATCCACTACCATTCTGACCGGTTCACCAGCTTCTAGTTTTTCTCTAAATGCATTGCTTACGCTAATCATAGTGGATCCACCCCCGTCATGTTAAATTCTAACGATGATAGTATTTTTCTATCATCTGATAATTCTCCGATAGATATGTTTTGCGTCTGGCCGACATAAAACGGAGCATCTCTCCAAACACCGTAATATGGTGAGAAGTAATGAAGTGTAAATTTATATCCTTTCGCTATCGTCTGTAAGATTTTAGTCGCTTCCGTCATCGGGATATCACTGGCCTTGTATGTATACTGCTCAACAGTAAACATCGGCGTAAAGTAACCTACACCGTACTGCGTCCTCTGACTTGATTCCGTGTAAGTCGTGGCAAAGGAGAGCGCAAGGCCTTTATCCGGCTGCCAGATGTCTGTGCCGTTGATTTTGTATCTATCCATAACGTCCTCCTTTTTATGCCATCTCAAACGGGTTTCTACCGCTTGTGTCTCGCCTCATCTGTGCTTCTTTCATCATCTCGTCAAACAGGGTTCTGCGATTGATCTGAGCTGTAAATCTGTAGTTCCCGCCGCCTGACTGCCGTCCTGCTGTTTCTTCACGGACGATTTTTCTAAGCAAAGCTTCCGGTGTTTCGATGTTGTTGCCCTGCTTCTGATCGCCCAAGACTGCAAGGAACTCTGATCTCGGTGGAATGACTGCCCCTTTTGCTAAGTACGGAACTGTCGGTACTCGTGGAAAGTGTGCACTGAACCCTATGGTCTTTGAGCCAAACGGAGTCGGCACTTTCCACGGTCCAAATGAAAATGCCGATTCAATTCCACCAATGGCACTGTTTACAGTTCCGATTGCTCCATTAACGATCTCAATTACACTGTTAAGTGTGCTTTTAATAGTATCTTTTATTCCTTCAAAAACGGATACAACGGTATCCCTTGCCGACGTAAATTTATCAACTATAGCACTTTTTATTTTTTCCAATTTTCCAAAAAGAACCGTAGATATACTATCCCAGATTCGAGCTGTTTTAGTTTTTACACTGCTCCATGTTTTTGAAATTTTAGATTTAATCGCATTAAATCCAGCTGATACTGTAGTTTTTAATGCACTCAGAGCGTTTGTAGTGCAAGTTTTGACGTAGTCCCAAGCTGTAAACACTATTGACTTAATTGCATTAAATACAAGTTCGATAACACCTTTTACAATGTCTAACGCACCCTGTGTCTCTGATTTGATAGTTTCCCAAACACCAAGAATGATGTCCTTAATCAGGTTCCAGGCTCCTTCTGCGATGCCTTTTACACCGTTCCATGCTTTTTCCCAATCTCCCGTATATACGCCGACTATAAAGTCAATCACTCCGCTCAACACGTCAACTATGTCGCCGATCACTTTTATGAGCGTTTTTACGATGTTTATGACTTTTGTGCCTATCATATCTGCAATCTTAGCAAGTACCGGAACGACATTTGCTATAATCCAGTTTATAAGCGGTACTAATATGTTTTCCCAGAGGAGTTTAAGAACATCAATAATTTTCCCCAAGAATGTTTCAATTTTTGCAAGCGTTTCGCCGAGTGTACCTGTCATTAAGCCTTTCAGCTTGTCCGCTAATCCTTGTAAAACCGGAAGAATGTATGTGTTATATACAGTCAGCGTTGTTTTTGATATGCTTGAGATTCCGTTTGCAATTGAGTCAAAAAACGGTTTTAAATGCTCGTCATAGAGTTTCTGTATCAGATCGCCAAGCGTCTGTATCGTTGAAAGGATGCCGCTTGTTACGGTTTCAATGACTTTCAGTGATCCTTCGATAGCACTTTTCAAGAGATCTTTGTTATCGATGAACGGTTTTGCAATCATGTTCAGCATATCCCGGCCTAACTTAGCACAAAGCTCTGTAGCGGTCATTTCAATCTCAGCGAAAATTCCGATAATGTCAGCTGTCAGCTGTTGCGCCGTCTCTCCTCCAAAAACAGAAAAAACATCTGCAAAAGCAACTGAAAAGTTTCCGATGATATCTGAGATATCCGTTCCGATGTTAAACATATCAACGATATATTTTTTTATCCTGTCCGTATTTTGAGATAAGTATTTTGCTATTCCACCGACAAGGTTCTGCGCTATAGTCAGCCCAATTCTTGCTATAGAACCGGTTATTTTTCCCAAATTCAATGCTAACGAATCAGCAAACTTGCTTGATGCATTTAAAACAGCCGGATCAGTGAATATGTTCTTTAAAGACTTTTTTATCGAATTTATGTTCTTTTTAAGATCTTTCAGCACAGGCTTATAATCGCCAAGGCCCTCCCAGAAGCCTTTTTTGAAAAGGCCTGCAAGTTCTTTAAAACGCTTAACGATTCCATCAAGAACCGGACTCATTTTTGAGAGAGTATCTTCACCTTTTGCCAGATTTCCATAGTCTACATTCCCAACGGTTCCACCAAGGCCGCCGGATGTTTCTCCAGTTCCTTTTCCGGCAGATGGAGAGGAAGTAGAAGTTGCAGTCTGAGAAGAATATCTGCTAATCTCATCGAGCGGATTAAGATATCCATTCGCCGCTTTCGCCGCATCTTTTGTGGCATCGGCAACATCTTCCGTAGAATCCGCTAACTTACTAGCGTTATCTGCCGCTTCTCCGTAAGCATCTGCCGTATCCTGCACGCCACTTGCATCGCCTGTGAGACCTGCGCCGCTTCCGCTTGTCTGGCCTGATGATTTCTTTCCAGTAATAAGCTCCGTGAAACTTTTGAAAGCATTCGCCAGAGTTGCCAGTTTACCTAGCAAGATATTAATAACTTTCAGAACAGGTGTGAAAATATTAATCAGCCCCTGTCCGACTGTTGCCTTGAGAGACTGCAACTGCAACTGCATAACTCTTACCTGATTCGCCCAGCTACCAGAAGTACGAATGAAGTCTCCAGATGCAGCCGATAACTGTTTCTGTACAAAAGCCAGGCGGAGAGCAACTTTCTCCTGTTCAGTCATTTCAGACGTGGTTTTGCCATAGCCGTTTGCAAGCGCATACTGGTCGAGGGCAGTCTGGGTCATTACCACGCCGAGATCTTTCAATGTCTCGGTCTCACCTGTAAACACTGATTTCAGCTTGATGTAAGCCAAGTCCTGACTGATGTTATAGAATGATGCCACATCACCAGTCAGCTGTGTCAGAGCCGTTGACATATCGTAAGCCTGCTGTTCCGAGAATCCGAACGACTTGGACATTGCTCCGAACGTTCCGACATACCGTTTTGCCATCGTTTCTGACAGGCCGGCAGATGTCATGGCATTCTTCGCAAATTCATTTACCTTGTCAGACATGGTTGTAAATGTAACATCGACCACGTTCTGTACTTCTGCCAGATCAGAGCCAAGTTCCACGCATTCTTTTCCAAACTGCACTAACTTGCCAACCGCAAACGCCCCACCAATCAGCAGGCCGATTCTTTTTACAGTGCTTCCAAGGCCGTTAAATGACTGTTTTATAGCTGATACGCCATTTCGGACACCGGTTGTATCCATTCTGGTATCAATAATGACTGAGCCATCAGCAGCCATATATTCACCTCCTAACTATTTGTGAGGTTCAACATCTCATTCAGCTTATCTTTATAAGCTTGCTCTTCTTCGCTGAGACGTGTTTTTATGTCAATTGTGTTTTTATTTTCCTGATAGAATTTCTTTTCCCATTTATCCAGACGTTCTCCGTGAGCTTTCTTTGAGCGGATTTCAACAACTGTATTGAACAGGCATTCTCCAGACTCCATGAAATATCCAAAGAACGTCCACCAGTGCATGTATGGCACTGCTCTGATTTCTTTACCAGCAACCTTGTTTACCGCCGGAACAATCATATCTCCATCTTGTTCCCAGTCCATCAAACGGGGCTTTGGGTGGTTCGGGTTATCGTCCGACTGTCCGCAGTCGATAAACTCCGATGCTTTCTGGCAAGCTTCATCCAGGCACTCAGCCGGTATACTCTGCCAGTCCTCGAACAGAATCTGTAACATAACGACTGCTTTTGCCTGTTCATCCAACTCCGGGTCATTCATGGCAATCAGAATATCTATAATCGCGCGAAAATCCGTTCTAATAGAAAAATCCACCCCACTGATGTTTAGTGAGGTGGGAAGCTCATAGGCGGTCATTTTGTATACTTCTCCGTGTACTTATTGACTGCTGCCTGCATTTTCTTCTTTCTCTTTTCGATTTCCGGTGCAATTGCTTCTGCGATTTTATCCAGAACGATATAGGCGAATACCTGACCATTTCCGAAAACAGTAGTTGCCGTAATCGGCTCTTTGAACAGGTCTTTTGATGCTTCATATCCGAGCAGATAGTTGATTTTGTCTTCAATCTGTCTGTTCAGCTCCGCCATTTCCTTACCGGAAGTGACTTTCTGGATAGAATCTTTAAGCTGTTCAAAGTATTCTGTCAGTTCCTCTGCACGTGCTGCTACATTGATGTCCGTCGGGTTCAGCTTGAAAGAAGAAAAAACTTCATCTTCGTTATTCGTGAATGTGAAAATGAGAATTCCATCATCAATTTTGGTGTTAATTACTTTTGCCATTTGGCGTATCCTCCTTGTATATGTGCTTATTCGCTGTCGGCTGTGAATGTACCGGAACTGATATCAAATTTTCCTTTGACACGTTCGCCAACATAGTTAACGGTAAACGGAATCTGATAGCCGGATGTATCGCCGCCGTAGGAGGTCGGCACAACGTAGCAGTCCTGCTGATATGCTTCATACTTGCCTGCTGTGGCTTCTGTCCAGAGATGAACCTCAACTGCTTTTGTCTTGAGGTTATCGTCTTTGAGGCGTCCATCTACAATCTTCTGCAATGCTGTAAACAGATCAGAAGTAGTGTCTGCATAGAACGGATCAGCATCAGAAGAAACTTCGTAGCCGTTATGTTTGAATGTGGATTCTCCAAGAATATTTTTAGACGTTTCGGTATCTGGATTGAGTTCGACATTGTACTCTTCCAGATCCTTTCCAAGACGCTCATATTTCGGTGTCAGTCCTCCACAGAGGGAGCCTGCATCGATGTAATGAGCCATATATTTACGGTCAATCTTGCCTGTAACTGCCATAGAAATGTCCTTTCCGCCTATAACTTTTAAAAGGCTGTGTAGGTTAGCGACTATCTCCAATTGATAGCCGGTTGTTACTTGTTATATTACTTCATAAGTGTTTTCATAGCGTACTGACAATGGCAATAACCAGTCCTGCACGCCACTCTCCTGTGGTTCTAAACCATAAGAGTTGTCGCGGGTGATGCGTTTTATCACTCGTCCCTGTGAAAGCTCAGGAAACGTATTTAAACGCGTCTCAGAGCCGTTTATAATAACTGGCTCTCGGCATATCCATTTACCGAGACTATCCAGAAACTTCTGAACAGATAGCTTCTGCCGTTCTTTGTCGGATGCTGTTCGGTATACTACATAAAATGGGTACTGGCATACCTGATGCATCGTTCCGCAGACATCTTCTTTTTCTGAATAGATCAGTGCCCCGTTGTCTGCCGAGAACGCAATTCCGGACTCCTTGCCAAGTTCCTCAAACTTGATTGTTTCATTTTCATATAGTCCCGGATACTGGTTCAGAAGTGCTTTCATGGCATCTGTCAGAATCTCGTATCCGGTTGCATCTTTTCCGATAGGTTTATCCGCCATGTCTGCCACCTCCTGCCTGTGCTTTTACTTTGCGAATCCATGTGTTACCATATTGTCGTTTAGCAGCATCGAACCACTTTGCCTGTGCCTGTGGGTGAGCTTGTTTGGTGTATTCAAGATTCTCTTTTGCGGCTGTCTGACCAGAGAACTGGCTGACGAGGACTTTCTTCGCATGCTGCCGAGCGTAAGGGCTTCCAGTCAGCTCGTCCACCATCGTTTTTCCCATATAAAGGAATCTGCCATAAGGTTCTGCCGCCGCACAAACAAAGCCTGTGCCTTGCATAGAGGAACTTCTTGCCCTTGTCTTATTGATAAAGTCTCCTGAAATCATCGGCATAAACGGAACCATACTGTCCATAACCATTCCGTCAAGGAGATACTGGGCTTCTTGGTACTGTTTGGAAAATCTGCTCATATTCAGCTTTATTTTCATATCTCCATCGACTACGGAGAATCCTTTAAAATGATGAATCTTACTCATATTACTTACCCAGAATCTCAAAATGTGGAATCAGTGTATACGGACCGCCAACGCTGGTAATCTTAAACACGTTATCCTTGTTCTCGTTCATGTACTGGTAGAATCCGCTCCGATAATCATCATCAGATACCGTTCCACCAGTCCACTCGCCCTCCCAGAAGAACGACTCGTCTGAGAATGTGATAGTATCCTCCAGAGCGTTGTTAATCTGCTGCTTCCACTCTTTAGGCGGTATCCATGGAAGAATCTTGCCGTCTTTATCAGTAATGGTTATGTCACCGTTCTGAACGGCATAACGGATGTGTAACTGTGCGTTGTCAGTTGCGTCTGGTCCGTACTTTTTAAGGATTGCTCCCTTGTCTGTAACGAGGTCAACATCGGATAAAACATGAGGATACCAGTACGCATCTCCTGTCGTGGCTGATTCGTAATAGTCAAAAATCGTCACCGCTTTTTCGTACATGATACCCTCTCCTTAATTATTCTTTCTGCACTGTCTGCTTGATAATCTGATTCACACCGGTAGCCGACAATCCATTAAACATACCAACTGCAACCGCCGTGATATAATCCGTTGCCGGGAAGTCCGGGATGATTCCCATTCCGACTGCTCCAAGAATCCCACCAATAACCGCCATGATCACTGGAATCCATTCATCAGAGATTCTTTTTGATGCCTTACAGCCCATTCCTACGATGTAGCAGATCATAACGATTGCTACGCATGAGCCTAATGTTGAAATGTCCATAGCTTAGTCCTTTCTGTAGTCCTCAATAATGGTCTCAATGCCATATTCAATGGCACAGGTGTTCTCAATCTTGCACCCTCTGGCTTCATCCCATCCTTTGGCGAAATATGCCACGTCCGCTTCTGCCAGAAGTTTGAGAGATTCCCCCAGATACCAAAGCGGCTTTGCATCTACAGGTGCTGACTGAAAGAAAGAATCAATAACTTCTACCGGTTCGCCCACCTGTCTTTCTGCACTCTTGATTGCCTTTTCTCTTACCGCGAGAATTTCTTCGTCTGTCTTTCCTCTCATTGGCTGAGAGATAAATAACTTTTTCATATTAATCACACTCCTGCATACAATATTGGTATTCCATCATCCGTCCTAACTCCCATCAGAAGTGGTAAAGCTGTCTTAAGAAGTAAGTCGTTCGTTTTCTGTACATCTCCGGCGGCGGCATACACTGCACTCCATTCCTTTGCACTCGCTCCAATTTGCTGTGGCGTTGCATAAGAGATGGATTCACTGCCGGATGATACAGAGGTTACAACGCCTGTTGACTTGCCACCGGTATTTGTGTCGGTCGCATTTGCGGATGCCTGATTAATAGCATTCTTTTCGGCAAGTTCAATCTGATACATTAATTCAGCCAGTGAACAGACCGCCTTTTTGATACGCTTCTGTGAACGTTCATCTGACGGAAGTCCGTCCACCAGTCTGTTAAACGTCATCGTGTCTATAAAATCACTGGCTTTTTCTGCCAGTCGTGGAAAGTCGGTTTCTGGCACGACATTGCCGAATGATTCTGTATAGAATTTATAGTCTGCATAAGCCATGCCAGTTACCTCCTAGTCGATTATCATTTTGCTGTTACAGTCGCGTGTCCAGCACTAAGCGCCTTATAGGTGCTGTCGCACTCAACCACTGTGATTACCTGCCCTGTTGCTGCTGTAATGTCAGATTCTCCATCCCATGCGCTCCAGTTCTTCACATTCTGTCCGTAGTCTACAGCAGTCTCAGATGATGCAACTTTGTACTTGTACACATTTCCTGCGCTTGCTTTTGCCGGAGTAATGGTCACTTTAGTATCTCCACTTTTACTTCCTGCCGCAGAGTTTACAGTCAGAGTTCCAAGCGTCTGAGCTGTGTTGATGGTTCCAACAGCAATAGCATCAATGTACTCTGCAAAGAGGGTAAGTCCCATGATTGCGAATGCTTCGGATACTGCTGTGTGGTAATTACCCTGTGTGTGGAATCCGATCAGGTTTGTCTCGCCAGATACGGTATATGCAAGTCCTGCTCTTGCGAAGTCAGATTCATTCGGGTCAACATAGTACAGAACGATATTCTCAACGGGTGTCGCAATAATCTGTCCTCTTGGAATCTCACTGTCAGATAACAGGAAAATAGTATTGAAGCCCATGAAATCTTTCATGTACTGGAATCCAAACTGGTTCTGAATAGAAATCTCAGCTGCTCCGAGATATTCGTATACATCCAGAATATTCACAAATCCAACAACACCAGTCGCATTTCTGTGCATCTGTTTGAATTTGTTTTCTACACGGCCTTTGGCCATTGCCAGAGCCATCTGGAAAGTAGTTTCTGTAAATGTGAGGGTACCTGTTTTCAGATAATCATAAAATCTTTCAGTAACATTGGTCTGAAGCTGGAAAAGGAATTCATCATCGGTCATCTGAACAGCGTTCTCATAACCGTGATCCTTGATCGCTTCGATAGATACAGCCTTTGCGTACTTTTCGATAGTCATTTCCGCATAGGTCTTTTCTTTTACAACGAATTTGCTGTAAGGGATTTCCTCGCCCTCTGCCACTTTTCCGCTCTGTAAAGTACCCTCTGCGTATTTTGACTTGAGTACAGCACCCGGCTGCTTTTTAATAGGTCTCATGATGCCCAGAATGTCACGTAAGTGCTGCCAGTTTCTTTCGAATCTGGTTACAAAGTCAATCTCACGCGCTGTGACCTGGATATCATTTGTCATAATAAGATTAGCTTTTGCTGCCATATAAAAAATCCTTTCTACCCATAATTGTTAAGGTATTGGGTTAGCGGCTATACTCTGGCGTATAGTCGGTGTAAAAAATCACTGGAATAACTGGATATTCTGAGCAATTGCAGCCTGTCTCTCGGACGGGTCTTTGATTGCTTCGATATCTTTCTTTGTCATACTTCCCGGTGTCTGCTGATGTCCAATCCGTGATGTTGCAAATCTCGCCTGTTGCTGCTTGGCCTGCTGCTGACTTTCATCTACAAATGTATCAGGCTCATCCTGTTTCATCTGTTCAAGCAAATCATTAAGCCCAAGAATCTTTCCATTCTTAAGTTTAAGACCAGCTGATTTGATATCAGCAGTAACAGATCTTTTAGCTGCTGGAGATGAAAAATTAACATTTTCCAATGCAGTTTTAAGAGCATCGTTAAAATCTCTTTCATAGATTTTTGCATTGAACTCTTTTTCTGCATCCTCCGCTTTTTTCTTCCATCCAGCAAGCTCTGTCTGAATATTCGCCGGGTCGATACCATCAAAACCTTTCAGAGTTTCTTCTGCTGTCTCAGCACGTTCTTTCCAGTTATCACGTTCACCCTCGACTTTCGACAGAGTTTTTGCTACTTCTTTTGCATTTTTGTAATGCTCAGAAAGTGCTTTCTTAACATCTGCCTGTTTATCCTCCGGGATCTCGATTCCAAATGTTTTTAATGTGTCAATAAGTTTCTGCATACATATCCTCCTGGTCGTGTTTATTGACCTGCCGCCGCAGGTAAGTGGATTAAGCCAGTTAGACCACTGGCAGGGTAATGGGAAAGATAGGAATTGAACCTATAATGTTTACCACGAGGGAACGGTTTTACAGACCGCCGCAACACCGCTAATCGTTGCCGCTTTCCCGTAACCCGGATTCCCGGGTTAGCAAAGTGTTTAACGTGTCATGCCTGCCACGAGTTGTTTCGGGCGCCTGTCCGCCCATTTACCTTTTACAAGGAGGTGCGTACTGTCTATATGATCGCATAGACAGTAATGATACGTGCCGGAAATTGCATCCGCTTTTCAACCTCATGCGTCTTGTGTCAGCTAAACACTGCATTTTCTACTAAGGACACGTATCGAAGAAAGGAGGAATTAATGAAAAATGTCTATGTCAAGTGGCTGCAACCACTTACGAATCTTCCCTATGAATACATTTTACCACAGAACCTTCAAAAAGTTGTGGTACATGTTTTAGTTATTTAGAGCATATCCCGGAGTTTTTCCACGTATCTCTTGACAAGATCACGTTCCTCCCGGCACTCTGCATCCTTGGACATATCGCTCATTTCTGTTGTGAGTTTGTCAAGGTGTTCTTCCAAAGCGTCAAGCATCTTCCTCTTGCAGTCTTCAGATTTACCGGAACGATAGCTCTGTTTCTGCGTCATGTAGTCATCGTAAGCGTCTCGTCCGTCAGAACGGCTGTAATGGCCTCTAACATAATGTTCGCCACGTCTGGCATAAGAACTGCCCCGGTCGTAATCCGGCATCATTCTGCCGTCATTTGCGCTGTATCTTCCCATGCTGTCACGTTTTCTTCCACGCTCGCTGTAATCGTCATTGTAGCCGCTACGCATCTCATCAAGAATAGTGTTGTAATATTCCACTTTTTTATCCCAGTACTGCGTATTCTTGATATCTTTGTACATATCAATCAGTTTGTATGTCATTTCCAAATTTCCGGTGGTCAGTCCATTGTCAGCGATTTTGGACAGTTCGTCTTCAATTCTTGCACATAAGTCTTTAATATCTCTCATAACTGCACCTCCTACGCTTCTCTAGTCACAACAATGTTTGCGTTCGCAACAGAAACATCCTGATCGCTTGTGTTCTCTACTGCGATGTTAACGCAACATCCGCGAGGTACATCAATATAGATGCCAGAGGACACATTGTTATACTGGTCCACTGCTGCTGGTGTGGAGATCATCTGTGAAGAAAGAACCGGCTCACCAGAAATTGCAATAGCCAGGGAAATAGCTCCGACAGTACCGCCTGTTGGAATTGCGATATTACCAGAAAAATCCACGAAGAATCTCGCTTTGCACTGGTTAGTAAGTCCTCTCAGGGTGATGATTCCGCTTCCCTCTCTGTGCTGAATACAGTTAGAACCTTTAACTGCTGTGTTTGAAAATACTACGTTTCCATTTGCTGCTACAGTCTGAGCAGCTACACTTGTAAATTCTGCCATAAAAATACTCCTTTCATATCACAAAAGGGCAGGTCTCAGCCTGCCCTCTGTGTAATACGGCATAAGCCGACATCCGAATCAATCGAAAGATACTCTCGATATGAAGTTATCAGCAATTACATCCAGTGTTGCATCCGCATCCGTAATATGTGTTCGGGTTAGGAACCTGATATGCCGGAATCGGTGCCGGATTAATCGCATTAATAAGCTGCTGTGTCTGTGAAGCCATTGCAGTTGTGAGAAGTGCACTCTGGCGGTCCTGAGAAGCAGCACGTCTGAGATCATTGTTTTCAGCCTG
>ERZ773185.314-NODE-314-length-45355-cov-4.069691_pt1 | contig 45355 bp, 38 predicted proteins | sample MGYA00580531_ERZ773185 | MGnify/ENA primary metagenome ERZ773185 (study PRJEB29015, sample SAMEA2737799) | human gut metagenome | biome: human gut; feature: human-associated habitat; material: faeces | place: China | collected 2012 ...
TGGGTCAGCTGACCGGAGGCCTCCATCTTGGCCTCGGGCGTGGTGGCGGTAGCCACGGCGTTGCGGGCGGCGGTCACGGCCTCGAGGGTGCCGGACTCGTGGGCGGCATAGCCCTTGACGGTCTCGACCAGGTTGGGGATGAGGTCGTTCCTGCGCTGGAGCTGCGCGTCAATGGTCTGCCAGGCGGCGTCGCACTTGTTGTTCTTCTGGACGATGCCGTTGTTGATGCTCACCCAGATGAAGAACAGGACTACGACCAGGGCGACAATAACGATTCCGACAATCATGGTGGTCCTCCTTAGGGGCGGCCACGGCCCGTGAGCCCAATGGCCCGGCAACAGGGGCTCTATGGCGGAGGAGGAGGGATTCGAACCCTCGGAACGGGGTTACCGCTCGACGGTTTTCAAGACCGCTGCATTCAACCACTCTGCCACTCCTCCGTGGTTTGAGCGGTACTATCGTACCCCATGGAAGCGCGTTTGAACCCCAAGAGACCCCGAGGAGCCCAACACATGTCCGACGACGAGAAGTACATGCGCCTGGCGCTCGCCGAGGCAGACGCCGCCGCGGCCGAGGGCGAGGTGCCCATCGGCGCCGTGGTGGTCTGCGACGGCCAGGTGATCGCGCGCGCCCACAACCGCCGCGAGCTGGACCTTGACCCCTCGGCCCACGCGGAGTTCAGCGCAATGGTGGAGGCCTCGCGCGTCCTTGGCCGCTGGCGGCTCTCCGGCTGCACCGTCTATGTCACGCTGGAGCCCTGCCTCATGTGCGCCGGCCTCATGGTCAACGCCCGTATAGACCGCTGCGTCTTTGGCGCCGCAGACCCCAAGGGCGGCGCCCTGGGCACCCTCTACGACGTCAGCCATGACCCGCGGCTCAACCACGAGTTTGAGGTCACGCCTGGCGTCCTCGCCGACGAGGCCGCAAGCCAGCTCCGCACCTTCTTCCGCGCGCGCCGAGAAGCCCGCAAGGCCGCAAAGGCCCAAGCCGGCGCGGAGGCCATCGCAGACCCGACGGAGCAGCCGGCCTCCTAGCGCCTACCGCTCCGGGTTCTTCTCGCCAGCTCCGGCCTGGCGGCTGCGGTGGCGGAGCCAGGTTCGGTGGGTCCACCTGATGACGGCGACGGCGCAGACGAGGTCGGCCCAGGCAAGGGCAACGCTCACGTACTGCACGCCCGGAACCTTGACGGGGCGCGTGAGCTGGGCGGAGCCGTCCAGCGCGGCCTCCCGGTTATAGGCCAGGTTGGTGGCGCGCGCGTTCAGCCACGTGTAGAGCACGTCCTTGGTGGCCCGCCGCAGGCTACTCGCAAACGTCGCGGCATCCGCGGCCTCCAGACCTCCCGCCGCCACGGCGGACGAGAGCTCGCTTTGCGTGTAGCCAAACTCAAAGGCTCCGTTGCGGAAGACGCCGTCCATGAAGAGGTCTCCGCCCGCGCGCAGCATCTGGTCGGCGTTCATGTAGGCGTGGTGGTCGGCGTAGTCGGTGATGACGCAGCCGGCAAAGCCCCACTCGCCGCGCAGCACGTCTGTGAGGAGGCCGGCGTTTCCGCCCGACCAAGTGGCTCCCAAGCGGTTGTACGAGGTCATGATGCCCGTGGCCCCACTGCGGGCCAGCATGCGGAAGGCGGGCAGGTAGACCTCGCGCAGGGCCTGCTCAGTCATCCACTCGTAGAGGGAGTCGCGGTAGGTGTCCTGGCCGTTTGCCACCAGGTGCTTGACGAAGCAATAGGTGCCGGCCTCCTTGGAGCCCGCCACCACCTGCGCCGCCATGGCACCGGAGACCAGCGGGTCCTCGGAGTAGTACTCGTAGTTGCGGCCTCCCAGCGGCGTGCGGTGGACGTTCACGCTCGGCGCGTACCAGCCGTCCACGCCGATGGTCGCGCACTCAAGACCCACCTGGCGGCCGTACTCGCGTGCCAGCTCCTTGCTCCAGGTCTGTGCCAGAACGGTGGCGCCCGGATAGGCCACGCCGGTGCTCAGCTGGTTGAACGAGCCCACCTGCGAGGGGCCGTCCACCTCCTTGGTGCGCGGCTTGCCAATGCCGTCGATCTTTCCCGTGGAGATGTAGCCGTGGAGCACGATTCGCTCCATGTCGGCAATGGATACCTGGTCGAGAAGGTCGTCCCAGGCCTCGTCGGAGTAGCTCAGACCCAGCCGGCGGCCCAGCTCCGTGAGCTCTCCGCCCTCGGAGAGCAGGTGGCTATCGCTGGAGGTGGTCGTCAGCGGGTACTCCGTCTTGACCGAGGCGTCCGGCTCCGCGGAGAGCGCCTCGACAAGGGCCTGGCCGTCGGCATAGAGGTTGAGCGCGGCGACGTTGGCCGCCATCTCGCGGTCTGCGTCCCCACGGCGCGGGAAGGTGCCCACAAAGTCCGCGCGAGAGAGCCAGGTGATGCCCGCACCGGAGTTGGAGCCGTCGATGGAGACGCCATCCCAGGCGGAGTCACCGGTGAAGCGGTTCTGGACCGCGGCGCCGGTCTTGATGTCGTCGGGGCACTGGATGGTGCGCGGAATCCACAGCATGGTGCTGGCAAACTCGCAGTCGGCAACCGTGTGCGCGTCCCTGCGAAGCTCCACCATGTACTCGCCGCGCTCCAGCTCGTAGCCGGTGAAGCCGTCCCCGTCGGCGTCGTCGAAGTCATAGGAGGCCACGTCGTCCATGGAGAACGAGAGCGAGATCTCCTGGGTCTCGCCGGGCTTGAGCAGGCGGGTCTTCTCGTAGGCCACCAGAACCGCCGCGCTCTTCTCGATGCCGCCCTTGTTGTAGGGAGGGGTGCAGTAGAGCTGGACCACGTCGCGGCCGGCCACGTCACCGGTGTTGGTGACCTTCACGCGGATGCTGAAGTCGGTCTTGCGGCTAACGGTGGTTCCCTGGCCGGGAGAGCGGCCCGTGACCTCCCACTTGAAGCTGGTGTAGCTCAGGCCGTAGCCAAACGGGTACTGGACCACGCCGTCGTAGCCCTGGCCGTGCTGGTTGCTCACGCCGTCCCAGAAGCCCTCGGCGTCGGCCGTCTCGTACCAACGGTAGCCCACGTAGATGCCCTCGGCGTAGTCGCAGAAGCGCACGGCGTCGTAGGGCTCGGAGACGCCCACGTTGGCGTTCATGGTGCCGTCGGCCGGGTAGAGGCCCTGGCCGTTGGTGTAGATGCCCTCGCCCATGGCGCCGGAGTTTGCCCAGCTCGCGGCCGTGGAGAGGTCGTATGCGTAGGTGTCGGTCGTGCGACCGGAGGGATTGGTGCGCCCCCAGAGCGCGTCCACCACGGCCCGCGCGCCCTCGCCGCCTGTGCAGCCCACCAGGAGCGCGGCGTCAACGCCAGGCGTGGTCTCGAGCTCGCCCAGCTCCATGGCGTTTGTCGAGTTGACCAGGACCACCACGTGCTCGTAGTTCTTGCCCACGTAGCGCAGCAGGTCCTCTTCCTCCTGGGAGAGCTCCAGGTAGCTGCGGGTGACGTCGATGTCCACCACGCCGCCGCGGGCGTTCACCTTGTACTGGGCGCGCGGGCAGTCGATGCTCTCGCCCGCCGTGCGCGAGATGACCACCAGCGCCGTGTCGGAGTACTTCCGCGCGTTGGACAGGAGGTCGTCGGAGTAGCAGCTCTTGTCGTAGATGGAGGGCTCGTACAGGCGGCAGAACTCCGAGGCACGGCTTGAGAGGGCGCCCACGCTCTTGTACGGGCGCTCGCCGCAGAAGCTGCGGTACATGTCCGCAAGCTGCGTGTTGTACGAGACGCCCGCATCGCTGAGGGCGTCCAGCAGGTCCGTGGTCTGGCCGGAGACCTGGCCGGAGCCGGAGCCGGAGGCCACCCACTGCGTGGAGGCCCAGCCAAAGACGTTGACCTGGGCGCAGCCCTCGGGAAGGGGCAGGGCCTCGTCGTCGTTCTTGAGAAGGACCAGGCCCTCGCCCTCTATACGCTGGGCAAGCTGGGCGCCGGCCCGCATGGTGGCGTCCTTCTCCTCCGAGGTGACCTCGATCTTGTCGCCGCCCAGGTAGGACTCAACGGTGTCTCCCATGAGGGCCATGGCCACGTTTGCGGCAACCACGCCGACAACGGCCGCCACGGCCAGCACGCGAGACCCCACGCGCACCACGCGCCGCCCGAGGGCCCGGCGCCGCGCACGCTTCTGACCCTCCTGACCAGCGTCCCTCTGGCCCGCGTCCTTCTTGGCGTCCCTCTTGCTCCCGAGCAAACCACGACCTCCTGACAACTACCGTGAAGTAATGATAGTACCCACGTCAGCCCCTCCGACAGCCGCGCGTATTGACTCTGTAAAGGCATGTTGACGTGGGACGGGCGCGGCGTGGCTCGTGTAAAATAGCGGGCGGTCGGCGCACCGTGCGCCGCCGTCAAGCCTGCAAAGAGAAGGGTCCGCATGAAACCTCGACCTGCCAGTCGATGACCCAAGCGGTGTGCTCCCCCGAGGTCACGCCGTGAGGGTGTGATTTTCTGCGTCAACGGGCGTGCCCCGGACGCAAGACGCCAACGACCCGGCCCCATGCCGGGAAACCGTTAGGAGCACAGATGATCTATCTCTCCCAGCTCATGGGAAACCCGGTCTACGCCGCAGATGGCGAGAAGATCGGTACCGTCTCTGACCTCGGCATTGCCACGGGCGAGGTCTTCCCGCGCGTCACGAGCCTTGCCTTCAAGGGCCCGGGTCGCACGCCCTTCATGATCTCCTGGCGCAAGTACGTGGACACGTACGACGAGAAGGAAATCCACCTCAAGGTGCCCGCCGGCGAGATTCGCTTCTCGTACCTGCAGCCCGACGAGGTCCTCATTGCCCGGGACATCCTCAACAAGCAGATCGTGGACACCCGCGGCATGCGCGTCGTCCGCGTGAACGACCTCAAGCTCTCCGACACCAGCTCCACCCAGCTGCGCCTGCTCGGCGCCGAGGTGGGCGCGCGTGGCATCCTGCGCTCGCTCTCCCCCGCCCTGGAGCACGTTGCCCTCAAGGTGGCCCGCACCTTCGGCCATCCCATCTCCGAGCGCATCATTGCCTGGAGCTACATGGACCTGGTCGAGCGCGACCTCTCCAACGTCAAGCTCTCCGTCTCGCACAAGACGCTCGACGACATGCACCCGGCCGACATCGCCGACATCATCGAGCGCCTTGACCCGCGCCTTCGCGGCCAGGTCTTTGCGCAGCTTGACGACGAGCAGCGTGCCGGCGCCATGGCCGAGTTCGACGACGACGCCATGGCCGCCGAGCTCATGGGCGGCATGAACGAGCGCGAGGCCTCCCGCATGCTGTCCGAGATGGACCCGGACGACGCCGCCGAGCTCGTGAGCGAGCTGGACTATGACAAGGCCGAGAAGCTCCTGCGCCTCATGGGCGTCCAGGAGCAGCGCGCCATCCGCCAGCTGCTGGGCTACCGCGAGGACACCGCAGGCCGCATCATGACCTCCGAGTTTGCCGCCCTCCCCGAGGACAGGACCGTCGCCGACGCCGTGGAGCTGCTGCGCGGCCTTGACGAGGACTTCGAGAGCGTCCGCTACGTGTACCTCTCCGACGAGGACAACAAGCTCTCGGGCGTGGTCACGCTCAACAGGCTCATCGTGGCCGAGCCGCAGACCCCACTGGCAGACATCTGCACGCGCGAGGTCATCACCGCCAGCCCCGAGGACGACCAGGAGGACGTGGCGGAGAACATCGCCAAGTACAACCTGCTCGCCATGCCCGTCGTGGCCGACGACGGCCACCTGCTGGGCATCGTCACCGTCGACGACGCGCTTGACGTCCTGGAGGAGGAGCACGCCGAGGACCTGCAGATCGCGGGCGGCATTGCCTCCGACGACGAGAGCGCCCACGGCGGGGACCTGCTTTGGCTCCTGCGCCGCAACGCCTGGTTCTTCATCTGGATGGTGGGCGCGGGCCTCTTCGTGGCCCTCTCCCACCTGACGCCGGCCTTCCAGGCGCCGCTGCACGAGGTCCTTCTGGTCTGCTCGGCGCTGCCCATCGCGCTGGTGCTGGCGGACGACTCGGTGAGCTACGTCACCAACTTCTTCCTCGAGAACGACCCGGACGACGAGGACTCCCCCTCCATGCTGGGCTTCACCATCAAGAGCCTTGCCCTGGGCATTGCCTTTGCCGCGCTGGTGGTCCTGGTCGAGATGGCGCTGGACAGCGTCGTCGCGGCGGCCGCGGGCGCCTCAATGCCCAAGCCGCTACACGCCGGCTTCATTGCCGCGGCCATTGCGGTGCTGGTGGCCTTCGTGCTCTGCCCCGTCTGGCTCCTGCTCCTGCGCAAGCGTGACGAGAAGAACCAGGACACCTCGGGCTTTGCCCTCTCCGTCATGGCCATGGTCATTGCCTGCCTGGTCTTCTGCTTTGCCGTGGGCCAGCTTGCCAACGTCATGGGCATCCTTGGGGTGTTTGCGTAGTGGCGCGCCAAGACCAGATGGAGCCGCAGGGCCAGGCGCCAAAGACGCAGGCGGCCGCGGCCGGCACGCAGAAGCCGGAGCGCAGGCACCTTGACCCCAAGCGCGTGCTCGCGGCCATGGGCCCGGGCATGGTGGCGGCCCTTGCCGGCGCGGACGCCGGCGGCGTGGCCACCTACTCCAGCGCCGGCGCCCTCTTTGGCTACGGCCAGCTCTGGACCGTGCCGGTCATGTGCCTCCTGCTCATCGTGGCGCAGGAGACCGCCGCCCGCATGGGCTGCGTCACCGGCAAGGGCTTTGCCTCGCTCATCCGCGAGCAGTTCGGCGTGCGTATGAGCACGCTGGCAATGCTTGCGCTTCTTATCTCCAACACCACGGTCACGCTCTCTGAGTTCGCGGGCATTGCCTCGGGCTTTGCCCTCTTTGGCATCCCCGCCTACGTCAGCGTGCCCATTGCGGCGGTGGCCATCTGGGCGCTCACCATGAGCGGCTCCTACCACCGCATCGAGAAGATCTTGCTTCTCATCAGCTGCGCCTTCGTGACCTACGTGGTTGCCGGCGTCATGGTGGGCCCCGACTGGGGAGACGCCCTCAACGCCACGCTCATCCCGCGCTTCTCCACCGACCCGCAGTACTTCAGCGTGCTGGTGGCAAACATCGGCACCACCATCGCGCCCTGGATGATCTTCCTGGCCCAAAGCAACGTCGTCGAGAAGAACGCGCGCGCAGAGGACCTGCCCTACCAGCGCATTGACACCGTGACCGGCTCCGTTGTGGCCAGCGCCATCTCCTGGTTCATCATCCTCACCACCGGCGCCGTGCTCTTCCCCGCCGGCATTGCGGTCAACGGCGCCGAGGACGCGGCCAGCGCCCTGGCGCCGCTCGTGGGCCCCTACGCCGAGGCGCTCTTTGGCGCCGGCCTTGTGGGCGCGAGCTTCCTGGCCGCCTGCGTGCTGCCGGGCATCACGTCCAGCGCCATCTGCGAGGCCTTTGGCTGGGAGCGCGGCGCGGACCGCAGCTGGCAGGAGGCCCCGGTCTACCGCGGCATCATCACTGCAATCATCTTCCTGTCTGCGGTCATCGTCATCGTGCCCAACGTCAATCTCTTTGGCATCATGATGCTGGCCCAGGTCGTCAACGGAGTGCTGCTGCCGGTGCTTCTGGTCTTCATGGTGCTCATCGCCGGAGACCGCCACGTCATGGGCAGGTTTGCCAACGGCCGCATCTGGAACGGCCTCACGTGGTTCACCATCATCGCCGTGGTCATCCTGACCATCGTGATGTTCATGCTGCAGGCCATGGGGCTGTAGCCGGCAGGCAGCCGCCCTCACGCCAAAGCAAGCGGCCCGGACTTCCGCGTGGAGGTCCGGGCCGCTTTTATGTTTGATGGGTTGCCGCAGGACTTGCGCCGCTACTTGCTGGCCTTGTCAAACTCCTCCTTGAAGGAGCCGAGCATCTTGCCCATGCGGCCGAGGCCCTTGCCGACCATGCGGGCGGCGTCGGTACTGGCCTGGGCGGCCTTCTTCTTGGCGGCGGCCTTCTGGGCCTCCGTCGGCTTCTTGACCTTGGGCCTGGCAGCCGCGTCCGCCTTGGGGGCGGCATCGACCGTCCGGGCCGCGGGCGTCTGGGGCGCCGGGACGTAGGTCACGGGCTCGCCGTTGGCGGCGCGCTCCCCCTCGGAGGCCCGCAGGGTCCCCGTGGGGGCAGAGACGCTCACGTCGGCAGCGGGAATCTCGGCCGGGTCTGCCGGCTGGGGCTCCTCGGCGGTGGCGTCGGCGATGGCCCGCTTGGCCTTGCCAATGAGGCGCCCCACCTGGAAGGAGCCCTTGTCCACGGCCTCGGACGCGGCGGCGCCGGCCTTGTGGCCGACCTCGGCGCCCTTGACCTTGGCGCTTGCCCAGGCCTCGCCCGCCTTGGCGGCAACGCCGCCGTCCACGGCGAGGTTCTCGGCGTCATCGGAGACCACCATGAACTGGTCTGCAGCCGAGTAGCCAATGACCATCTCGGCGGGAATCTCAAAGCTGCCCACCAGGGCGCGGGCCATGCCACCGTCACCGATGTAGAAGGTCTTGGCGCGGCCGGTCTTGAGGTCGAACTCCACGTCGTTGACGTAGCCCAGGACCTTGCCGGAGCGGGTGCGAGCGTCCATGCCCGCCCACATGATGCACTTGTCCCAGTCAAGGCCAAGGCGCTTGCGAGCGGCATCGTCAAGGCCGTCGTCAGGACGGGTCACCACAATGCCGCGTTCGCAGGGCTCAAACGAGTCCCACGCCAGGAAGGCATCCTCGCGCTTGACCATGCCGGCGACGTCCGGGCGCGCCACAAGGAAGCCCACCAGCTGGCGACCATTGGGCGAGAAGACCGACATGTGGATCTTGCCCAGCTTGCTGAGCTTCTCGGCGGGAGCGTCCGGGTTCTTCTTGTCCTTGCGGGCCTTCTTGGTCAGAAAGACCCTTACGCCCTGGTAGGCGTCGACCTTGGCCACGGGCTAGGCCTCGGCGCCAGTCTCGGGAGCCTCGGCGTCGACGACCTCGACGCGGACGGCCTCGGCGGGAGTCTCGGCGGCAGGAGCAGCCTCGGCAGCAGCGGCCACCTGGTCGGCAACGGCGTTGACGGCATCCTGGACCTGAGCGGAGGTGGCGGTCACCACGTCAGAGAGGGAGTCGCGCAGCTGGTCCATGCGCTCGCGGGCGAGGCCGACCTTGGCGCGCAGCTCGTCGGTCTTGGCGTCGACGACGGGACGGACGCCGCTGAACTTGTCGGCAGCGGTCTGGGCGCCGCGCTCGTAGGTGTCCACGGCGGAGTCCCAGGCGTCGTTCATGGCGTCGGCGGCCATGGCGCGGCTCTCGGCGCCGGAGCGCGGAGCCAGCAGCATGCCGGCAAGGATGCCAGATGCGGTGCCAAAGAGAGTGCCGAGGGTGAAGTAGAGTGCCTTCTTGCTCATGAGTTCCTCCTTGTTTTGGTCCTACGTATGCTGCGCCGTGCGCGGTGGTTCAAACTCCACGCGACCCCGCAGGGCCGCGAGTGTTACCTGACTGACTTGGGGCGAGGGCCGCTGTAGGCACCCCAGCCGTCCTGGACCTGGGCGGGCTCCGGCGCGGGAGTCGGCTCCGGCGCGGGCTGCTCGGCCTGCGCGGGCACGGACTCCGGCGCGGGCGCCGGCTGCTCCTCGACGGGGGCGGGCTCGGCGGCAGGCTCCTCCTCAGAGACAGGAGCAGCCTCCGGCGAGACGGGCTGCTCGGCGGGCTCCTCCTCGGCAGACGGCTCGTCCGCCGCAGGCTCCTGCTCGCTCACGCTTGCCACGAGGTCCACGAGGCCGCTTGCAATGGCGTCCACGTCGGGCTTGGGGTCGCCGCCGCCGGAGTAGGCCCACTGCATGATCCAGACGGCGCTGGAGAGGGCGCCCGCCACCAGCACGTCGTCCGGGCAGGAGAGCTCGACCTCAAAGCTGCGCTCACCGGTCTGGACCGTGCGCCCTGTGGAGATGTCGCCGGCAATGTCCGTGCGGGCGAGAAGCTCCACGGTCACGTGCTCGAGCAGGTGGGCGAGCTCGGTCTGCTCGACGACCTCGCCAAAGTGGGGGCCGGCGTCGCCCAGGCAGACGTGGTCCGCAATCTGGGGCATGAGCTCGACCATGAGGCGCGTGCCCTCGGGGTCATCGCTCGTGAGCAGCGGCGCATTGGGCGCCACCTCGACCTCGGCCGCAAGGGTGCGCGGGCCGACGGTGACTTTCTTGATGTCAAACAGCTGAGCCATGCGGCGGCTGCCTTTCCTTCTGGCCCGTATTGCGGGCATTCGTTTCGTTCAAACCATTGTAGCGACCCGGCGGCGAGGGGCGCTAATTGCTCGCAGGCTCCACGTCCTTCTCGCCCCCAACGGAGGGCGCTTGGCCGGGAGCGGTCTGGTCGGAGTCCGTAGGCGGCTCGGGGGCGGTCACGCGCAGCATGGCGATGCGGCGGCCGCGCATGGACTGGACGAGGAAGAGGTACCCGTCCTTCTCCACGACGTCGCCGGGACGCGGGAGCTTGTCGGCGCGCTCGATGACGAAGCCGGCGACGGTCTCGTACTCCTCGTTGTCCTCGATGGGCCAGCCGAGGTCGATGGCATCGTCCAGAGGGAAGCGCCCGTCGACGAGCCACTCGCGGTCTGAGAGCTGCGTGATGTACTTGTTGTCGGGGTCAAACTCATCCTCGATCTCTCCGACGACCTCCTCCACGATGTCCTCGATGGTGATGACGCCGGCGGTGCCGCCGTACTCGTCCACCACGATGACCATCTGGTCGTGGCTGGTCTGCATCTCGGAGAGCAGCGGAATGATGTCCTTGGTGTCGGGCACGTAGTCGGGCGTGCGCATGTGGCCCGAGATGGCCGTGGCGCCCTCGTCCTCGTCAAGGATGGGAGAGATGATGTCCTTGATGTGCGCGATGCCCACGATGCGGTCAACGGAGCCGCGGTAGATGGGGATGCGGCTGTAGCCGGTGCGCCGCATGGTGGCCAGGACCTCGGAGAGCGTCGAGGTGTCCTCCATGGCGGTCATGTCAACGCGGGGGACCATGACCTCGCGGGCGATGGTGTCACCCAGGTCAATGACCTCGTGGATCATGGACTTCTCTTGGTCGGACAGCTCCTCGGCGTCCGTGACCATGTACTTGAGCTCCTCCTCGGAGACGTTCTGACGCTCGTCGGCGGACTTGATGCCCATGACCTTGGAGAGGCCATCGGCAGACTTGGAGGTGAGCCAGACCAGCGGGGCCGCGACGCGCATGAACGCGCGGATGGGACCGGCGACGGACTTGGAGACGCGCTCGGCGTCGGAGAGGGCGATGCGCTTGGGAACCAGCTCGCCCACCACCGTGGAGAAGTAGGCCACGACAAGCGTGATGATGACGGGCGCGAGCGTGGCGGCAATGCCCGCGGGCATGCCGAGGCTCACGAACCAGGAGCCGAGCGGGTCGGACAGGCTCGTTGCGGCAAAGGCCGAGGAGGCAAAGCCCACGAGCGTGATGGCAACCTGGATGGTGGCCAGGAACTGGCCGGAGTCGGAGGGGAGGTCCAGGGCGCTCTTGGCACGCTTGTCCCCCTCGTCTGCCTCGGGTTCTAGTACGGCCCTCTTGGCATTGACCACGGCCATCTCCGAGGCAGAGAAGTAGCCGTTGACGAGGGTGAGCAGAAACGTGACGACAATGCTAATTGCTACGTCCATGCGCGAATGCGCGACCTCCTTGGTCGGGTTTCCTATACGCGCCCGCGGTCGGGACGCGTGGGACCGCAGGCGTAAGCATTCATTCTAGCAGCCATCCGCGCATCCCTCGTTTCTGCCGCGTTGCGCGCTCGGACAGGCGCTGGGGGGCGGAAGGCCCGGGCAAGACGACCCCGGGCGCAGCGGCCCTGCGCAGAAGTCCCCTTCGTGTGAGCCTTCCGCCATTTTCTGTGCAGAAGTCCCCTTCGTGTGAGTCCTTTTTGGGCTTAGCCAGAGTATGCCCGATTTGCCAACTGGGCTTTTGCTGATCCGCAAGGGCGAAATCAGCCGCAAGGCCCCAATTTGGGCTCACACGAAGGGGACTTCTGCACAGACTTTTGGAAAATGCTCACACGAAGGTCAGTTCTGCACGCCGAAGAGCCTCTCGCGCAGTTTGTCGCGGGAGTCCTGCTGCCACTTGGTCAGCGGTCGGCGCCTCAGCCCCAGCCGGCACGTCAGGTCATCGACAAAGGCATCGAGCTTGGTGCCGTCCTTGACCAGCTCGTTTGTTACCACCATCACGGTGTAGCCCATTGCCTCGAGCACGCGACGGCGAGCCTCGTCGGACTCCTTCTTCTTGGGTGTCAGGTGATGCGCGTTGCTGTCGTACTCCACCGCCAGCTTGGCGTCAGCCCACAGGAAGTCCGGCTTGACCTCGGACTGGCCGTCAAGCGCCTGCCGATGCCTCTGGGGCACCTCGAGGCTCGCGTTCACGGCAAACCCGCCCAGGCCTGCCCCACCGAGCCTTCGCGAGAGCAGGAAGAACACGGCAAGGTCGGTCTCACGCGGAGAGGCGGACCCGTCGGTTGCCAGGTCAAGCGCCCTCACGGCCTTACCCGCGCCGCGCACGCCCACGGCCCTGGCGGACTTTGCGTACCCCACAAGCTCGGCCCTGCTGGTCAGCGCCGTGAGGTCCGACTGGAAGCTGTCCTCCGCCCAGGGCGTGAGGCCATACGTGCCACACAGCTCGCAGGCAATCTGGGCAAGGTCGACCTCGTCCATGTCCATTGCCAGCTGCACCAGCATGGGCCCCGGCTGGCACACGCTCACGTACTGGTCGACAACATGCAGGTGAGACTGGGTGAGCGGGCCGGCAAAGACGCGATCGCAAATGGCCTGGCACCGCCGCCGGTCTGCGACCGAGCCCACCACGGCATCGACCGGCACGCTCGAGTTGCAGAGGTTGGCCGCAAGGGCCGCCCGCTCGTGAAGCTCGAGCGCCCGCGGCCCAAAGACCCTACCCGCATCCTCAAGCACGTGCTGCCCCTCGGAGGCAACCCGAGAGGCCCTCCAGAAGTCCAGAGCCGTTCCATATCCCATGACAAGCGCTTCGTTGCCCAAGACAGACCCCCTCCCGCAGACAGTGGGGAGACCTTACAGGCAACTAGCAGACTCTCATATGTCGAACCGACCAATATCGGCAGGCGGCCCAAACAAGACGCCAGGCGAGAAGAGCGCCGGCGGCCCCAGGGACCACCGGCGCTCCATCAATGCGCACCGCGTTGGCTGTGCGGCAGGGACGCTACTTCTCGCCGGCAGCGCGGCGGGCGGCGTAGTCGGCCGCGAGCTTCTGCTGGATGTCGTGCGGAACCTGCTCGTAGCCAGAGAGCTCGAGCTCGAACTCGCCCGTACCGCGCGAGAGCGAACGCAGACGCGTGGCGTAGTCCGTGAACTCGGCATACGGGATGGTGGCCTCGACGGTGGTCTGGCCGGCGGTGACGCCGGAGCCGGCGGACATGCCCTCGACGCGGCCGCGGCTGGCGGAGACGTCGCCCATCACGGAGCCGGCGTAGCTGTCGGGCACGGTGATCTTGAGGTGGGCCATGGGCTCAAGCAGCACGGGCTCGGCCTGGTCGACGGCCTTCTGGAAGCCAATGCGAGCGGCGGTCTTGAAGGCCATCTCGTTGGAGTCGACGGGGTGATAGGAGCCCTCGTAGACGGCGACCTTCACGTCGATCATGGGGAAGCCGGCCAGGACGCCATCGCGCATGGTCTCCTGGACGCCCTTGTCGATGGCGGGGATGAAGCCGCGCGGGATGTGGCCGCCCACGACCTCGTCAACAAACTCGTAGCCAGCGCCCGGGTTGGGCTCCACGCGCAGCCAGCAGTCTCCGTACTGGCCGGCGCCGCCGGTCTGCTTCTTGTGGCGGCCCTGGGCAGAGGCCACGCGGCGGATGGTCTCGCGGTAGGGAATCTTGAGCGCCACGGTGTGGGCCGTCACGCCGGCACGGGCCTCAAGGCGGTCAAGCAGCACGCTGACCTGCGCCTCGCCGATGGCGGAGACCACGGTCTGGCCGGTGTCCTCGTCGCGCTCCACCTTGAGGGTGGGGTCGGCGTCCGCGCTCTTCTCGAGGAAGGCGTAGAGCTTGCCCTCGGTGCCGCGGGCGTCGGGCTCGATGGCAATGCGGTAGAGCGAGTTGGGGAAGCGGAAGGCCGCGGCCTCGACCTTGCCCGTGACGGAGAGGGTGTCGCCCGTCTGGGCCTCAAGCTTGGGAACCACGACGATGTCGCCCGCGGCGGCGGACTGGACGTCGGTGGTCTCCTTGCCGCACATGAGGTAGAGGTGGCCCAGGCGCTCGGACTTGCGTGTGCGGGCGTTGGTGAGCTCCAGGCCCGGGGTCAGCGTGCCGGCCAGCACCTTGAGGAAGGACAGGCGGCCGTTCTGCGGGTCATTGAGGGACTTGAAGGCAAAGGCGACGGGGCGGTCGTCATCGGGAGAGATGTCAAGCTGCTCGCCGTTGACCAGCGGGATGCGACCGAAGTCGGCCATGGTGGGGAACCACGCCACGACGGCGTCCATGAAGGAGATGACGCCTTCCTCGCGCACGCAGGAGCCGGCAAAGACCGGCACAAAGATGCGCCCGGCAATGGCCTTGGCGAGAAGCCCCTCGAGCTCGTCCTGGGTGATCTCCTCGCCCTCCAGGTACTTCATCATGATCTCGTCGTCAGCCTCGGCCACAAGGTCGGTGAGCTGGGCACGGGCGTCGTCGGCGGCGGCGCGGAACTCGTCGGGGATGTCCGTCACCACGGGCTTGCCGCCCTCGAGGTGGCGGGCCTTCATGTGGACGACGTCGATGACGCCGGAGAAGGCGTCTCCGGAGCCCATGGGGATGGTCACGGCGCCGAGCTTGGTGCCAAAGCGTTCCTGGAGCGTGGCGAAGGCCAGGTCATAGTCTGCGTCGGCGCGGTCCACGCGGTTGATGAACAGCGCGCGAGACAGCGAGAGGTCCTCGGCGGCGTACCACAGGCGCGTGGTGATGGTGCCCGGGCCGCTGGCCGCGTCGACCACGAAGAGGGCGGTCTCGCAGGCGCTCATGGCGGCGTAGGCGTCACCGACAAAGTCCGGGTAGCACGGGGCGTCCAGGACGTTGATGCGGGTGCCCTCCCACTCGACGGGGGCTATTGCCGTTGAGATGGAGAAGCCGCGCTCCCCCTCCTCGCCGTCGTAGTCCAGCGTGGGCTTTGTGCCGGCGTGGCCTCCCAGGCGGGTGGTGCGGCCCGTCAGGTGAAGCATGGCCTCGGCCAGCATGGTCTTGCCCACGCCGCCTTGGCCCACAAGGACCACGTTCTTGACCTTCTCGGTACCCTTTGCTGCCATGATGCCTCCCTCGTCGGAGTCTCTATGAAGCGTTGCAGCAACCATACCCACGCACGGGCCAACGGTTGCGCACGCATCGGGCAGCGCGGGAGAAGTGCGTGCGGACGGTAAGGCCCCCGGCGCGGGCGGCAGCGCGGCGGCGGACGTCGCGCCACGAAAATGGCCGCGGGCCCGGATGGGCTCGCGGCCAGAGTCGCTGATGCGAGGCGCTTCTCGCCTGGCGGAGGAGCTACTCCTGGAGGGCCTTCTCGGCCTCGGCGTCGTGCTCGGCGATGAGCTTGGCCTTCTCGGCGATGGTGCCGTCAGAGAGCTCGTCGGCGTAGATCTTCTTGCCGGTGGGGTGTTGCTCGAGCCAGAGCTCCTCGGCGCGCTGCTCCCAGCTCTTGGCGTAGACCGAGGTGCGGGCGCAGAGGTGGTCAACGTCCTCGGGCGTGACGTACTCGGTGCACTGGGCGTCGGACTCGTGGACGATCTCGGGCAGGATCTCCGGGTTCTCCAGCATGGGGCAGGGGCGCAGCATGTTGTCGTTCCAGGGGTAGTGCTTGCGGTAGGCCTGGAAGATGGGCTGCTGCAGGCACTCCAGCAGGGACTTCTCCTTGATGTTGGCGTTGGAGTAGTGGATGAAGACGCAGGGCTCCACGTCGCCGCGGGCGTTGATGTGGCAGAACACGCGGCCGCCGGCGATGCAGCCACCCACGTACTCGCCGTCGTTCTGGAAGTCCATGGCAAAGATGGGCTTGCCGCCGGTCACGCCACGGACCTCGCGGATGCGGCGCAGCATGTACTCGCGCTGCTCGACGCTGGGGCAGAGGTCGACCGTGGCACCCTCGCCGACGGGCATGTAGTGGAAGTACCAGGCCCAGCGGCAGCCCTTGGAGATGATGGTGTCAAAGTACTCGTCGGAGCTGACCATCTCGGTGTTGGCGCGGGTGTAGGCCGTGGAGGTGCCGAAGAGCAGGCCGTTCTCGCGCATGAGGTCGAAGGCGGCCATGACCTCCTTGTAGGAGCCGTCTCCGCGGCGGCCGTCGTTGGAGTCCTCGGTGCCCTCGAGCGAGACGCTGAAGACGATGTTGCCCACGCGCTTGACGTCGTCGCAGAACGCCTGGTCGATGAGAGAGGCGTTGGTGAAGATGTTGAAGAGGCAGTCGTTGTGGGCCTCGGCCAGGCGCACGACGTCCTTCTTGCGGACGAGGGGCTCGCCGCCAGTGAGCATGTAGAGGTGGCAGCCCAGCTCGGAGCCCTCGGTCACCAGGCGGTCCATCTCCTCGTAGGTGAGGTTGAGCATGTTGCCGTAGTCGGCGGCCCAGCAGCCCACGCAGTGCTTGTTGCAGGCGCTCGTCGGGTCAAACAGGATGATCCAGGGCACGTTGCACTGGTACTTCTCGGCGTTGGCGGTGGTGTTGCGCAGGCCACGGAAGGCGGCCTCGTAGGCACTGTTCAGGATGGACGTCTTGAGCACGTGGTGATCGGTGTTGTCGATGACGTCCCAGAGGAACTGCTCCCACTTGGAGCCCGGGTACAGGCCGTTGCGAACGCCGCGAATGGCGCCGGGGGCGGTGTCCTTCAGCAGGTTGCCGGCCATGTCCAGGAGCTTGTCGAGGTTCTTCTCGCGGTCAGGGCCGCTGGCCGCCTTGATGATCTGGTCAAGCGCCAGGCCAAACGCTGCGCGCTCCGCCTTGTGGGCAATCTTGGACTGCATGTGCGTTCCTCTCCAATCACGGGTCCTCCGCCGTCAGGTTCGACTTTTTTGAACCCGTTTCAATAACGGCCCGATGTTATTCCTTATTCCCCTTTTCAGCAATTATTTTTGTCTTCGGGTCAAAAATTCTGACGCCGCGGCAAATAGTTGATCTTGTACGACCGCGCTCCGATGGAGCCCGGAGGCGCTCGTGTCCGTGTATGCTTGAACGCACGACGTCAACGAGGGGATTCACATGGGCTTTCGCACCTACACATGCAAGATCGCGCGCAACTGCGGAGGCTGCGAGTGGCTGAACGTGCCCTACCCCATCCAACTGCGACGCAAGCAGGAGCAGGTCGAATCCCTTCTGGGAGACATGGCCGCCAGCTGCGGCGCGCGCATCGACAAGATCTGCGGCGTCGCCGGCGAACCCCTGGCCTACCGCCACAAGGCCGCCACGCCCTTTGCCCCCGCCGGCCACGGACGCATCCGCTGCGGCTTCTACGCCGCAGGCACCCACCGCATCATTCCCTGCGAGAAGTGCCTGGTTGAGGACCCCCGCGCCCGCAAGATTCTCAACGTCGTGGCCCGCGTTGCCGAGCGCCTGCACATTCCCGCCTATGAGGAGGACCGCGGCATCGGCGTCCTTCGCCACGCGGTGGTGCGCTGCGGCTATGCCACCGACGACGTGCTGCTCACGCTGGTGACCAACGTTCCTGAGCTACGCGGGCCCGACCGCGTGGTGGCCGCCTTGCGCGAGGAGTGCCCCGAGGTCACGAGCATCGTCCAGAACGTCAACACGCGCAGGACCAACGCCATCCTCGGCAAGCAGAACCGGACCCTGTGGGGCACCGGCGTCATGCACGACAAGCTGCTTGGCTGCATTTTTGAGATTGGCCCCTCGAGCTTCTACCAGACCAACCCCGAGCAGACCGAGGTCCTCTACCAGCTGGCCCTTGACGCAGCGAACCTCGAGGGCGGCATGAGCGTGCTGGATGCCTACTGCGGAACGGGCACCATCGGAATCTGCGCCGCTGCCGCAAACAGCGGCGTCGAGGTCACGGGCGTCGAGCGCGTGACCAGCGCCGTCAGGTGCGCCGAGCGAAACGCGCGGGCAAACGGTGTTGCCGAGCGCTGCGACTTTGTGGCCGCCGATGCCACCGAGTGGATGTCTCGCAAGGCCGGCGAGAGGCACTTTGACGTGGTGCTCATGGATCCGCCTCGCGCAGGCAGCACGCCCGAGTTTCTCCACGGAGTGGCTGACCTGGCCCCCGAGCGCGTGGTCTATGTCAGCTGCAACGTCCAGACGCAGGCGCGCGACCTCGAGGTTCTTCTTGGCCGCGGCTACACGCTGCGCAGCGTGACACCCGTGGACATGTTCCCCCACACCAAGCACGTGGAGTCCATGGCAACGCTGCGCCGCGTGCGCAGGTAGGAGCCCTAGCCCCACATTGACATAATGCGGAATCACATCCGAGCCCTCGTGGACATGATTCTGGCCGACTAGGCCGCACGCGGGCCCTCACCCCTTAACCTGCAGACCTCTGGCGAGCTGTTTGCCGCCCAGGCTCTGCAAACGCTGCATAGAACTCGCCTTGGTGCGAGTCCTGTGGTGCCAACTGCGCCGAACCCCGCTTAGTGCGAGTGGCCTTTCGGTCCTCCCGCAAGGCGGGCAGCAACTTTATGCAGCGCCAGACATCATCAACAGGCATTTTGAATTCAAAATATACGTTAGATTTCTTATATCTCCCCCAATCGTCAAAGCAGGACTCGCACTAAGCGAGGTTTGGCGCACACTTTCCATTTCGACTCGCACTAAAGGCAGTTCTATGCGTCGGGGGACGACGGTGCAACCCAATCAAGCGAAAAGCCGAGCGGAATCAGTGCGCCATCATCCGGGTTCGTTTATCTCATTTTTAAAAGAAACGACTTGATATAATGAAAATTGATTCTTGCATATTGCCTGCTAAAGCAGCGATTCTACCTTTGTTTCTTCTCTCATTATTTCTCTCATTTCTCTATAATCGTGAGACTAAAAGAGAGGGATAAGAAGGGGAAACAGTATGGCGCTGCCTACCAACATTGAGACTTTATTGGACGGACAGGTCGTCGAATGGGCTCGAATCGAGTTCAAAGAGACCTGGGATCCACAGGCGTCCCTGAAGACTATTTGCGCATTTGCCAACGATATCGACAACTGGGGTGGCGGCTACATCGTTATCGGTGTCAGGGAGACGGCCGGTCAAAAGGAGCCGATTGGCGTTCCTCCCGAGAAAGTCGATGGCTGGCTCAAAGATATGGTTAACAAGTGCAAGCTCATTCAGCCCTCTTATATGCCCATCACAGAGGTCTGCTCTCATAAAGGAAAGACCTACGTCGTTATATGGTCACCGGGAGGAAGTCAGCGTCCCTATTCGTCTCCAAAGTCGATGGGTTCGAAAACTGAACGCGTCCACTGGATCAGAAAGATGGCCAGCACCATTGCTCCATCCCATGAAGAGCAGCTCGACCTTTACAACCTGGCAAACAACGTTCCCTTCGATGACCGCGTTAATCACGAAGCGGAGATTTCCGATTTAAGCCTCCCTCTTATCAAGACCTACCTCAGGGAAGTCGGAAGCTCTCTTTACGGTCTCGCTGACACCATGGACTTCAGCGAGCTATGTCGAAACATGAATATTGTCGACGGTCCAACGGAATATATCAAACCGAAGAATGTTGGCCTCCTGTTCTTTTCCCCAAACCCCGAGAAGTTCTTCCCGTTTTCTGCGCACATCGATGTAGTCGAGCTGCCCGATGGTGAGGGGGGAGACCGAATCTTTGAACACACCTTTTCTGGACCCCTGGATGCCCAGCTTCGCGACGCCCTCCGCTATCTGCGTAATTACGTAATCGAAGAAACCGTCGAAAAGGTTCCAGACCAAGCTGAATCCATTAGGTTCTTTAACTACCCATATGCCGCCCTGGAGGAGGCCCTCGCAAACGCCGTCTATCACAAGGGATACGACTCGCGTGAGCCTATCGAAGTTCGTATTCTCCCCAATAGAATCGAGATTCTCTCCCATCCCGGAGCCGACAGATCAATCTCGCTCAGCAGCCTTAGGCACTTCAGGGCAACTAGCCGCAGGTACCGCAACCGCCGAGTGGGCGAGTTTCTAAAAGAGCTGCATCTTACCGAGGGAAGAAACACCGGCATCCACAAAATGCTCCGCGCTCTCTCTGAGAACGGCTCGCCTGAACCCGTTTTGGAAACCGATGAAGAGAGGCTCTATTTCCTTGTCACAATATTCGCTCGCACTACCAGCGATAACGTCGTGAAACCCTTTGGCAGAGCGCCTTCCGGGGTCGAAAACCGCCGCGAGCGCATCCTCTCATACTTAAGAGACAACCCGTTGGCCACTCTCGCAGATACAAGTAAGGCTCTTGGAATTAGTCTCTCGACCCTGAACAGAGACGTTGCCCAACTGAAATCAGAGCAACGCTTGGCCAGAATAGGACCAAAGCATGGCGGAGAGTGGCTAGCTGAGTAGAATTCAAGAGCCCGTTATTACCATGATATGAAACTCGCCCCATTATAAATTTATAAAGCGGCCAGGTCATATGACCTGGCCGTATAAGACTCGTCGCTCTGCGCGCTACGCCCGAACGTGGAAGCTCCTCCCGAGCTCCTCCGCGAAGAGGCCCCTCAACCGTTCCGCATCGTCACCAACCACGTCCTTCGGCAGGGCGAGGTACTTGTCCGCATCGCGATAGATCAAGAACATGTCGCGAGTCTCAAAGACTGCCATAATCTGGCTCCACTCCAGCTTCTCGGAATCGGCATTGCCGGAGATCCTGAACTTAAGCCAATCATCGTGGGCGGTGCTGCGCTTAACTTTCGCGCCCTCAGCGGGGCTCTTTGCCAAGAGAGGGCCCAAGAGCTGCGCAGAAGTGCTCTTGGTGTGAGCCTGACCGAAAAGTTTGTGCAGAAGTGCCCTTCGTGTGAGCCCCTTTTTCCGGCTCCGGCTGTCAGTTGATTTGTTTTATGCAATCGCACAATCCCGAACTGGGATTTGCTAGAAAAATATTCATTGACAGATTGATAATTCGGCGAGCGGCGGAAATTCGGCTCACACGAAGGACACTTCTGCACAGCCGTTCCGGAATTGCTCACACCAAGCCCGCTTCTGCGCAACCAATGCAATCTGCAAGATAAGGGCGGCCGGCCTCATGGCCAGGCCGCCCACACCATCAAGGCAAAATGCGTCAGCCCGAGAAGTCGCCCCGCTCTCACGAGGCCGTCACGCGTCAACTCCAAGTTCGTATAGCTCGTGGGGCGCAATATCCTGGCCTTCCGGCCACTCAATGCCCGACCCATCAGGAAGCAAGCGCACCTTTGAAAAATAGTGCGGATCCCTGAGCTCACCGAACCAGCCGCCCGTTGCATATGGAGCAGCGTCGAACAGCTTCGTCTCACCCGTGTTGTACTTCAGAAGCAGCTTCATATCGTTGCTTGCCTCAACCGACACAATCTTGACTTCCACGCCTACCGCTGGCCGTACGTTGCGTTGGGACCGTGCTTGCGCAGGTAGTGCTTGTCCTGAAGGTACTGGGGCGCCGGGCCGCAATGCGGCGAGAGGAGCTCCGTGTCGCGCGCCATCTTGGCGCACTCCTCGAGCACCGCAGCATGGTAGACGGCCTCGTTGGCATCCTTGCCCCAGCTAAATGGCCCATGGTTGCGCACGAGAACCGCGGGCACCGCAACTGGGTCAACGTTCCTCTCCTCAAAGCCGGACACTATGACCTTGCCGGTATTGAGCTCGTATGCCTCCTCGATCTCCTCCTTGGTAAGACCCCTCATGCAAGGAACCGGGCCATAGAAGTAGTCGGCATGGGTAGTTCCGTAAGCGGGAAGGTCCCGACCAGCCTGCGCCCACGCCGTCGCCACAGAGGAATGCGTGTGAACGACGCCCTTGATTCCCCTGTCGGCCCACGCGCGATAGATCCACGCGTGGGTGTCCGTGTCGCTTGACGGGTTCAGATCGCCCTCGACGCGCCTGCCATCAAGGTCGCACACGACCATCTTCTCGGGCGTGAGCTCGTCATATGCCACGCCAGAGGGCTTGATGACAAACAGTCCCGTCTCCGGGTCAAGCTCGGACGCGTTTCCCCAGGTGAAGATTACCAGCCCCAACCTAGGCAGCTGCATGTTGGCCTCGTATACCTTCTCGCGCAACTCCTTGAGCAGCATATGGACTCCCTTCCCTCGCCTCTTCTGGCGAGAAATGCAAGAACCCGCCCGCAACGGCACGGGCCGAAGCGAACGGGTCCTCGCGTTGTATCAGGACGACGCGGACTTGCCTACTCCGCGCAGTACTTGATGACGGTATCAACCATGCCCTGGGGCGTGGTCTGGGCCATGATGTCCGCAGAGGCGGCATCGTCGATGAAGATGCCCAGGAAGGCCTGGAGAACGGCAACCTGGCCCTCCTCGTGAGCCAGCAGGCCGAGGTTGACGATGAGCTGGGCGTTCACAAGGCCAGTGTCGGCCATGCCGTCAAACTCGATGGGGTTCTTCGGCTTGATGATGGCAATGTAGGGCTTGTTGAGGTGCTGCGGGTCCACGTGCGGCAGGGCAACGGAGATCGAGGTGCACTCAAGGCCGGTGGGGTAGTTCTTCTCGCGCTCGAGAATGGCGTCAAGCCAGGAGTCCTTGACGTAGCCACCCTCCTTGAGCTTCTCGCCAAGCTTGGTGAAGAAGTCGATGCGGTCGGTGGCCTCAAAGTCAAAGAAGACGAGCTCGGGCTTCAGAAGATCGGTTTCAATGGCAGACATGCGTCAGTCCCTTCGGGTTGTGGTGGGCAAAGGCCTTGTGCTGGCAGGTGGCAGAATCGCTAAGCCACGGGGTCGGCGCCGTTGGCGAAAACCTTGATGACGGAGGTGAAGTCCTCGTAGAGGCGCTGGTAGGCTGCCATGGTCATGTCATGCCAGTAGACGTTGGCGTCGGCGTTCTTGGACTTGAAGTCGGCAATGACCTGCTGGACGGCCTCGCCGGCGTACTTCACGCCGTAGGTGTAGTAGTTGATCTTGCGGATGCCGGCGTCGATGGCCTTGCGGTAGTCGTCGTCGGAGACGCCGGAGCCGCCGTGCATGACCAGGGGCACGTTGTTGCGCTTGCGGATCTCGGTCAGGACGTCGAAGTTGAGGTGCGGCTCGCCCTTGTAGATGCCGTGGACGGTGCCGAAGGAGCAGGCAAGGATGTCCAGGCCAGTCTCCTTGATGAACTCGTCGGCCTGCTCGGGATCGGTGTAGACGGCCTCGGAGACGTGGTCGTTCTCGTGGCCGACGCCGTTCTCGCGGGTGCCCATGCTGCCGAGCTCGCACTCAAGACCGCAGTCAAAGCTGGCGCACATGTCGGCGGCGCGCTGGGAGTTCTCGATGTTGACCTCATAGGGCTCCATGGAGCCGTCGTACATGGCGCCGGTGAAACCCATCTCGAGGGCGCGGCGCATGTAGGAGAGGTTCTCGCAGTGGTCGAGATGCACGCAGACCATGGCGCTGGAGCGCTCGGCCAGGGCAACCATGGTCGGGCCCATGGCGTCAAGCGGCGTAAAGGCGTCGTGACCCTCGGCGTGGGAGAGAATGACCGGATAGCCGGTCTCCTCGGCAGCGTCCAGGGCGGCGCGGGTGGCCTCGAGGCTCGGGACGTTGAACGAGGCGATGGCCATGTTCTTCTGCTCGGCGATGGCGCAGATGTCTCGGAGGTTGACGATCATTTGGTTTCCCTTCTCATGTCCTTGCTGGCGATAAGAGCAAACGGTCCGGCCCGCCATGCCCCCGCAGGTGCGGGCCGGACCGACGCCCGTTAGTTGTTCTTTGCGGCCTCGGCGGCATCGCGCTCGTTGAGCGTGACCTGACCATAGCGGTGGAAGACCGCAACGGCCTCGTCGATCTGCTCCTGCGTCATGGTTGCCATCGGCAGGCCCGTGGAGAGCGCGACCTGAATGGTCTTACAGGCCTCCTCGAGGTAGACGCAAGCGAAGAGGGCCTGGCGAAGGTCACGGCCAACGGCAATGACGCCGTGGTGCTTGAGGACAACGGCAAGACGGTCGCCAATGGCCTTGACGGCCTCGACGCCCATGGCGAGGTTGCCGGGGTCGCCGTAGGCGGCCACGTTGACCGGGCCCTCGGTGGCGTTGGCAAGCGTGGAGAGGTTGCAGGGAATCTCGTCCATGACCAGGCCGAGGCCGGTGGCATAGGGCTGGTGCGTGTGAATGACGGCATTCACCTTGGGCATGTTCTTGTAGATGTAGAGAAGGGCCTCGGTGTCGACAGACGCCTTACGGGTGCCTTCGATGATGTTGCCCTCAAGGTCCACGACGAGCATGTCGTCTGCAACCATCTCATCGTAAATCATGCCAGAAGGGGTCACGATGACCTCGCCCGTGGGCATACGCCAGCTCAGGTTTCCGCCGGACAGCGCAATGAGACCGTAGCGGTCCATCTTGAGCGCGTAATCCAGCATCTGCTGCTTTTCCTTCTCGAACATCTACTTCTCCCTCGTCTTTTTGGTGAGCGTGTCGCCCTTGCCCGAAAGAATTGCCTTAAGCACCCTGCCCCTGTTCTGAGACTTCTGCTTGTGACGACCATAGCCGAGCACCTTCACGTACTCCTCATTGGTACGGCGAGCACGAGCCTTGAGAGTGTCCGGATGAATCTGGTACTCGAGGTCGCGAAGACGGTCAAAGAGCTCGCGACCGTCTTCGAACACCTTGGTGGAGAGCCAGAAACGGCCATGCAGAGCGTTGTGATCGCCAACGCGCAGATACATCTTTCCGGAGGAGGGGTACTCGCGCACCCTGAACTCGTTCAGATCAGACAGTTTGTAGCTCTGCGTCTTTCCAAAGAGCTCGAAGCTAATCTGCTCGTCATCCAGAGTCACAGTATGCGAGTAGCACCTGGCGATAAATGTATTCCAAACCTGATAGAGGGCCGCAATGCCAAAAACCACGTACAGGCCCCACATGTTGAATGCGTTGGTGTAGGTTAGCCAGACGCACGCGCAGAGGATAAAGACGCAGAAGAACCCCTCGCCCTTTACCTCCATGGTAAAGTAAGGCTCCTTGTATGTGTAAGTCTTGGACTCCATTGTGGCCTTTCATAAATGGGGTCCGCACCAAGACTGATACGGACCCCATGCGGTTATAGCAAGTAGTGTCTATCTGTCAGAGCATGGGGAGCGTTAGCTACTCAGCGCTCTCCTGGGCCTCAGCCTCGTGAAGCTCGGCAGCCTCCTTGAGGATGCGCTTGCGGTTCCAGATGGCCAGGATGAGGGCAACGACGCCGGTGACGCCGAGGCCAGCAATCCCGAGGAAGCTGGAAGCACGAACGATGATCCAAGTCAGCGGGTTAGCGCCATCGCAGATGGAAGAAATCTGGGCAGCGCCACCCATGTCGAACTGCACGTTGGCAGCAGCGGTGGTGATGAGCGGAGCAAGGTCGGTAGCAATGTAGAGACCGATGGTCAGGACAATGATGCCGATGATGATGCCGCGGAAGCCGTTGTTGTGAACGCACGGGGTGATCAGGACGAACATCCAAGGCACGACCGCGAGGTCAGCGAACGGAAGGACCGTGTTGCCCGGCAGCAGGACAGCCAGGAAGATGCACAGCGGGACGAGCACGAAGGAGATGGCCAGCGTAACGGGGTGGCCAACGCCAACGGCGGAGTCAAGGCCGATGTAAATCTTGCCGCGGTTGGAGAACTTCTTCTCGACGAAGTCGGAAGCAGCATCGGAGACGGGGAGCAGGCCCTCCATGAGCAGGGAAGCCATGCGCGGGATGAGGACCAGAACGGCGCCCAGGGAGACGGCAAGCTGGAGAACACCAGTAACGTCATAGCCGGCGAGGATGCCGATGATGAGGCCGATGACGGTACCGATGATCATGGGCTCGCCAAAGACGCCGAACTTCTCCTGAAGCATATCGGTGTTGACGTCAATGTCACGAACGCCAGGGATCTTGTCGAAGATCCAGTTGAAGAGCATGGCGATCGGGGCATAGGCGGTGGTGAAGCCGTGAGGCAGGGACACGCCAGGCATGGAGAGGGACTCCTCGACCAGCGGGGCGGTGTAGTCACCGAGGACCATGATGATGATCATGTTGATGATGGCGGCAGCGAAGCCCATCATGATGTTGTCGCAGGCGATGGCAACGAGGGCGCCGGTGAAGGCGAAGTGCCAGTAGTCCCAGATGTCGACGTCGACGGTCTGCGTGGTGTTGGTGAGCAGCATCACGATGTTAACGACGAGGCCGAGCGGGATGATGAGCAGGCCGACGTTGGAACCCATGGCGATGGCGGCAGCGGCAGGCCAGCCCACGTCAACCGTGGTCAGGGACAGGCCGAAGCGAGCGACCATGTCAGAGGCCGCGGGGGCAAGCGTGGTGCCCAGAAGGCTGTTGATGACGAGGTTCAGGCCGATGAAGCCGATGCCGACCGTGAGGCCAGCACGAAGGCTCTTGCCAAAACCAGCACCAAAGGCACAGCCAAGAATGGTCAGGAGGATAGGCATCATGACGGAGACGCCCAGGCCCTGAATGAAGGAGAAGACACTAAGGATTGCGTCCATGTGACCTTACTTCCTTTCTTTCCTTGCTTTCCTTGTTTGATAGAAGACTCTGAACAGTTCAGACACTCTGACTCGACGATTCAGATTTCGAGACGCCGAGAATCCGCTGAGATTGTGGTAGCAGCTGCTACTCGGCGGCCATGAGCTCGAGGATGGCCTTGTTGGGAACATCGGTGCCACGGCCGGTGAGATACGGGATGCCGTTGACGTAGGGGCACTTCAGGCCGTTGGGGGCCATCGTGGTAGCCACGAGGAAGTCATAGTTCACAGACTGAGCAGGGCACTCGGAAATCTTGAACTGGGTAATCTCGTACTGACCCTTGAAGCCGTTCTCGTCGAGCATGGCCTCGACCTTCTTGCGGACGGCGGTAGAGGTGCAGATGCCAGAGCCGCAGGCGAACATGATGCGCTTCTTCTTACCATTTGCCATTTGAATCAATCCTCCTAGTTTTGCGCGGCAGTGCCGCGCTTGGTATGAGGCTTCTCGCCTATCGAGAAACCCTACTCTCCAACAACGATAACGCGAACCTTGCGGGTGCGCTCGCGAGTACGGTCATAGTCAACGAAGAAGATGCTGGCCAGGCCGTTCATCTGGAGCTTGCCGTCGGCAACCTCGAAGGTCTGGTTGCCACCGACGATGGTGGAGCGCAGGTGGGCGTCGCCGTTCCAGAGCATGGTGCGGTCGCCACCAGGCAGGTAGGACGCCGCGCTCGGCCAGGACTCGACCTCCTCGAAGTGATCCAGGCCCGGGTAGCGGTAGGTGCTCCAGTCGTGCTGCTCGGGGAAGATCTTGTTCAAGCCGTCAGAGAGGTCGGCCTGGAGGAAGGTGTCACCCGTCGGGGTAGTGTCGTGGTCATACTCCTCGGAGAAGACCGCACAGGTGGTGTGAGCGGAGATGACGGTGACGATGCCCTCCTTGACACCGGACTCGGCGACGATGTCGGCAACGCCCTTGGTCACGTCGATGTAGGTGGGCTTGCCGGCGAGGGTGTCAACGGTAATCTGACCCTTGTAGACAGTCATCTGCTAGTCCTCCTTGCAGAAGTCGGTGCGGGCGCGGTCCAGGGCCTCGAACATCTCGTCCAGCGTGGCGAAGGGGTCCTCGGCGGCAACGATGCCGGAGGTGCCGCCCGTGCCGTCGGCGCCGTACTTGATGGCGTCGTAGACGTTGGCGCCGTTGTGGATGCCAGCGGCCTGCAGGACCTGGGTCTCGGGGGAGACGGCCTTGACGGCCTCGGTGGAGCCGCGCATGTAGTCCTCGCCGGCGACCTGGCCGGTGCCGATGAGGCTGGTGAGCTCGCAGACCATCACGTCGGGGTGAAGCTCGGCGATGGCCTTGCCCTCCTCGACGGAGTCAGCGCAGACGACGGTCAGGATGCCGACCTCGTTGGCGCGGGCGATGGTGGCAGCCAGCTCGTGAACGGTCATGGGGTTCTCGGCGTGGTTGAGGAAGGTGGCCTTGACGCCGGCGGCGGCCAGAGCCTCGGGCAGGACGTGGCCCATGCCACGGCCCGGCTTCAGGCTCTCCATGAACTGCGCGCAGGGAACGAGGTGCGGGCAGTCGGCGATGATCTTGGGAAGGTCAATGAGCTGCGCGGTGAAGAGGCAGTCAAAGTCGTACTTCTCGCAGAGCTCGTCCGTCTTCTTGGCAAGCTTGTAAATCTCCTCGCCATACAGGTAGGACTTGGGGTTGACGACAAAGAACGGCTTCCTGAGCTTGAGCTTCTCCATATGGCACCTCTTGTCTTGTGCGGCCTTTCGGCCAGCTTCCCGGCAAATCTGCACACCAACTTGTTCAGTTTGGTGTGAACAAGTACTTGTATAGCGGTCAGTGGACAAGTTTTTGCTGGAAACGTGAAGACAAGCGGCGAACGGTATCAAACCATCCATAAACGGGAGCCCATCGTTCATTGGTGCGCCCAATCAGACGGCTACTCCGGCTGGTAGGCCTTACTCACGATGGCCTGCCCCGGCGTGAGCCAGGTGCTGCTCCACTCGATAGCGACGCCGTTCTCCAGGTGGATGTTCTGCTCGAGCACCAGCACTGCGGCAGACTCTTCGCACCCCAGCATGCGGCCGTGCTCCTTGCCCGCCACGCGCGCACGATAGCGCATGTCAGAGTACCTGATCTTCTTGCCAGAGCACATCTCTACGGCATCAAACATTGATGTAGTGGCATAGTCGACCTCGTCAAGGCCGGGACAGGCTCTGAGGTTGGACCAACTCTCCTGACAAAGGACGGGCTCACCGTCCACCGTTCGAAGGCGGCGGAGCAGAAGGACGTTGTCGGTGGTCTCAAGGCCAAGCTCGCGGGCAACGTCGGCGGGCGCCTTGGTCACGCGCCTCTCTATGACGTGCGTGACGTAGTCCTTTCCCTGCTGCTTGAGCGACTCCGCAAAGGAGAGTGGCCTCATTCCCGCAGGATGCGTTATCTCGGGCTTGGCGACAAAGGTCCCCCGCCCGTGCCTTTGGACCAGAAGGCCCTCGTCAACAAGCGACTTGATTGCCCGGCGAACGGTTCCGCGCGATACGCCAAACAGTGACATCAGGTCATGCTCTGACGGAATACGACTGGAGACCGCCCACTGCTTTGAGTAGATCTTCTCGCGGAGAAGGTCGGCGAGCTGGACGTGCTTTGGGGTTGCGCTCGACATGCTGAGTCCCGGCATGAGGAGGTCAGCCGCCGTCGGGGCAAAGGGCTGACGCACGGAACTTTCGCGTGTCGCAATCTTTGTGACGTCCTCGGAAGGGGGGCACATGTCGTTCTTCTCACTCGCGCGGGTCTTGTACAACATAAGTTGTACTGTACATGTCCATAGACAAGTCGGCGCCATCAATTCCGCACTCCATAAGGACTGTGCGGTGGACGGCAAAAACACCGGCCCAAGAATGGCCTGGGCCGGTGTTGCGCACAAGATGAATTGGAGTGCCCCTACCGCGGGTCTACCGAGACCTTGCCGTTCTCCCCTACGTGAACACGTCCGGCGGCGAGAAGACCCACCACCTCGGGGTAGAGCTCGTGCTCGATCTGGTGGATGTGGGCCTCGAGCTCGTCCACGTCCCAGCCCTCCTCCACCGTCAGCGCGCGCTGGGCGATGATGGGGCCGCAGTCGTACTTGTCGTCGGCAAAGTGGACGGTCACGCCCGTCACCTTGACGCCGTAGTCAAAGGCGTCCTGGATGGCGTGCGCGCCCTTGAAGCTGGGCAGCAGCGCCGGGTGGATGTTGACCACGCGGTTGGGATAGCTTGCCAGCAGAGGCTCGTGCACCATGCGCATGTAGCCGGCCATGATGACGTACTCGCAGCCATGGGCCTTGAGCTCGGTGGCAATGACCTCGTCGGCGGCAACGGGATCCGCGTAGATCTCCTTGCTGAGCGTCAGCGTCTGGATGCCGGCCGCCTCGGCGCGCTTGAGGCCGTAGGCGCTCGGGCGCGAGCTCACCACCAGGCCAATGCGCGCGTTCAGGCTGCCGTCGGAAATGCGGTCGATAAGCGCCTGGAGGTTGGTGCCGCTTCCGCTGATGAGGACGCCGATGGCCAGGGGCTCCGCCTGGGACGCGGCGGCCTCCACGGGCTTCTCGTCATCCTCAACAAGGCGACAGACGCCGCCCTCGCAGCTCCAGTGGCTCATCGATAGGTCACCTTGCCCTCGCCCGGCACGCACTCGCCCATCACGAACGGCTTGAAGCCCTCGGCCTCGAGCTTGGCCACGACTTCGTCCTTGTCCTCCGGAGAACAGATGATGCTCATGCCGACGCCCATGTTGAAGGTCTTGTAGGCCTCGTCCGGGGTGAGGCCGGCGGCCTTGACCATGTACGGGATGACGGGCGGCATGTCCCAGGCGGGACCGTCCTCGCCGCCGCGGTAGACCACGGCGTCAACGTCAGCCGGCAGGGCGCGGTTGAGGTTCTCGGTGATGCCGCCACCGGTGATGTGGGCCATGGCATGGATGGGCGCACCGGCCTTGAGCGCACGCACGAGGCCACCGGCGTAGATGGTCGTGGGGCGCAGGACCGCGTCGGCCAGGCTCTCTCCACCCAGCTCTGCCAGGGGCTCGTTGAGCTCCTCGACGGTCTTGCCCTCGATGGCGACCTTGCGCACCAGGGAGTAGCCGTTGGAGTGGATGCCGGAGCTGGGCAGGCCCAGGATGACGTCGGCCACGTTGACCTTCTCGGGCCCGATCATCTTGGGGCGGTCAACGACGCCCACCACAAAGCCGGCCAGGTCATAGTCATCGGGGCTCATGACGCCGGGGTGCTCGGCCATCTCTCCGCCCACCAGGGCGCAGCCGGACTTCTTGCAGCCCTCGGCAATGCCCTTGACAATCTCTGCCACGTGCTCCGCGCGCAGCTTGCCGATGGCCACGTAGTCCAGGAAGAAGAGGGGCTCGGCGCCGATGGGCACCACGTCGTCCACGCACATGGCCACAAGGTCCTCGCCCACCGTGTCGTGGCGGTCGAGCAGCTGGGCAATGGCCAGCTTGGTGCCCACGCCGTCGGTGCCAGAGACCAGCACCGGGTCCTCCATGCCCTTGAAGCCCTTCATGGAGAAGCAGCTTCCGAATCCGCCGAGGCCGCCGATGACCTCGGGGCGGTTGGTGGCCTTGACTGCGTCCTTGATGCAGTCGACAGCGCGGGCACCCTCGTCCACATCAACGCCGGCGTCGGCGTAGGTCACGTGCTTGGGCTGGTCAGCCATGCTAGTTCTCCTTCTCTTCAAGGTTGAGGACGTCTTCGAGGTTCATCTTGGACTCGGCGCTCACCGGGTTCAGGTTGTTGGGCTCGTAGCCGGGGAGGAACTTCTCCTCGTAGAACGTGCGCGGGATGGCGACGGGGTACTCGCCGTTGAAGCAGGCCTTGCAGTAGCCCACCCCCTCGGGCACGCAGGCCATGAGGCCCTCCAGCGAGAGGAAGCCCACGGAGTCCGCGCCAATGTGGTCGCAGATCTCCTCCAGCGTCATGTTTGCGGCGATGAGCTGGTCCTGGTCGGCCGTGTCGATGCCGTAGAAGCACGGCCAGGTGACCATGGGGCTGGCGCTGCGCACGTGGACCTCCGTGGCGCCGGCCTCCTTGAGCAGGCGCACGATCTGCGCGGACGTGGTGCCACGGACGATGGAGTCGTCCACCATGACCAGGCGCTTGCCGCGCACGACATCTGCCAGCGCGTTGAGCTTGAGGCGCACGCCCATCTCGCGCAGCTCCTGCGTGGGGGCAATGAAGGTGCGGGCCACGTAGCGGTTCTTGATAAGGCCCGTGCCGTAGGGAATGCCGGACTCCTCCGCAAATCCCTCGGCCGCCGGCGTGCCGGAGTCGGGCACGGAGATGACCAGGTCGGCGTCGACGGGAGTCTCCTGCGCAAGGCGGCGGCCCATGTTGTGACGCACCAGGTAGATGGAGCTGCCGTCCTTGACGGAGTCAGGACGCGAGAAGTACACGTGCTCAAAGATGCAGTTGGCCGGGGTGCGCGGGCGGCAGCCCATCTCGGAGCGGAAGCCATCGTCGGAGATGCGGATGATCTCTCCGGGGGCAACCTCGCGCACGTAGGTGGCGCCGGCGATGTCCAGCGCGCACGTCTCGCTGGCCACGACCCAGCCGGCGCCGTCGTCCAGCTTGCCCAGGACCAGCGGACGGATGCCGTGCGGGTCGCGGAAGGCATAGAGGGCGTTCTCGCGCACCAAGACCATGGCGTAGCCGCCCTCGAGCATGCGCATCGTGTGCGCGATGCCCGTACGCAGGCGGTGCCCGCGCTGGGTGAAGTAGCCGATGAGCTTGGCGGCAACCTCGGAGTCGGTGTTTGACCTGAAGGGGATGCCCATCTCGATGAGCTCGTGGCGCAGGGAGTCAAAGTTGACCAGCGTGCCGTTGTGGGCCAGGGCAATGATCACGTCGTTGATCATGGAGAGGTGCGGCTGCGCGGACTCCCAGCCCTTGGCGCCCGCCGTGCCGTAGCGGCAGTGGCCGCAGGCCACCTTGCCAGGCATGGCGGAGAGGTCCGCGTCGGTGAAGACCTGCGTAACCAGGCCCAGGTCCTTGCGGACGAGGACGGTCTTGCCGTCGCCCACGGCGATGCCGGCGGAGTCCTGGCCGCGGTGCTGCAGGGCCCGCAGGCCAAAGTAGGTGATGCGGGCCACGTCGCGGCCGGGCGCCCAGACGCCAAAGACGCCGCACTCCTCATGGAGCTTGTCGTCGGGCTCGGGAGCGTCCTGGGCGGCCGGGGCCGACGGGCGGACGTACTTCTCGACGTTGCTTGTCACGAAGCTCGTTCCTCTCTTGGGGGCTAGTTGGACGTTGCGGCGGCATCCGCGGCGGCGGAGGCCTTGGGCACGCAGACCAGGATGGTGCGGCCCGTCTCGTTGTTGGTGTAGTTGCAGGTGCAGAGCGTGAGAACCTTGTCCGCGCCGGCTATGAGCGCGTCGGCGTCGGAGCGCTTGGCCACGGCCTTGCCCAGAAGGCCCGCCAGGTAGGTGTGGAAGTCGTCGTCGGAGGCAAAGGAGAACTGGCGGACGTTGGCGTCGTTCTCGTCCGTCTTGTAGAGCATGAGGGGCTCAAGCTCGTAGCTTGCGTCCTCGGTGACGTACCAGACGGTGTCCACGGAGTCAAAGTACTCCTGGTTCTCCATGTCGGCGATGGGCTTGAACATGGCGCCATTGCGCAGGTGGTGGCCGTAGATGATGGACTGGGCGTCCTGCATGCCCGGCGCGGTGTTCTCTGCGTCAAGGAAGATCTGGCCGCCCAGCGAGTAGCTGCCCTCCGCGTTGGTGTGGAGGTACTCGTCGTTGTCCGCGCCCTGGTAGACGGGGAAGTTGACCACCGTGTTGGGAATCTGGACCCAGCCGACCACATCCTGGTTGACCGCCTTGAGGGACGCCCAGTCAACCACAGGCGCCTCGCTGCCCTTGGGGTCGATGGTGGCGTACGCGGCGAGCTTCTCGTTGATCTGGTCCTGCTCGTGGTACTGCCACTGGTTGTAGCCCCACATGCCGCCCGCCACCAGGATGAGGATGACGCCCAGCGCAAACAGGATGCCAGAGATGATGCGGTTGCGACGACGCTTGGGGTTGTTCTCGCGCCGACCAGAGAGGTCGTACGGGTCCGTTCGCCTTCCGTGGCGAGAAGAACCCGCGTCGGCGTTGGCCGAGGTCACCGGCACAAAGCCCTGGGCTGCGCGCCCGGCGTTGGCGGCCGCGTGGGGGTTTCCGACCGGAGCGTGGTAGGACTCGTCTCCGCCGCGATGCGCAGGCGTGCTCACCGGCGTGTGGGCGCCGGCCGCAGCGTCCCGACCGCGGCGGGGCTTCTCCTCGGGCTCCCTGAAGTGGGACGCCATGGGCTAGGCCTCGGCCATCTGCTGCTTGAAGTCCACCATCTTCTGGCGGTACTCGGGCAGCGTGGCGCCCAGGATCTGGGTGGCGTAGATGGCCGCGTTCTTTGCGCCGTTGATGGCCACGCAGGCCACCGGGACGCCGGAGGGCATCTGGACCATGGAGAGCAGGGAGTCAAGGCCGCCCAGGTCAGAGGTCTTCATGGGCACGCCGATGATGGGCAGCGGAGTGTAGGCGGCAACGACTCCGCCCAGGTGGGCAGCCTTGCCGGCCGCGGCGATGATGACCTTCAGGCCGCGGTCCGCAGCGGTGGCGGCCCACTCGTGGACCTTCGCGGGGTTGCGGTGGGCGCTGGCAATGACCAGCTCGTACGGCACGCCCAGCTCCTCGAGCTGCTTGGTGCACGCCTCCATGGTGGGCATGTCGGACTTGGAACCCATGATGATGCCAACCAGCGGCTGGTCTGCCATAAGATGCTCCTCCCGTTTGCGCGACGCTTTTGCGTGACGCGCGTTTATCGCCATTCGGTCTTCAGTATACGCGAGGCAAGGCTTCCGGCCAGACGGCTTGGGAACTCGTCACAGTACCGTTAACCTCGTCTTTTGTCTGCGAGGTTGACCTTTTGTTAGCGCGCAGCCGCCGGCAAGAGGCGCCTCTGGACGCAGGCCGTGAACGCCTGGGCCTTCAATTCAGGCGTTCACTGCACGGCTGAATTGAAAACAGGCATTCACTGAACGGCTGAATTGCAAGCCCAGGCGTTCACGCCGCCGTTCATACCCAGCTCACACCGCAACGGTCGCCTCGGCATAGGCCTCCTCCGGCGGCTCGTCGCCCTCAAACTCGCGCGTGGAGAAGAGCATCGTGTGCAGAGCCCTTCTCGCCTTCAGCTGCTCCGGCGTTGGGGCGTGCCTGCGCAGGTTCAACCGCCTGGCAACCATGAGGCCAACCGCGCTCAACTCCTTCAGGCTCCTTGTCCTCTCGTTGTTAAGCGAGAAGGTCGTCAGACCCTCGGCAGCCAGGGCATCCATGCGCCGGTCATCGTTGGTCCAGGTGTCCTCCGGGTGAAAGCGCCTGCTCTTGTACTCGCCGGCAACGCCCGCGGCGGGAAGGTAGAAGTCCGGGCGCATTCGCTCGTACCCAAGGATGCCCCTCGCAACGGAACCCAGCTCAAGCGTACGATTGAGCTCCAAGCCCCTGATGCCCAGACCGCCGCGGGAGCGGTCGAGGGTCATGAACGAGTAGACCTTTGATTCCGCAGGCGAGTTGGACCCATCCTGCGCAAACCGAAGGACCTCTTTCATTCGGCCGGCGGCCGCGGGGAGCTCTGGGCTTCTTGCCTCAAGCCAGGCCGCCAAGCCGCTGGCACTTGGCTTACTCTGCTTGGCATTGATGAAGCCCGCGTCCGTCGCCGGAGCCATGAGGTACGTTCCACAGAACTCCAGGACGGCGAGAAGCGCGACCACCGGCGAGTCCGTGGCGGCGACCTGAGCAAGCGCGAGAGGCACCCGGCACACCCCAAAGTTGGGACACATCCATTCAACGTCGTCTTGGATGCCGTCATCCGCCCAAACAAAGCAGGACGCAAGCCTTGAGTTCCGCCGGCCGGAGGCGGTCGGCGAGACCAGGCGCAACGGAACGGGTATTTGCAAGTCGGCGGCGAGCTCGCAGAGCCGGGCATAGGTTGCGTCACGGGCGCGCGGCGGCCTCAGGCGAGCTCGCGCCAGATGACCGGGTCCGACCTGGGCCGCGCCAGAGGCCGCCCTCCAGTAGTCGAGAGCCGAGCTTCCACCCAAGATGATGCCTTGCGCCATGAGACCTCCTCTGCCGATGATTGAGACCGACAAGGATGGCACGCGGCACTTGCAGCTGGCTTTCCCTACGCTTACCGCAAACTTGCAGCAAAACGCATCTCCCAATGAAGAGGCGCTTGCGGCTGGCTGTAGTTGGACGATCTATGTCCTGAAACAACACGGGGCATTCACAAGTCGGCGAAAGGCGCTTCTCGCCCGATGCGGCTTTTTTTGGCGTGAACGGCTGGCATGGCAAAACAGCCGTTCAGTGAACGCCTGATGTGAAAACAGGCATTCACTGAACGGCTGAATTGCAAGCCTAGGCGTTCACGCCACCCTTCGGACCGCAGGCCTAGGAGGAGCTCTTGCCCACCACGCTGCAGAGGAGGAGCACGTGGAAAGCGCGACCACCTTGGCCAGCGCCGCCAGACGGCCCTTCTTTGCAGGCTGTTGGCGCGCACGCTGCGCATCGTTGCGCGGAACAGAACGACGCTGATTAGCGTTATGCAATGTGGGCCGGGGTGCGTATTCCACAGGGCCAACACGTCCCGGCCAGGACCTGCCGGCGAGAGGCGCTTCTCGCCTAGAGGCAGAAGCCCATGAGGATGGCGTGCTCGGTGGCGGGAAGGTGCGAGTACCAGGGCTCGCCGGCCTCGCTCACGCAGAGATAGTACTGGGTGTTGAGCGGGTCGATGGAGCGCAGCCACCAGTAGGAATCGGAACCCCCGGTGCCCAGGATGGAGTAGGTGCCACCCCACTGGACGCCCTCGTCCGAGAAGAGCTGGTACTGGTCGCCCTCGGCAACGTAGGAGTCAGAGCGCTTCATGCCCGCGGTCAGCTTGCCCACCACTTCAGAGAACGAGGGCACCCACAGCTTGTCGCTCACGGACGTGGCAGTCGTGGACTCGTAGCCAACCGTCTTCTTGGAGACCTCGACAACCTTGGAGGAGACCTCGTCGGGCAGCTCGGACAGCAGGGCGTCGTTCATCCAGGTGCGAAGCTCGCTGCCCTCCCAGCCGGAGTAGGTCCCCGCCTGAGAGACGTAGCGCGTCGCCGCGGCGTCCTCTGAGATCATGGTGATGCCGGCCTTGCCGGAGCCGTCCGCGCGATCGTCCTGACGGAAGCCTGCGATGCGCATGGTCACGGTCTTGCCATCGCTGAGCTGCAGCTTCTTGGCCTGCTTGCCGTCGAGCTTGCCCGAGGCGGTGCACAGGTTGTGCTTCTTGGCAATCTCCATGGCAGCGGAGTCGCTGTCTGCGGAGGCAATCTGGGCGGAGAGCTCGGAGAGCTCGTCCCAGCTGTAGTCCTCCACGGAGGACTTCACGGTGACGGAGTCCGTCGCGTCGTTTCCGCCGTCGGTGGGGTCGGAGCCAGCATCGCCAGCGCCGCCCTTGGGGGTGGCCTGGCCCGGAGCCTCCGTGGGCGCCTGGGCCGGACGGTTCATGGCACCAACGGCCACCACGCCAACTATGGCAATGACCACAACCGCCGCAATGGCGGCAATCGCGCGGCGAGAAACCCCCGGCCTGGCAGGGGCGGCAACGGACGCGCTCTGGACAGCGGGCATCCTGAGCTGCGCGGTTGCATTGGGGTCGACAGGCGCGGCCGGCTCCTCGGCTTCGGGCGCGAGGGCCTGCTCGGCCGCAAGGCGGTCGGCTTCCACAGCGGCAGCTCGCTCGGCTGCGGCCGTCGCACGCTCGGCCTCGCGACGCTCCCGCTCCTCGCGCTTGGCCTGGGCGCGCTGCTCCCTGGCCTCCTTGCGACGGCGCTGCTCCTCCTCGCGCTCGCGACGGCGGGCGTCGCGCGCCTCCTCCTCGGAAGAAAGGTCGGTCCCGGCATTGGCTGCGGGATACTTGTCCCAGGTTGCCTGGTCCGTCGCGAGAGCCGCCTCATCCTCGCGCTGCTCGCGCGGAAGCTCCGGGTCGGGTGCGGGAGGAACCTGCGCCGCAAGGTCTGCCAGCGAAGTGGCCCGCTTGGGCTTGCTCGTCCCCGGCTGCGCGGGCGAGAAGCCCGGGCGCGGCTCGTAGGGCCTCGGCGCCCTCATGGAGCGAGGCATTGCGCGCGGCGCGGGAGCCATGGGCACAAAGGGAACGGCACCGGCAGAGAGCGGCTGCTCAAGCGGCTTGGGCGCGGGAATGGCCTCGCCGGCGGCAGGGTCCGGCGCGGCATCGGAACTCACCGGCGCACCGCACTTCTCGCAGAAGCGCGCCTCGTCAGAGATTTCTGCCCCACAGTTGTTGCACTTCACAGCGGCCCTCCTGCCCCCTCGTGCCAGTTGCTCCCCATCATACTTGAAACCCCACGGAGGGCGAAGTTCAGCAGGCGCAGACGGACGGCCAAGCCCGCTTTCATTAACATTTGCCCGCCGAAGCTTCTCACGACGCAAAAAGGGGCGCAAAGCCCAAGCTCCGCGCCCCTCATGGCCCTGCATATATGTAAGAGCGACCCTACTTGCCCGTCAGAATCTGGACCGGCGTGAAGGACGTCGTGATCTGGTCGCGAATCTCGTCCTGGATGGCGTCGTTGATGCCCGTGATGGTGCAGCCAAAGTTGACGCCACCGTTGGCGGACTGCGTCTTGGTCCACACGAAGGTCATGTAGGACGTGACGTCACCCGTAGGCTTGAGGAAGCCAAAGAGGCGCGTGCGCTCGATCTCGCCATCAGCGCTCATGTGCACGTTGACGTGGTAGACAACGGTGTTGATCTTGGGGTTGAGCAGGGCGTTCACGGCAAAGGCCGTGGCCTGCACCTGAGAGCCGGCAAAGCACTCGAGGGCCTTCTCGGAGCTGGTGTCCGTGACGGTGACCTCGATGCGGCCCGTGTTCTCGTCAGCCTCCTGAACGGAGAAGTCCTCAGGGAACTGCGTGAAGCCGTTGCCCCACTCCACGCCGCCGCGCAGCGCGGAGGCCACGGTGCGGACATTGGCGTTCTCGGAGAGGTTTGCCGTGTTGGCGCGGCGGATGACGCCAAAGCCCACCTGGAAGACAACGACGCCCACCAGGAACAGCAGCACAAAGCCCACGGCCGTGCGGGCAATGACCTTCTCGACGTTGGAGCCGGACGGGTCGTCGCCAGTCAGCGGGTCCACGTCGACGGACGTGCCCTTCTCCTTGCGGTGGCGACGCTCGCGGCGGGCGCGCTCCTCGTCGGTGTGGCCCGTCTCGTCTACCTTTGCAAACAGCGCCTCAGCCTCGTCGGCGTTAAGGGCGCCCTTCTGGATGCGTGCTATCTCATACTTCTTGGCCATGTGCTCTCTTCCCGTCAGGCGCCCAGGGGCACTGCGGGACCGCCCTTGCCTGTGGCGGCCCTCAACGGACATGCTGCAAGTATACGCAAGCGAGACCGACTAGCGGGCCTCGGTCTCCCCCTCCGCGAACTGCATACGGTAGTAGCGCGCGTACGTCCCGTTCTTGGCGAGAAGCTCCTCGTGCGTGCCGCGCTCGGAGACCTGGCCGTTCTCCATGGTCACGATCTCGTCGGCGTTCTTGATGGTGGAGAGACGGTGCGCGATGACCAGCGTCGTCCTGCCCTGCGCAAGCTCGGATAAAGACGCCTGCACCGCGCGCTCGGACTCGTTGTCCAGGGCAGAGGTGGCCTCGTCAAAGATCAGGATCGGCGGGTTCTTGAGAAAGACGCGCGCGATGGCGATGCGCTGCTTCTGGCCGCCGGACAGACGGGCGCCGCGCTCGCCCACGCGGGTCTCGTAACCGTCGGGCAGCCCCTCGATGAAGTCGGCGATGTTGGCCCTCCTGGCCGCGTCGCGAATCTCCTGGGCACTGGCGTCCGGCCGTCCGTAGGCAATGTTCTCGGCAATGGTGCCGTCAAACAGGTAGACGTCCTGCTGCACCAGGCCAATGCTCTGGCGCAGGCTCTTCTGCGTGACGTCGCGCACGTCCTGGCCGTCGATGGTGATGGAGCCCTCGCGCACGTCGTAGAAGCGCGGCAGCAGGCTGCAGGTGGTGGACTTGCCGCCACCCGAGGGACCCACCAAAGCGATGGTCTCGCCAGGGCGAATGTCCAGGTCAAGCCCATGGATGACGTCTCCCTCGCCACCGGCGTAGGCAAAGCGCACGCCCTGGTAGCAGATGGCGCCCTCGCTCACGGCAAGGTCCGACGCACCCGGCTTGTCCTCGATGTCGGGGCGGGTGTCCAGCACGTCACAGAAACGGCGGAAGCCGGCGATGGCCTTCTGGAAGGTCTCGGTGAAGTTGAGGATGTTGGTGATGGGGGTGGTGAACATGCTGATGTAGAGCGCGTAGGTGGCCAGGTCGGAGGCCTCCATCTGCCCCTTGGCAATGAGCCAGCCGCCCATGACCAGGATGACCGCGTTGAGCCCGCCCATCATGGCCGAGATCGCGGCCTGGTACTGGCCCATGGCCCGGTACATGCGCGTCTTGGAGTCCAGGTAGGCATCGTTGGAGTCACGGAACTTGCGGCGCTCCAGGTCCTCGGCCGCAAAGCTCTTGACCACGCGAGAGCCGGCCAGCGAGTCCTCCAGGCGGGAGTTCACGCCGGAGATCTTGATGCGGTTCTCGGCAAAGACGGCCTTCATGCGCAGGTTGGCCCACGCGTTGTAGGCAATGAGCACGGCGCAGATGACGGCAAGCACCAGCGTGAGCGTGGCGTTGATGGAGCCCAGGATCACAAAGGAGCCCACGATCTCCACCACGCCGATGATGAGGAACTCCGGGCCGTGGTGGGCCGTCTCGGCGATGTCAAAGAGGTCCGAGACCAGACGGCTCATGAGGTCGCCCGACTTGTTGCGGTCAAAGAACGAGAAGCTCATGCGCTCGTAGGCGTCAAAGAGGTCCTCGCGCATGCGGCTCTCCATGCGAGCGCCCATGACGTGGCCCCAGAAGCACACAAAGTAGCGGCAGCCAAAGCGCACCAGGTACATGAGCGCCAGGCCAACGGCCAGGTAGACAAGGGCACCCATGATGACGTCGGCTCCCTCGCCAAAGATGCCTCTGGTGCAGGTGCGCAGGACCTGCGGGAAGGCCAGGTCAATGCCGGCCACGGCCAGCGAGCAGGCTATGTCCGCCACAAACAGGCCCACCTGGCCCTTGTAGTAAGAGAGGAACTTCCCCATCAGCTGGCGAGAAGTGCGTTGCATGTTGCTCCTTTGCGGTGCTCCCGGGCGGTTCCGGCGCCGGGTCTCCGGCGACGCGCCCCCATACACAAGGAAGCCGGCCGCCGCAACGGGCCGCCGGCTTCCGTTCAAATCAGGCGAGAAGTGCTACTCCTCGGGGGTGATGACCTCGATGCCGCCCATGTAGGGGCGCAGGGCCTCCGGCACGGTGATGGTGCCGTCCTCGTTCTGGTAGTTCTCGATGATGGCGGCCATGGTGCGGCCGACGGCCAGGCCAGAGCCGTTGAGGGTGTGCACGTAGCGGGTGCCCTTGAACTCGGACGGGTCGCGGTACTTGATGTTGGCGCGACGGGCCTGGAAGTCCCAGCAGTTGGAGCAGCTGGAGATCTCCTTGTAGTTGTTGTAGCTGGGCAGCCAGACCTCGATGTCGTAGCACTTGGTGGCGCTGAAGCCAATGTCGCCGGTGCAGAGGGTAACCACGTGGTACGGAAGGCCCAGGGTCTGCAGGCACAGCTCAGCCTCGGCCACCATGGACTCGAGCTGGTTCATGGAGTCCTCGGGCTTGGCGAACTTGACCATCTCGACCTTGTCGAACTCGTGGACGCGGATGATGCCACGGGTGTCGCGGCCGGCAGAGCCAGCCTCCTCGCGGAAGCACGGGGTGAAGGCGGTGTACATGAGCGGCAGCTTGGAGCCGTCGAGCACCTCGTCGCGGTGGATGTTGGTCAGCTGGACCTCGGCCGTGGGGATGAGGTAGAGGTCAGGCTGCACGTGGTAGAGGTCCTCGTCGAACTTGGGCAGCTGGCCGGTGCCAAACAGGCTGTCGTGGTTGGTGATGACGGGGGGCCACCACTCCTTGAAGCCGGCCTTGTTGTGCATGTCGATGAAGAAGTTGATGAGCGCGCGCTCCATGCGGGCGCCCATGCCGCCCAGCAGGTAGAAGCGGGTGCCGGCAAGCTTCACGCCGCGGTCGAAGTCAATGATGCCCAGCTCGGGGCCAAGATCCCAGTGAGCCTTGGGCTCAAAGTCAAACTCGCGCGGGGTGCCCCAGCGGCGCACCTCGGGGTTGTCGGAGTCGTCCTTGCCGTAGGGGACGTCCTCGTGCGGGATGTTGGGGATGGCGGCGACGAGGTCAAAGAGCTCCTTCTCCACGGCGTCGCGACGGTCGTCCAGCGTGGCGATGCGCTCCTTGTTGGCGGCGACCTCGGCCTTCTTGGCCTCGGCCTCCTCCTTCTTGCCCTCGCGCATCAGCTGGCCGATCTCCTTGGAGGCGCTGTTGCGGGCCGCCTGGAGCGCCTCGACCTCGGCGATGACGGAGCGGCGCTCCTCGTCAAGCTCAAAGAACTTCTCGCGGTCCCAGTGAGCGTTCTGGCGGGACTCGCAGGCCTTGTCCACAAGGTCGGGGTTCTCGCGAACGAACTTGATGTCGAGCATCTTGACTCTCCTCAGCTCTGGGTACTTGCTTCTGGCGCCGTGCGCCGGAGCGGCACAGCTGGGATACAGTATATACTTGTTAGTTGCGCACGTTTGACACCCATCTCCCAGGGAGGCTGTTCATGCAGGCTATCTCCGACTTCTTCACGTGGCTCTTCACCAACAAGACGGGGGTCATCTTCCTGGTCATCGGAGGCATCCTGCTCTGCCTGGTCATCGCCATCGTCATGGAGCGCAAGACCAAGCAGACCTACTTCGAGCACGAGAAGAACGACAACGACTGGTCCCTCTTCGACGACGATGACGACGAGGACTCGGGCAAGTAGCCACCACGCGGCTCACCCAAGCACGCAGAAGCGCCCGGCGAGAAGAACGCACTTCTCGCCGGGCGCTCTTTTTGGGTGCGGAGCGTGGCCTCGCGCACAGAAAAAGGCCCCCGACCGGAGACGAGGGCCTTTCAAATTCATGGTGCGGGCGAAAGGACTTGAACCTTCATGAGATTGCTCTCATACGGACCTGAACCGTACGCGTCTGCCAATTCCGCCACGCCCGCGTGCTTGGTTAGCTTACCGCAAACTTCCCACGGGGTGCAAGACTTTTTTTCTGACATGGGGAACCTGGGGTAGAATGTCCCCACCGTCACGGCCGCAACGCAGCTCAAACAAAGGAGGCGCCGTGAGAGACCAACAGCCAGAGCCGGTGTCCTTGGGCGCCGCCGAGAAGCCCTCCGAGGAGGTGCTCCTCAACCGCTACCGCGTGCTGGCACGCAGGGGCACGGGCGGTTTCGGGACGGTGTGCACCTGCTGGGACACCCGCCTGCAGCGTCGCGTGGCCATAAAGCGCATCCCCGTCCTGGACATGGACGACGGCATCAGCGCGTCCACGGCCGAGGAGGCCCTGGGCGAGGCCCGCACCGCCTGCCTTCTGGCCCACCCCAACATAGTGAGCGTCCTGGACTTTGAGATGGAGGGGGCCTACGCCTACCTCATCATGGAGTACGTGGACGGCCTCAACCTGGCCGAGCTCCTCTCACGCGTGGAGGGCGGCACCCTCAGCCACGACGAGTGCGCCCACATGGTGGCCTCCGTCGGCCGCGCACTGGCCTTTGCCCACGAGAACGGCGTCCTTCACCTGGACATCAAGCCCACCAACATAATGGTTGACCGGCGCGGCACGGTTAAGCTGGCCGACTTTGGCATGGCAACCCTGGCCTCGGCCGCCGGCTACGGAGACGCGCGCGGCGGCACCGTGGGCTACATGCCGCCCGAGCAGATCCAGGGCATGCTGGTGGACGAGCGCGCCGACGTCTTCTCGCTGGCCGTGGTGACCTGGCAGGCGCTCTGCGGCACGGACCCCTTTGCGGCCGTCCGCGCCGCGGACTCGCTCACCAAGATCTTCCACGGCCCCAAGGACCCGCTCGTCAAGCTCGACCCCACGGCAGACCTCACCACCCAGGACGCCCTCATGCGGGCCCTGGCGCCCCAGGCCTCGGAGCGCACCGCCTGCGTGGACGACCTCGTGGACGCGCTTCTCCCCGACCTGGGTGACCCGGCAGCCGGGCAGGAGTCCCTGGAGCACCTGGTCAACCAAAGCGAGAAGGACGACGAGGCCGAGCAGACCACCTGGCGCGAGCGCCACCTCCCCTGGAGAACGCGCTACCCCTGGCTCTACCCGGCGCTCGAGCGCGTGACCAGCGCGGTGGCCACGCTGCTGGCCATCCGCCTGGTGCTGCCGTGCTTTCCGGGAGCCACGTCCGACTTCGTCCTGCTGGGAACCCTCGTGGCCACGGGAGCGGCCCTTGCCTGGCCGCCCATCGGCAGCGCGCTGACCCTCTCCGCGGCGGTCTTTGCGGCGGCAACGTCCCACGCCACCAGCGCGTCGTTCCCGCTGGCGCTGCTCCTCGGCGCCGTCGCGGCCGCCTGGTGGCTCTACGCCGGGCACGGCGAGAAGCTCGCGAGCGCGGCGGGGCTTCTCCCCTGCTGCCTGCCCTTCCCCGGGGCCGGCGCCACCATGGCCGGCTTTGCCCTGGACCCGGCGCCCGCGGCGGTTACCGGAGCCGTGAGCTGCGCGCTCGGGCTGGCGTTTCCCACGCTGGCCGCCACGGGCTTCTATGCCCAGCAGGCCGTCCCGGAGCTCCTGGCGCTGGCCGAGTCCCCGGGCTCCTGGGCGCTTCTCGCCGGAGCGGCCCTTGCCGCCGCGGCCTCTTCCGCCATCGCAATGAGGGGCTCCGTGACCTCGGGAATCATTGGCCAGAGCGTTGGCCTGGCGGTCCTTCTGGCCGCCGAGTGCCTGGCTGCCGGAGTGGAGAATGGCGGTATATGGGCCCCGCCCAACTGGGTGCACGCTGGGCTTGCGGTACTCTTGTATGCGTTTCTGTGCATTTCGACTGTCCTGAGAGGCCCGCTGTTCGGGGGCCAGGAAGGCGAGGACTCACTATGAGCTTTCTGAATGACTTCGAGGGGCGCATCAGCTCCGTCTTTGGCGCGGCCCCCCAGGGCTACACCGAGCCCTTCTCGTTTAAGAAGCTGGCCAAGCGGGCCGCTCGCGAGATGGAGAACGAGACCTACGAGATCGACGGCGTGGACACCGCGCCGGCCCTCTACACCGTGCTGGTCTCCCCGTCCGACGACTCCCTCATGCGTCCGCTCTACGAGCAGATCACCTACGAGACCAGCGCCTTCGTGACGGCCCAGGCCCAAAAGAAGGGCTACGCCTTCGTGGGAGAGCCGCTGGTGCGCTTCATGGTCGACCCGTCCCTCAAGTCCGGCAAGTTCGCCGTCTTCGCCGAGAACGTGGACTCCCGCACCCTCGTGCGCCTGCGCGAGGAGGAGCGCGTCTTCCTGGGCGGCAACTCCAGCGTCGGCGGCGCGGCCGCCATGGTCCAGCCCCGCGCGGGCCAGCCCAAGGGCGCCTATCGCCCCGGCAGCATTGACCCCACGCCGCTTGCCTCCGCCGCTCCGGCCCCCTCGGCGCCCCTCTCCGGCACCGACGCCGGCCTGGACGTCATGCCCTTCGACTTTGACACGCCCATGCCCGAGCCCGTGCCCGTGGCGTCCGCCAGCGAGTCCACGCCCATGCCCGTCGCCGGCGTGGCCGCTCCCCTGGTGAGCCCCGCGGCCCAGCCCGTGGCCGTCCCCGTGCCCGTGACCCAGCGCAGGAACGTCCCCCTCGTCGACCCCAACCGCGGCGTCGGCGTGGGTGCCGCCTCCGATTCGTTG
>ERZ773185.315-NODE-315-length-45326-cov-9.260873_pt1 | contig 45326 bp, 37 predicted proteins | sample MGYA00580531_ERZ773185 | MGnify/ENA primary metagenome ERZ773185 (study PRJEB29015, sample SAMEA2737799) | human gut metagenome | biome: human gut; feature: human-associated habitat; material: faeces | place: China | collected 2012 ...
AAGCGCAACCTTGCCAAGGTTGAGACCGCGGGTCCGAGTCCCGTTGTCCGCTCCAGTATGAAGCCTCACCGATTCGGTGGGGCTTTTCGTTTATCCGTTTGTCGGTATCCGACAACATGCCTCGGGTGGGAAGCAATCGGCGCTTCCCACCCGTCTGTCTTTCGGTTCTATTCGCGCATGCCATCCCACGTGTAGTCGAGATGCATGAATTCGGGCACCTTGTACCATTTGACCGGATAGCCGGCGCCATGCGCGCAGAACACCGAATCCGGCGTGTTCTCCAGGTCGGATTCCGGATCGTAAGCCATGTTCTCGATCACCTCGTCAGCATTGTGGCACGGCTGGTAGCCGGCGAACACGCAGCTTAAATGGCCACGGCCGTGCGTGTACGCGTTCACGTCCATCGCATAGTCACGCATTTCGGATACCGGCGCCGTGCCGTTCAACACCATGTATTCGCCGTCGCCGGTAGGCGTGTCGAACGTGCCCGACATGCGCTGGATGTCGGCCATCGCATGTCCGACCATGTCCTGCGGCACTTCCAGACGGAAGCCGTACCAAGGTTCAAGCAGACGGCAATCGCCCTTCTTCTTCGCTTCCATCAGGCCCTGGCGTATCGCGCGGTAGGTGGCTTGGCGGAAATCGCCGCCTTCCGTGTGCTTCAGATGCGCACGGCCTGTCAGCAGCGTGATTCTCATATCGGTGATCGGCGAGCCGGTGAGCACGCCCAGATGCTCGCGTTCCTGGAAATGCTGCATGATGAGGCGCTGCCAGTTGCGGTCGAGCACGTCCTCGCTGCACACGGTGGCGTATGCCATTCCCGCGCCCTGCGGCAGCGGTTCGAGCAGCACATGCGTTTCGGCGTAGTGACGCAACGGCTCGAAATGGCCGACGCCTTCGACCGGCGCGGCGATCGTCTCCTTGTACAGGATGCTGCCCGGTCCGAACGTGACGTCCAGGCCGAAACGGTCGTGCATGATCTGCTGGATGATCTCCAGCTGCACCGCGCCCATCAACTGCAGGTGCACTTCCTCTAGGCGAGACTGCCAGACGACGTGCAGCAGCGGATCCTCGTCCTCCAGTTCGCGCAGGGCGACGAGACATTTGTGAATGTCGCACTCCCCCGGTTCCAGCGTGTACGTGAGCACCGGCTGGAGGACCGGACTGCCGGCGTCCCGCTCCATGCCGAGGCCTTCGCCGGGGAATGTCTGCGTCAGACCCGTGACGGCGCAGATGGTGCCTGCGGGGACCGTGTCAACGGTGGTGGATTTCGCGCCGGAATAGACGCGCACCTGGTCGGCTTTCTCATGCCATTGGCCGTCTTCGGCAACCGCATCCGCGTCGCCGGCGTGCGCGGTGCCGCTTAGCATCATCTTGGCCTTCAGTTCGCCGCCGGTCACCTTGAGCCAGGTCAGACGGTTGCCTTGCGCGTCATGAGACACCTTATATATGCGTGCGCCGAATTCGCCATTGTATTGCGGCTCTTGCGCGAACCGTTCGAAACCTGCGACGAACTGTTCTATACCGTCCATTTTCAGCGCTGATCCGAAATAGCAGGGGAACAGCTCACGGCGGGCGATCATGGCGCGAATGGTTTCGTCCGGCACGGTTTCGGTGTCGAGATACGCGTCCATGGCCGTTTCGTTTTGCATGGCGATCTCCTCCATGCGTTCGCCGTCAATCGGCTCGGTGAAGTCGACGCAGCCGTCCGAGAAGCGTTTCTTGAGTTGGGCGAGCAGTTGCGTTTTGTCGGCGCCGGGCGCGTCCATTTTGTTGACGAAGACGAATGTGGGCACCTGATAGCGATTGAGCAGTCGCCACAGCGTTTCGGTATGGCCTTGGATGCCGTCCGCGCCGGAGATGACGAGGATGGCGTAGTCGAGCACGGCGAGCGTACGTTCCGTTTCGGCGGAGAAGTCGACGTGTCCAGGAGTGTCGAGCAGGGTGATGGTGAGGTCGGGCGTGGCGATGACGGCCGGCTCGGTGAAGATGGTGATGCCGCGCTGCCGTTCCATGACGTCCGTGTCGAGGAAGGCGTCGCCGTGGTCGACGCGGCCGAGTTTGCGTACTTGGCCGGTAGCGTACAGCAGCGCCTCCGACAACGTGGTCTTGCCCGCGTCCACATGCGCCAGAATGCCCGCGACGATTCGCTTCATGGTCTCCCCTATCTTCGCAAGCCAATGGCTTGCCGTTCAATGGACAGGAAAGCCCCCGCACCGCATGAAACGACGCGAGGGCTTGATGGTGACCCCGGCCGGGCTCGAACCGGCGACCTTGAGATTAGAAGTCACATGCTCTATCCAGCTGAGCTACAGGGCCAAACTAAACACAGTATAGTCAGTTCGCACACGGTTGCCAACTCGACACGGCAATCACATCGCCTTGAGCACAATACCGACGATGGCTACGAGCACGCCGACGTATTGGATGCCGGCCACGGGCTTGCGTGGCACGCCAAGCAGGCCGAAACGGTCGACCAGCAATCCTCCGCCGACCTGACCGAGCAATACCAGCATCACCGTCATGCCGGTGCCGATATGCGCGGACAGGTACGCGTTGCACATCACCAGCGTCGCACCCAGCAATCCGCCTACCCACATCCACCACGGATTGCCTTTCTTCAGCGCGTCGCCGAGGCTGTAGGTGCGGTCGACGAATGCGACGACGATCGCAAGCGAGATCAGACCGACCACGAACGAGGCGAGCGATGCCTTCACCGGCGATCCCAACGCGACGCCCAGCTTGCCCAACAACGCCGTCTGCACGGCCGAACACATGCCGAACGCGATGCCTGCGCAACTCCACAGCACGGTCGCGGAACCTGGCACATGTACGGCTTTTCCGTCAGTTTCGGATTTTTCGGAATCGCCGGAATTTTCCGAACCGCCAGCCGGGCGATCGATGGCAGGCCTCAATCGCAGATTCGGTCCGGCGACGGCAAGCAGGAAGCCGACCAGCGTGATCGCCGCACCTGCGATGCGCAGCGGGGAAATCGGCTGCGCGGTAGTGCCGAACCAGCCGAAAGCGTCGATCAGCAGGCCCATGACGATCTGCCCGGTGACTGGCATGATCACGGTTTTGAGACTGCCCAGTTTCGGCAGCAGCAGCACATTGCCGGTCAGGAAAGTGACACCGAACACGCCCGCGAACCACATCCACCATGGACCGTTCGCCGCGGTGGCGGGAATCAGCGGATACGGGCCAAGCAGCAGCGTCAAAGTCAGCATCGCAATGAGGCCGACGCTGAACGACACCAGCGAGGCGCGCAACGGCGAGCCGATGGAACGGCCGAGCCGCGTGTTCACCGCGGTCTGCACCGGCGTGATCAGTCCGGAGAAAATTCCCAGCAATCCTTGCAGCATGTTCAGCCTTCCTACGTTTCTCGGCACACGCTTCCCGGCACAGATTATCACAGCGCCAGACCATCAGCCGACGTAACAATAAACCCTTGAAATCCAATGATTCCAAGGGTTTTCATGCAATCCCAGCAAAAGGTGCGAACCGGCGACCTTGAGATTAGCGGTCAGGGAAACCGGTCGGCGGCCAAACGCTACTCGATAATCCAGCTCAGGCCGACGAGCACGATGACGAACAGCACGTTCACCGCGGTGTAGACGGCCAGATAACGGCCTTTTTTGTCCGGGTAGGCGCGCGTCACGTTCTTGTAGCCGATCAGCGACGCCATGGACGCGATCAGCGTGCCCAAGCCGCCCAGGTTGGTGCCGATGATCAGTTCACGCCACTGGTCGCAGAAGCCGGACAGCAGCAGCGTGGTCGGCACGTTGGAGATGAACTGGCTGGACACCACGGCCACTTCCAGCGGATGCGCGCCCACCAGCGAGGCGGCCAGCTCGTAGAATTCCGGCACGCGTTTCATGTTGCCGATGAAGATGAAGAACATGCAGAACGTGAGCGGCAGTCCCCAATCGACGTTGCGGAACACGCGGCGGTCGCATAGCAGGAACGCCACGAACACGATGACGCACATCAACCACAGCGGAATGAAATCGCTCACCGCCAGCAAGCAGACGACGAACAACGCCGTGTATACGATCGTACGCCAGCCGCCATAACCGGCACCGTAGCCGGTCACGCGAATCTCGTCAGGCTGCGGCCGGTCGGAATGCGGGGCGAGCACGTTCTGTTCGATGCCGGAACCATCGATCGCGGAAAATTCGGAAACCGGTTTGCTGCCGAAAATCACGCAGGTGATGCTTATCAGCAGAACGGCTGCGGTAGCGGAATACGGGGCCATGATGCCGATCATCTCGGACGTCGGCATGCCCGTCAACGCTTTCAGATACAGGTTGTGCGCGTTGCCGATCGGGGTGAGCATGCTGCCCACGTTCGCGCCGATGGTCATCAGCGTGCCGACAAGCACCGCATGCTCTTCCATGTGCGCCATCGTCAACACCGCGATTGCGAACGGCACGAAGGTGACCAACGCCACATCATTGGTGATGAGCATGCCGGAGAAGAACGGCAATGCGATCAACGTGAGCACCAGGCCACGCGCAGTTTTGACGTGATGCAGCAGGCGCGAGCCGATGATGCGGAACACGCCGATGCGCTGGAAGCCGCACACCACAAGCATCAGGCAGATCAGCTGCGAGATGGTGCTGGCGTGGATGTAGCCGGCGTATTCCTTGTCTGGCGGCACGATGAAGCACGATATGAGTGCGAGTATGGAAGCGACTACGAGAATGGTCTCGTTCTTCAGGACCTTGACGACCAACCGCCGCATGCATTCCTCCGTCAATCCCGTTTGCAACCGCCTTGCACACCTTGCAAAACCCAAGCGATTTTCATGCAAACGCCTAGACCACTTTACCCAAAAATGCGACTAGCACGAACCCTCGGCGTGCTGCTTTTCCGACCATTCCAACGATTTTCATCCACTATTGCTTACTGCCGCATGCTTTTGCAAACCGGCGAAACCGAAAACAAGGCCCGCAAATCTTCACAAATTAACCCCGCGCGCGCCAAGATTTTGTCTAAAAATCATCTTCCGTTCGCCTTCGATTCACCATATGGGCGTGTCACGCAACGTTGTTGCCGAAAACACGCGACTGCAGGTCCTTGCGCAGCGTTTCCAGTTTGGTGATCTGTCCGAGCAGTTCGATTTTCTCTGCACCGTCCGGCAGTTGCGCCATGCGGCGCTGGGCCGCGCCGATTTTGCGCATGATGCCGGTATCAAGCAGTCTGACGATCAGTTCGGACGCGTACCGCCGCTCCTCCTGCGTCGGCTTGCGCAATTGCGCCGATTGTTCCTGCGACTCGCCTGTATTGCGGTTCGCGTCCGCTTCGCTCGGCGGCAATGGCAGCGGCATGACGGCCAGCTCGTTGATGACCGATTCGAGCATCGGACCGCCCGCCTTCGTCAGATTGTGCATCCACAGTCCCTGCGGCACGTCTTCCCCTGGAAGCCCGCCCGCCGCGGCGACCGCTTGGAACAGCGTGCGGAACACCGGCGTCATGAAACTCGACAAGGTCAGGCTGGCGAACATCGTCGGATCGACGGCCAACGGCACCTGGATCAGCGTGGCCATGAACTGCTGTTCGCAGATGAACACGGCGTCGTCGATGCGATAGTAGCTTTGCTCGGCCGCGTCGCGACGCTCCAACGCCTTGCGTGCGGCGGGATTCGCATACGGATTCGCGCCACGTTCCGCATATGCTGGTTCAGCCGACGGCCCCGCATTGTTTTGGAATCGACGTTTCGGCGCGTACGCGTCCTCGTCACGCATGTTCAGTTTGCGACGCTGGTACGCCACTTCGCGTTGCATGATGTCCAGATCGACGCCGATGCGACGTACCGCCTTGCGTGAGTACAGGTCGAGCAGCGAACGGTCTCGGATTTGCGCGATCAGCGGGGCGACCGCCTTGACCGCGCCCATCTGACCTGTCGCGTACGTGGTGTCGAAACGGTCGATTGCCGAATCGATCACGAAATCGTACAGCGGCCGCGCATTGGCGATCAGCGCGCGCACCGCCTCGTTGCCGCGTTTGATGCGCAGATCGCACGGGTCGAGGTTGTCTTCGGCGACCGCGACGAACGCCTGCGTCGAGAACGCGGCGTCCAAACCGAACGCGTGGATCGCGGCCTTCTGCCCAGCCGCATCGCCGTCGAATGTGAACACGACACGCGAGCTCAACGCCTGCCCCTCCACCTTCAGGGGGCCAACCAGCTGCACGGCGCCCAACGAATCGTCCGCGATCAATCGGCGGATGATCTTCGCATGCTCGGCGCCGAATGCGGTGCCGCACGTGGCGACCGCCGTGTCGATGCCGGCCAGATGCATGGCCATCACATCAGTATAGCCTTCGACGATCACCGCCTGGCGTTTCTTCACAATCGCCGATTTGGCAAGGTCGATGCCGTACAGCACCTGTGTTTTGCGGTACAGCTGCGTGTCGGGCGTGTTGATGTATTTCGCGTTGATCGTGTCATCCTCGTACAGCTTGCGCGCGCCGAAGCCGAGCGTACGGCCGGTCGAATCGCGAATCGGCCATGTCACGCGGCCACGGAAATAGTCGTATACGCCACGCTGGCCCTGACGTGCGAGTCCCGCGTCGAGCATCTCCTGCTGGGTGAAGCCTTTGCCGGCAAGGTGCCGCACCAGGTTATCCCATCCTTGAGGGGCATAGCCGCAGCCGAATCGCTGGCAGTCGGCCTGGCTGAAATTGCGGCCGTCCAACAGCTTGCGCGCGGCGAGCGCCTCCTTGGTCATCAGCTGGGAGACGAAGTATTCCTGCGCCGCCTCGTTGGCTTCGAGCAGGCGTGCGCGTTTCGAACCGGTGTGCGCGGGCACGTTGTCGGCTTTATCGTAATGCAGTTCGATATGGTATTTGTCGGCGAGCAGCTCCACCGCGTCACGAAAGTCGATGTTCTCCTGATGTTCGACGTAGCCGAACACGTCGCCGCCGAGACCGCAGCCGAAGCAATGCCATACGCCAAGCGCCGGGCGCACGGAAAAACTTGGCGTTTTCTCGTCATGGAAGGGGCATAGGCCTACGTATGTGCCGGTTCCGGAGGGTTTGAGCGTGACGGTCGCGGATACGATGTCATACAGGTCGGCGGTGGCGCGGACCTTTTCTATGTCTTCCTTCTTGATCATTCCCGGCATACGGTCCAGCCTACCAGCGATGCCATAGGTTATGGCTACGCGGCGTATGCAACGCGCGACACACTCAACTTTGCCTTAGGCACACAGCCAGCCGCTCCACGCCATGTATGTCATCCGACACACTCAAGGCCGTTCGGCCAAGCCTACGGTCGGACAACATACATGGCGCTACGCGGCACTTATGAATCTCATTGACTCGCCACACAGGAAACGGGGGTATACGCGTCAGCAGAGAAGGGAGTGGAGAGTCAGGGCGGACGTGTCGGTCAGGCTCGCCACCTGGTCGATGGCCACGCGCAGGCGTTCGTCGTCGCCGCCGGCCTCACGCCAATCGTCGAGGAACACATTCTCCAATGCGCTTGACGGTTTGGGATTGTCCGCCATGAACACGTCGACCAGGTCTTTGACGATTCGCTGTTCTTCGCCGTGCATCGGCTCACGTTCGCCGGGCTCCATGACGAAATGCACGGAGATGCCTTTCAAAACCACGATTTCGTAGCTGGTTTCCTCGGGAATCACCAAATCGCCGTTGTATCGCGTCAAAGGCTCGTTGCCGTACGTATCTCTTGTGGCATGTTCCACGGAACCGGCGAACCGACCGATCAGATCGCTGGTCATGTTCTTCAATGCGGCGAGCGCGCGGCGCGAACCGTCGAAATAGCCGGGAAACGTGTCGCGCCGGTGCATTCGTGCGAACGCGTCCACCAGTTTGTCGGCGTCCCATTGCGGACCATACCAGGCGCGCGCGTCCTCGACGACCGCGTCGATCACTCCGTTTTCGTGCAGTTCGCCCGGATTGAACGCGCCGGTGGCGATGGCGTCCTCCACGTCATGCACGCTGTAGGCGATGTCATCGGACAGGTCCATCACCTGGCATTCGACGGGACGGCGGGTGGTGTCGGGCGCGTGTTGTTTGAGCCAGGCGAACACGTCCGTATCATCCGGATAGACGCAGAATTTCGCACTGCGCTCCCCTTTCGGATGCGCGGCGGCTTCGGCAAGCGTCCACGGGTATTTGACGGCCGCATCGAGCGCGGCACGCGTCAGATTCACGCCTGCGGAACGTCCGTCGGGAAACAGTATTTTCGGTTCGAGGCGCGTCAATAATCGCAAGGTTTGCGCATTGCCTTCGAAACCACCGATATTGCCGGCGATTTCGGCAAGCGCACGTTCCCCATTATGGCCGAACGGCGGGTGGCCGAGGTCGTGCGCAAGGCAGGCGCAGTCGACCACGTCGGGATCGCAACCGAGCGAAGTGCCGATCTGTCGACCGATTTGCGCGACCTCCAACGTGTGTGTAAGCCGTGTACGTGCGAAATCGTCCGTGCCGGCCACCAGAATCTGCGTTTTCGCGCCGAGACGACGTAATGCCGATGAGTGTATGAGTCGGGCGCGGTCGCGTTGGAAGGCGGTGCGGGAGCTGGATTTGGGTGGTTCCGGAGCCCAACGCTCCTCGTCGAACGCGCTGTATCCTTCGCTCGTCATGATGCACCGCCTTCCTATGGGTGCGGCGGCTGCCGCCGCTTTTTACGGGATTACAGGATGCTTGCCGGGTCGAGCTTGGCGAGGTCCTCGGCGGACAATACGTCCGTGACATGCTCGTACAGGCGCGGAATGCGGTTGCGCAGGCAGGTGAAGATCTCGTAGCTGATGGTGTCGGCGGCACGACCCCAATCGTCCGCGGTCGGTTCGGCGTAATCCTCGCCACGGCCCGGACCGAACAGTTCCACATTGTCGCCTTCGTGGATGCCGAGTTCGGCGGCGGAACCGTGCAGGTCGAGGATGAACTGGTCCATGCACACGCGGCCGGACACGTGGTACAGGCGTGGGCCTTCCGCGGTCATCACGCGCACCGGACCACCGGGCTTGGTCACGTGCTTGGCGCCTTCCATGTCGAATCCGGAGGCGGAGCGGTGGATGCCGTCCGCATAGCCGAGCGGCACGATCGCGGTGGAGGTGTCGGACGGGGTCAGATACGTACGGCCGTAGGAGATGCCATGGCCGGCTTCCACGTCCTTGACGGTGCCGAGCTGCGCCTGCAGGGTCATGGCGGGCTTCAGGCTATACGTGGACGGCGTGCCCATGGCCGGATCGGCTTCGTAACCGTACAGGCCGATGCCCGGACGGGTCAGTTCGAAGTGGATTTCCGGACGGGACAGCGTCGCCGCGGTGTTGGCGAGGTGGCGGATTTCCGGCGGAATGCCGGCCGCCTCCATACGACGGGTGAAGTCCTTGAACGTTTCGACCTGCATGTCGGTGGAGGCAACGAATTCCGGAACGTCCGGTGCGTCGGCGACCGCCAGATGGCTCCACTGGCCGACGATGTGCAGCACGCCTTCCTTGGCGAGCGGCACCAGTTTGGCGAGCGCCGCGTCGAAACCGGCGGGCGTGAAGCCGTTACGGCCGAAGCCGGAATCGACCTTCACATGCACGCGCGCCGTCTTGCCAAGCCTGCGTGCGGCCGCGGCGACACCGTCGATGCCGGCGAGCGAGCCGACGGAAATGTCGATGTCGTTGTCGATCAGCTCGTCGAACGGCACTTCGGCGCCGCTGTAGACCCACGTCAGAATATGGCAGCGATCGGGGCCGATGCCGGCTTTGCGCAGCAGCAGCGCCTCATGCGATTGCGCGGTGCCGAGCCATGTGGCGCCTCCCGCGAGCGCGGCGAGCGCGGCCGGAACCAGACCGTGGCCGTACGCGTCGGCTTTGACGATGCCCATGACGGCGGTGCCGGAATGCGGACCGCCGACGACACTCACCAGATGGCGCATGTTGTCGCGCAGTGCGGCGAGGTCGACGATGGCCTGCGCCGGATACCGCCGCTGGGCGGCCTTGTAGTTCGCTTTGCCTTGTTCGGAGGAGAAATCCCATTCACGTGTTGCGCTCAAAGTCATGGCTCCCATTGTCGCGCCGCTATGTGACAGGTATGGAACATCAGGGACATATGGTGAGACGATTCACGATGTTTTCACGATTTTGTCCGACCTCGGCTTTTACACTTTGGGTACACAAGGCTGCTGCGCATGCTGTCGCAGCCTTTCTGATTTCTGGCGTTAAGGCGTGCCAGAGTCCCGGAAATCCGTCCGGTCCAGCCCATTTTTGAAACAATCACAGGGAATCTGACGACCATGGATCTATTTCGCAAGAAGTCGGTGGACCAACTTGTCTCCGAATCGACTCCGCTGAAGCGAACACTGAAAACCTTCGACCTGACCATGCTGGGCATCGGCGCCATCATCGGCACCGGCATATTCGTGCTCACCGGCAAGGGCGCGCTCACCGCGGGACCGGCATTGTGCGTGTCCTTCCTGCTCGCCGCCGTCTGCTGCGGTTTTGCGGGCCTGTGCTATGCGGAGTTCGCCGCGATGGCACCGGTTTCCGGCTCCGCCTATTCGTACGCGTATCTGGCGTTCGGCGAGTTGATCGCCTTCGTGATCGGTTGGGATTTGATTTTGGAATACGCGTTGCAGGCGGCGACCGTGTCCGCCGGCTGGTCGGGCTATTTCAACAAGCTGTTGGAAGGCTTCGGCCTGCATCTGCCGGTCGAACTGACCGCCGCGTACGGCACCACGCCGGGAGTCACCACGTATTTCAATCTGCCGGGCTTCGTGATCGTGCTTATCATCACGTGGGTGCTGTCCATCGGCATCAACCAGACGAAGAAGACCAACGACATCATGGTGATGATCAAGCTGGCCATCATCGTGCTGTTCATCGTGTGCACCGTCTGGTACATCAATCCCGCCAACTGGAAACCGTTCTCCCCGTATGGCATCTACACGTTCCAGCCGGGTTCGACGCAGCCGTACGGCATCGTGCCGGCCGCGTCGATCGTGTTCTTCAGCTTCATCGGCTTCGACGCCGTCTCCTCCTCCGCCGAGGAGACCATCAATCCGAACAAGACGCTGCCGCGCGGCATCCTGATCTCGCTGGCCGTGTCCACCGTGCTGTACATCATCATGACGCTCATCATGACCGGCGTGGTGCCGTACAAGGAGTTCGCGAAGTTCATCGACGCTCCGGTGGCGGGCGTGATTCTCGAGACCGGCCTCAACTGGCTGGCGTTCATCGTGAACCTCGGCGCGTTGATCGGCATGACCACCGTCATGCTGGTGCAGCTGTACGGCCAGTCCCGCATCTGCTATGCGATGAGCCGCGACGGACTATTCCCGAAGTTCTTCGGCGAAGTGCATCCGAAGTACCGCACACCGTTCAAGGGCACGTGGTTCTTCGGCATTCTGACGGCCATCGCCGGCGGTTTCATCAACATCAACGTGCTGTTCGAGCTGGTGAACATCGGCACGCTGTCCGCGTTCATCATCGTGTCGGCCGGCATCCTGTGGATGCGCAAGACCCAGCCGGACGCGCATCGTGGCTTCCGTGCGCCGGGCGTGCCGTTCACGCCAATCTGCGCCATCATCTTCTGCCTGATTCTGATCTTCGGTTTGAATTGGGAGACGTGGGTGCGTTTCGCCGTGTGGTTCGCGCTTGGACTGGTCGTGTATTTCACGTACAGCCGCAAGCATTCTCAGCTTAACGAGCCGGGACTGTTCTAATCATCCCTTCATATGGAAAAGGACGTCTCCCGCAGTTTTACGGGAGACGTCCTTTTTTTTCTACGTTTCTATGTATGCGCAATCACCATTCGTGACGCTGGTAGGCGATACGCGTGGTATCGGTGGGGCGGTCAAGCAGTTGGATCAGGCCGCAGCGGGCGAATCCGTTCGATTCGAGCACGTGCTGCATGGCCTTGTTGTTCGGATGCGTGTCGGCGCGCACGTTGCCGTAATGTTCGATGCACCAGTTGATGCAGTCCTTGGCCGCGCCTTTGACGATTCCCGACGAGGCGATGCGGTGGATGGTCACATACGAGTCGCCATCCAGCCAGGCGCCGTCGATATGCGCGTAGGTGGGATCCTCGCCCGTGCACAGGGCGAACTGGGCGAGCACACGCTCCTTGCCGTCAGCCTCGTCCACCAGCAGCATGGTGCGCTGCTGGCGAATGTCGTCAAGGATCACTTCCTCACGTGGGAACGTGTTTCCCCATTGCGTGGGATTCCCGTTGGCCGCCATAAGCTCACGCGCATGCTGGTAGATTTTCAGCATGACAGGCAGATCATCCATGGTGGCACGACGGAACCGACGTTCGGAAGTGGTTTCGCTCAACCCTTTCACCTCAATTCGACTGTGTACCTCTCTCAAGCATTCCAGCCGTCCAAACTACCACGCCCACCGCACAGGCATGGTAACGCTCACACAAGGCGGCGTTCGAACGGGTCGGAGCTGATGCCCTTGGCGAGGATATCCTTGCACCATTCCTTGGCGGTGAACAGGCTGTGGTCGCGGTAGTTGCCGCAGCTTTCGATGGTGGTTGCCGGCACGTCGTCCCATGTGGCCTCGTAGGCGATGAATTCCAACGATTCCTTCAATGCGCGAGCCACATCCTCGGTGGAATGCTCGCCCCACGTCAGCAGGTGGAAGCCTGTGCGGCATCCGAACGGCGAGCAGTCGATGTAACCGGGGATGCGTTCGCGCAGCAGCACCGCGATGGTGTGTTCGATGGTGTGCAGTCCGCCGGTCGGAATGGCGTTCTCGTTCGGCTGCACCAATCGCAGGTCGTAGTTCGAGATCACGTCGCCGTGGGGGCCGGTTTCCGTATCGATGTAGCGCACATACGGCGCCTTTACTTTGGTGTGGTCCAATTGGAAGCTTTCCACCACCGGCTTGTCTTCCGCCATGTTCTGTCCTTTCGTTGTTGTGTTCACATTCCACTATTCACGGTTCGCGGGCTCAACGTCAACCGTCGTGCCATGCGTGTCGGTTATGGCCGGTTCAAGCCTCGTCGCCGGAATCCTCCCGAATCGCGGCCATGAACCGTTCGCCGTACTGTTTGAGCTTGCTTTCCCCCACACCGTTGACGGCAAGGAACTGGTCGTCAGTGATCGGCTTGACCCGTACCATGTCACGCAACGTCTTGTCGGAGAACACGATGTACGGCGGTTTGCCGAGTTCGCGCGCGATGTCCAGTCGCAGCGCACGCAGCTTCTGGAATAGCGCCTCGTCGCCGTCATCCGGCACGTACGATCCGACAGCGGGAGTGGACACGTCGGGCGTTCGACGCGCACGGGCGCCAGCACGTTTGATCTTCTTGATGTCGTAATGGAATTCGGGTGCGACCGTTTCCGCCGCACGGGGTCCGAAGCCGACGATCGGCAGGCGTCCTTCCGCGATCGTCAGGAAGCCGTCGGTGGCCATCTGGCTCAGCACGTCGCGGATGCGCGCTTCCGGCACTTCGTCGAGCATGCCGAACGACGGCAGGCTTTCGGGGTTGAGATAGCTTAGATCCTGTGCCTTCGAGCCGCGCAGCACCTTGACGATTTTGCCGCTGCCGACATGCTGGTTCACATCGTGCACGCAACGGCTGATGGCTCGGGCGATGTCGGTGACGTCGATGGTTTCGAATGTGTGCTCGCAGTTGGCGCAACCGCCCACGCATTTGCCGTCCGTTTTCGCCGCCGCGCCCGCGGTTTCGCCGAAATACCGGGTCATGTACGCGTGCAGGCAGTCCGTGGTACGGCAGTAGCCGACCATCGCGTCGAGCAGCCGGCGTTTCGACGCGCGTACGGCCTCCTGCTCTTCGGGAGTCAATCGTTCGTTTTCGTAATCCGAATCGAGCAGCCGGCGGCGGGTGACGATGTCCGATTCGTTCCACAACAGCGTGCAGCGGCTTGGTTCGCCGTCTCGTCCGGCGCGACCCGCCTCCTGGTAGTACGCTTCGATGGATTCGGGCATGTTGTGGTGGATGACGAACCGCACGTTGGATTTGTCGATGCCCATGCCGAACGCGTTGGTGGCCACGACCACGGGCACACGGTCGGTGACGAAATCGCGTTGCGCCTTCTCTCGTGCGTCGGCGCTCATACCGCCATGGTAGGCGACGGCGATGGTGCCGATATCCGACACATCCGCACCCCCTGCGGCACGCAATTCGGCGACGGCGCTGTTAAGCGATTCGGCGAGCGCTTCCGTTTCCTTGCGCGTGGCGCAGTAGACGATGCCGGATTCGTCCGGATGGCTGGCGATGTAGGACGCCACCCAGGATGCTTTGTCTTTGCGTGGCATGCTGATGACGTCGAAATACAGGTTCGGCCGGTCGAAACCGGTGACGGTGATGGACGGTGTGTGCAGGCCCAGAATCGAAACGATGTCGCGGCGCACGCGTTCGGTGGCGGTGGCGGTGAACGCGGCGACCGTTGGACGTGTGGGCAGTCCGGCGATGAATTCGCCGATGCCAAGATATGAGGAACGGAAGTCCTGCCCCCATTGGGAGACGCAGTGCGCTTCGTCGACGGCGACGAGCGAGATCGGCACACGGACGGCGAAGTTGCGGAATCGTTCAGTTTCCAAACGTTCCGGCGCCACGTACAGCAGTTTGATCTGGCCGGAGAGCGCCTGCGCGAAGACGAGATCCTGTTCGTCCGGCGTCTGAGTGGTGTTGATGAACGCGGCCGGAAGGCCCACGTCGTTCAGGGCGTCGACCTGGTCGCGCATGAGTGAGATCAGCGGCGAGATGACGATGGCGACGCCCGGCAGGATCGCTGCGGGAATCTGATAGCAGATGGATTTGCCGGCGCCGGTGGGCATGACGCCAAGCACGTCGTGTCCGGTGAGGATGGCCGAGACGATGCCGGATTGTCCAGGACGGAACGAATCGTAGCCGAAATAGCGGTTCAGCGCCTCCAATGCGGAGGGGTCTACGGAATCGGCGGAATCAACAGCTTGCGTCATGGTTTCCAAGTGTAGCAATGCCGTGCGTTGACCGCGGAGAGCGAAACGGCCGGCGCGGGTCTTGCCCATGCCGGCCGTTTCATGCTTCTATCGGAAATAGGGAATTCAGATCTGGCGGAACGCCTGCTCCAGGTCGGCGATCAGATCGTCCGCGTCCTCAAGGCCGACGGACAGGCGGATCAGGTTGGCGGGCACTTCGAGCGTGGTGCCGGCCACGGAGGCGTGGGTCATGGCGCCCGGATGCTCGATCAGGGATTCCACACCGCCCAAGGATTCGGCCAGGGTGAACACTTCGGTGGCTCCGGCGAACTTCTTGGCCGCTTCGAAACCGGCGGCGATCTGGATGGAGATCATGCCGCCGAAACCGCCGTGCATCTGGCGTGCCGCGATGTCGTGGCCCGGGTGGGATTCGAGGCCTGGATACCATACGCGTTCCACTTCGGGACGGGTTTCGAGCCACTGGGCCACTTTCATGGCGTTGCGGCTGTGCTGCTTGACGCGCAGGTCGAGGGTTTTGAGGCCTCGGATGTCAAGCCAGGAGTCGAACGGGGAGGGCACCGCGCCGGCCGCGTTCTGCAGGAAGGCCACCGCGTCGCGTGTTTCCTTGTCGTTCAGGACCACCGCGCCGCCGACCACGTCAGAGTGGCCGCCGATGTACTTGGTGGTGGAGTAGACGACCACGTCGGCGCCGTCTGCGAGCGGATGCTGCAATACCGGGGATGCGAAGGTGTTGTCCACGACCACTTTGGTGCCGTGCGCGTGCGCCACGGCCGCGGTGGCGGCGATGTCGGTGATGTTGAGCAGCGGGTTGGACGGGGTTTCCACCCAGATGTACGCGTACTGCTTCTTGGCGAGCGCGGCTGAGGCGGCGGCCGTGTCGGTGATGTCCACCACGTCGAGGCCGATGCCCCACGGCACGAACACCTTGGACAGCAGACGGTAGGTGCCGCCGTACACGTCGTTGCCGAGCAGGATGTTGTCGCCGGGCTTCAGGGTGGAGCGCAGCAGCACGTCGATGGCGGAAAGTCCGGAGGAGAAGCTTAACGCGTATTTCGCGCCTTCCACGGCGGCGAGCTGCTCGTCGAAGCTGTTGCGGGTCGGGTTGATGGAACGGCTGTAGTCGTAGCCGTTGCGCAGGCCGCCGACGCCGTCCTGCTTGAAGGTGGAGGTCATGTAGATGGGGGTGACCACGGCTCCGGTGGTCGGGTCGGGTTCCTGGCCTGCGTGGATGGCGCGGGTGGCGAGAGCGGTGGCGTTGAGGGCTTCGGTGTTGGTCGAGATGGTCATGATGGGAACTCCTTGGAAGTATCGGATGGTTTGGGTCGTTCGGATGATGGGCATTGGTTTCAAAGGTGCGATCGGGCTGCCGGACAGTCGTTTGACGGTCTTTTACAGGTACTGTTCGGCGAGGCTGGGCTTGGTGGTGCGTTCCACGACGTCGGCGAATCCGTTGGCTCGCATCCAGTCGTCGTTGAAGATCTTCTCCATGTAGCTGCGGCCGGAATCGGGCATCAGCACCACGACGAGCTGGTTTTCGTCGAGGTCGTGCTCGCGGGCGTATTTCAGCGCGGAGAACACGGCCATGCCGGATGAGCCGCCGACGAGCAGTCCTTCCTCGTTGGCGAGGCGTCGGGTCATTTCGAAGGCTTCCGCGTCGGTGACCTGCACGATCTCGTCGGGAAGGCTCCGGTCGAAGGCCTTCGGGTAGAAGTCCTCGCCGACGCCTTCGATCTGGTATTGGTGCACGTCGTTCGGGTCGGAGTAGATGGAGCCTTCCGGATCGGCGCCGATGACCTGCACCGCGCCGTTGGACACGTCCTTCAGATAGTGTCCGGTGCCGGAGATGGTGCCGCCGGTGCCGATGCCCGCCACGAAATGCGTGACCTTGTGGTCGGTGGCCTCCCAGATTTCCGGACCAGTGGTGTGATAGTGGCTTTCGGGACCGTTCGGATTGTCGTACTGGTTGGGACGGTAGCCGCCGGGAATCGCCTTGGCGAGGCGGTCCGCCACCTGGTAGTAGGAGCGCGGGTCGTCCGGGCCGGCGTCGGTGGGGGTTACGACCACTTCGGCGCCGTATGCGCGCAGCACCGCACGCTTGGCTTCGGAAACCTTGTCCGGCAGGGTGAAGATCGCACGGTATCCGCGCTGCAAAGCCACGAGCGCGAGTCCTACGCCGGTGTTGCCGGAGGTCGGTTCCACGATCACGCCGCCGGGCTTCAGTTCGCCGCTGCGTTCGGCCGCGTCGATGATGCGTTCGGCGATGCGGTCCTTGGACGAGCCGCCCGGGTTCAGGTATTCGACCTTCACCGCGATGGTGGCTTTGATGCCGTCGGTCACGTGGTTGAGTTTGACGAGCGGGGTGTTGCCGATGAGTTCGGACAGCGAGTTGTGGATGGTCATGGCGTTTCCTTTGCGTGCGGTGCTTGATTCGTGGGCTTTCGAGATGTGCGATTTTTCGTCGTATGTTCGAGAAGCTCGCGTCCGTCGCGTGCAGTTGTTGAAACGGGACCTGTTGCGATGCTGCCTTGCTCATTCGCGTGCGTCGCGTGCGCCAACCTCGGCTGATGCGCTATTTCGAATGATCGTTTGGCGATTCGCATACGGCCTGCGATATGCGCGACCGCTTGTTGGAATGTCCTATCTCAAGTTATGCGTCGATGAACCACGCGCCCCTCGGGCGGTTGGTCAGCGACAGCAACAACATGAGAAATTGAACATGGCTCATACGATAGCACGGACGTGGACATCGGCGTGTTGCCCATGCCGAGCATCGTCACCACCATACCGGCAGCAACTGCGGAACACGCACCTCACGACGCCGGATCAACAGCCAGCACAACAAGTTGCCGAAGATCATCACACCTACGAAAAGCACCATCATCGGCCAGAACGTGTAGGCCTGATCGTATACGAGACGCTCGTTGGACGTTCCGTACATCGCCGCGGACGCCGCTTGCCCCTCACGCCACATCAGACACCAGCGTCCCCGCAGTGCCTCGAGCAGTTTCCATATCATCGGATTGACATCGGTGGCGGTTCTGTTCAACAGCCATGGACGCGCGACCCATGCTATGCATGCCGACACCGCCAGGGCGATTGCCCCGTACCGATTGACCTGCGCCAGCAGTTCCCCGACGCATTGACCCAGAATCGCCACCGAGGCGGTCAACAGGAACAGCGCCAGGAACAGCAGCATCGGATTGGCCGTATCGCCTCGCACGCCTGTTCTCATGGCCGCGTATGAACCGCCCAGATCACGGTTCAGGAATCGCAATCGTCCGAATGAATCGGATGGTGGCACACAAGCCAGCCACTGCAGGTCACTGCCGACACGGAACGTGATGAGGATATCGGCATCATGGTTCGGCGTCAGCACGAACCCCAACGTCATGACCACCGAGCAGGCAAGGGAGAAGCAAAGATTGGCGAACATCTCGGTCCAGAAATACACGGCCCGGCCCACGCCCATGGATATCAGGGAACGAAAGCCACTGACAGCCGGAACCGCCGTCAGAACCGCGCACATCACCAACGTCGGGCCAAGCACATGGTATTCCACCACATAATGACCTCCGGATACCAAGGCCAAAATCAGACCCCACAGCCACGGCACGCAATAACCGGCCAACACGTACGCCATCAACACGACGCAACGCGCGGCAAGCTGCCTTGTCAGCGCGAACCGCATCCCGGCCGACAAGCCTTTCACTTCATCCATCATGACGCATACCCCTTGTCCATGCCGGTAATCTGGATGACATACTCATTGAGATCGAAAGACCTCATGACAACGTCCTCCGGCATCGGTGCAGATGGCACGCCACGCACGCCGACAGTCAGCAGACCACCGAGAACGGTTTCCGACAGCGTACGCAAACCATTGTCGACCAAGTACCGCCGCACCGATCCGACCGGCCCCGACAGCATCCGCCCACGTTGTGCCAACTCGTTCATGTCGAAGGATTCCAGCACCCGCCCATGGTCGAGGACCACGGCATGTTCGACCAGTCCCTCCACCTCCGTTATGAGATGGGTGGATATGATCATGGTGCGAGGTCTGTCGCCATACGACTCAATCACGAAGCGGTAACACAGGTCACGGGCCGCAGCGTCAAGACCATCAGTCGCTTCATCAAGCAACACGATATCGGTCGGCGCGCAAAGCGCGGCAACCAGCTTCGCCGCGCCACGCTGACCGGTGGACAGTCTCATGAAACGAGCATCAGTCCGCAGCCCGAAAGCCTGCATCATACGCCCCGCCAACACATCATCGAATCCGCCGTATCGCCGCGAGATCAGACGGAACACCGATCGCAGACGCCATTCGACAGGATATGGCCAAGTCTCGTCCATCAGCATGAGACGTTCCCACATGCCGCCGCCATCCGTCATACGGTTGCCGTCGAACGACACACTGCCGGCATCGGCTACGAGTCGGTTCGCGATGATGTTCAGCAATGTGCTTTTGCCGGCACCATTGCGCCCAAACAGACCATGTATCGCACCGCTCCGTAATTCCAGATTCACTCCGTTGAGCAGGGATGTTCCATGACGGCTCTTGCTCAGATCGCTGATGACCAGACTCATCGATAGGTCCTTCCGATGATGCGCTGTAGTTGTTCGCAGCTGATGCCAAGCGCCTTTGCCTGCGCGACGAGTTCGACGACCCGCGTGGTGAGCAGTTCCTCGCGTTTGGCGTCACGAGCCTTCTCCCGTGCTCCCGTGGTGACGAACATGCCAAGGCCGCGTCTTTTCTCCAGCAGACCCTGATCGACCAGGAGATTCATGCCTTTGAGCACCGTGGCGGGATTGATCGCATACGTGGACGAGATCTCGGTGGTGCTGGGCACCTGTTCGCCTTCCGCGAAGGCACCGGAGACGATAGCTTCGCTGATTTGTTCGGCCACCTGCCGGAACAATGGCGTCGTTCCCGAAAAATCGAATCGCATCCGACGCCTCCAGCCGCCTAGTCGGTTCAATATCAACGTCATCCACTCTAACCGTTGGTCTGCCGCGATGCGGCAACGAACAGCCGGCGAAGCATCTCTCAAGGACACGGCACACGTCATGCGCGTGCCTTGAAATAGGCGAACAACTGCCGTTCGCGGATCGTCATACCCCCAACCGCAGTCCCGGCAAGCATCCCGACCGACATGGCGCCCGGAACACGGCATAGCATCGTGACAACCGGCATCGCGTCACCGGATCCGGTCAATATGAGCGGCACGATCGCGACAACCGGCAGACATGCCACGCAAGACGCCGCCACCGTGGCCAGCGTCTCCAAAGACAACTGCAGCAGCATCGCGGTTTTCGGATACCCCGCATGCAACGCGCTCGCTATCTCGATTCTGCGCATGCAAACCGATGCGAATCCCAACGCCATTGCGATGACGAACATCAACAGTGGCGCATACCGGGTGATGCGGGCATCGAAATCCGCCGGGCCAGGCATATGCGACCCCAGCGTGGTATTGATCCGGCTGATTTTCGCATGCGGCGTTTCGTTGCTTCCACTCGTCCCGGCAGAGGTGGAGCTCGCAGCGGCGCCGACACCGGATTCGGCATCGGCGCGAATGGAGACACGCAGCAGGCTTTCGATACCGTCGGGAACCGGCCACGCACGGACCAGACAGGTGTCATAGGCCTTGGTATCGTTGCCGGGCGAGATAATCGCATAGCCGTATGTTGGTTGCCTTCCGTCGCTTGGCCAATCGAACGTCGCGGAAACACGCATGCGTGCGCCACCGGCGAGCGGCAGCACCGTGCCGGCATGCGCGCCATACGTGCGCGCCACAGCCGTCGACATGATCACACCGGAATTGTCCTTCCGCATCCTTGTCGCCGCGAATACCTGCGCGACATGTGCGCTTGCCTCGTATGTCGGAATCTCGGTAGCGGGCAATGACGCGATGCGCACGCGGTCGGACGACTGCCGGAGGGCGGCGGCGCCCAACACTCCGTTCGCGGAACGCAGCCCTTCGCAGGCCGCGCCGTCGATTCCTCCCTGCAAAGTGATCGCATAGGTGGAGGCACCTGATTCCTCCCATTTCCGGGCGTCGCCGATCAACCCCGTCATCTGCGTCAGGTCTGCGCACATGCATGCGACCGCGCATATCGACAGCAGCAGCGAGATAAGCGCGCATCGGCTCGTGCCAGTGGCGACGTTGCGCCAAGTCTCACGCAGCACCGCTTTCAACCGCATCGGTTTCATTGGTAATCCTCCAAATCGATGACATCGGTGGCGGCGTCGCGCGTGCGATGATCATGCGTGGCGACCACCACGATCATGCCCTGTCTTGACAACGCGCCCAACCTCGCGTTCACCGTATCCGCCGTATGTACATCGAGTTGCGCGGTCGGCTCATCGACCAGCAGCAGATCGGCGCCCGACGCCACGCCACGCGCCAGCATGAGCCGTTGAGCCTCTCCTCCGGACAGCTCCCGGTATTCGCTGGACGCGCGCTCCGCCAGACCGAACTGGGCAAGCAGCTCGAACGCACGCGCCTCCGCCTGCGGCGCAGGCAGTCCCTGCGCAAGATAAGGCAGAGTCACATGGTCGATCACGCTTCGGCGCGCCACTCCGATGGGATTTTGGAACACCCAGCTGGTTTTCCCGATGTTCAGCCGCTGAATGGATCCTTCCGACGGTTTCACCCATCCCGCCAGTATGGACAACAATGTGCTTTTGCCCGAACCGGAAGGCCCCACCAGCGCGTACACGCGATCGGGCCGCAGGTCAGCATTTAACGAACGGAACAGCCAAGTGCCTCCAGTGAATGTGTGACCGACATCGCGCAACGTCACCAGTTTTCCCGGCGTCCGCTCATCATCCCCCTTCATCAGAGGACCCGTGGAATCAACGGGATCACTCATCGGCATGGCTTGCCTCCTTGCGGATTCGTGCGCACTTTGCCCAATGCCGCGCCGGAATCGACCGTGGCCATTGAGCGCCCCAAACGGGAGCCGATCACGGTGACCGCGACGGGCTTGCCATCGGACACCACGCAGGCCTGTTCATCATGTTGCGCGTAGAAAGCGGTGGGTGGCAGCGACCATACATCGATTGGAGTTTTCAGGAGCCATTGCAGGGTGAAGGTCACATCCGACGCGCCGTCCGACGCGCTCTCGGAGGACTCAGCTGTGCCGGACGCCTGCCGATAGGCGTCGCTGCCCAGCAATGCCGCCAGCGTCGACGAGTCGGTGATTGCCGTCGTTTGTTGCGGCATGTCGACCATTCGACCGTCCACGTCAAGCACCCGATCTCCTGCGACCACCTCGTCCTGCGGCATGGTCACGGATACCGATTGCGATTGCGAATCGGTGGTCAACAGTTCGGATTTCACGTCGATTGATGCGCCGATGCCGGCAACGCAGGAACGGATCGTCACGGATTGCCCATCCAACCACACGTAAGCGTCTTTGGCTAGCGTCCACCCGTTGTCCTTGACCAGCCGTGCCGCGCCGACGGTATCGGCGAGCGCATTGTATGCGAGAATCGTGTCCCAGGTCATCGCATCGCCGTCGGGGGCCGCATATCCAAGCCGTCGCAGCTCGGCGTTCAGCGCCGCCACGTCGCGGCCTCGCATACCGGACTGCAGGTCGCGGAACGGCGGAACGGCGGTATGCAACGACAGCAGCGGCACTTCATCCACTGCGATGAAGCTTGTTCCGGAATCGATGGTTTGTCCGGGCGCGCAACCATAGGCGGTGATGGTGCCCGATTTGGGCGAGGCCACGGTGCGCCCCGTTCCGGTATGGACCGTGACGGTGACGTCTCGAGCATCATCGAACCGGCTTTTCGCCGCAGTGATCGAGCCGGAGGCCGTTGAGGATCGCAACGATTGGGGTATGGCCGGTCGGACCAGCAGGAATCCGCATCCGACGCCTGCCGCCAATGCGATGACTACCAACAGCGCGACGACCGACATGGCCAATGGCTGACGTCGTCGCGTCGCCGGCCGCCGCTTTCCATCCGCATCCGTCCGTCGGTTCCGAACATGCGACCATGCTCTGACGGGTGTTTTGCCGCCCGCCATCACAATGCCCCACATTGTTCGATGATGGCCGCTTTGCGTTTGTCGTAGGCGGGATTGTCCTTGAGGGCGTATTTGCCGATCAGGTCATCGAAGCTCGTTCCGCCGGATTCGCCCGTCGTCGCCAGCTCGTCGTAGGCGTCGGCGGTCACGGAGTCGTCCACGATGCCGTGTTTTTTCAGGCAGGCCAGTGTCTTGTCGTTCTGCTGGCGCGCGAGTTGGTCGTTATCGACGTTCTCGGGATTCTCCTTGAGGCTCAGATACAGGTCGACGATGTTCTTGTATTGGGTCTCATTCTGGCAGGCTTCGTCAGCGGCATTGGTGGCGGCAATCTCATCTTCGCTCAAGTTGCGCTTGTCAAGCGCGTCGTCTCCGTAGGACGGGCTGATCGACCCACCGGGGTATCGCGCCTCGCCGGTGTCCACTGTGATGCCTTTCGAGGTCAGGCATTGCGCGTAGCTGGAACCGAGCTGGACCAACTCCTCTTCCATGATTTTGCCGTCCTCGAGAATCTGGGCGGCTTCAGTGCTACCGGAGTTCTTGATTTTTGCGATTTCGTCCCGATACGACGCGTCCGCGGCGTTGGCGTCCGCATCGCCGCTGATGGCGGACGCCTGGCCCCGTGACGACTGCTCTTGCTTCCGATCTCCTGCCGTGCCGCACGCGCCCAACGATATGCTCAAAGCAAGAACCGTCAGTATTGTCACGATTCGCCGTGGCCGTTGCATCCCGTGGCTTTGATATGTTCCATGCGTCATCGCAGTCCCCCGATCATGAACATCCGGTCATGCCGGACCATCCATCCTGTTGGTTACATGGTTAGTTACATAACTAACTAACCATGTAACCAACAATATCGACCGACACGCAATCGGTCAAATCGTTATAGAAAAGAGACGCACCACGAATATGCGAGACGGTATGGCGCGCACGGATGAGGCATGCGGAGCGACACCTACAGCGAGGCGGCCTGCACCAATCGCTTGGTGTACTCGTCCTGCGGATGGCCCAGCACCTGGTCCGTCGGGCCGACTTCGACCGCGCGCCCGTCGTGCAGGACCAGAATGCGGTCCGCGATGTGCTGCACCACGCCCAGATCGTGGGACACCATGATGATCGCCATATCGGGCTGCGATTCGCGAATCGCGGCGAACGCGTCGAGGATGCGCACCCGCGCGGCCACGTCGATGGCGCTCATCGGCTCGTCGGCGAGCAGCACCTTCGGCCCGCCCACGATGGCGCGGGCGATCGCGGCACGCTGCGCCTGCCCGCCGGACAGGTCGACGGGGAAACGGTTAAGATACGTTTCCGGATCGAGGCTCACCATTTCCAGCACTTCGGCCACGCGTTCCGCGACGCGTTCCCGTGGCCAATCCGGATGATGCATTCGCAATGGCTCGCCTATGGATCGGCCGATGCGCCATCGCGGATCCAACGAATCGAACGGGCTTTGGAACACCAATCCGGACTGCATGCGCAACTTGCGCGCCACATCGCCACGAACCGGCTCGCCGCAGTATTCGACGCTGCCGCCGTCCGCGGATTCAAGTCCCAGCAGCACGCGGGTCAGCGTGGTCTTGCCCGATCCGGAGCCGCCGATCACGGCGAGGCACTCCCCCGCACGCACGTCCACATCCACGCCGAACAGCACCTGACGGCGGTCATGTTTCGCGCCATACCATTTGTCGAGGCCGCGGCCGCACAGCACCATGTCCTCATCTGTGTCAGTCATGGTCCGCCTCCTTGTGCATGGGATTCCGCACGGGTTTCTGCCCGACATCCTGCCCTGCGTGCAACGACAATGCGCGTGCCGACTGGACCAGCCTGTGTCCCGCGTCGGTGTGCGGATGGTCCAGAAGCGCGGTCGTATCGCCGGATTCCTCAATCCGCCCGTTTTCAAGCACGTAACAGCGCGTGGTGGCCCTGTTCAGCACCGCGAAATCGTGCGTGATGAACAGCATCGACGCGCCCGACTCGTCCACCAGCGACGTGAGCAGGTCCACGATCTGCCGTTGCGTGATCGAATCCAATGCGGTGGTCGGTTCGTCGGCGATGATCAGCCGTGGCGAGGTGACGAGCGCCGTGGCGATGCCGACGCGTTGGCGTTGGCCGCCCGACAGTTCATGCGGGTATTTCGCCAGCACGTCCTCGCCGAGGCCGACCTTGGCAAGCATCACTGTGACGCGTTCCGACCGTTCGGCAAGCGACAGATCGTAATGCAGGTACAGCGGAAGACCGACCTGTTGCGCCACGGTCATCACCGGATTCAACGCGGCGGACGGATTCTGGAACACCATGCCCACGTACCGTCCGCGCAGGTCGGCGACCGCTGCGTCCGACGCGCCGACAATCTGCGTACCACCCAATTCGACGCTGCCCGTCACCTGTGCGGTAGCCGGCAGCAGGCCCATCATGGCGCGGGCGATCATCGATTTGCCGGAACCGGACGAGCCGACCAAGCCGACACGTTCGCCGTCGGCGATGTCCAAATCGACATCATCGACGATCGGCTTGCCGTTGATGGCGATGTTCAGATGACGTATGACGGCGCTCATGCGGCCTCCCTCAACGCGGGATTGGTTAGCGGATCGAGCGCGTCGCGCAACGCGTCGCCGAACAGGTTCAACGCGACCACCACCATGGTGACGACCAGGCCGGGCCATAGGACGGCCATGGGATAGATGCTGATGAATTTCACGGACGTGGACAGCGAATGCCCCCAACTGGGCACGCCGGCTCCGACGCCGACGCCCAGATACGTGAGTCCCGCCTCCGCCAGCAGCGAGGTGCCGGCGCTCATGGACAGCTGCACGCACAATACCGGCAGCGTGTTCGGCACGATATGCGTGAAGAACACGCGGACGGAGCTTGCCCCCGACCATAATGCCGATTCGACGTATGCCGAACGTGCGGCGAGCAGTGCGGAGGGCCGTAGGATGCGTGCCAGGTTCAGCCCGTACGCGCAACCGCAGGCGGCGATGACCACCGCGGCGGACGCGCCGAACGGCACGGAAAGAATCAATGCGATGAGCACCGTCGGAATGGAAATCAGCGCGTCGACCACCACCACCGATGTGGACGCGAGCGCACCGGAACGCGATACCATGGCGGCGACCAGCAGCAGTCCGATCGCGGCGGCGACGATGACGGTGAGCACGGCGATCATGAGATTCGTGCGGGAGCCGGCCATCAGCCAGCTCAGCACGTCGGCACCGGTGCCGTCGGTGCCCAACGGGTGCGCTGCGGACGGGGAAGCCCACGCGTTGAATCCGTTGGTGTCGAGCAGCGAATACGGCGTCCATACGAGGGACAGGGCGGATACGAGCAGCCATGCTCCGATGACGATCAGCGCGTATTTGCCGCCGGCCTTGGCCCAGATGGTCGAAAGCACGGTTTTCATGGTGGCAGTGGATGTCACGTCGGTGACGGATCGCATGGGTCTCGACGTAGTTTGCGCGGACGACGCTGATTGCGAGGATGGTGCGGGTTTCGATGCGTTCATGCTTCCGCCTTTCCCGAAACGACGCCGGAATGCTTCAACCGCGGGTCGAGCGCGCGATGCGTCAGATCGACCACGAGACCCAGCAGCAGGAAGAACGCGGCCAGCAGGAACAGTTCGCTTTGCACTGCGATCAGGTCGCGGTTGCCGACGTCGGTGACCAGCATGGCGCCAAGACCCGGCAGGGCGAACAGGTTTTCCACCACCATCACGCCGGTGATCATTTGCGCGAAGGTCAGGCCGACCACCGACACCAGTTGCGCAGTGGCCAGACGCAACGCCACGCGCAATACCGCCTGTTTGCGGGTCATGCCGCAGGCCATGGCCATGTCCACCGCCTGCGATGAGGCCATATCCCCCACTGCGGCACGCGTGTAGCGCATGATGGACGCGCCGGCTGTGATGCCGGTGGTGAGCGCCGGCATCAGCAGACAGGACAGGGCCTTTCCCGGCGTGGCCCAGCCGGTGTCGGGGAAGCCTTGCGCGGGCAGCAATCCCAACAGTCCCGTGCCACGGGAGAACAGCAGGATCAGCAGTAGGCCGCCCCACAATGCGGGCACCGCGCCGCCCACGATCGCAATGCCGTGGAACAGGCCGCGCAGCCGCGGATTGCGTGTCAGGACGGCCGCGCAGCCAAGCGGCAGGCCGATCGCCAGCGCGATCAGCAGGCTCAGCACAATCAGAGGGAACGTTACGGCGGCGCGCATGGCGATCTGTCGCGCGACCGGCCGTCCGCCGACTGCGGACACGCCGAGGTCGCCATGCAGCATGCCCGCCATCCAATCGCCATATTGTGCGACGAGCGGCTTGTCCAATCCGAATTCGGCGCGCAGCGACGCAATGCGTTCGGGGGTGGCGTTCGTGCCGGCGATGACCGCGGCGACGTCTCCCGGCAATACGCGCAGCATCACGAACACCAGCGCGGACAGGCCCACCAAAGCCGCTACGAACAGCGCCAGCCGCTTTCCCACGAATCGCATGGAAATACCGTTCCCTTACTTATTCTTGGAGATCCGCCACAATGGCAGCACCGTCTGGCTGAGCTTGCTGGGGAAGCCCTGCACGTGCTTGTCGACGGCCACCGTCACGCGGTAGCCGAACAGCCAGTCCGCCGGCGCATCCTCGCTTACGGCCTTCGCCGCCTGCTTCAGGTATTTCGCGCTGTCGGCCTCGTCGGTGGCTTCCAAAGCCTTGGCGTACAGTTTCCGCGCCTGCTTGCCGTCGTAATGGTAGTAGTACTCCGGCGTGGTCCACTTGTAGAAGTCGTGGCTTTCGGCGTGGTCCACCAATGACAGCTCGTAGTCGCCGTTGGCGTGCACGTTCTGCAGCCATGTGGAGAATTCCACATAGTCGATCTTCAAATCGATGCCGATTTTGGCGAGCTGGCTCTTGAGCTGGTCGCCCAGTTCGGTGCCGTACGTGTTGGCGTAGGTGAGGGTGAGCCGCAACGGCTTGTCGGTGGTATAACCGGCTTCCTTCATAAGTTCCTTGGCCTTGTCCACGTTGTACGGGTACAGGCCGGTCAGGTCCTCGTAACCGGGGTCGACGGACGGGATCGGACCGCCGAGCGCGTAGTCGACGTTGCCTCGGGAGGCGATGATCTCCTTGTGGTTGATGGCGTAGCGGATGGCCTGGCGGACGCGCTTGTCCTTGAGTTTGGCGTTCGTGCAGTTGAAGGCGAGGACGAACTTGTCGCTGCCGTCGGCCGCGGACACCGTGTATGTGCTGGCATCCAATGATTTGGCGAGCGTGGCGTTCACCGGGGAAAGCACGTCGACGTCACCGCTTTTCAGCGCGTTGACCGCTGCGTTGTCGTCGGTGAGGAAGCGGATCACCACGTTCTGGGTGGCGGGCTTGTGCGCGGTTCCCCAATATTTCGCATTGGCTTTGAGCACCATTTTGCTGGCCGAGTCGAAGGATTCGACGGTATACGGGCCGGAGCCGACCGCTTCGGTTTTCGCGTTGTATTTGGCGTTTTTGTCGAACACGAGGCCAGGACGTCCGGTCAGATACCACAGCAGGTTGGAGTCGGGGGTGGAAAGGGTGAGCTTGACCGTGTTGGCGTCCACCGCTTCGGCCTTGTCGAGGCTGGCCACCTGGTTGGCGTTGTAGTACTGCTTCTCCTTGAGCTGGTTGATGGACCACGCCACGTCGTCAGCGTCGAGCTTGTCGCCATTGGAGAAACACATGTTGTTGTTGAGATGGAACGTGTAGGTTTTGCCGTCCTTGGAAATGTCCCAGGATTTCGCGAGACCCGGCTGCACTTTGTTGTCGGAGTCTCGAGACAGCAGGCTTTCGTAAATGTTGCCGATCAGCACCTGTTCGATGGCTGATCCGGACTGGTGGCGGATGTCGAGGCTGACCGGGGCGAGTTTGAGCCCGATGGTGACGGTGTCGGCTTTAGTTACGCCGGAAGTGTTCGCGTCATCGTTTTTGCCGCGCGTCACTGCAATGGCGACGATCACCGCGACGGCGGCGATGATGGCGATCAACGCGATAAGCCACTTCTTCGGGCCTTGCGATTTCGCGCCGTTCGACGATTTCGCACGCGCGTTCAACGTGGCGTCGGTGCTTGCCGTGGACTGCGGCTGCTGTTCGTTCTCCTGTTTGGTTGCGTCGGCTTCGCCGTGCGCACCGGTAGGTGACGACATGGGATTTCTCCTCTTCGTATTTTCGATTATGTGTTGTGATTGCGGTTGACCGCCTGCGTGAGGTCGATCACCACGGCCTGATTCTACCGTCCGCCATACCCGCGGCCCGTTCGGATTCGCCCGCAAAGCGCGCGGAGGCTTCGGCCCGGTTATATACTTGACGCAGTCGCGGCAGGTCACAACGAGAAGGACGGTTGATCCATGGCGCATATTCTTTTGGGGGTCACCGGCAGCATCGCCGCGTTCAAGGCCTGCCATCTCGCCTCCGATTGGAGCAAGCAGGGGCATGAGGTGCGTGTGGTGATGACCGCCGCCGCACAGGAGTTCGTCACTCCCCTGACGTTCAGTTCCCTCACCCACACGCCGACACGCACGTCCATGTTCGCCGCCGGACATCGTCCCGGCGCTACGGCCGACGTGACGCCCGGACCGGACGGTCCGCTGCAGATCAGCCACGTGGCCGACGCGAAGTGGGCGGATCTGCTGGCAGTCGCTCCGGCGAGCGCCGATATCATCGCGAAAATCGCCTGCGGCATCGCCGATGACCAGCTGACCAGCACCATACTCGCGTACGACAAGGGACCGAAGATCCTGTGCCCCGCCATGAACGTGCATATGTATGAAAACGCCGTGACGCAACGCAATCTCAATACCTGCCGTGAGCTCGGTTGGACGATTGTGGAGCCGGAAAGCGGCATGCTGGCCTGCGGCGACGCCGGCAAGGGACGTATGGAGGAGCCGGCACGCATCGAAACGGCGGTGAAAGCGCTGCTGCTTGCGAATCGTCCGGACGGCGAGCTGCCGCTTAAGGGACTTGCCGTGCTCGTCACCGCCGGCCCGACGCAGGAGCCGCTTGATCCGGTGCGGTTCCTCACCAACCATTCCACCGGCAAAATGGGGTACGCTCTGGCCGAACAGGCACGCGATCTGGGCGCGCAGGTGACGCTTGTGTCCGGTCCGGTGGCGTTGGACGCCCCGTATGGCGTGGATGTGGTCGATGTCACGACCGCACGGGAAATGTTCGACGCGGTGACGAACCGGTTCGCGGACACGGACATCACCGTCATGGCCGCGGCCGTCGGCGATTTCCGTCCGGTCGAGCAGGCCCGGGACAAGATCAAGAAGAACGGGCGCAGCAGCATCGAACTCGAACTCACCTCGAATCCGGACATTCTGGCTTGGGCCGGCGAACATAAGCGGCCGGACCAGACATTGTGCGGATTCGCCATGGAAACGCGCGACCTTGAGACCAACGCCGCGAAAAAGCTCGCTTCCAAGCATTGCGACATGCTGGCGGCCAACAACCTGCGCACCCCCGGCGCCGGTTTCGCAGCGGACACGAACGTGGTGACGATGCTGACGCCGGGCGAAACCGCAGACAAGCCAAACATCGAACGGTGGAGCAAGATGGGCAAGGACGCACTTGCGAAACGTATTCTTGTCAAGCTCGCAGCCATGCGTGCGGACGGCGAACGGCGCTAACCGCAGCATTTTCGAATCGCAATAACCGTATCAATCGCAATAATCGCAATATTTCAACGGAACTTCCGCAAAACGCGAAGGAGAACGCAACATGCTTCTGATGGCTGTGGATATCGGCAACACGAACGTCGTGATCGGTTTCATCGACGATGGGCGCATCGCGGGCACGTACCGCATCACCACGAAGGCGAACCACACGTCCGACGAATACGGGCTGATGATCACGCAGTTCCTGGCTTTGAGCGGCTACAAGCCGGCGGATGTCGATGATGTGATCATTTCGTCCGTGGTGCCGAAGGTCATGCATTCGTTCCGTGCGAGCATCGTGAAGTTCCTCGACATCGATCCGATGATCGTGGGACCGGGCATCAAAACGGGACTCAACATCCGCATGGACAATCCGCAGAACATGGGCGCGGACTGCATCGCCGACTGCGCGGGCGCGTATTACGAGTATGGCGGGCCGATTCTGGTGGCTGATTTCGGCACGGCCACCACGTTCAACTACGTCACCGCGGACGCGTCGGTGATTTCCGGACTGATCACCACCGGTATCCGCACCGCCGCGGCCGCACTGTGGGAAGGGACGGCGCAGCTGCCGGAAGTGGAGATCACCCGTCCGAAGTCGATTCTGGCGAAGTCCACGAAACCGGCCATGCAGGCGGGCCTGTACTACAACTTCCTCGGCGGCATCGAACGCACGATCGCGCAGTTCCATAAGGAGATCGACGAGGATTTCCGTGTGGTGGCGACGGGCGGATTGAGCCGCGTGTTCGCCGACGACACGAACATGATCGACATTTACGATCCGGACCTGATTTTCAAGGGCATGCGGCACATCTACGACCGCAACGTCCGCTGATTCAAGAGCCAGCGACGGGAACCGGCGATCATAGCCCGGCAATCTGAAAACCGACGGCCTGCGGATAATGCGCTATCCGCAGGCCGCAATCGATTAAACCAATTACACAGACGCTATTGGATGGTGAAGCCCTGGTTGGCTCCGTATTCCTTCAGGTCCTTCTGCCATAGGGCTATGCCGCCCTTAAGTTTGATGCGGTCGGACGATTCGGTGTTCTTCAACGCATCGCCGATGTTGGAGGTGTCGGAGACCTGACCGCCTGCGGCGATGATGTTGAGCCTGTTCTGCTCTTTGCGCAGCAGGCTCGACCATTTGTAGGCCTTGCCCACCGTGGACCGGAAGTCGCTGCGCGCATACACTTCGAACGGCAGATACTGGTATCCGGTCGACACGTTCTCCGCGGCCTGGGACAGCACGCGGTTGTATTCCTGCCCGCCGAAATAGGGCACTTCGATGCCACGGTCGTCGGTCACCGTGGTCTTGCTGAGGAATTTCGAGTCGGATAGGGTGTTTTTGTCGGCTGGGAACGCGCCGCCATCCACGCGGGTTGTGATGCCTTTGGCATTGTGGCAGGCGTATTCGATGAAACGGTATGAGGCTTCGGGTTTGCGGGAACGTTGCAGCACGGCAAGGGCCGAACCGCCGTTTTCCGATGTGGTGGCCTTGCCGTCGGGCGTCGGCATCTGGGCCACGCGCCACAGGCCGGCCGCGCCGGGAATGTCGGACATGAGCAGCGAAGGCAGCCATGCGCCGGAGAACAGCGAGGCGACTTTGCCTTGTCCCACGGCCGATTTCCATCGATCCGACCATGACGTGAGGTTTGTTGCCACCAAACCCTCATCGATCATCTTCTGCCAGAATTCGGTGAATTCGCGGGTGCCTTTATCTTCGGTGAGTCTGATGGTCACGTTCTTGCCATCGTTGGACGTGGAGAACGGGCGTCCGCCGGCGAGCCAGATCATCGTGTCGTAGAAGCTGGCGTCGCCGGAATCGGCGGTGATGTACACGCCGATTTTCTTGAGTTTTTTGGCGGCCTCGTAGTAGTCGTCCCATGTGCGGATCTTGGACGCGTCCACGCCAACCTGTTCGAACACGCTGTTGTTATAGAAGAAGGCCATCGGGCCGGAGTCCATGGGAAGCCCGTACACCCGTCCGTTGAGCTGCACCGACGCCCAGGTGCCGGGCGTGTAGAAATCGGCATAGCCTTCGGTTCTGCCGGTGATGGGCACGAGCTGGCCGCTGACCGCGTACTGGCGCAATGCGTAATATTCCAGCTGCACCACGTCGGGAATGCCGTAACCGTCTTGGATGGCGTTGTTGAGTTTGTCGTAACCGCTGGTGTTCTTCCAAACCACGCGGATGTCGGGATTGTCTTTTTCGAAGCCGGCGATGACCTGTTTCATGCTCGGCTCCCACGACCATACGGTGATCTGTGTGCGTGTGTCCGTATTGGCCCCGCATGCGGCGGCGCTGGCCGCCATGACGCCCGCGCAGCAGATGGCGATGAGCTGCTTCACCAGTTTCGCCGATTTCAGCACCACGCCCACGGACCTCCGTTTTGTATTTCGCCTGCGATTACCACCATAAGATTATACGGGTCATGCGGAAGCCACGCACAAGCCTGGAAAGACTCCCCATATCCACCCAAATACGCCGAATGCGGAAGAACCGCTCCGGAAGCGAACTTCCAAAGCGGTTCCCTGCGATATCGCATCGGCGGCTAAGCCGGTACGCAATCAAGCTTCGATGCCGAGCTTGGCGCGTTCCTTCTTGGAATACATGAAGGCCGGCAGCTGACGGCCCTGCTTGAGCCAGGCATGGTATTCGGCGGTGGCCGCGAACTCCACATCGGACGCGGAGTTCAGGCAGGTTTCCACGGAATCCTGGATGACGCCGATGATGAAGCCGACGCCCACCACCTGCATGGCGATGTCGTTGCTGATGCCGAACAGTGAGCAGGCCATCGGGATGAGCAGCAGCGAGCCGCCTGCCACGCCGGACGCGCCGCATGCGCCGAGCGCGGAGACCACGGACAGCAGGATGGCCGCCGGCAGGGAGATCTGGATGCCGAGCGTGTTGGCGGCAGCCATGGCCATGATGGTGATGGTGATGGCCGCGCCGTTCATGTTGATGGTGGCGCCCAGCGGAATGGACACGGAGTACATGTCCTTGTCAAGCCCGAGCTTCTCGCACAGCTGCATGTTGACGGGGATGTTCGCAGCGGAGGAGCGGGTGAAGAACGCGGTCAGGCCGGATTCCTTGAAGCAGCGGTAGACCAGCGGGTACGGGTTGCGGCGCAGGAAGATGAAGATGACGAGCGGGCCGAACACGAGCACCATGAGCAGCATGGTGCCGACGAGCAGGAGCAGCAGGCTGCCGTACTTGGTGAACGCGGACAGGCCGTTGTCGGCCACGTTGGTGAACACGAGGCCCATGATGCCGAACGGGGCGAGGTTGATGACCCAGCGGATCACCTGGGACACGGCGTCGGCCACGTTGGCCATGAACGCTTTGGAGCTTTCGTTGGCGATGGACTTCATGGCGAGTCCGAACAGGCAGGCCCACATCAGGATGCAGATGTAGTTGCCGTCGATGATGGCCTGGATCGGATTGGCCACGATGTTGGTCAGCAGCGTCTGGATGACTTCGGAAAGGCCTTGCGGCACCACGTCGGCTTTGGCGGCCTTGCCCAAGGACAGGGTCTGCGGGAATAGACGGGAGGTCAGCACGGCCACGACCGCTGCCAGGAACGTGGTGAACAGGTACAGGAACAGCACGGTGCCGAAACGGCGGTCGAGTTTCGACGTGCCCTGCGCAAGGGCGCTGGCCACCAGTACGAACACCAGAATCGGTGCCGCGGCCTTCAACGCGGCCACGAACAGGGTGCCGAATTCGCCGATCCAGGTCACGTGGGGCATGGTCAATGCCAGCACGGTGCCGATGATCAGGCCGACGATGATACGGACGATCAGCGATGCGCCGTTGTAGATGTCGGCGACGCCGCGGACGGCTTTCGAGATTTTACCCATGGTTCTCTCTTACTCTCGTGATGCCGGAAACGCTCCGGCAAGTCAACAGAACGCCATGATAATCGGGCGTGTCGGACGAGATAGGGGAATGTCCAAAATCGTGGGTTTCTATAAGCCCGCGCCCAACGGCACATGCGATACGAATCGACGTGGCTCGCCGTTGAGCGGGTCATCGAATCGCAGTTCGCGCGCCACCAATTCCAAGGGTTGCGAGAAGTCGTCGTACGCGCGCTGCACGATGTCCGGGTAGAAATCGTCGCCCAATATCGCCAGTCCGAGCGAATTCATATGCACGCGCAACTGGTGCGTCTTGCCGGTTTTCGGATGCAGCGTGTAATTCACGTACGGTCTGCCGGCAACGAAGCGGATGCCGCTTCCCCGTTCGATCAGCGTTTCCGCGTTGGGCACGTCGGCGCTTTCGTACGCCTGCAATCGTCCGCGATCCTTGTTGATATGCGACCTGCGTACCAGCGGAAACGGCAGGTGCCGGTCGATGCGCACCGCCGTTCCATATCGCGGCCGCTGCGTCGGGGCGAGCGGTGCCAGGCATTCGTAGGTTTTGACGGTTTTGCGATTTTGGAACAGCATCTGGTACGCGCCTCGCGCAGACGGATTACGTACGAACACGACGACGCCTGCGGTCAGTCGGTCCAAACGGTGCGCCGGCGTGATGTTCGGCTCGTCGTACCGCTCGCACAACCGGACCAGCGCGGTTTCGCGATACCACATGCCGCGTGGCGTGGTGGCGAGGAAATGCGGCTTGTCGATGACGATGATGTTCTCGTCCTCGTACAGAACCTCATATTCGAAGGGAATATGAGGTTCCTCGAGCACGTAACGGTGCCTGCGTTCGTTACTCAACGGTGACGGACTTGGCGAGATTGCGCGGCTTGTCGACGTCGTAGTTCTTGAGCTTGGCCATGTCCATGGCGAACAGCTGCAGCGGCACCACGTCCACCAGCGGGCTCATCAGCGTCGGGCATGCGGGACGCCAGAAGACCACGTCGGCGTAACGTTCCACGTCCGGATCGTGTTCCTCGGCCACGGCGATGATGTAGGCGCCACGGGCCTTGACCTCTTCGATGCCGGAGATGACTTTGGAGTGCAGCACGTTGCGGCCGCGCGCCGGCGGCACGATGAATACGACCGGTTCGCCTTCGTCCACCAAAGCGATCGGACCATGTTTCAGTTCGCCCGCGGCGAAGCCTTCGGTGAACGTGTAGGCGATTTCCTTGAGCTTCAACGCGCCTTCCATGGCCACCGGATAGCCCACATGGCGGCCGAGGAACAGGAACGATTTCGCATCCACCATCTGTTCGGCGGCTTCCTGCACGGTCTTGGTCTGGGTGTCGAGAATCCACTGGATCTTACGGGGCATGTCCTTCAGAGATTCCAAAGTCTGGGCGATTTCGTCTCGATACATAGCGCCCTTGACTTGGGCCAGATACAGGCCGAGCACGTATGCGGCGGTGATCTGCGCCACGAACGCCTTGGTGGAGGCGACCGCCACTTCCGGACCGGCGTGGGTGTAGAGCACCGCGTCGGATTCGCGTGGGATGGACGCGCCCTGCGTGTTGCAGATGGCCAATACCTTGGAGCCCTGTTCACGCGCGTGGCGCAACGCCATCAGCGTGTCCATGGTCTCGCCGGACTGCGAGATGGCCACCACCAACGTTCGGGGGGTGAGGATCGGGTCACGGTAGCGGAATTCGTGGGCGAGTTCCACTTCTACCGGAATGCGCACCCAATGCTCGATGGCGTATTTGGCCACCATGCCCGCGTACGCGGCCGTGCCGCAGGCGATGACGATGATCTTGTCGATGGCTTTGAAATCATGCTCGTCGATGCGCACCTCATCGAGGTTGATGTTGCCGTTCTCGTCGAGACGCCCCAGCAGGGTGCGCTGCACGGCGGCCGGATCCTCGTGGATCTCCTTGTCCATGAAGGAGTCCCAGCCGCCTTTTTCGGCAGCCGAGGCATCCCAATCCACGGTGTAGGTCTTCGGATGTTCCACGATGTTGCCCATGAAGTCGGAGACGACGACCTTGTCTGCGGACACCATCACGGCCTGGTCCTGGTCGATTTCCATGGCGCGCTTGGTGTAGGCCACGAACGCGGCCACGTCGGAGCCGAGGAAGTTCTCGCCTTCGCCAAGACCGACCACCAGCGGCGAATCGTGACGGGCGCCAACCACGATGTCCGGCTGTCGCACGTCCGTGGCGAGGATGGTGAACGCGCCTTCCAGCATGCGTGCGAGACGGCGGATGGCCTTGAACAGGTCAGGCTTACCGGTTTCCTCGATGATCTTGTCGCTGATTTTGCCCAGCAGCTTCGCCGCGACCTCCGTATCGGTTTCGGAGACGAAATGGTAGCCTTCCGTCTGCAGGTCGAGACGCAGCTGGGACGCGTTTTCGATGATGCCGTTGTGGATGATGGCGACCTTGCCGTCACGCGACGTGTGCGGATGCGCGTTAGTGTCGTTCGGCACGCCGTTCGTAGCCCAACGCGTATGGCCGATGCCCACGGTGGCGTCCGGCATCGGATCACGTTCGATGTCCTGCACCAGGTTGGCCAGACGTCCGGCCTTCTTACGGACGGCCACACGCTCCATGCCAGGCGCCGTCAGCGCCACGCCGGCCGAATCATATCCGCGGTATTCCAATCGCTGAAGTCCTTGGAGACACACCTCCAAAGGCTTGCCGCACGCGGTCCGAACATTTCCTGCATATCCTACGATTCCACACATAGCTCACCAGTGTATCGGACGGATATGTCACCTGCTCACGGAAAAAACCACTTTCACACAACCCGCCAGCGGGAGAACGGTGGTGCAAGACTTCAGGCTTCTGTTTGGCACGCAATGTACTGTTTCGCCTTTGCAGCATCGTACCCGGGTACTGATTCATCGAAATACTTGCCAAACACGTCCCTGTCCTTGCTCTCGTCGCTGACAATCGCCTTGTAATCCTCCACGGTCATGGATTGCTCGGCGAGTCCGTATTGCTTCAGGCACTTGAGCAACGGCACCACGGGATCCTCGTTGTTGGGGTTGCTACTCATGTCGCCGCGCAGCATATTCATATCCGTGAAATCATTGTCCGCATCGCATTGCTTGACAATGGCATCACCGTCGGCCTCGCTCATTCCCGACGGATACGAGGTTGACATGCCGCCTTGTGAATCGACGGTGACTTCGACATTTTGCTGTTGCGCACAATCGCTGAAATGCTGGCTGAGTTCAAGGAACTCCTGGTCGGTGATCTTGCTGTCCTTGAGTATCTTCTTAGTCAAGGATTGGTGTGCGTTATCGTAGGTGCGTTTGATTTGCTGCGCGTATGGCCCGGTAAACACCGTGCCATCCTGGGCCGTGGCGCTGCTTGATGCGCCGGTAGCGGTACCGGCAGATGAATCGATATGCGTCGCTCCCCCACAACCGGACAGCAACAGCAGGCAGCATGCCGCCACGCACACGAAGGTCGTCACACCGGTGTGACGATGCCGCGCGATATTCGAAGTTCCCATGTGCTCTTCTCCTTGCGAATCCTTGTCTCTTCCATTCAGCCGGCCCGCGGCAGTAGGTGCGTGCCACGCTAGTTACGACACACACCCACTACCGACGCCGGGGTGTCAGTTCGACAGATGGGTGTCATCTGGGTGCTCATGCCGGTACACATACTGCGACAGGTCACTGAGCTTGTACCCGTCGTAGCGTTCCATGCATTCCTTTGCGACCCTGTTGTCCTTCTGCGCGTTCGCCCCCGTGTACGGGACCGGTGTCAGCGCACCGTCGGTCAGATCGAAGGTAGGGAAATCATCTTCGCTTTGAGCCTGTGCGCAGATACAATCCATGACTTTACTTTCCAACGCTGCGATGTCCTTCTCGCTGATTTTGCCGTCTTTGATGAGGTTGCGGGCGAAACCAGTCTGAAGATTGTCGTACGTGTCCGCGAACCTGCGGGCGTAGGCGCCCGTGAACTCAGTCCCGTCCTCGGCTTTCGCGGTGGTTTGCGACGGGCTCGGAACCGCGTCCTGACGTTCCGTACCGCACGCGACGCATGCCAGACATGCAACAATGATGCCGAAAATCGACACTATGCAGCGAACACGGACGACAATATCAGTCAGCATCGGTTGCCAATCACTTGTACACACGCCAATTCGCCGTGTAGAACTTCAGCGGTTGCCCGTGCGCGTTTGCGTATGACTTTTGATATGTTGGAGCCCACTTGCCGTAAGCTTTCTTCAGTGTTCCATCGTTTAATGAGTACGTCAGCACATGCTGCGAATACACCCCCTGTGCTGTAGCCATGGAATATGTCCAGTACACTACCCCGCGATTCCATACATCTTTTGCGTTCGCAGTACCTGCAAGCCCGGTAGCGAGCAACAACGACGCAGTAACCGCCGCCAATGCCGTTTTAGCCTTTTTCTTCATTGTGGATACTTCTTCTTGTATCTAGGTGACGCCCCGTTGACGTCATGCTTGCATTGTTTCGTGCTTCAGCAGACAATGCAAATCCTTGTCGTTAAAATTGCTACAAGGCCCAGCTTGTTGGTTATCGGTTCTTGAAATACCGGAACAAGTCACGTTCACGGGTGATCAGCATCGCCATCGAGGCTCCGGCCAGTACGCCGACGAGTGCTGCCGCCGGAATCCTGGCGAGAATGTCGACAAGCGTCGTCGGCGAGATGATGATGCCTGTTTCCATATGGGTCAACGCCCACACGATCAACGGTGCCGTCACGATTATCGCTGAGCAGCACCACATCAATGTTTCAAGCAGCATTTGCAGCCAGAGCGCGATTTTCGGCTCCCCGCAATGCATGGCTGACGCCAGTTCGAGCCGCCGGGCACGCACCGCGGCATATCCTGCGAACAACGCGGCGACGAACATCACAACGGGAGCGAGCGCGCTTTGCCTTCCTCGGAATGTCTTGACGGCATCGAGCTGCGTGCCTTGCGTACTGTTGAGCTGGCTGATTGTTGGCTGCTGCGAGGCGTCCGATGGCCACGAGGATACCGTGGATTGGAGCAATGACTGCATGGCCTCAGGCACCGGCCAGGCTTTGACCAGGCATTGGTCGAAATCGTCCGCAGCTGCGGGAACTTGGCTAAGCGCCACATAGTCGTAGCTGGTTGATCTGCCGTCATCCGGGTATTGGAACACCCCGGCGACGCGCACCTTGCCGCCAGCACGCAATGCGAGCCGGTTCCCCGCCCGAGCGTGCACAGACCGCGCGGCTTGCGAAGACAGCCAGATGCCGTCGTAGTCCCGTGCAGTCGACGTCGCCCCACTGGATCGTGTCGAGGAGGCGAAGACGCCAAGCGCCCCCGTGGTGGCATCGAGCGAGGGGATGCCCGCAGATGGCAGGACGGCGGATGTGACCTTGTCGTTCTTCGACCGTAACGCGCCGGATGCGAGCACCCCGTCCACACTGGACAACCGTTCGCATGCTTCACCGCTAATCCTGCCTTTGAACTCGATGACGTACGTCGACGCGCCCGATGCGATATACCGGTCAACCTGCTGCGCTATTGACCGAATGCTGAACAGGTCGGCAGCAGACAACCCGCCGACCAACGCGGCGAGAATCAACATAAGCATGAACGCATGCGAGGTTCCGGACACGATATCCCGCCATGCTTCGTCCACGACACCACGCAGACGCATACGCCCTGTCGCAGCCGTATCCCGGTCAATGGCAGGCGCAACGGTATCTTGTTCCCGGCTCACTGGTAGTCCCTCAAATCGATGATGTCCGTGCACGCGTCGCGGGTGCGCGGATCATGTGTGGCGACCACGACAATCGCCCCTGATATCGACAACCCGTGCAAGGTTCGGTTCACGCTCGCCGCAGTCGCCAAATCAAGTTGTGCTGTCGGCTCATCCACAAGAAGCAGTCCCGCGTGGGAGGCGACCGCGCGCGCAAGCATCAGCCGCTGAGCTTCGCCACCGGACAGGTCACGGAACTGTTTGGCGGCAAGATGGTCAAGCCCGAACACGCGTAACAGTGACAAAGCGTGCTCTTCGGCTTCGTTCCTGCGGTCCCCGCGAGAAATATAGGGCAGTGCCACATGGTCGATGACTTTCCTACGCGCTACTCCATGAGGATTCTGCAATACCCAGCACACCCGACCGCATGAGACGCGTATGACCTTGCCCTGCGCTGGCTGCTGCCAGCCTGCGACAATGGACAATAGCGTGGATTTGCCCGAGCCGGAAGGACCGACCAGCGCATAAACGCGCCGGGGATACAGCGTCATGGTGATATGCCTGAACAGCCAGTCGTCCCCGTCGAAGCTGTGCCCGACATCGTCGAGCTTGACATGGGCAGACTGCTCATCACCGGAATTGTCCTGAACTGTACTGGTTCCCGCCAATCCTGCAACCGCGGGTCGTATGGACTCGAGCCGGTCTTGCCCGCTCATCGGCACGCCTTGCCTGTGCTGGCGGGAACATCGACGGAAGTCAGGGATGCGCCGGATTGCACGCTGACCATCGATTTGCCAAGCTGGGAGGCGACCACATGGACGGCGACCGGCTTGCCGCGCGAAACCACGCATGCCGAATCCGCAGAGACATCGTACATCGCCGCCGGCGGCACCGAGACCACGTTCAGCGCTTTGGCGAGCTTCCAGCGATATGTAACGTTGATGGTGTTCGGAGCGGTGTCTTGTCCCGTGTCGCTTTGGGCCCCTCCGGTATCGGAAGCCTGCCCGGAGGCTGCCGGCTGTTGGGCGGCACGGTATTCGTTGCTCGCACCGATGGCTGAGAGCAGGGAGGCGTCAGTGCTGTCTGCTGTCTGATCGGTGATGGTGAACGTCGTCCCGTTGACTTCCATGACCCGATCGCCTTGCAGCATCGAGGAATCATTGCGCCGGAACGTCGCACGGACCGGTTGGCTGGTAGTCGTCAGCACATCGGCTCCCTGCTCGACGTGCCCGCCATATCGGGCTTGGCACTCCTTGACAGTCACCTGCTGTTGGGGCAACCATGCGAACAACGACGTATCGATGCTCCACTGGCGCTCTTGCGTGGTTCCCTGCGTCCCGGCGGTTGTGGCAAGCGCATTGAAGGCTTTCACCGTATTCCACGTCATCACGTCCGAATCCGGGGCCGCATATCCGAGCCGTCTGAGTTCCGCGTTGAGCGCCGCGATATCACCGCCCTTCATGCCACTGGTCATCGTCCGATACGGTGGTGTCCTCAGATACAGGGCGAGTTGGAGTTGTCCGTCAACGGCAATGAACGCGGAGCCTGATTCGATGTTGCTTCCGGCCGCGCACTGTCTCAACTCCGTAACCACTCCCCCAACCGGAGCGGCTACGGAACCGGATTCACTGCGTTCCACCGTGACGGTGACGGAACGCTCGTCATCATATGGTTCCGATCGCACGGCGAGTGTGCCCGCGCGCGCAGTCGACTCGAACGCGGCGGGTTCGGGCTCACGGGTGAGCAGGAACCCGCCGCACACGCCGGCCGCCAGCATGACGAGCGCGAGCAGGACAGTCACGGAGACCGACACAGAGTTGCGGCCCGCTTTCCGGTTCATACCGGTGTTCTGGTGATGCAGCCGCATTCTGTGCTCCTTCGTGCAGAATCGAAACGTTGTCATTATCGGTTTGTCATTATCGGTGGGGAGGAATCCGCAGGCAAATCCTTGTCGTGAAAATACCTACACGATTGTGCTGCCGACATCTATGACGACTCGGGCGCTCTGCAGCACAGCCATGCGATCTTCGTTGGATTGCCGCCGAATACGGCATTCCTCCACGCTTGGGGAACATGATTGCGCGTCTCACATATTGGCGCAGTTTTTGGAATACTCTTCGGAGCAACTTCCGCACCGGCCATCGTTTGATGCCAATCCGGCGGTGCCGCCACAGCGCTATGCTGGTGTACGAATCCCGTATCCGAACAAGCATGGAGCCAGGCACCACCATGAGCCAACAGCAGACACCATCCGCGACCGGCAGCGACCAGGCGGCGGGCACCGTGCAGGTCGTGCTCGTCGACAACGACATCCTGGCCTTGAACATGCTGCGTGAAATCATGTCCGGATGGCCGCGCGTCGCCATAGCCTGGACCGAGCATAACGGCTCGGACGCCTTCGACCACTTCCGGCAATGCGAATCAGGCATCCGCGACCTGCCGGACCTGTTCATCACCGATATCTCGATGCGCGGCCTGTCGGGCATCGATATGAGCCGGGCCATCCGCTACACCAACGGCACGATGCCGATACTCGGCATCACCTCATACGAGCCGACCCAGTTCTACCATGATGCCGCCGACGCAGGCATGCAGGCGGTTATCGGCAAGAACGAACTGTCGTCCTTGAAAACCATCATCATGGAGGTCGCCGACACCGGAACCCTCGCCGTCCGACCGCCCTTCGAGGCACCGGGGCGGGCGCATCTGCGCATCCGACAGGAAGGCTTGCCATACATTCTTTCGCTGAGCCAGCAGGAAAAGCAGGTGCTCACCATGTGTTCGCACGGGTACAGCAACGCCGATATCGCGCAGGTGCTCGACGTTAGCCCGTCGACCATCAACACCTACATCACACGCGCGTCGCGCAAGATGGGCGTGGCCAGCAAACGGGAGGCAGTGGCGTTATGGACGAAAACCATCGGACTGTAGGCGGCTCGCCAATGGCGAACATCAAGACCATGATCGCGCCCCGGGCCACGCAGCGGCTGCATCACCATAAGATGCATATCGCCCTATGCCTGGTGGCCACGATACTCATGGCCGCAGTACTGACGTTCCTCCCCGCAACGACACCCACACAGTGGATCATCTGCATCATCGCCTGCTGCTGCCCGCTGGGCATCGCCTTCGCACCGGTACCGATGTCCGTCATCTCATTCGCCGTGGTACTGCTACTGATGTTCACCCCCGGGATATCGCTATCGGATGCCGGCTCCATCATTCACATGCTCACACCGCTGGCCATAGGCACGCTCGCGTATTCGACACCCACCCAATGGTCGATCTGGGGTCTTGTCACTTCGATCGTCACCTTGCTGCTGGCTTTCGACCCCCGCGAAGCGCTCTCGCAGGGGGACGCGCTCTCCTTCTTCGTGCTGCTCGCCTTGTACATCGTCACGTATGCGATGTGCGCGTCCATCCGCACCATCGCCATCGACGATCGGCAACGGCACCGCGACGCCGAGCTGGAGCTGTTGCGAACACAGCAGGCACATCAGCGGGAAGTCACCAGATTCGCGCAAATGACCCATGACGCGGTCACGGCAAGCCTGTCGAGTATATTCCTGCTCGCGCAACAGCATATTGACACGTTGGACACGGCCGGCAAGACGGCGGATGCGTCAGACGAGGATTGGCGGACCGTCCGGCAGCTCAGCGAGAGCGCCCTTGCCAGTATCCGCTCGGTCATCAGGACCATGAACGCCTCGGACGAACGCCCTGAGGATCATCTGGATGGCGCTTTACACAACCTTCCGCTACCGCAGCGCATCGGCATCGCGATCGAGCAGGGGCAGCATCTGCTGGCCCCGCACCATATGCATGTCGATGTGCATACGTCAGGGCAGATATCATCTCCCGCCTGCACACGGTCAGGCGACGAGGCGGTGACCCTCATCGGTGAGATCTTCACGAATCTGCTGCGGCACGCGTCCCCTGACAGCGCGCCCATGCTCACCATCAGCTACGATGACGACAACATGTCGCTCATGCAGACGAACGCGCTGACGCACAAGAACACGCGCAGACACGGCACAGGCCGGCAATCGCCTGAAGCCTCGCAAGGCCCGGCCACGAGCGGTGACGCCCTGCCGCGATCACAGAGCGGACTGCTCCTCCACCGTGGCGTCATCGAGTCGCTGGGCGGCGAACTGCGCTTCAACAGCGAGGACGAGACGTGGACGCTCTACGCGCGTATCCCCCTGCACCCCAACGTCTAACCCCAAAGCCTAGGCACAGTAGGCTGCTCGGGCACAGCAAGGCCGCTGCGCCCGAGCGTCGTTCAAAATGCTCCTGTCAGGCGACGCACCATGGAAGCCACTTGGGGCATGTCCCCAACAAGACGCTGATACTTGCGGGAGCCGGCGTCGCAAGCGCATCATCATACCGGGCACCGGTGATTCCCGTGGACAGCCCGCAGACACCGACGGCGATGGCAAGGCACATCGCCAATGCCGCACGACTGTCATGGTTGCGGATTGCAACCCCACGAACGATTCGCATCATCAACACCACCTGTTCGTTCATCTTGACACGTGTCACAGCACGTGCTGCAGGAAGTCCTTGAAGCGCGGCTCGCTCGGATGGTCGATAATCTCAGGACCACCATGCTCAACCACCACGCCGCCATCCATGAACAACACCTGGTCGGCGACCTCGCGCGCGAAGCCGATCTCATGGGTGACGACCACCATGGTCATGCCTTCCTTGGCGAGGTCGAGCATGACGTTGAGCACTTCGCCGACGAGTTCCGGATCGAGCGCGGATGTCGGTTCGTCGAACAGCATGATCTCCGGCTTCATGGCAAGCGCGCGGGCGATGGCCACGCGCTGCTGCTGGCCGCCGGACAGCTGTGCCGGATAGTAGTCGAGACGCTCCCCCATGCCGACGCGGTTCAGCTCCTGAATGGCGAGTTCGCGGGCTTCCTTCTTGTCCATGTGCTTGACGTGGACCGGAGCCTCCATGACGTTTTCAAGAGCCGTCATGTGCGGGAACAGGTTGAAGCGCTGGAACACCATGCCCAGTTTGGAACGCTGTTCGGCCACTTCCTTGTCGTTCAGGGTCTGCAGCACGCGTTCGCCGCCCTTGTCGACGTACTTGTAGCCGATCATTTCGCCGTCGACGTCGATTTCGCCGCC
>ERZ773185.319-NODE-319-length-45045-cov-18.565481_pt1 | contig 45045 bp, 35 predicted proteins | sample MGYA00580531_ERZ773185 | MGnify/ENA primary metagenome ERZ773185 (study PRJEB29015, sample SAMEA2737799) | human gut metagenome | biome: human gut; feature: human-associated habitat; material: faeces | place: China | collected 2012 ...
TAAATTAAAACATCTCTATCCGATTATAAGTATTTAGATGTTACGGAATACTAGTGCACCCACTAAAAGTAAAATCCCAAATTCTCGTCACACTATCCGGTATTGTGATTTCAGTCAAGCTGGTACAGTCAGAAAAACTCTCCCCACCAATACTCGTTACGCCGTTTGGTATCATGATTGTAGTCAGACTGCTACAGTCACCAAAAGCACCCCCTCCAATACTCGTCACGCTATCCGGTATCGTGATTTCAGTCAGACTGTCACAATAATAAAAAGCACTATTTCCAATACTCGTCACCGGTTTCCTGTCAATTTCCGCCGGAATTTCTAGCTCTCCAGCTGCGTCGTTATCACAATTTGTGATCCCAACTGTATCATCGTTATACACTTCATATTCCAATTGTGTCGTTCCAGTTCCCACACGAACGGTAGTCGTTCCCGTTCCCACAGGGACTCTTTCTGTTTCAGCCGTTTCCTCTGCACTCGCTGACAGCACTGTCCCTACGCTTTTCAGCACGTTTTCCACCCCGGAAAGCCCCACGCTCCCCAGGCAAAGCATCCCGGCGGTCATAGCTGCCACGACTTTTTTCCATATTTTCATTTTGAACATCCTCCTAAATTTGTTATAATAAAAGGTTTCCCTTTCCATTATATCATATCTGCGAAGAAAATGCAAGAAAAAAATCAAAAAGCACAAAAAGCACCCTACAGAACCGTTTTTCCGTTCTGTAGAGTGCCTATTCACATGGCTTATTTTGCGAGGACTTCTTCCCAAGAAGTGTCATATCCTGCTCCGCGGAGAGCCACGTAGTACATGATATAGAAGCTGTCGGTGGAATCCACTGTACCATTGCCGTCTACATCGGCGGCAGCGATCTGTTCAGCCGTCAGTCCGCCGTCATTGCCTACGGCAACGTTGGCGATGTAGAGCATGGTGTAAAAGATGTCGGTGGAGTCGATATTGTCGCTGCCGTCGAGGTCGCCACAAGTATAAGTTGCATTTACATCTGCAAATCGAATATTATGTTCCCTTGCGTAAGTTTCGGCGAAAGAGCCGGTATAGCCACGAATGATCAGATTATTGCAGGTATCAAAAGTACCATTTCCAATGCTTGTCACACTTTCCGGAATGGTGATTGTCTTTAAGCCGGTACAGCCGTCAAAAGCATGATCTCCAATACTCGTTACGCTGTCTGGAATGGTGATTTCCGTCAGACCAGTACAGCCGGAAAAAGCATTTTCTCCAACAGTTGTCACACTTTCCGGAATAGTAATTGTCTTTAAGCCAGTGCAGCCGCGAAAGGCATAATCGCTAATACTCGTTATGCTGTCCGGAATGGTAATTTTCGTCAAATTGGTGCAACTATCAAAAGCATAATTGCCGATGCTTGTTACACTTTCTGGAACGGCGATTTCCGTCAAGCCGGTACATCTGTAAAAAGCACTATCTCCAATGCTTGTTACACTTTCCGGAATGGTAATTGCCGTCAGACCAGTACAGCTATCAAAAGCTCCTCCTGCAATACTTGTCACGCTGTCTGGTATGGTAACACTCCCAGTACAAGTTGTTCCATCAATCAAAGTTCCATTGATAATCACAAGTGGATTTTCCTCTTGCTTGGCTATAAGCCATGGTGTATTCGTAAAAACAAATCCTTCAATATTCGTCACACCGTCTGGAATGGTAACTTCCGTCAAGCTGGTACAGCCGTAAAAGGCACTGTCACCAATACTCGTCACACTGTCCGGAATCGTGATTTCCGTCAAGCTGGAACAGCCTCGAAAAGTGCTGCTCCAAATATTCGTCACACCGTCTGGTATGGTGATTTCCGTCAAACTGGTACAGCCGTAAAAAGTACTGCCTCCAATACTCGTTATACTATCTGGAACAACAATTTTTTTCAAATTGGTACAGCCGCAAAAAGCACACTCTCCAATATACGTTACACTGTCCGGAATAGTCATTTCTATTAGACTGGTACATTTGTAAAAAGCCCCGCTGTAAATACGCGTCACACTGTTTGGAATGACGACTTCCGTCAAGCTGGCACAACCGTAAAAAGCGTTATTTTCAATGCTTTTTACGCTGTCTGGTATGGCGATTTCCTTTAAGCTGATACAGCCGGAAAAGGTCTGAAATCCAACACTTGTTACGCCGTCCGGTATTGTGATTCCTGTCAAGCTGGTACAGCCGTAAAAAGCATAATCTCCAATATTTATCACGCTGTCTGGTATCTTGACCTCTGTCAAACTGGTACAGTCGCGAAAAGCATTATTTCCAATACTCGTCACAGGTTTTCCGTCAATCTCAGCCGGAATTTCAACGGAAGTAACGCCCATATTGCACCCCGTAATTTCAATTTCACCTGCATTGGTTACACCATAGGACAAATTTCCATAAGTACCTTCTTCCGCACTCGCTGTCAGCATCGTTCCCGCAGATTCCAGCACACCCTGCAAGTCTGTCACGCCAACGCTTCCCACGCAAAGCACCCCCGCAGTCACCGCGGCAAGCACTTTTTTCCACAACTTCATCTTCATGCCTCCGTTTCTTTTTCGTTGCAAAATACTTACAACTACAGTATACCATATCTTTCAAGAAAAGTCAACTCTTTCACAAAAAATCAATTTTCAAAAATATGTTGATTTAAATTGTGCCAAATTATGAAGTTTGACAAGTGAGGCTCCCCTGAAAGGGCACCCGCAGGGCGTGCCTTGTGCTGAGCTGGCAGTGCGTAGCACTGACTGAGGGGTTTCCACTTATGCCGAAAACGTCATAAAAAGATTTTACGAAAAAACCTCTCCACCGCCTAACGGCGGTCCCCCTCCCCTTTCAGGGGAGGCTATCATGAAAAAATTGATTTCCGTGCAAAAAAGCGGGACAGAGAAGCTTCCCTGTCCCGCCTGTATCTATTCTTTCGAATGGCTTAATAAATGGTTTTCTTTGCGGTTTCTACCACAATATCCGCACAGAGTTCCAGCCCCAGTGCTCCGCTGTTCAGGCAGAGGTGGTAGTTGTCCTTGTCGTACCAGTTTCCGCCGGTGTTGATGCTGTAGAATGTTTCACGACGCTTGTCGATCTTCCGCAGCATTGCCTCTACCCGCCGTTCGTCCACGTGATACTCCTGCACGGCACGTTCCGAACGGGACTTGGTGTCCGCGTAGATGAACACGTTGAACAGGTTTTCCAGATCCCGCAGGATATAGCTTGCACAGCGTCCCACGATCACACAGTCGCCTTTTTCCGCCAGTTCCCGAATGATGTTGGTTTCGATGATGTAGACCTTATCGGACAGCGGCAGGTTTTCCTCAATGGTGCGTGTAGGGCTGGAGGTCAGCATCAGAGTGTACAGAAAACTCTTGGGGGCAGCTTCCTCTGCGGTTTCCAGATAATCCATGGAAACATTGCAGCGTTCAGATGCCATTTGTAAAATTTCTCGATTATAACACGGAATGCCCAGCCGTTCTGCGATCATTTCGCCGATCTCACGGCCGCCGCTTGCATATTCTCTTTCAATGGTAATGATTCGATGACTCATAGTAAAATGCCTCCTCTTGTTTGAAAAGCGGGCGTACCCGTTTTCCAGTGCTTTCTCTTATTATAGCATACTTTGCAGTTTTTTGCACGTTTCACACGGGATTTTTTCTGGCTTTTATAAAAATTCTACATTTTGCACATCTATATGGGGAATGATTTATGCATTATGACAATATCCGCTTACTTGGTAGCATTCTGAATGGCTTCGATGATTTCCGGATAATACCATGTGCAGTCCTTGCGGTTCAGCAGACCGAAACCGTTCTTCGTTTCGTTGTTGTCCCAGATAAAGCACTTGATGCCGTGCTTCTTGGCTGTGCTGAGATAATAGCTGAACCATGCTACTCTTGCGGAGGTGTTTTCGTTCTTGTTCACGCAGCCGGTTTCGTCAATGATGACCGGAATGCCCTTGCTGACAAAGGTGTCGTCCAGATACTGGAACATGGTGTCCAGTTCCTGCTTGTCGGCATCGCTGCCCCAGTCGGCACGGGTGTCGTCCGGACCGCAGAAATCCCACGGGGCGTAGATGTGCAGGGATACGATCACATGGTCGTCTTTCGGAACCACCAGACCGCCGACAGCGTTCTTCTCCACGGACTGGGCATAGGTGCTGACAACCAGCGTTCTGTCCTTGTTGGAGCCACCGGAAGAACGGACGGTGTCCACAAATGCCTGATACAGGGCGTTGATAACGTCATAGGATTCCTGTGTGCCGCCGGTCCATTCCTCTGCGGAACCGATCATACGCGGTTCGTTCATGCCCTCGAAGATCAGGCGGTGGTCGTAGTTCTGGAACGTGGCACAGATCTGCTTCCAGATGTTTGTCAGGGTGGACTTATCGCTTTCCAGTTTTTCACTGGAGGGTGTCAGCCATGTGTAGTCATCGTGGTGTACATTCACAATGACATACAGCCCGTCGTTATAGGCGTAGTCTACAACTTCCTTGACGCGGTTCATCCACGCCGCATCGATGGTGCCGTCGGCGGACATGTGCTCGCTCCACGTTACCGGCACACGAATGGCATTGAAGCCGGCAGCCTTTACAGTGTCGATCATCTGCTGGGTGGTTTTCGGGTTGCCCCAGCCGGTTTCCGTATCGCTGGAGCTGGTGTTGTAGCTGTCCAGTGAGTTGCCCAGATTCCAGCCCACCTTGATGTTCTCCACGATCTGCTTGCTGGTCATGGCGTTGACCTGCTCCGCAGTAGGTGTTTCACCGGAAACTGCTGCCACTTCCCCGCCCTTGGAGGACTCGTCCGACTTCGGCTCGGTCTTGGTGGTCGTTCCGGTGCTGTTGCTGTAGCGGACGCTGATGTTGTTCAGGGTAATGCTGGGCTGGTCGCTCCACCAGTACCCCAGCATCACATCGCCGCTGGGGTCAATGCTCTCCTTGACATCGTCCGGCACGATCCACGTCAGGGAAAGGCTGGAGGAATCTGTGAACACGCAGACGTTCTTGGTCTGATACCAGCCGGCATCGGTGGCACAGTCCGCGTTCTTGTCCACAGACACGCCGAACGCACCGGTGAACTTGCCCAGTGCACCAGTGCTGCTGATGTCAAAGGTAACTGTCTGAAGCGTATCCTCTGCCCCGATCAGGTCGGACAGAGCGATCTTCGCTGTCTTGGCTGCCTCATCATTGAAACTCAACGTTGCAGCCGGACTGGCGGAATTGGTACCGTCTACCGGCACTTCCTTGGTACGGGTGTAGGTGCACACAATGCTGGACAGCTTCACCTGCTGCACATTGCTCCACCAGTGTCCGAACAGGACTTCGCCGCTGGGGTCGACCTCCGTCTGGATCTCTGCGGGAACATTCCATGTGAATTCCGCATAGGCACTGTTCTGGGACTGCTCAAAATCTGCCGCCTGATACCAGCCGGCATCGGTGGCACTGGCACAGCCGTCCTTGACGGAAACGCCGTAGCCGCCCTTGAAGTCGCCCAGACTGGACGAACCGTCGGCGGAGTACACAATAAAGGTAAAGGACTGTACCACGTCACCCTCCTGAATAAAGTTATCCAGCTTGGCTTTGTAATTGTTGGTGGTATCGCTGCCCTTGTCCAGCATGGCATTGATGTCGGTCAGTTCCGTGCCCAACGTGGTGGAAACCGTTTCCGTGGGGCTGACGTGAACTGTGGTAGTTTCCGCGGTGGTGGTTTTTTCCGCGGCGGTAGTGGTTTCCTTTTCAGAGGATTCCTCGGCAGCAGAAGACTCCGGCTGGCTGCTGTCGCTGCTCTGCTTGCCGCAGCCGGTAAATGCCGAGCCAGCCAGCACACCGGCGAGAAGCAGTGCCGTCAATTTTTTCCATGATCTCATATAGTTGTTCCTTTCTAAAAAAACAACGGATGCCAAAAGGATTTCAGCATCCGCCGTTTGTCTTTCCATCAAAAATGCGATTAGGGAAACGCTGAATGAAGCCTGTGCATCAGATGCATCGTCAGGCGTACTTTATGCAGGATTTCCTTAGTCTACTGTGACGATCTCGCCCATCTGGTTGCGGCCTGCACCAATGGCATTGGATTCGTCCGTGTCGATGTGCATTGCAGTTGCATAGTTCGGGGAAACACGGCAAACCACGTCACCCAGAATTGCCTTTCTGCCGTCTGTTTCAACACGTACCCAAACGATGTCCTTATCCTTTACGCCAGCCTTTGCTGCGTCTTCCGGAGTGAAGTGAATGTGACGCTTTGCCACGATCACACCTTCAGAAATTTCCAGCTGACCTGCCGGTCCCACAATGGTACATGCACCGGAACCTGCAACATCACCGGATTCGCGAACCGGAGCAGCGATGCCGATCGAACGTGCGTCTGTTGCAGACAGTTCTACCTGATTGGCACTCCGAAACGGACCCAGAATGGAAACGTTCGGCAGTTCCTTCTTCGGTCCAACGATCGTTACGCGTTCTTCACTGGCAAACTGACCCGGTTGCGACAGCATCTTCTTGACAGTCAGTTCCTTTCCCTCACCGAACAGCACTGCGAATGCTTCCGCAGTCAGATGTACGTGTCTTGCAGATGTTTCAACAATAAACTTTTCAGACATGGTGTAATACCTCCCATAAATGCTAACCGGCAATGCACCGGCTTCTTACAATATTGTACTACTTTTTGCCGCTTTCGTCAAGGGTATAGTCCGATTTTCGTGAAAATCACACAGCCGCCCGATTGTACACGCAATTTCCATATTTCTTGACATCTTTTTCAAAATGTGATACAATAGGACAAGAAAAAAGAGAGGAATTTGCCCTATGTATTACGTCTGTTATGTACTGCTGTACTGCATCATTTTTGCTTTTGGTGCGGCGATCGGCAGCTTTCTGAACGTCTGTATCTACCGTCTGCCCAAAGAGGAATCTCTCTGGCGGAACAACTCCCACTGCATGACCTGCGGTACACCCATTCGCAAGCGGGATCTGATCCCGATCTTCAGCTGGTGCCGTCTGCGGGGAAAATGCCACAGCTGCGGGGCAAAAATCCCCTTTCGCTACACGCTGGTGGAGAGCCTGAATGCGATCTTATACGTGTTGATCTTTGCCTATTTCGGCATCTTTGAACAGCCGGTCTATGCGGCTCTGGTATGTCTGTTCTGTTCGGCTCTGATCGTGGTCTTTTTCATGGACTTGGACACCCAGCTGATCAGTCTGTATGTGATTGGATTCATCGGGCTGCTGGGCGTTGCGGTTACGGTTTACGATGTCTGCACCGGAAATGGCACGCTGCTCTCCCACCTGATCGGAGCCGCAGCGGCATCGGTTCCGCTGTTCCTGCTGGTAATTCTGTCCGGCGAACGTGCCATGGGACGGGGCGACGCAGAACTGATGCTGGCAGGCGGCTTGTTCCTCGGTGTCAAAGGTGTTGTGGTAGGGCTGTTTCTGGGGCTGATCCTCGGCTGCATCTTCGGAATGATCCACAAGGCAAAAACCGGCGATTCCAAATTCGCCTTTGGGCCGTACCTCTCCGCCGGCATGGCAATGGCTCTGGTGGTCGGAGAACCCATTGCAAATCTGTACTTACAGCTCTGCGGTCTGAAATGACCGCCCGAGCACAGAAAGGCTCATCTCCGGTACGCTCCGGAAATGAGCCTTTTCTTTTTGGATTATTTCGAGCGTTACGCCGCCGGAGAAACACCCTCCACATGAATGGTGTAGTCCGTCATGATCTTATTGCTCCAGAAGAACCACTGCCCCGTCTTGGCGTTGTAGTTGTTCTTGGCAGACAGCACCTCCGTGCCGACCTTTACGGTATAGCTGTCAGAGAGCGTGTAGCCCGCCTTGGGGGTAATGGTGAAGTAGCACACGCCGCTGTCGTTGAACAGCGGATCGCTGAACGTGATGTTGCAGCCCGCCGCACTGGATTCGTCCAGACCTACGTTTTTGCCGTTTTCGCTGGCGGCAATGGGCGATGCGGTGGTGGTGGTTGTTGTAGTTGTGGTGGTTTGAGGGGCGGTGGTTGTTGTGGTTGTAGTAACAACTTCAACAGATTTAGGAAGGCAAGCAGCAATACTGTTTTCTCGATATACAGTGTTTACCATTTGAGCAAGTGGTGTGTCAGGATTAGCCTTATAAACAACTCCGTTTTTAATCCAGAGTTCGTGAAGACCATCTGTTACCATTTTAGTAGTAATGTGATATGTACACCAACCACACTGTTTTGTTTGCTCTAGCTGATTTGGCTTACCGCTTATAGAAACATCGCTGTTATTATATTTGGGGAAAATATGCAAAACACCGTAATCATCATTAAATGTGATTAAGACATCTTCTGATTTGGTATAGGTAACTGCATTCTCATAATTGGGAATTCCACTGATATTTCCGTTGCTATGAAAAATGTGAACTGTACTATACCCAGGATCATCATAAATATAATGAATTAAAAGTTCATCAGAAGAAATTGTGGAATCAGTCTGTTTATTACCGGTTGTTGTTGCAGTGGTGCTTATAGTCGTGCTGGTTGTGGCGGAAGTCGTAGTCGTTGCAGCCGTAGTTTCTGTCGTGGAGGTAGTCGTCGTTGCGGTACTGCTTGCAGTGGTTTCCGCAGTGGTCGTTGCGGCAGTTGAAGTGGTTGCGGTTGTTGCAGCCGTGCTTGTGGTTGCGGCGGTCGTTGTGGTAGTTGTCGTGGTAGTCGTTGTTGTGGTGGTTGCTGTAGTCGTGGTGGTTGTGGTGGTTGTTGTCGTGGTAGTCGTTGTTGTTGTGGTTGTAGCCGCAGTCGTCGTGCTGGTAGTCGTTTTGGCTGTGGTTTCGGTTTCAGGCGGCGGAGGTGTGGTAGTCGTGGTAGTTGTGGTAGTCGTTGTCGTTGCCGTATTTTTCGGAGCAACGATCTCGCACTGAATCTCCTCCGGACTGACACCCTTACAATAGAGGTGCACGATCTTATCCGCCGAAGCAGCCGATGTCACAGCACTGTTTGAATTCATCATAAAAGTTTTCAGGTTCTGATCTGAAGCCAGCAGGGTGTAATCCTTGCTGTACACATCATAATTCAGCGTGGACGGATACTTGACAAACTTCACGCCCACTTCGCCCGCATTGGTGATATAGTCGCACTTCGTCCAGTCGAGGGTGATGTTGGTGTAGGTGCTGTCGCCGTTGAGGGTGAGCATGGGGGTGTAACTGTCGATCGTACTTTCAGACGAGTTTCCGCCGGAGTAATCCATTTTCAGGCTAATGTCTACATCTGTACTGGTTGCACCAGATGTCCAAAAGCTGCTAAGAAATACTAATTTCAAATAAGGGTAGCGGCTGTATGTCATGACAATAACAATTCTAGCTGTAGAATTGTCTGATGCATCTGGCTTTTCCGCCCAGTAATTCCCACCGTTTTCCGGTTTTCCGTAAATAAATGAACTTTGTTGAATACTGCCATATTTTACGCCGTCATATCCATCATAGGACTTGTTCTGTCCAACGCTTACATCTCCCGTTCTTCCATTTTCCATGGAATCGATCAGTTTATCGGCATCAACATTGTGAATTGTAATGCTCAACTGATTTCCCACAGAGTATCCGCATTTCGAAACGTCCATATAAATGGAAGTATTCCAACTCTGCTTATCCACTTCATATCGATCTGAAAAGTCATTCAGTTGAGAACCATTATTTGCATACACCAGAAAATTTTTCTTTTCCGGAGAACACTTTTTTCCGATTCCGGCATATGTTCCTTCTACATAGAGCCAGCCACGGCTGGATTCCTCACCGCTGTTAGTTCGTAAAAGTACACGGTATTTTATCTTTGTGTTATTTACAAATGTACTGTCCGGATTTACAGTAATGGAAGAATCGTACTTATTTTGAAAAGCACTGATATAATCCGGATTTCCGTCGGTTCGAAAATCACCCCGCCCGTTTGCAAAAATATCACTGTATTTTACCCAGCCATGATCGTACATTGCAGCACTGTCGTAGATCTCATTTCCGTCAGCATCTTTATCAATGAATTTCAGATCTTCTGTGTTATTGTCATCGCCTATGTAAATATAGATTTTTTCCCATGTACTTTCGGAACCGTCACTATAACTGGTAACTGCATACTGTGCACCGTCGCCTGCACCATTCAGACTGTACATAGACGGAAAGGCATAGCTTCCTGCATATTCGACAGGATTCAAATTGGTTTGATGATAACCGCAAAAATAGGGCATGTCAAACTGCACGAACTTACAGCTGTTGGAAACATAGTCTGTCAAATTGACGATCGTGGTGTCCGGTGTCCACCAGCCACTCCAAGTTGCATCTTTTGTAAAGTCATTCTCGGGATGTGTTTTTCCCCATTCTTCCCAGTACGATTTGGTATTGACTCTATCGTCCAGATTCCCCCAGCCTTTGGTTTCTGTTGTGGTGATCGTGGTGCTGCTCGTCGGATACGCACTCGCATCTGTATAATTCGTCTTCAACACCAAATTACACTCCTGCACCGACTGCACCGCAGCGTACCCGTCGCAGGAAACCGCAATATCCACTTTCTGGCTGGTTTTCACCGCATCATGATAGGTCAGCGTCACCGTAAACACCGCATTGGCATCGCTGCTGGCACCGGTGATCTGATACACCTTTTGATTATCGGTGCTTTTTTCTGTATCCAGTGTCACGCATCTTCCGGCATCTGCACACAGAATGCCATACGCATTCCGCTGCACCTCGTCCCAGTTCCAGTACCGGCTCTGGGGCAGCTGGGTCTGTAATTCGTCTGCCAGATTATTCGCCACAGTCTGATAATTCTGAACCTTTGCCGCCTGCACATAGGCAGAGATATTCGGGGCACAGAGTGCCGCAATGATTGCCATGATCACCAGCACTACGATCAATTCCACAAGAGAAAAGCCTTTTCGATTTCGTTTCATCTCTCTCACCTCTCCGAAAATATACAGACGGACACGCCGAAGCGAAGCTTAACTTAACAGATCCAGAATCTCATTCTTGTTGTTGGATACCCGAATGGCATCATCCCGCCGGATCGTGCCGGCTCTTACCAGCCGTGCCAGATCGGCATTCAGGGTGTGCATGCCAAGTGCCGCACTGGACTGCATAACCGTTGCCAGCTGGAAGCACTTATTGTCACGGATCAGGCTGCCTACCGCATCGGTTCCCACCAGAATTTCTGTAGCAGCCACACGGCCGCCGCCCATTGCCAGCGGGATCAGAGCCTGTGTGATAACGCCCTTCAGAATCGTGGACAGCTGTGTCCGGATCTGGTTCTGGGCGTGGGGCGGACAGCTGTCAATGATACGATCCAGCGTCTGTGCCGCACCGGTGGTGTGCAGAGTGGACATGACCAAGTGTCCGGTTTCTGCGGCGGTGACAGCGGCAGAAATCGTTTCGTAGTCACGCATTTCTCCCACGAGAATGACATCAGGGTCTTCACGGAGGGCAGAACGCAGGGACGCTGCAAAGCTCTTGGTATCCACGCCGATTTCACGCTGGTGAATGACCGACATGCCCGACTCGTAAACATATTCCACAGGGTCCTCAATGGTGATGATATGCTCTGAACGATTCTTGTTGATATAGTCGATCATGGCGGACAGAGTGGTAGATTTACCGCTTCCCGTCGGACCTGTCACCAGAATCAGTCCTCTTGGCTGGTCTGCCAAGTCCCGCAGCACTTTCGGCATTTGCAGCTGTTCCAGTGTGGGAATGGTGTTGTTCAGCAGACGAATCGTGGCTGCCACCTTTTTCATCTGCCGGAAAACATTGACACGCTGGCGGCAATAGTCCGGCGTTTCAATGGCAAAGTCCACGTCGTCGCCGTTTTCCAGCTGTTCCCGCTGTTCATCACTCAGCATGGACAGGATCATTTCCCGTGTTTCTGCCGCCGGAAATGAAAAACCGCTGTCCAGCAGCTGCCCGTGGATACGGAACGAAACCGGCATGCCCTCGCTGATGTGAATATCAGAGCATTTCTTCTCCCGTGCTTTCATAATAAGTTCATTCATGGTCATGGCGGTATACCGTCCTTTCTGCAATCATTAGTCGGAATAATATGCGATCTTCATAACTTCTTCCGGCGTGGTCACGCCCTCTTTTACCAAGTCAATGGCACTGTCCAGCAGACTCCGCATGCCCTGTGTTTTCTTGGCATACTCCAGCATTTCCTGACTGTCTGCACTTTTGGCGATCATACGTTTCAGCGTTTTGTCTATATATACCATTTCGTGAATGGAAATACGCCCTTTATAGCCCGTGTTGTTGCAGACCTTACAGCCCTTGCCGCGGGTGATCATGGGAATGCCGTCCCCGACAATGGCGATGTCATCTGCTGTCGCCGGTTCTTCGTATTTACAGAACTGGCAGACCTTACGCACCAGACGCTGTGCCACGATACCTACCACAGAGTTGGAGATCAGATACGGTGCCACGCCCATATCCGCCAGACGGACAATGGACGAAATGGCATCGTTGGTATGCAGGGTGGAAACTACCAGGTGTCCGGTGATTGCAGAACGCACGGAAATTTCAGCCGTTTCTGCGTCACGGGTTTCACCGATCATGATAATATCCGGATCCTGTCGCAGCAGGGCACGCAGCCCCACTGCAAAGGTCATGCCGGCAGTCACATTAACGGAAGTCTGCGTGATATTGGGCAGGTCTTTTTCCACAGGGTCCTCAATGGTAGAAATATTTACCGGTCGCTGGGACAGATGCTGCAATACCATATACAGCGTGGTCGTTTTACCGGAACCGGTCGGCCCCGTAATATAGATGATGCCGTTGGGGGCGGACATCATCTTCATCAGCATGTTATAGGAATACTCGTTCATGCCGAAGTGACCGGCGTGGTCGATCTTGGTATCCGACACCAGATAACGCATAACGATCTTCTCGCCGTGTGTCGTCGGCAGAACGGAAATACGCATACTGATGTCGATTCCCTCCAGCACAGCGTGGAAGTTGCCGTCCTGCGGGATACGTTTTTCCGCGATGTTCAGGTTGCTCATGATCTTGATACGGGCAACAATGGAGTTGTGCAGTGCCTTTTCCAGTGTCAGATAGCTGACCATCTGACCGTCGATACGCATACGCACCTGTGTGAAATCCTTAAACGGTTCAATGTGAATATCGCTGGCGTTGGTGCTGTATCCCCGCACCAACAGCGAGTTGATCAGCTTGATGATCGGCACATCGTCGTCCGCATCGTCTGCCGTCAGCTGGGGCACCTCAATATCTTCTGCGGAAATATTCGCCTTTTTGGCTGCCTGCTTGGTACTGATCTCGGCATAGTAATACTCGATCGCCTTTTTGATTTTCGGACTTTCACTGAGCAGCACTTCCAGCGGCATATCCACGATCTGCCGAATATCTTCCTGTGCGTAGAAATTCAGCGGGTCAGACATGGCGAGCTGTAGACGGCTGTCGTTTTCCGACAGGGCAATGACGTTGTATTTTTCCGCAAGCTGCTTGGGCACCTTGGCAACCACGTCTACATTGACCTCGTACTCCTCCAGATTGACCATCTGGAGATCCAGCTTTTTCCCCAGTGCCTCCAGAACCTGCGTTTCTGTGACAAATCCCATTTCCTGCAGCAGTGTGCCGAAACGCACCTTCTTGCCGCTTTGTGTCTTCTGGAATTGCAGTGCCTGATCGATCTGTTCCTGTGTGATATAGCCATATTCTTTCAGCACTTCACCAATGGGTAAATTCTGCAATGTTCTCACCTTTTTCTATTGTTTCTATAGCGACACCGTGCAAAGCCGTCAGACGGGCTTTGTGCGGTGCTGCCCTATGGCAATACCGCACAAAGAGCATCTGGCGACTTTGCACGCCATCTGCTTGCAAATTTCCCGTCATATTTCACAAAAATGCTCGTGAATACATCCAGTATTCACTCCGCTTTTTGTTTCATCTGACGAAAAATTTGACGACGCATCTGTCGCACAATCTTTGTGCGGCATTGCCCTATGTTTTATTCCAGACTGCCGATGTATAAATACCGCGAAGCTGCCACAGAACTGTCGTATATGTCGGAGGCATTCAGCGTTGCCTTTACCGTTGCCTGATCTTGCAGCTTGACCATTCTGGTTTCCGAGTAGTACACAGTACCGTTCCGCGAGATCCGCACATCTACTGTCACTGTTACATCATCGACTTTTTGGACAAGGATCTTTGCCTGATAAGTCCCCAGCTTACAGAGCACCTGATCGACCGTTGTTCCAGCACTGTCGGTGTCTGAATAGTAAATTGTCCCTTTTTCTTTCAGTTCGCTCTTTCCGTCTTGTGTGTCCACATACAGTACGACCTGATGGGCACAGCCGTCATCAGCAGCGATTGTTTCTGTTTCCTGCTGTCCGATGGTCTTGGCATACGCCAGATGACTTTCCAGCTGTTCCATGACCGCGATTCCCTTGGACTGGGCATTGAACATGATGACATTCTGGCAGAAGATCCGCATGGCATTCAGCAGGATTCCCGAAGCAGAAGCCACCAGAATGCCGATCAGCAGAACGGTAACCACTTCTTCTGCCAGCGTAAAACCTTTTCGGTTTTTCACAAGTTTCCGCATCTGCTTTCCTCCCTTACGGTTTCGGTTGATACTGAATGAAATTGTCCGCGGAACGCCTCTGCACATCAAAAGTTTTGGTCTTTTCGTCCCCGCTTGTGCGGTCCCGATATGTTACTGTAATCGTAGTATCAGAAGTTTCCGCAGCAGCTCCCGCCAGATCCACAGCGGCATTTTTCCGCTGCTGGTTCTTCAGCTTCGCACCGGAGTTCAGAAAATTCGAGCCGGAAGCAATCCCGATCATGCCGATTGCAAAGGACATGGCGATCATGGCAAATGCAATCACCACTTCCACAACAGTGGTTCCTTTTCGCAGTTTCCGCATTTTGTCACGCCTCCCTTTACAATTGATAGTAGCCGTCCCACCGCCACTGGGTCGCATTCGCGGGAACTGACAGCTTTCCACAAACTTCTGACAATTCCTTTTCCCCGCTGCCGGCAGTGTTCCGTGTCACCTTTGCCGTGAGATAGATCTCACCAGACAGCCGCCTTTTGTTGACATCGGTTTCGCTGTCGTTGACCACAGAGTGATTCACCGTTACCGTACATTTCCAGTTTCCCGCATCGGGGAGTGAGATCGTAAAGGTTTCCGCGGTGTTGCCGTCGCTGACGAAAATGCTCTGATAGGTTGCCCCGGTGGTTTCGTCCGTCACCGTGCCCTCTTTCAGAATGTCCTGCTGTACCAAAGTGATCGCGGATTCTGCATAGAACTTTGCCTGTACGCGGTTGTTTTCCTCCTGCTCCCGCATGTAATACATACGGTCTACAAGAATGATCCCCGCCGAGATCAGTGAGATCATCAGCATGACCAGCACCGCCCACAAAATCGCTGCACCGTTTCGCTGTGCTGTTTTCCGTTTCATATTGGCATCACCCTGTTTATGCAGCATCTGCTGCTGTGGTTATGATCGTGGTCGTTGTCATTTCTTCCGCCGCAATGTCTGCTGTTGCCGACTGCATGGCTTTTTCCGCCGCTTCTTCGGTGGTTTCGTCGGAATCCACATCATCTGCATAGTCTGTTTCCAGCGGACTCTGATACATGTACGCGGTAATCGTCATGGTAAAATTATACCAATCCTGAAATTTATCCGCATTTGCCGCATCACCGTTTGCCGCAGCCTGTTCCTGTGCTGCCGGCTTTTCCACACTGTTGAAAGAATATGCAGTAACGCCCAGAAACGACACCCGATTGACAAAGTCCAACATTTGTTTCATGTTCTGATAGGTGCCTTCCATCGTATAGGTAAAGTCGCAGCAGTATTCACCGGTGGCGGTATATGCAGCACCGCTGCCGTCACCTGTGCTGCCGTCCGAAGCATCTGTTCCGGAGGCAGAACTGTCTGTGGTACCGGCTACCTCGTCCGGCGAAGCAGTCACCAGATTGCCCTCACCGTCAATATAATACTGCATGGTCTGCCCGATGTTCAAGCCATCGACAGTGACACCCGCTTCATTCATCACAAAGGTAAGAAAACGGTCGATCCGTTCCGCATCGCTCAGCGGAAACAGCTTCTTGGTTTCCTCGCCATTTTTCTCTTTCCAATCCTTTAGTGAGGCAATATTCTGGTCATAACTCTGACTTTGCAGCAACAGGTCGGAATACTGCTGGTTCAGAACCTCCAGCTGTTCCTTTGCTGCCGAAACTTTCGTCATCAGCGGACGGATCAGAAGCTGCACAAACAGTACAACGACCAATACGACACCCAGCACAGAAAGCAGAACTGCCTGCTTTCGGGTAATTTCCGTTGTCATTGTACCACCTCCGTTGTTGTTTCCACAGGATTGCCGTCGGCATCCGTTGCAGTAGTTTCTGCCGACTTGAATACAGCGTTCACTGTATAAGTATACACGCTGTCCGAAAGCGAATAGCCGTCATAGGTGATCGAGGAGAACAAGTCCAGCCGTGTCAGGTTCGTCACAAATGTGGAAACATACTGGCTGTTCGTCGAACTTGCCGCAATGGAAAGGGTGCTGCCGTCATAGGAAAGTCCGGTGATCTCTGCCACCTGAATTTCTCCTCTGCCGGGGCTGACCGTTTTCTCACAGCCAACCAGCTTCTGCACCAGATCTTCGGAAAAGTTGTCGCAGATCTCCTGTGTCCCGTCAATGGTAGCCCGCACCTCAGTATAAACATCACCGGCAGTCCGCAGTATGCTGATGTCATTCGCCACAGCGTTGGCGTTGTTGATCTTTTCCATCAATGCGGTATCGTTTGCCTTGGTTTCCATTTCTGAAACCAGATTCTCTTGGGTGTGGACATAGATCCGTGCACCGGCATAACTGCCGCCCAGCAGCAGCACTGCCACTGTCCCCAGTATGCCGAAAAGGACACCTTTTTTCATGGTGTTCTTTTTCGGTGCCACGACAAGAGGATACAGGTTAATATCCTTTTTTGGTAGTTTTGCCATTTTGGATTCCTCCTGTCCGATTTAGTCCGAATAACGTATCATACTGCCCAGCAGCACCGTGTACTCGCTGGGATTCATCTCCAGCGGAACAGCCAGTTCCGTAGGAAGAAACTCCGGAAATGCCCGCACGTTTACGCCGAAATTTTCCGCGAAGTGCGGGAAGATCTGCACAGCATCTTCCGGAAAGCCGCTTAGGTAAACGTCCGTAATATCAGAGCCGGTCTGTTCCGACTTGTTGAACTGGATAATGCTGTTGATATTCTGCCCCACTTCCCGTTCGAAGCCCTCATCGGTAGGGTCTGCCAGAATCCGGCTGCGGCGGGTCATGACGAAGTTGTCATTGGAAAACAGACACTGCATCAGCATATTCTTATCCAGAATGAACACGGCATAGGTTTTTCCCTGTAAAGATTTCAGCCGCTTCATCATTTTGATCAGACAGTTCTGCACCAGATCGACGACTTCCAGTTCGATCTTCGCCTCTTTGAACAGGCTGATATAGCTGGTGATGAACTCCCTGGTGGAAGCCACCGCCAGAATACTACAGGAGCCGTCCGGATTTTTCGGAGTCACCACGGAATAATCCACCAGCATATTCTGAATTCCCTCAATATCCCGCAGTTCCCCGCGAATAAAACCGGGCACATTTTTCGGAGCGATCTGCGGAACTTTCAGAGGCTTTACAGTAATGGAACTGCCGTTTACCACCAGCGTCACGCCCTTTGCGGGCAGGTTGTACTTCTGCCACATTTCCGTCAGGGTATTCTGGAGAGAGTAGTTGTTCATGATAATGCCGTTCAGGATACAGCCTTCTTCCAGCGGTTCTTCATAGCAGTTTACCACCTGCAATTTATTTTTCACACAGCTGCCCATCAGCACCTGTATTTTGCTGTTGGTAATATACGCGTGTGCAGAAACATCTTTTTTCTTCACGGAAATTCACCTCTTTTTCTCTTAGAACCGGTTCAGGAATCGTCCTGCGGTCTGTGCGAGCCACGAGAAGACCGCACCGGTGTTTTCGTCGATATTGCCGTACATGGAGTACATGGGAACGAGAACGGAAACCATAACGCCGGCAACGACAACACCCAGAATGACGATCATCAGCGGTTCGATAATGGACATCATGGACTTGATCGCGGCACTGGATTCATATTCGTAGTCGTCCGCGGTGGAAAGCAGCATTGCGTCCAGCTTACCGGTTTCTTCGCCGACTTTAATGGTATCGCCCAGCTTGCTGTCGAAGCCGTCCATTGCCATAATGGATTCCGACAGGGCATTGCCCACGCGGATGCTCTTGATACAGTCGTCAAACTGGGAACGGAGATAGCTGTTGTTCACGGTGTCCCGCGAGATCTGCAGGGCGTTCAAAATGGAAAGTCCGCTGGTATACAGTGAAGCCAGTGTTCTGGAAAAGCTTGCCGTGTAGACGATACGCACCAGATTGCCGATTTTTGGCAGGTGCACGATCATGCGGTCGATCACCAGACGGGAAGCCGGCGTTCGCATCAGCATGACAAAGACAACCACAATTGCCGCCACCACGCCGATCGCCACATACCAATAATGGGTAAGGAAACCGCTCATGCCCATGAGGATCCGTGTCATCAGCGGCAGTTCCATATCGGTGAACATATCGCCGAACATGGGGAGAATAAACGTAAACATTACAATAATGACCAGCACCAGCAGAATGACCAGCACCAGCGGATACGCCAGAGCACCCTTGACCTGCGATTTGATACGCTGCTGTTTCTGGAAATGCTCGCCCATATTGATAAACGTATCCCCGATCTTACCGCTTGCTTCGCCGGCACGCACCATACTGATGAGCAGTTCGGGGAACACCTTGCCCTGATCTGCCATTGCATCGGACAACGCCTTGCCGTGTTTCAGGTCGGTGGTGATGTCAGAGAAGCATTTTCTCGCAAACTTGGAAATGCTGGCACGATTGGAAATAATATTGAACGACTGGATCACCGAAACGCCCGCGTCCAGCAGACTGCCCAGCTGGCGGCAAAAGTCCGTCAGTTCCTTGGCTTTCAGCTTGGAGCCGAACGAAGTCTTACTGGTCTGGGTGTAGTCCAGCAAGAACAGATCTTTCTTTTTCAGTTCGTTCAGCAGTGCCTCCGGATCGGAAGCAGTAAGCGTCCCACGCACCATTTTTCCGCTCATGGCTGTGGCACGATATTTGTAATTTGGCACTGTATTCACCTCTTTTTGGTGTGGTTTTTCTGCCTTCCTTGAAAAGAAAAGGGGAAAACGTCGCAGACGGTGGAGGGATTTCACTGAAATCTTTTCCTTTTGTTTCAGATTTCACGAGATAATCCCTCAGTCAGCCTGCGGGTGCCTTTTCAAGGGAGCCTTTTTACTTTCTTCAACGATACACAGGATATTCGCCGATTCGTTCCTTTATTTTTTCTTCGATATACCGGCACGAATCATCAAAGTGTCTGTCAATCTCATCATTTGAAAATCGGATAACTTCCAGCCCGTACTGCTCCAGCACTTCCGTTCGAACGCTGTCATATTCCTCACCCTCCACGGTGTAATGTTGAGAGCCGTCCAATTCGATTATCAGTTTTGCCTTACTGCAATAGAAATCAACAATGTACTGGTCTATTACGCGTTGCCGAAGCCATGTAGGAGAACTTTTTCTCAAATAGTCATACCACAAATGTCGTTCCTGTTTTGTCATGTTTTTTCGAAGCATTCGAGCAGTATCGCACAATTTTTTATTGTAGCCAGTAAAATGATAATCTTTTTCCATAACAAATCCTTTAAGCAACTTGCAACTGCCTCCCTTGAAAAGGGTGACTCCCCACGGGGTGGGGAGATGCCCGCAGGGCAGAGGGGACCGCTCAGTACGAGGGGGACTGTCGCAGACGGTGGAGGGATTCTACTGAAATCTTTCCCTTTTGTTTCAGATTCCACGAGATAATCCCTCAGTCAGCCTGCGGCTGCCAGCTCAGCACAAGGCACGCCCTACGGGTGCCTTTTCAAGGGAACCTTTTCTGCACCTTGAATTCTGCCTCCCTTGAAAAGGGAGGGGGACCGTCGCAGACGGTGGAGGGATTCTACCAAAATCTTTCCCTTTTGTTTCAGATTCCACGAGATAATCCCTCAGTCAGCCTACGGGTGCCTTTTCAAGGGAGCCTTTTCTGCACCTTGAATTCTGCCTCCCTTGAAAAGGGAGGGGGACCGTCGCAGACGGTGGAGGGATTCTACTGAAATCTTTTCCTTTTGTTTCAGATTTCACGAGATAATCCCTCAGTCAGTGCTTCGCACTCTTTCTGCCTCCCTTGAAAAGGGAGGGGAACCGTCGCAGACGGTGGAGGGATTCTACCAAAATCTTTCCCTTTTGTTTCAGATTTCACGAGATAATCCCTCAGTCAGCCTGCGGCTGCCAGCTCCCTTTTCAAGGGAGCCTTTTTTACCTTATAGTCCACCTCCACACAATCTCTTCACAAATGTGAAAAAACCACGACAGAATGACAAAACCGCCGGAAACCAAACAAAGCACCCAGCACCCAATGTGCTGAATGCTTTGTTATTGTCTTAGATGTTAGATGGGGAGAATTCAATACTAGCTACTTAGTTAGTACCGTTTGTATATGTTCCAACAGATGTCATATTTGCTCTTTCATAAGTACAAGTTTTTTTGCCGTCCTTGCTTGTATAAACAAGTTTAGTAATCATACCATCAGTTGCTGCAACATCAGATACTGTACCCGGAACTTCAGCCAAAGTTGCAATATTAGTTGCAGAAGCTGCAGCAGTAACATCAGTAACAGAATAAGAATTAGAACCCACCTTAAAAGTATATGTTCCACTAGCATCCGCATAGCATCCAGATGCAATTGTTTGTGCCGCCTGAACAGCTGCCTGACACTCACTTTGGCAATTCTGTTCCTTTGTCTTGCTGATATAGCCAATCAAAGACGGAATCAATGCCGCAGACAGAATTGCCATGATGACCAGAACGACGATCAGTTCGACGAGGGAGAAGCCCTTGCGGTTCTTTTTCTTCTTCATTGCAGTGTTGAATACGTTCATCGGGGTTTTCATATTGGTTTCCACCTTTCAAATTTGATTTAGTAAAATAAAATAACCTTGTTCCCGAAATCCCCGCTTTCGCGTCTAGCCGGCATCGCGTCCGGAGTTTCAGGAGAATCAAACGAGAGTTCTTATCAACGTTCCCTCTCGTTGTTTGCAAGTTTATTATAGCACAATCTGGCGGCGTTGTCAATAACATTTGTGCACATTCTGCATTTGGAACAACAAACAAGCACACTTTTTGTGCATATCTATAGTGTACCGGAAAAGTGGCAGAATTGCGTGATTTTTCACTTCCATTTTTTAGCCGATTTTGTACGATTCCGATAATGCGGCTCTGATTTTGATAAAATCGTGTCGAATTTCACATAAAACTATTTTGATTCTGAAGATTTCTCAAATGCAGTCGATTTTCCGCTTCAAAATGCAAACGAAAAATTACTCCCAACTTTTCCGCGAATTTGATACATTTTCTCTAAAAATCGTGTAACGCGTTACATTTCGCGGGAGTTGAGGGGAGAATGTTGCGGGTGTTTTTTTAATAGGCACCTTTTTCTGCCTCCCTTGAAAAGAAAAGGGGGACCGCCGCAGGCGGTGGAGGGATTTTCACTGAAATCTTTTCCTTTTGCTTCAGATTTCACGAGATAATCCCTCAGTCAGCCTACGGGTGCCTTTTTCTGCTTCCCTTGAATTTGCCTCCCTTGAAAAGGGAGGGGGACCGCCGCAGGCGGTGGAGGGATTTTCACTGAAATCTTTTTATTTTGTTTCAGATTTCACGAGATAATCCCTCAGTCAGCCTGCGGGTGCCTTTTTCTGCTTCCCTTGAATTTGCCTCCCTTGAAAAGGGAGGGGGACCGCCACAGGCGGTGGAGGGATTTTCACTGAAATCTTTTTCTTTTGTTTCAGATTTCACGAGATAATCCCTCAGTCAGCCTACGGCTGCCAGCTCCCTTTTCAAGGGAGCCTTTTTTCTACACCTTTTCTGCCGTTCTCCCAGCAAACGCATCACCCATTCGCCCCACGCACTGCCAGGAACACCATAAATCCCGCCAGCACGACTACAGCCAGCACCAGCACCGGCGAGAACATCGCAGTGCGGCTTCGGGTTGCCTGCTTCTGGGTGGGATACGGCAGAGGCTGGCGGCGTTCGTACAGCAGCCAGAACAACACGCCCATGATCGAAAACGCCAGTACCGCCATACCAAACGGCAGGATTCCCACATTGGCGACTTTCTCTGGCAGCTTCTCCTGTAGCAGTGACAGCACCATGCTGTTGGTATTCACTGCCATGTGCACCAGTATGGACGGCAACAGAGAGTTATGCCGTGCCACGATCTTCCCCAGAAACAGCCCCATGACGAAGCCCAGAATAAACTGCTGGAAATTGCCGTGCATCAGCCCGAACAGCAGGGCACTGGTGACGATTCCGAAGCGGACGCTGACCGCCGAAAGGCTTTTCATCAGGAAGCCGCGGAACAGCAGTTCCTCTGTCACCGGAGCCAGCACACAGGTGTACAGCAATGCCAGCAGCATGGACTGGGTGCTTTGGAAATAGTCGAAAGATGCTTCCGGCAGTTCCAGATGCAGCAGCTTCGTCACCGCGTACAGCACCACGGAAAGCTGCTGCAATGCGAAGCCGATGCAGATGTACTGAAAGGCCTTCCAGCCGGAAAAATCCGTCGTCCGGAACAGTCCGCCCAGCGGCTGACGGATACGGCGGCAGCCCAGCCATGCCACCAGCGTGTTCATTCCCCCGAAGATCAGGCAGTGCAACGCCATGTAGATGCCCGATGATTCCATGGTGTGAATTGCTCCGGACTGGTCGCCGTTGAAGTAGGAAGCCGCCGTGCCGTCCATGCACAGCAGCAGCACCATGATCGTCAGCGGGAACAACAGCTGGCTGCCCATACAGCCCAGCAACGCCCCTGCTCCGGCGGTGTTCATCTGGCGGCGAATGCGGGAACGCTCCTCCCGTTCCGGAAACAGCGGGATATGAAAGTCCGGCAACAGGATCTGCGGCAGAAACCGCCGGTAATCCGTCCGGTATGCGGCGTTTTCCAATGCATTTTCAAAAGGATTCTGCGGGTCGATCTGCCCCGCAGTTTCCTCGGTATAGGGTTCGTTTGTCATGGGTTGACCTCCTTCGCGTTAAGGAAAGCTGTCACACAGCTTTTCCTGAATATACAACAGTATACCATATTTTTCGGGAATTGTACAGAGGGCTTTCACAGCATTCGAAAAAACGGCATACAAAAAGCGGACAGGTCGCCCCGTCCGCTTCGTTTCTTGATGCATCATTTTGCTGATGCGTTTATTCATAGTCGAATACGTCGATCCAACGCATGAGGAAGTCCTTTTCCTCCGGCTTGTGCTTCACCAGCTGCGATGCTGCCACAATCGGCATCCACTGGGAAACGTACTGTCTTGCCACGTCGTTCATGTCGCAGAACATTTTCAGGTACAGCTCTGCCCAGTCGTCCTTCCCCTCCAGCTTGAACAGCAGGAATGTTCTGGCAGCGTCAGCACTGCCATTGCCCTGTGTAGCGTGGGACCAGTCGATAACGTGCAGTCTGCCGTCCTTGTCCACGATCACGTTGCTGGGGTGAAAATCCCCGTGGCAAACCTTGATGTGGTCATGCATGGCATTCAGGCGGGTATGCAGGTCATAGCGGGTGGTCGCGTCCAGTCCGGACTGGCTGATCTTCCGGTTCATCTTGTCTTTCAGCTTCGTCAGCAGCGGCGAACGCTTGCTCTGGATCTCCTTTTGCAGCAGCACGAACTGTTCCATATAGTTGTGCATCTTGTCGGGGTGCTGTTCCATCATGGACTGGAGGGTTTCCCCTTCCACGAATTCCGTCACGATCGCCCACTTACCGTCTGCCTTCCGCACTTCCAGCAGCTTCGGGATCCGCAGACCGGTTTCTTCTACTCTTGCCTGATTCAGTGCTTCATTCAGAATGTCGGACTTCAGATAGCCGTGTCCGAACACCTTTACGCGGGTATCGCCTTCCCGATAGCTGGTTTTCTCCAGCCCTTCCAATAACGGTTCCATCATTGATACGCTCCTTTCGCAGTGGAATTATGCTTCAGCAGCTTCTGCCGGCACTTCGCCGTAGAACGCCTTGAGATACATTGCCTTGATCTCCGAGATCAGCGGATAACGGGGATTTGCTCCGGTGCACTGGTCATCGAATGCCTGTTCGCACATGTCGTCCAGTGTCGCGAGGAATGCTTCTTCGGTCACGCCGTAGTCGCGAATGGTTTTTTTGATGCCCACCCGTGCTTTCAGTTCCTCGATCTTCACAAGGAAGTTTTCGAATACTTCTTCGTCCGTGCTGCCGTTCACGCCCACGAATCTTGCACACTCGCAATAGCGGGGCAGAGCGTTCGGGTACGGATACTGGGAGAAAGTGCCCATTTTCTGGGGAGCATCTGCAATGTTATACCGCATAATATCGGTGATCAGCAGAGCATTTGCCACGCCATGAGGCAGGTGGTGGAATGCACCCAGCTTATGTGCCATAGAGTGGCACACACCCAGAAAGGCATTGGCAAACGCCATACCTGCCATGGTGGAAGCATTCGCCATCTTTTCCCGTGCCACCGGTGCATGTTCGCCGTTTTCGTAGCACTCCGGCAGATAGGTGAAGATGTTCTTCAGTGCTTTCAGTGCCAGACCGTCGGTGAAATCGGTTGCCATTACCGAAGCATATGCTTCCAGTGCGTGTACCATGGCATCGATACCGGAAGCCGCAGTCAGGCCACGGGGCTGGGACATCATCAGGTCAGTGTCAATGATCGCCATGTTCGGCAGCAGCTGATAGTCTGCCAGCGGATACTTGGCACCGGTTGCCTCATCGGTAATCACCGCAAACGGTGTCACTTCCGAACCAGTACCGGAGGAAGTCGGCACTGCAATGAAATATGCCTTTTCGCCCATTTCAGGGAACTCATAGGTTCTCTTGCGAATGTCGAGAAACCGCATTGCCATGTCTGCAAAGTCTGCATCGGGATGTTCATACAGCACCCACATGATCTTTGCTGCGTCCATTGCGGAGCCGCCGCCCAGTGCAATGATCACGTCCGGCTGGAACGACCGCATCAGTTCCGCACCCTCCTTGGCACACGCCAGTGTGGGATCGGACTGTACATCAGAGAATACCTGATACGGAATGCCCATTTTCTGCAGCGGTTCCGTAATGCAGCTCATCTTGCCGCTTTTGAACAGGAATTCATCTGTTACCAGAAATGCACGCTTCCGGTGCAGGACTTCTTCGATCTCACGCAGAGCCACCGGCAGGCAGCCTTTTTTGAAGTACACCTTTTGCGGTGTGCGGAACCACAGCATATTTTCTCTCCTCTCAGCGACAGTTTTGATATTCAGCAGGTGCTTGACACCGACATTTTCCGAAACCGAGTTGCCGCCCCAAGAGCCGCAGCCCAGCGTCAGGGACGGTGCAAGGTTAAAGTTGTACAAGTCGCCGATACCGCCGTGAGAGGACGGGGTATTGATCACGATACGGCACGCTTTCATACGTGCTGCAAACTGGTCGATCTTTTCTCTGTGGTTGACTTCGTCCACATAGAGCGAAGCCGTATGACCGTAGCCGCCGTCCCTGATCAGCTGGTCGGCATATGCTACAGCCTGTTCAAAATTCTCCGAGCGATACATTGCCAGCACCGGAGAGAGTTTTTCATGTGCAAATTCTTCGCTGATGTCCACCGAGGTCACTTCCCCGATCAGCACCCGCGTTTCCTGCGGGATCGTCACGCCGGCGAGTCCGGCAATGGTAGCCGCCCGCTGTCCTACGATCTTGCTGTTCAGTGCTCCGTTGATGAGAATGGTTTTTCTTACCTTTTCAGTTTCCTCTGGTGTGAGGAAATAGCAGCCACGCTTCTGGAATTCCTTCCGGACAGTGTCATAGATGCCGGTATCCACGATGACCGACTGCTCCGAAGCACAGATCATGCCGTTGTCGAATGTCTTTGAGTGTACGATCGAGTTGACTGCTTTCTGAATATCCGCAGAAGCGTCAATGACTGCCGGTGTGTTGCCGGCACCAACGCCCAGTGCCGGTTTTCCGCTGGAATACGCCGCACGAACCATGCCCGGACCGCCGGTAGCCAGAATAATATCTGCCTCCTGCATCAGAGTATTGGTCATTTCCAAAGACGGCACATCGATCCAGCCAATGATATTTTCCGGTGCACCAGCCTTGACTGCTGCGTCCAGTACGATCTTTGCCGCAGCGATCGTGCTCTTTTTTGCACGGGGGTGGGGCGAAATGATGATCGCATTTCTGGTTTTCAGGCAGATCAGCGACTTAAAAATCGCGGTAGAGGTGGGGTTGGTGGTGGGAATGACCGCAGCCACTACCCCGATCGGTTCTGCGATCCGCATGGTGCCATAAGCGGGATCCTGTTCGATAATGCCACAGGTTTTGGTGTGCTTATAGGCGTTGTAGATATACTCGGCAGCATAGTTGTTCTTGATCACCTTGTCTTCTACCACACCCATACCGGTTTCTTCCACAGCCATTTTTGCCAGCGGCAGTCTGGCATGATTGGCTGCCAGAGCCGCTGCCTGAAAGATCCGGTCTACCTGTTCCTGCGAGAATGTTGCAAACTGTTCCTGTGCACGACGCACTTCCTCCAGCTTGCGTTCCAACGCCGGAACGCCATCCACTAACGGTCGATTGTTTTCTGTTTGATTCATTCAAATACTCCTTTTTTGGGAAACGCCGAAACAGTCCGGTGCTCCTCAGGGTAGAAGAATCCCCCGAGGCGGCTGTTTGCATCCAAAGATACGAAACAAGTCCTGAGGCAATACCGCACAAAGATTGTGCGGTATTGCCCTGAGATTTCCAAAGCGTGAGAGATTTGTGGAAAGTACAGCAGCATTTCTTATGCGGACTGTACCGGTCGGTTCCATTGAATCATGGACGGTTTTTCTTCTGTGACAACGATGTCCATAGATCCCCATCTGTGACACCTTTGTCACTGCTATTATAGCATATTTCCCGTCCTCTCGTCAAGCCACAGATTGTTCACCGATTTCCGCCCGCAGCCGTCCCCTGTTCCCGACAGGTATCGCATGGAAAACATGCTATACTCTTGAAAGAGGTGATGAACAGTGCCCACGATCTATCTGGACGTTCTGCTGCTGCAGAGCCTCTATGTCAACTATTTTTTGCTGCGTGCTGCGGCAAAACTGACGCATACGCCTTTGCACTGGATACGGTGCGGACTGGCAGCGGCGGGGAGCAGCCTGTTTTCCCTGTTGATCCTGCTGCCGCCCTTGCCGGCATGGTTTCAGCTGGTGTGTAAGCTTCTGGCAGCTGCTCTGTCCGTGACAATGGCGTTCGGTCTGCATCGGGAGAGTTTCTTCCGCCAGTGGGGCTGCTTTTTTCTCTGCAACTTCCTGCTGGCGGGGGCGATTCTCGGCATCGGCAGTCTGACGCAAAAGGGTTTTGCCACATGGGGGAACAGCTGCTGTTATCTGGATTTTTCCCTGTTTCAGCTGATTCTATTCACTGCCGCGGCATATTCTCTGCTGCATCTCTGCACCCTGCTCCGCGGCAGGAAACGCCACACCGACAGCCGGTTTCAGGTCTTTCTGCGGCTGGGCGAACGCCGCTTGATGCTGGACGGACTTGCCGACACCGGAAACAACCTCACCGACACCTTTTCCGGTACGCCTGTCATTGTATGCAGTGCTGCCGCACTAGAGCCGCTGCTTGCCGGCACACCGGTGGAACAGCTTCGCGGCTACCGGCTGGTGCCCTGTACCACAGTGACCGCAGAGGGACTGGTTCCCCTGTTCCGACCGGACGAGGTCTGTATCCGCAACCTCTCCACGGAGAAAAGCCGCAGCGTACACGCCATGGTCGGCATTGCCGGCACGCAGCCAAGTGCCATTTTTCACCCTATGCTCATGGAATGAAAGGAGATTTTTTCTATGACCATCGATTTTCCGAAGTTCCGGAAGCTGCTCTGCCATTTGCGGGAACTGCTGTCCGGTCCCTGCCGCATCGACTACATCAACGGCTCTGACACCTTTCCCCCGCCGCTGTCCAAGGAGGAGGAACAGGAAGTGTTCGCCCAGCTGCATGCCGGCAGCACCGAAGCCCGCGAAACACTGATCGTGCACAATCTCCGCCTGGTGGTATACATCGCCAAAAAGTTTGAATCCTCCGGTCTGGGACTGGAGGATCTGATCTCCATTGGCACGATCGGGCTCATCAAGGCGGTGGAAACATTTTGCCCCGAAAAAAAGATCAAGCTTGCGACATACGCCTCCCGCTGCATTGAAAATGAGATCCTCATGGTGCTGCGGAAAAACGCCCAGCTGCGGGGAGAGATCTCCATTGACGAGCCGCTTTCCGCGGACTGGGACGGCAACGAACTGCTGCTGTCAGATATTCTGGGAACGGACGAGGACGTGGTCAGCCGCGACATTGAAAACGAAGCCGAACGGGAGATGCTTCTCGCAGCGGTTTCAGAACTGGGACCGCGGGAACAGGAGATCATGCAGATGCGGTTCGGGCTCTGCGGCGGCAAGGAACGCACTCAGAAAGAGGTCGCCGAAGCCATTGGCATTTCCCAGTCCTACATCTCCCGACTGGAAAAGAAGATCATTCGCAAGCTCCGAAAAAAACTGGAGGAGGCAGACCAGCCCCTCACCCACACCGCCAGCAAATAACAAGAGCCGCAGGGCATTTCGCTCTGCGGCTCTTTTGAGTTATGATAAAATGATTAGAAAATTGCTCAAGTGTGCATTAGTCTGCATACGGCAGCTGCTTTACCAGAGATACCAGGAACTTCAGCAAAGCGACTGCATCGTTGGAAGCGATTTCGCCGTCGCCGTCACAGTCTGCATTTGCCTTCTGCTGACGGGTGCCCAGTGTTACAACACCGGCAATTGCCTTGTTCAGCATAACTGCATCGGTAATGTCTACACGGCTGTCGCAGTTCACATCGCCATACAGCGGAATGATCACTTCTTCTGTCGTAGTGGTGGTTTCTGTAGAACCAACGGTAGTAGTTATTTTTTCTGTTGTAGTAGTCGTTGCACTGGTTGTGGTAGTAGTGGTAGTAGTTGTTGTTTCAGCTGTTGTAACAGTAGTCTGCTGCGGCAGCACGTTTACAGTAACTTCCTTTGTCTGACCGCCCGGTGTGGTAACTGTCAGCGTGGTAGAGCCAACATTCTTACCAGTGATGACCAGCTTCAGAGTGTCGTCCTTGTCTGCTGCTACACCTGCAACGGTTCTGTCTGCCATGGTGCCAGTGCAGTTCGGAACGTTTACTGTCAGAGTTTCGCTTTCGCCGATCACAACATCGATAGAATCCTGTACTTCGAGAGTATCCTCGAACATATCCAGCTTCTTCTCGTTGTTCTTGTCGTCTGCTGCATAGAAAACGGTTACGTTGTTAATGGTGTACTTGCTGGATTCCTTGCTGCCCAGACCTGCATACCAAACGCCGAAACTCAGATGTGCATCTTCCGATTCGGTATCCACTGCATTCAGTGCATGCAGCAGGTTGCCGGTTTCTTCCTGACGGATTCCCTCAGCAACAGACGGCGGCATGATCCACATATAGGTATAAGTCTTTGTACCGGAAGCGTCTTTGTACGCCTCATCTGCCAATGTGTCATCGTTAGAGTCCGGACGATTGCCTGCGGTGCTCTTTTCCCAATACAGCATTGCCGGAGTTGTGCTGTTCAGACCTTCATTCTTAAACAGGTCATCAGACTGGAACCAGTTGTCAGTAAATCCAGCCTTTTCCAGCATTGTGGTACCTGCACCTACCAGAACCTGATTTGCGTCCTGATCGGTAGTTACATCGAACTGTACTGCATATACGTCAGCAGTCTTTTCATACTTCATGCCGAAATCTGCATACGGGATCTCCGCAGCTGTACCGGTCATTTCAGTACCTGCATTCTTCACAGAAGCAGAACCGCTGTACGGGAATGTAATGCTTTCTTCATAAGTCAGGGCTGCGGAAACAATGCTGCAGTCCACAAACTTGCCGCCCTTCAGAGCTGCATACCACAGCTGGAAGGAAATCTGGCTCTTTTCTGCCAGTGTTTCGCAGTCAACGACCTGTTCCGGAACGTCCCACGTAACTGTGAAGTAGCTGCCCATCTCCTGTTTTGCCAGATCAGTGCCGCCGCCAACTTTGAAGTCGCCTTCGCCGTTGCCCCACTTTACGCCGGCTTCGGTGCATTCTGCCAGTGTTTCTGCACCAACATCATTGTACCAATAGCCTACCGTCTTGGCTACGCCGCCTTCGCCGGAACCGCCCTTCAGACCAGCCTGCTCCTTCGCATACTCTGTATCTGCAAGGCTCTTATACTTCACGTTCAGACCGCCGCCATACATAAAGCGGTTCACATTTGCACTTTCATCGTCCAGCTTGATGGTAACGCTCAGGGACTTTACCTTTGCATTGCTGGCAACAGTTGCACCCGGAATGAAATTGAATTCACCATAAGTAAACTTGTGGCTGTTCAGCGGCAGACCAGCTTCACGAATCTGCGATTCAGATTCATAAGCCACACCGTTGTTCTTTTCTTTGAATGCATCAGAAGCATAATATTCTTCGCTGCAGTTGTCACCCGGTGTCAGCTTGATGTCCAGATTATCCAGCTTCAGGGAGTGCAGCGACTTGACAGTCATAGTGTCACCGTTCTGCTCTACGGAACTGATCTCACCGTTGCCGTTTGCACTGGAGTAGTACAGACCGCCGGTGTTTTCCTCGCCCTTCGGCAGAGTCGGGTCAACGACCTTGATCCACCACGGCTTTTCACCGTTGCTGGTATCTTCCGTACCGTTTACCGTAATGGAAACCAATTCAATGCTGGCATCCTGTGTACGGGTGGACTGGTCTTCTTCGTCAATCAGTCCGGTATAGCAGTTCTGGAACTGGAACTTTGCATTCTTATTGCTAGTCAGCTCCTTGGCTACACTGGACGGCAGTTCTACAACTACAGAAAATTCCTTGGCATACGGTGTGCACTTGATAGCACCCTTGGAATCCGTTTTCTCAAAGCCCCACCAGTAGCCGTTTGCCTTGGTGTCCGATGCACCAAAGTAGTAGGAGAAATCTGTGACCATCTGATCAGACTTCAGATTAAACTGCAAGGTGGTGATGCTGTCGCCGCAAATATCCGCTGGCGACTTGCCCTTGGTATCTGTAAACGAAGTATACGCATCAGTTGCAGCCTTGCACATATATGTGCACTTGTCTGCGTTCAGCGGATTGTCCTTGTCCTCCGGATTCGGAACGGAGGTTTCCAGTGTCTTTCCGATCGTTACAGTACTTCCTGCTGCTTCAACAAAAAAGCTGCCGGAAGTAACTGTAACAGAACTTGCCACCATAAGTGCACTGACAAGCAGTGCACTGACTCTTTTGCGAATGATCTTGCTCATATATATCGCTCCTCTTTCTTTTAATTGGTTTTCATCAGTCCCAATTTCTTTTGTATGCACGAATGTCAGCTGATATGCAATCAGCTGTCTTATTGTCCGCCGTGGACGGCAGACTGTCCGCGGCGTTTACGCTTCAAAAATGACACATTCATTTTTTAGCTATACACTATTATAACAACTTTCCCCTCGAATGTAAATGTATAAACTATTAACATTCGAACTTGGCAGGAGAATTTATGTGTTTTGTTTTGTGCATGTTGCATAAAAGTATTTCACATAGAAACAAAAATACGACTTTAAATAAAAAAAGAAAAGGCAGCTCTTTGAAACGCCGCCTTTTCATTTATACTTTATCCAATCTTTCCCTTGTTAATGATTGCTATTTTCCGACAGATCTGACTGCGTTTGTTCGGAATTCACAGTCGGATTGCCCGATGTCCGCACGCCCTGCACTGCAACACGATAATCACCAGTTGCCCATACGGTATTGTACTTGCTGCAAGTGATCGTAGGCGTATAATTAAAGGTCACCGTGTCACCGTCTACGGCTCCCGCCTGCGTGGAGTAACTCAGCAGATCCACGTTGGCGGTGAGGTCGCTGGCATCCAGCGTTTCCATCACATCAGCCGGACCGATAATGCTGACTTTCAGCTGCTGGGTCAACACATTGAAATTATACGTTGCCGGTGCGTTGACTACGCCAATATCCGAGATGACAAAATCCTTTTTCACCAGATCTGTGGAATCCAGTGCCAGTGTCACGGTAGAGAATCCGGACTGGTTCACATAGTCGTCCGGCACATTGACTACGAAGTCATTGGAGTAGTTCAGATCAATATCCCGCAGAGCCACTGAACCAATATTGAACTCGCTCATTTCCTCCATAGAAGTATTGGGTGCTGCGAGGGTGATCTGCTGTTCTGACAGGTTCAGCCGCTTTTTCAGAGCTTCCAGATCGAAGTTTGCCGGTGCATTGGTGATCTGATAGGTGATGTCCATGGTTTTCTGATACAGTACCGGCACTTCCAGCGAGAACGCCGCCACATCATAGGTAAAATCTGTGGAGTCTACCTGTGTGCCTGCTTCATTATAGAAGAGCAGCGTATCTGTGGTCAGAATTTTGGAGGCACTCAGCTGCTCCTTTTGCTGGGTTTCTGCCACGCAGTATGCCACTTGATTCAGCTGCTGCTGGGGACCGGTGACATCAATGGTAGACGGTGTGCAGGCGAAGTTCTCCTCGTCCAGCACACAGCCGTCTGCAAATGTCAGATTCGGAGCAGAAGCCTTGATCTCAAAGGTATAGGTTTCGATTTTATCAAAGGTCACATTCACTGTAGCTGGCGAAATGGACTTGACATTGAACTGTTCGTTTTCATTGCCGCTGACCGTAATGGAAAGCTTTTTCATGCCGGCAGAGGTGACATTTTCCACCACAGCCGTTGCCGTCAGATTGTTCGCATCGATGTTGCCCACCTTGGAGCGGTTGCCCTCGATCTGGACCGTCACGTCCTGTACGTCATAGTCGATGACGCTGAGTCCGTTTTCCTCGGCAGAAGTGCCGGCAATTTCCACTTTCAGCGGCACATGGTGCAGGGTACGGGGTGTGGTCGGATAAATGGCAATGGAGATCACAAACCAGAGAACAATGGCAATCGCCACCGAAGTTGCCATCATTGCCGGACGGCTCTCGTACAGCCGCTGGAACAATGTCCCATTAGTGCCGCTGCTCTGATTCTTCTGTGATGTCTTTTTCTGTCGGTTCTTCCAGAGATTTTTGGGCATTGTCCTTCTCCTTTCCGTCGTCCTTGTGGTGCCGTTTGAGGAACGGGATCTTCCGTGCCACCTTTCCGATCGTGGTTTCCTCGCTGGCGGTAATCAGCCGCTTGGTCAGAAGCTGGTGGAGGGATTCCCGCGTAAAGCCGCTTTTCAGCACGCCGTTTTCCGCCACGGAAATGGCACCGGTTTCCTCTGAAACCACGATCACAATGGCATCAGAGTTTTCGCTCATGCCGATCGCCGCACGATGGCGGGAACCCAGCCGCTTATTGATAAGTTCCTCTTTCTGAGGCTTGGGGAGAAAGCATGCTGCCGCCAGAATCTTGCCGTCCCGAATAATCACTGCACCGTCATGCAGCGGCGTTTTGTTGAAAAAGATATTCCCGAATAATTCCTTGCTGGGAATCGCATCGAGTATCGTGCCGTTGTCGATCTGTTCTCCCAGACGTGTCTGCCGTTCAATGACGATCAGTGCTCCGGTCGAGGTCGCCGAGAGTTCTACACAGGCATCGCAAATCACATCAATGGTGCGGCTCCACACACCGCTGTCCACGTTGGAGCTGCCGCTGAACCGCAGCCCCAGTTTGGTATACCCTGCCTTTTCCAGCGTTCGCCGCAGCTCCGGCTGAAACAAAATGATCAGAGCAATCAAGCCAATATTCAGCGTTTCGGAAAGAAGATAGGAAATGGCTTTCATGTTGATCCATGAAGCGATAATGTACACGAAAAGCAACAGAAAAATACCCTTGATCAGCTGACCGGCACGTGTTTCCCGTATCAGTTTCATTCCGAGATATACCACATAGGAGAGTACCAGTATATCCAGTATATCCACCGGCTGTGCTGTTTTGATGACGCTGAAAATCATATCCAGTATATCCCGTAAAGCCATGTGCATCATCTTCCTTTCCGACTTCTGTGGAAACAGGGAACAAAGCCAACAGACGTGCTCTGTTTCCTGCTTTCCTGTATTTTGTCATTGGCAATTCGTCTATGTAGCAGACAAAAGGCATGCTGTGCCTCCTGTCTGCCGATTTTCTGTTCAAAACATATCCCATATACCTATTGTAACATATCACCGGAATTTTTCAATAGGTTTTCGGGACTTTTCAGAATATTGACATAATTTTTCAGGTTTGCCGCCAGTCGCAGCGTATCTGATGCCCTGCTGAACACCGACGGAGCGAACCGAACTGTTCCATCCTTGGTGCCCAGCTTTTCGTGAGCCAGCGGTGCACAGTGCAGTCCGGCACGCAGACAGAACCCCTGCCGGTTCAGGTAGTCTGCGGTTTCTTCCGGCGAAGCCCCTGCCACCGTAAAGGAAACAATGGGCACATATGCCACGTCCGGCTGCCGGTAGACCGTGATCTCCGGTATCTCCGCCAGTGCATCGCAGAGCAGCTGGCAGAGGTGACTCTCGTGGCGGTACAAGCCTGCCACCGTCTGCCGCCGCACAAAGTCGATGCCGGCACAAAGGGACGCGGCTCCGATCACGTTCAGCGTGCCGCATTCCAGACGATCCGGCAAAAAGTCCGGCTGCTCCGGACTGCGGGAAGCACTGCCTGTGCCGCCCTGCATCAGCGGCTGTATGGGAAATGTGCAGTCTGTCATGAGGATTCCCGTGCCGGTGCTGCCGTACAGCCCCTTGTGACCGGCGGTACACAGGATATGCATGCCGTCCCGTTCCAATGACAGGGGCAGGATCCCGCATGCCTGTGCCCCGTCTGCGATCATGCAGATGTTCCGGCTGCGGCAGAACTGGGCGATTTCCCGATAGGGCAGGATCTGCCCCGTCACGTTGCTGGCAATGGTGCAGACCACCGCCTTGGTATTTGGTCGAACCAATCCCGCCAGCCGCCGCAGCGTTTCGCTGTTGTCGGCAGAAACCTCCAGCATGCTGTAGGTGACCTTTCCTGCCCGTGCCAGTGCCATAATGGGACGGTAGACCGAGTTGTGTTCCAAGTCGCTGAAGATCACATGGTCGCCGGATTTGAGAATGCCCTGAATTGCCACGTTCAGAGCGTGGGTGCAATTCAGGGTAAAAATCGTATTCTCTACCTTGGCATCAAAAAATTCCGCCACGGTTTCTCTGGCGTGATAGACCAGTTCCGACGTGCGTTCTGCGATCACATGCCCGCCGCGTCCGGCATTTCCATAGCGTACCACTGCATCTGCCACCGCACGGCGAACCTCCGGCGGCTTGGGATACGTGGTCGCTGCATTATCAAAATTGACTGTCACCGGACATCACGCCCCTCTTGAGGACTCCGGAATGGGATTCCCTCTCTGGACAGAAGTGCGGATACACGGCCGCAGTCTGCATTCGCGTTCAGAACAAAGCCGCAGCCCTCTGGCCCCAGATGCTCCAGCCGGTAGATCGCACTGGAGATGCCATGCTGCTGCAGCACCCGTTTTGCCCGATTTGCCTGCGTATACGAAACCATTGCCGCCTTACATTCCAACATCTTCTCACCCCTTTGCAATAAAATCGGGGAAACACTTCCCCGTTTCAGTATATGCAAAGGGACAGCAATGGGGTGACAGGAGTTATGGCAATACCGCACAAAGATTGTGCGACAGATGCGTCGTCAAATTTTTCGTCAGATGAAACAAAAAGCGGAGTGAATACTTGATGTATTCACGAGCATTTTTGTGAAATACAAGAGTCTGTTATGCCTTTACCAGCAGGCACACACAGTGAGCAGAAATGCCCAGTCCTTCGCCGGTAAAGCCCAGCTTTTCTTCCGTGGTCGCTTTTACACTGACCTGCTCTGCGGATACGTCGCATGCTGCTGCGATCTTTTCCCGCATGGAGCCGATATAAGGGGCAAGCTTCGGCTTCTGGCACAGCACCGTTGCGTCCAGATTGCCTACTGCATAGCCTTGTTCCCGCACTTTTTCCACCACCAGTTCCAGCAGCTTCAGACTGTCAGCACCGGCATAGGCAGGATCTGTATCGGGGAAATGCTTTCCGATGTCCCCCAGTGCCAACGCCCCCAGCAGAGCATCGGAAACCGCATGGAGCAGCACGTCTGCATCAGAGTGCCCCAGCAGTCCCTTTTCATAGGGAATTTCTACGCCGCCCAGAATCAGCTTTCTGTTTTCCACAAGGCGGTGCACGTCATAGCCGTGCCCGATCCGAAACGGTAATCTCTCCATTTATGCTTCCTCCTTCTGCCGTGCCAGCAGAATCTCTGCAATGGCGATGTCCTCCGGCGTAGTGATCTTGATGTTGGTATAGTCCCCCTCGGTCATGTAGACCTTGCAGTTGATCGCCTCGATCAGCTGGCAGTCATCGGTGAAATCCAGTGCATGCTCCTCGGCAAACGTCACTGCTTCAAAGTACAGCTGCCGCTTGAACACCTGCGGTGTCTGGGTGATGTACAGGTGGGGACGGTACGGGGTGTCCACGATCAGCCGGTCGTTGACAACTTTAATGGTATCTTTCACCGGTACGCCCAGCGTTGCCCCGCCGAATACAGATGCGTCCTGAATCACCTGTGCGATCTGCTCCGTTTTGACCAGCGGTCTTGCACCGTCGTGTACGGCGATCATTGTCGTGCCCTTGGACAGTGCCCGCAGTCCGCACATAACGCTTTCCTGTCGGGTCGAACCGCCGGCAACAATGGCGTGAAACTTGGTGATGCCGCACTGCTCTGCGGTTTCCCGAATGGCATCATGGTCGGCAGGGCGTGCCACTACAATGATCTCTGCCACTCTGGGGCAGGCTTCAAATGCACGCATGCTCATACCGATGACGTTAGTATCTCCCAGCGGGAGAAGAATCTTATTTTTTCCCTGCATTCTGGTGGCGTTTCCGGCACACACCAGAATGACAGAGGTATCTTGTGTCTGTGACATGGTCGTCTTTCCTTTCCATCTTTCCAAAAAAGGGCACAGGTTCCTATTGAAACCGGTACCCTTTTGGCTTATGGCAATACCGCACAAAGAGCGTCTGTCGACTTTGCACGCCATCTGCTTGCAAATTTTCCGTCATATTTCACAAAAATGCTCGTGAATACATCAAGTATTCACTCCGCTTTTTGTTTCATCTGACGAAAAATTTGACGACGCATCTGTCGCACAATCTTTGTGCGGTATTGCCTTATAGATTATGCAGCTTATAAGAAAGCGTCATCAGGCTGTCGTCCAGATGCATGGTCACAACCTGTGCCTGCTCCACGGCGAGGTCACAGTGACTGAAATTCCACAGTCCCCGTACTCCCAGCGAAACCAGCCGTTCCGCCACTGCCTGTGCCGATTCTTTCGGCAGACACAGCACCGCAGCTGCCGGCTGATTGGCAGCACAAAAATCATCCAATTCGTCCATGGACTGGATCGGCAGTCCGGCAAGCTGTCTGCCGATGAGTTCCGGCTTGATGTCGAAAATCCCCACCAGCCGGAAGCCACGCTGTTCAAAGCGGACGTTTTCCGAAACCACTTTCCCCAGACTGCCTGCACCGACCACAATCGCCGGAAGCTGTTCCGTCAGACCCATGATCTTCTGTAAATTTTCCCGCAGTTCCGCCACGGAATAGCCGCTGCCCTGCTGTCCGAAACAGCCGAAACAGCAGAGATCCTGCCGAATCTGCGATGCCGTCATACCCAGCCGCCTGCCCAGTTCCCGCGAGGAAGTGCGAACCTGTCCGTTTCGTTCCAGTTCGCCCAGAAGCCGATAATAACGGGGCAGCCGCCGCACGACAGACGACGATGCATCATATTTTTGTGTCAAACGAATCGCTCTCCTATAAACCGATTTCCATTCTGTAAGCCGGTTCTTACGCCATCAGCTTTACCAGACGCTCGTTGATTGCTTCCAGGAATTCCTTGGAGTTGACCTTCTTCTTGTTCTCCAGCTTGGAGATCAGATACAGGTCGCCGGTCATGACACCGTCTTCGATCGTCTGAATGGTTGCCTTTTCCAGCTTGTCTGCGAAAGCGATCAGTTCCGGCAGGTTGTCCATTTCGCCGCGTTTCCGCAGTGCACCGCTCCATGCAAAGATCGTTGCCACAGAGTTGGTGGAAGTTTCTTCGCCCTTGAGGTACTTGTAATAGTGCCGCTGCACAGTGCCGTGTGCAGCCTCATATTCATAGATGCCGTCCGGAGAAACCAGAACAGAAGTCATCATTGCCAGAGAGCCATAAGCGGTGGAAACCATATCGGACATTACATCGCCGTCATAGTTCTTGCAAGCCCAGATGTAGCCGCCGTGAGAACGAATCACACGAGCCACTGCATCGTCGATCAGAGTGTAGAAATATTCAATGCCTGCTGCTTCGAACTTTTCCTTGTACTCGTTGTCGTAGATCTCCTGGAAAATATCCTTGAAGGTGTGGTCGTACTTCTTGGAAATGGTATCTTTGGTTGCAAACCAAACGTCCTGATGCAGATCCAGACCATAGTTGAAGCATGCCCGTGCAAAGCCGGCAATCGAGTTGTTCTTGTTGTGCAGGCCCTGAATGATGCCGTCGGTATCCTCAAAGTTGAAGATCAGTTCGCGGCTCTCGTTGCCCTCTGCATCGGTAACGACCAGTTCTGCCTTAGAGCCCTGCTTTACCTTCATTTCGGTGTTCTTATACACATCACCGTAAGCGTGACGGGCAATGGTGATCGGAGCAGTCCAAGTCGGGATATACGGCTCTACGCCCTTTACCAGAATCGGAGTACGGAAAACGGTGCCGTCCAGAATGGCACGAATGGTGCCGTTCGGGCTTTTCCACATCTGGGACAGGTTGTATTCCGGCATTCTTGCAGCGTTCGGGGTAATGGTGGCACACTTGACAGCAACGCCGTACTTCTTGGTGGCGTTGGCACTGTCTACCGTTACCTGATCCTTGGTCTTTTCCCGATATTCCAGCCCCAGATCATAGTATTCGGTCTTCAGGTCTACATACGGTGTCAGCAGGATGTCCTTGATCCACTGCCACAGAACACGGGTCATCTCGTCGCCGTCCATCTCGACCAGCGGCGTTTTCATCTGAATTTTTGCCATTTGATTTTCCTCCTCAAATTGTTTCTCATTGCGTTTAGGCATTACAATGTTTCCGCCGGAGCAATGCGGTGTCCGGCTTGTTCTGCCAACGCAGAAATTTTGTCATATTCCGCGGTTGTCACCAAAATCAACTGTAAGTCATCACTGTCAATGTCCACGCCGCAGAGCAGCATGCACTGCCGGATTGCTGCGGCTGATGCAGTCGGCTATCGCCAGGACACACGGCATATCAGATACCTGCTCCGGTGCTTTTTTCTTTTTGAAGAATCCGAACATGCTTGTCCACACTTTTCCTACAGGCTCTTATTTTTTCGCATGGTACAGTGCCCATGCAAACAAACCGCCGCCCAGAAGCGTTGCCACGCCCAGAACCGGACGCTGCAAGTAGAACTGCACCACCTCCGGCATTTGCCGGAACAGCAAAAACTGACGGTACAGATACCACAGTAAAACGGGAAGTCCCACTGCGATTGCTGAAAAAGCAATTGCGTATTCCAGAACTGTTTTCCGTTTCATTTTCCGCCGATGCTTCTGCACGGATTTTCGCATGGTGTTGTCCTGCATGGCATCTTCCATGGAAAATATCCGCTTACTTCGGGAAATATCTTCCGTAAACTGCTTTGCCAGATCTTCGAAATGCAGTTCCTGCTGCCTGTCCTGCTTCATTTACGCAAACACCACCCAACGAAGAATCCCCAGCACCAGCAGGTGCAGCGGATAGAACACATAGAAAAACCACTTGTGAAACGGCTTTTTGCTGCCGCTTTCGCCGTTGTAGCAATATTGTATTAACGGTATCACCAGAAAGATGCCCAGCTGGAACAGTCCGCTCCATATGGGTTCATTTCCCAGCATGCTGACACAGCACACCAGTGTAATGCCGCTGAACGTCAGCCATTTTTCCCTGGGATTCTCCCGATACCGGAAAAAGGTCAGTGCATACAGCACATCGAACATCGCCCAGTCACCAAACACAGACAGGATACAGAGCACCAGCACTGCCAGCCATTTTACGGAAACAGAGTATTTTGCCTTGTCCCAAAACCAGATCGCCAGCAGGCTGAGGAACAGCGTATAGATCACGCCGAACGCCGGACGAATGCCGCCGCTTTCGAAATAGCTGAACGGCAGCCACGAGATCACGGCAAAAATACCCAGCCGCATGGCGTATTTCTTTACGCTGCGGGTATAGCGATACCCCTCCGCCAGCATATACGCCATGGTCGGACCGGTCAGCCGCCCGATGATGTGCATCACCTGCCCCAGCAGCGACGCTGTAGGAACAAATGCCCACGCAATGTGGTCAATGAGCATGGCTGCGATCACCAGATATTTCAGCTGGTTGCGGTTGAGAAATCCTTTTGTGTTTGTCATTCTCGTTTCTCCCGATCTTGCCGCAGTTCCCGCAGCAGCTTTCTCAGCACATACAGACCGGCGGCAACCAGCAGCAACAGTACTGCCAGCCCGATTCCGGAAACCGGACGTTCCCGCAGCAGATGCAAATAGTCCATGATGTCATGATCGGTAAGCATTGCATAGACAAAGACGATCATCAACACGGCAAACAAATGATTCCCGTAGTCTTTCCGGAATTGCCGGTATCTTTCGATTTTCTTTTTCGTTTCCGGATCAGCCACTTACTTGCTCAGCTTGTCGCGGGTGTAATCCAGCAGACCGCCTGCCAGAATGATGTCCTTGGTGCGTCCGGTCAGTTCGCACAGTACCGGAATCTCTGCACCGGTAGTCTTGTTGACCAGTGTCAGTGTGGTTTCGCCGGCTTCGATATGCTTGCGAATATCTGCCAGTTCCAGTACGTCGCCCTGCGAGATCTTCTCATAGTCTGCTTCGTTGACGAAAGTCAGCGGCAGAATGCCGGCGTTGATGAGGTTTGCACGGTGGATACGGGCAAAGCTCTTGACCAGAACTGCCTTGACACCCAGATACAGCGGAGCCAGTGCGGCATGCTCACGGGAAGAACCCTGTCCATAGTTGGAGCCGCCTACGATAATGCTCTGTCCCATTTCCTTGGCACGCTTCGGGAATGCTTCATCGCAAACTGTGAAGCAGTGCTGCGAAATTGCCGGAATATTGGAACGCAGCGGCAGAATCTTTGCACCTGCCGGCATGATGTGGTCGGTGGTGATGTTGTCGCCGACCTTCAGTGAGCAGCCAGCTTCGATCGTTGCTTCCAGCGGAGCCGTTTCCGGAAACGGCTTGATGTTCGGTCCGCGGAGGATCTCCACCTTGTCCATTTCTTCTTCCGGTGCCGGTAGAACGATCATGTTGTCGTTGACGGTGAATTTTTCTGGCAGCACGAAGTCCGGCATTTCGCCCAGTTCTCTCGGGTCGCTCAGATAACCGGTCAGTGCAGAATATGCAGCCAGTTCCGGAGAAACCAGATAGATCTGACCGTCCTTGGTTCCGGAGCGTCCGAGGAAGTTCCGGTTAAAGGTACGCAGGGAAATACCGCCGGAGTTCGGGGACTGCCCCATACCGATGCACGGACCGCAGGCACTTTCCAGAATTCTTGCACCAGCTGCGATCAGGGTGCCCAGAATGCCCATATCTGCCATCATGTTCAGCACCTGCTTGGAGCCAGGAGCGATTGCCAGAGAAACGTCCGGATTGACAGTTTTGCCCTTGAGGATATGAGCCACTTTCATCATATCCAGCAGGGAGGAGTTGGTGCAGGAGCCGATGCAGACCTGATCGATCTTCAGCTTGCCGATCTCTGCCACGGTCTTGACATTGTCCGGAGAATGCGGACATGCAGCCAAGGGCACCAGTTCGCTCAAATCAATGTGCAGTTCTTCATCATAAACTGCATCGGCATCTGCCTTCTGTTCGCTCCAGACTTCGCCTCTGCCCTGTGCTTCGAGGAACTGCTTGGTCACCTCGTCCGACGGGAAAATAGAAGTGGTCGCACCCAGTTCTGCACCCATGTTGGTAATGGTTGCACGTTCCGGAACAGACAGGGTCTTGACACCCTCGCCGCAGTATTCAATGACCTTGCCGACACCGCCCTTTACGGACATGCGACGCAGTACTTCCAGAATGACATCTTTTGCCGCTACCCACGGGGACAGCTTGCCGGTCAGCTCTACCTTTACCACCTTCGGGCAGGTAATGTAGTAAGTACCGCCGCCCATTGCCACTGCAACGTCCAGACCGCCGGCACCCATCGCGATCATACCGATACCGCCGCCAGTCGGGGTATGGCTGTCAGAGCCGATCAGAGTCTTTCCCGGAACGCCGAAACGCTCCAGATGTACCTGATGGCAGATACCGTTGCCGGGACGGGAAAAATAAATGCCGTGCTTCTTTGCAACGCTGCCGATAAAGCGGTGGTCATCTGCATTTTCAAAGCCGTTCTGGAGGGTGTTGTGGTCGATGTATGCCACGCTGCGTTCTGTACGTACACGCGGAACGCCCATTGCCTCAAATTCCAGATATGCCATTGTACCGGTTGCGTCCTGTGTCAGAGTCTGGTCGATCCGGATTCCGATTTCGGAACCCTTTACCATTTCACCTTCCACCAGATGTGCTTTCAGGATCTTTTCCGTCAGGGTCAGTCCCATTCAATATCATTCCTTTCGTAGTTGGCACTGCAAATACACGGCAAGCCATACATTCACAAGTACGATTCCTTAGGGAAATGCCGCATAAAGCTGCCTGTCGGTGCTGCCCTTATCCGACATTTCCATTATACTGTACTATTATAGCAAAAAACAGGCGTAGTTGTCAAGTCTGCGGCAGCGGCTTTGAAAAGATGCAAAGGAAAGGATAAAATTTTAAGAAAAAACAGAAGTCGTCCGGCATCTGTAACGCAAAACAACCCGCAGGCACACACCTGCGGGCTGTCACATATTCGTCAATATTTTCTGTTATGCTCCGGCTTTTTCCAGACTGTACACATGGTCGCCGCTCAGCCGCTTTTCGAAATCGTCGTGAGGCAGCGGACGGTCGAACAGGAAGCCCTGTGCCATACAGCAGTGCATGCCCCGCAGGAATTCCGCCTGCTTGACGGTTTCCACGCCCTCTGCAATGACTTCCATGTCCAGTTCATTCACCATTTTGATGATGTTCTTGATGACGATCACATCATTTTTCCGGTGATTCTCCAAGCTGCTGAGGAACGATTTATCCAGCTTGATAATATCCACGTTCAGGTCTTTCAGCAGATTCAACGAGGAATAACCTGTACCGAAGTCGTCAATAGAGGTGCTCACGCCGTTGGCACGCATTGCCCTGACGAAATTGAGCAGGGTTTTATAGTTCTCATAGCCGGACATCTCGGTCAGTTCTACTTCGATATACTTGGGAGGAATTTCGTATTTCTGAAGCACCGCCAGAATTTCTTCTGCCAGATGTGGATTTTGCAGATGCACCTTGGAAAAGTTGACAGAGATCCGCACCGGTTCGATGCCTTTCGCCTTCCAGTCCCGCACATCTCGGCAAACCTGTTCCAGCACATAAAAGTCCAGCTTGCAGACGCTGCCTTCCCGTTCCAGCACCGGAATGAAGTCCATCGGCGGCACCATAGCACCGTCACGGAACCAGCGTACTAACGCTTCACAGCCGCAGAGCTGGTTGTCCACCAAGGTGACTTTCGGCTGATAGTATACCACAAACTCCCGATCTGCCAATGCCTTAGGAAACATCTGGGAAACTTCTTTCTGCCGCAGGGCATTCTCTACCATCTGGTCATCGAAGCAGAAACGATCTGCTTTTCCGGACATCTTCGCCGCATGCATTGCCGTAGAAGCTGCATTGAGGCCTTCTCCCATAGACTGTCCCGCCCGCATATCATAAACGCCGATACGGGAACGCAGGTCAAACGTTTTGGTGCCATTTTCGTAAGGGACCGTCACCTGCATACAATCAATTTGTTCCAGCAGTATTCCCATGCGTTCTTTTTTTGCCAGCAGCACAAAGTTGTCGCCGCCCATGCGTGCGAAATATTCGTCTGGTTTCAGCTTCTGCCGTGCCAGCCGTACAAATTCCCGCAGCACCATATCACCCTGCCGTGCTCCTACGGCACGGTTGATGTAATTGAAATTCTTAATGTTCAGAAATGCACAGGCATACTCCTGCAATTTTCCCTGTGCCATCAGTTTTCCGCCGGTTTCGTTGATGCCGCGGGTGTTGAGAGCACCGGTCAGCAGATCCGTCACCGCAATGCATTCCAGAAGCTGCACCAGCTTTACCCGTTCCAGCAGCAGGAACAACTGACGGGACAGAAACAACAGCATTTGCTCCTGTATCGGACTCCATGCAGTGCCTTTTACGGGATAATATTCAAAAACGGCACTACAGGTTTCGTCCATCTGCACATGTTCCCGACAGCAAGGCTCATCAAAACCTTCTTCATTCTCATAGAGCAAGAACCGTTCGTCCTGTCCCTCAGGATCCAGTATAGACGGAGCCACGATCAAACGGATTTCAAACTTTCCCAGCGGAAAAAGACGCACTATTTCCTGCATCTGCTCTTTCAGCAGCGAAAACAGTTCTTCTACTGTTTTCACGTTCTTCTGCAGTTCGTCGAACAACTGACAGTAACTCTTCACATGAAAGTCCATATCCATACAATCACCTCGTTATGCATTTTCAACCCTTTCTCGAAATCAACCTCTATATATTTTTACTATAACACATTTTTTGCACCTTGTCAATCAATGACAGAAAACAAATTGACTTTTACAGAATGTTTGTCCATTATCATGAAACATGGAAGTGTTTTTTGGCGTTTCCTACAAATTTGACAAATCGCCCGAAATGCGTTACACTAGAGGCAATACCGCACAAAGAGCGTCTGGCGACTTTGCACGCCATCTGCTTGCA
>ERZ773185.340-NODE-340-length-43546-cov-16.873100_pt1 | contig 43546 bp, 44 predicted proteins | sample MGYA00580531_ERZ773185 | MGnify/ENA primary metagenome ERZ773185 (study PRJEB29015, sample SAMEA2737799) | human gut metagenome | biome: human gut; feature: human-associated habitat; material: faeces | place: China | collected 2012 ...
AACGAAAGTGCTAATAAGAAAAAATCAGTTCGTATTTCTAAAGCAGGTCAATATTTAAAACCTTTATTAGTTCAGTGTGCTCTTGGAGCAATCAAAGATAAGGAGGGCTATTTTGGAATTAAGTATTCTCGTATCAAAAAGAGACGAGGCCACAAGAAAGCCATTATCGCAATTGCAAGAATGATGCTTGTCAGTATATACCATATGATTCTTACTGGAGAGAAATTTAATCCTTCAGATTATGAATCATTTAGAAATCCTAAGCCACCTATAAAGCAACAAGATTTAACAGAAGAATCAGCAATTGAGTTTCTTAAGAAATCAGGTTTTGACGTTTCTAAATTAACTAAACCATAATATTCAATTATTCTATTTTTTCTAAATTATTCAAACTTGTTTTTAAGTTTGTCTTTTTTTATACGTTTTGATTGATTTTTGTTTCACACTTTCATCTCCTTGTAATATGAACTATAAATCATTTGTAATATATTCAACTAAAGCAGGATAAGGAAGAAAGTATACTTTCGTATTACTTTCTTCGGTTTGAAGAACTGCCCAACGGGCAGTTTTAGTCGAATATTACAATGTTTTTTTATTTTATATCCATATTACATTTTGGTATACCTCATGTAATATGGATTTTTATGATTTTGTAATATGATTTAGATGTTTTTCTTCTAGTTTTTATCTATTTTTTCATTAATTTCATCCATTACGCCATGAACTGAATTAATCATCACTGCAATACGTTCAGAAAACATTGAAAAATTTTCCTTCATTATCCTGTCGATTTCTTCTCCTAGTATTTCTGTATTATTTCCAAGCACCTTCTTTGCATAATATAGATTGATCATCTCATCAAATATCTCCGATTTGTTCAAAGAGTACTCCTCCTGTTCTTCAAGAGAAAGTATCTCATTATACTTGCTTATGAAATTATCAGATGCCTTAAATGATAATGTCTTCATGCTTTATTCCTCCTATCCTTTGCTTAATAGCTGAATGACTGTCCCTACCAGAACAATAAGCATAGCGATTGTTCCAATATAGACTCCCCAGATGACTTCCTTCTTCTTTCCAAGGAATCCTCTCAAAAGCCACAAACCTGCCTTGCTCCCTTTTCTGGAGTTGCATTCCTTGCAGGCACAGCATAGATTCCTTTCATCGTTGACATTGCTGATTTCCATCCTATTCATCAGCCAGTTAGCCATCCTGTTCTTCTGCGACTTGTTGACCGATATAATATGGTCCACTGTCACGTCCTTCTTTCTCAATAGCTTGAAGCAGTATGCACACACATAATATTTTCCAATCATCGGTTCATTTGCCTCGAAGAATGTATCTCTGTAACTTTTGCATCTAGTTCTGGTGGAATCATATGCAACGAATGCAAGACCGTTTCTTTTTGCATAGTCTCTGTACTTCTCAACGAATAAAGGATCAGTCGTATCTCTGTGCCACTTCTCATCCTTTCGGATGAAGCGGAATCCTTTATCATAGAGTTCACTTCTGCAATAGTAGGTACGTGTCTCTCCATCACTTATTATCATGTGTATCTTTCCTGATTCATTCTTCCCTGTTCCATTCGTATTATTCATCATTATCACCTTAAATTTTTATTACAACATATTTTTATATAAAGATGATGAGTGACACGTGTCACTCATCACTATAGAATCTATATATTATATTATTAGACTATCTGTCTTCACGTCTTCCAAAACCCTGTTCTGATTCGGTCTCTTCAGTTTTTTCAGACTCTTCAGGCTTATAGTTCTGTGCAGAAGTCATTAGTTCGAGTGCTTGAGCACTATGGTCATGAATATATCTGATTACCATATCTTTCTTCTCTTCTTCAGTCATTTCTCTGACCACTTCTTTTTCGATTGTCTTATGCTTATCAGCTTCCTTCTCTACAACAGAACCAGCCTTGTTGACTACGTCAAGCATGCCTTCTGATATGCATTCTGCAAGGTTTCTGATGGATTCCACTAGGTCTTCCATTGAAACATTTTCTGATTCCTGCTGTACTGATTCGTTTCCAGCCTTTACGCCTTCATCATATGCTATCTTTCTTTCCTCTTCGACACGCTTTTCAACTTCCTCCTTGATGAGTGACTGCTTCTCTTTTTCAGTAAGTTCCTTTACTCTTGGTTCTCCGCAGATGATGTTTTCTACTGTCTCATCACGTTTCTCTTCACTGGCAATATATGAGCATGCTGTGAATACTTCCTTCATCTGTTCAGAACTGAAATTGATATCGCATCCTTCAAATAGCACGTTCTTTACCATCTTTGTGAAGAGTACATTGCTGAATGTACAGTTAGCAAACTGCATGTTTGCCACTGCCACATCAAAGACCACATTTTCAAATGTGCACTCACTGAATGGTGCTCCTGTAGGAAGGTATTCGCTGACTTTAATATCCTTGAATTTGCATTTATCAAATCTCTTGCCCTTGAATTTGAAGCCATTCTCAAATTCATTCTGAGTAAAAGTCTGTCCTTCAATATCAATTTTCTGTGCTTCTGTTTTTACTGTCTGTTCCATGTTGTTTTCTTCTCCTTCATCATTTTCTGTACTGTTCTTTTCTGTTTCTAGATTACTTCCTTCATCATTGGATGAGTCTCTTACTTCTGTCACTTCGGGATAGTCATCAATCGATTGCTGATGGAATTCTGTGGCATTTTGATTTTTCCCATCATCATTGCCTTCAAACATTTTGTTTGGATCATGTGTTAGTTCTTCAAGTATTCCTTCATTATCATGATTGTTAAGTTCTTCCTGTATATTCTTTTCATCCACATCCGATGAATGATGGATTGTGCCATCTTCACATGGAGATGGCTGTATATCGCAGAAAGGAAATTCATGCATTGTATCAGTATCATTTTCTCCTTTTTCAATCAGGTCATGATAATGACAGCCGATGAAGTATGTATTCTTATAGTTTGAGTTATCACTTACTGTATCATCAAATGAGCAGTTGACGAATGCCACGTTGCTGAATGTCATCTTATTGAATAAAGCCTGGTCAAAATGACAGTTGATGAATATTCCGCTGATTCTTGCACTTTCGAACGATACCTTATAGAACTGGTCGCTCACGAATTCTGCTCTGCTGATATCCGCATTATCGAATGATATCTCTTCATAGTTGTTCATTTTTGAGCGGAACGGCTCAAGCTTATCTGAGATATCACAATTGATTATCATGCAGGTCTTGACCTTCTCATCATTATTGCAGTGCAGTTCTGCCTTCTTGATCTCGATTCGTTCAGGTGCCTTATCATTGAAGGCTCTGGTATTGAATCCCTGTTCACTGATATTGTATCTTTCAATCACTTCTCTAATTGCTGTGATCATCTGTTCCTTTGTCATATGCTATTTTCCTCCTTGTAGTTCTTTTAGTCTTATTCTATATTCAGGTGTCTTCTGAAATCTTTCATATTCAGCTGAGATATCAAATTTCACAGCCACCTTCTTAGGGTTGTCTATAAACAAATGCTTGCTGTTATGATAATACACGTACTTGTTGTTCGGTATCATCTTCGTGTAGAAAGGATTCTCCTTCTGACGTAGCAATAGAATCTCACCATACTGAAACTTGCTCAGTCTCTCATTAGTGAATATCGGTTCCTTGACATACTTTCCTTCCTTCTTCACCAGCTTGTGTCCTGCTGATTTGGATATCTCATCCAGTGTTGAAGTGTCTGATGAAAGCAGATATATCTTATTCATACACCCATTCTTGATAGAGCGTGCCGTATCATGTCCGTATGTACTCTCAAGCTGATCATATCCCTGAACAACAAGATCCAGTCTGATACCTCTTGAACGTCCTGCACCAAGCAGTGAAGTGACAGCTGGATACTTAGGGAAGTTCCCAAATTCATCCCAGATGAAGTTGAAAGGATAATTGAGTCTTAGTGACTCATGCTCACGTGCTATTGCAATGAGAGACTGCTGTAGCTGTTGCATGAATATATTAACGAGAGGGTAATACGTACTCTTTTCATCATGCACCTTCAGGAATATGACGGTCTTCTGTGTATCGAGGTCAGGCAGGTTAATTTCATTTGTTGCCATGATATTCTGTACCTGCTGAGAAAGCAGAACCTTGTCAATTCTTTCATTGAAGGTTGAACGCATTGATTTTGCTGTGTCTGGTGCTGAATCAAGATATGTATTCAGCTTGACATATGACATATCCTTTGGCGTTCTTCTCAGCTTGACGTACTGATTAAGTATTGATGGATATTCTCCATATGAGTTTGGAGCATCAGTCGTTGACGGCTGAGAACCGACATCAAGAACAGCTTTTGCAGATGGTATATTAACTGCTTCAGGGTCTCCCTCCTCAAGAAGGAGATAGATAAGCCCTTTAAGGATATCAGATGCCCAGTTATTCCACACCTGATCCTTTGAATTCGGGTCTGAACATATTGCATTGGCTACATCTTCAACTACTGACTGTGCTTCCGAGTAATCTGGATATGTATTTATCTCACCATTGACGAAATACGGATTGCCATTCTCATCCCTGCCAAGTGCAGCGGAAGCATCAAATCCTTCCGCTGTACCATAGGTTCTTACATATTCCTTTCTAGAATCATCTAGTATCTTCTGAAGCTTCTCCTTCTTCTTGTCTGCTTTCTCCTTTTCCTTGTAATAGTGCTCACTTGCCATCTGTAGCGGGTTCCATCCATCTGATTTCTGCGGGTCAATAAAATCAAGTATATAGACTCTGTATCCATCTCTGACAAAGTCATCATATGTCATCTGAGATAATTCACCTTTAAGGTCCACTATTACAGCTGATTCTCCTGCCATTCTCACCATGTTGATGAGAGGTAAGATGATTGTCACTGTCTTACCAGAATTGGTAGTACCAAGAATGAGTGAATGTGAATCTGTCGAGTCAACCCACATTCTATTCTTAGAAGACATAACTGGAAGTCCTGCCCTTTTGTACTCCTTCTTATCCCCTATCTGATACTTTTTCGGGTGGAAGAGACTGATATAGAGTCTGTCCCACCATGGATATACAATCTCCCTGCTGTTGAATGAGACTGGAAGGAAAAGCTTCCTTGCATGGAATTTACTCATCTTCTTGTTGAAGTCCTTTCTGTCGCTTCTTCCAAGCACCATTAATTTTTCACCGATTTTGACTGTCGCATAATAGAATATAGGAAGAAATGCAAGCAGTGTTGCAATGATGAAAAGCTTCGTATCTCCTCTGAAGAAGAGAAGTCTGTAGTCAAATGTGATGCTCATTCTCTTGAAATACAGGATATTCGCAAGCCATGTAAATCCTGTATAACTGAGGAATAGGCATATGACTGTCGCAATGATTATTCCTATGATATTCATTTTCTGTCTCCTTTTACTGAACCATTCGTGTATGAGATGCACGATAGTAGAATTCGTCTAGAGCCTCCTCCATCTCCTGTTCCTGAGCATTTGCCACTTCAGCAATCGCCCTGCTGATGGATATGTTTGTAAGAGGCTGTCTGTATCTTCTGACCTGTGTCTCGCCAGTCCTTTTATTGACGGTCATGATTTCTTTGTAATCTGGATTTTTCGCCTTCTGGAGAATCATGTTGCCAATTCTTTCATATATCTTTCTGATTTCTGCCTCCTTGAGAGTTGAAATCTTCTCGTTTCCAGCATCATTGATATTCGCTTCAAGTCTGTCGAGAGTTTCCATCAGTTTGCTGAAGGATGCATTCGCATTCTTATCTGTCCTGATGAGATGGTCTATATAGTTATCAATGAGCGGTCTGTAATCCTTCATATTGTATGAGTTGTACTGCATCCTTCCTCTTGTCGGAAGGGCTTTGAGAAGTTCCTTGAGTTTGATGTCCTTCTTATTAAGGAGAGAATCTTCCACATCGCTCATAAGATGTCTGAACTGCTGATCCTTCTTCTTGAAGACATCATCAACCGATGCATCCAGCCTGTCGCAGTACGCCTGCCTTCTTTCAAGTGCACTGAGAAGCTGTCTCTTCAGATATTTCATGTCTGACTGGGTGAACTTGGCACGGTCCATTGTATGCTTCTTCTCCATGAAGAGGAGATGCACATGGGGATGCTGAGTGTTTGTATGAAGGTCCGCTGTCCATAGCATATTCTTCGGGTCAAACCCCTTGTGTCTGAATACTTTTGGTAGCACCTCATTTAGAAGAGGCTCCCACTGCTTTGCGCTCTGTCCTAATGAGAGTCTTTCAGCTTCTTCGTGAGACTCAAGTGAGATGATTTCCTCATAGAATATATCACCTTTCTTCGAGAATGCTTTTTCCATCTTCTTATAGAGTTCTTCTCTCTTTTTTTTTGAATCAATCACTCCTTCTGAAGATATTGTCGCATCCTTGTGATGAGAGGATGTATATCCAAGATATCCATCTTTTCTCTTTCCAAGCTTTTTCTCGTTCCCTTTTGCATCATCTCTATCTGTATACTGTGTATATCCTATGAGTGATCCAGTATCTAGAGTTCCCTTGAACCTTGAGCCTTTTGGAGGCTGTGAACCGTATATCAGGAACCTCAGCTTATGTATCTTGATTCCCATTCAAATCACCACCCTAATCTGTTGTATAGTGAGAGCCGTCACTTGCTGGCGGAGCAGATTCTGGTGAAGCATAATCTGCAAGCACCTTGTCCACATGGAGTTCTTTTGTACTGCTGTCCGCCTTGACATCGAATGTCACATAATATGCATCTTCAAGCTGACAGATGACATAGAACTCAGTCAACGTGCCATTCTTCTGGATGCCCTTATCATTCCATAGATAGGCGTTTCTGATCATGCCAAGATTCTGCTGTGCAATATATCGACTTATTCTGATTCTGATATTTTCTTTCTGAATCTTTGTCACTGGAAGTGTTCCAAGATTCCACGTAGCATTCTTATTGATATATGCAGAGTCCTCGTCTTCTGTCTCTTTCTTTTCAGTTACTGCTGTAGATGCTTTCTTGTCTGTTTTCTTCTTCTGACTATCTGAAGTGGTCTTCTTTGTAGAAACTTCAGATGTCTGCTGTTCCTTTCTGATTACATCCGCCTGATGATAGATGTATAATCCTCCTAATGTTGCTGAGATAAGCATCACCACAAGTGCTCCTGCAATGATGTATCTGATTCTACCTGCATTCATTTCTTTTCCTCCTTGTGTTATTTATCCTTGTATGCTTCATACCATGCTCTGGCAGTTATCTGTCTCTTCGGTCTGAGTTTTTGGGCACATATCTCATAGTTGTCTGCGTCAAATTTAGCAGATTCTTCTGGCGAAGTCATGGACTTCCATTTCTGTATGCCACCGTTCTTCTTCACCTTGCTGAAGGTTGCCATCTCATTGAGCATATAGCTGACCTGTGATTCAAGGTCTGTCCAGTCTCTTCCTCTTGAGGCACAGTACTGGAACATCTTTGAAGTTCTGTCTGGTGATTCCCCCTCGTCCCACTGGACGATTCCATAAGCATACTTTCCTGCATGTCTTGTAGCTGACTTATCAGCTGGGTTGATATCACCACTGATATTGGTAGGATTCTTGCTGTTCGCACCACCTGTCTCCCAAAGAAGATTTCCAATAACTCCAGATGCTGACTGCTTAGTCCATCCGTTGGCAAGAAGAGTGTAGTAAACCTTTTCTGCATTCTTCGCTCCACCTGCTAGTGTCACGCCTGACTGCTGGGAGTAGCTGAGAGTTGCGAATCCATAAATCTTACTGCTTCCAGTCGCAATGCTTGACTTTCTGCATGTGCCAGGTCTACTTCCTGAGTTGCCTGATATATATCTGATGGATGTATTATCTGCTTCTGTCACAATACCGACATGATGTGTCTCCCCTTCATTCTTGTAGTCAAAGAATATGATATCTCCTGGCGAAGGCACATACTTCTTGTCATGTATCTGACCTAGCGACTTCCCGTTTCTGAAATCATCGTACATTTCCTGACAGGAACCAGTCTTGTGGAAACTGGATTCTGACAATCCCACTCTGGTAACAAGCACATAGGATACCCATGTAGCACACCAGCTGGCACCGTCTGCCCTTCCTGTGAGCCACTTTCTATATTTGTCTCCACCGCTCATCCCTTTTGACTGGTATTCCTCCATTTCCATCTGTGCTGACTGTACGATGATGCTTCCATCAATAGTTCCTGCTGATGCTTCCGTGGTTGAAGCTCCAATTCCAAATGCTCCGCAAATTAAAATAGCAGTCGCTAGGAAAGCGACTGCTATCTTCACTGCTATGCTGTTGTTATTGTTCATGAATGTATCAGACTCCTTTTCTGTGGATATGGACACTTCTCTGGAAGACTGTTACCGACATATTCAAGACCATTCTTATCTCTGCGATACGGATTAATGCGTTTCTGGCGGAATGAGTAGTAAGTCTGAGACCCAAGAACTATTGAATCAAAATATCCAAAGCCAAGATATTTAGAAGTATTTACCAGCTGATCATGCATCAGTCTATCATTTCTGCTTGGTGTGCAGTCACCACTTGGATGATTATGTACATGTATGATTAGTTTTGCATCGGAGAGAAGTGCTCCTGCAAAAAAATCTCTTGCCATAAAATAAGCGCTGCTTTCCGTACCTGTCGATAATACCTGCACGCATATGACTCTGTGTTCTTCATCCATCATAACTGCCATCGATATTTCCTTGTCCCATGGGGCAATAGTCTGTCCTAGCACATCAAGAGTATCTGCTATATTACGACATGGCTTGTCGGATAGAAACTTCTTCTCCTTCTTTAGCTGGAGTCTGACCATATCTAGACCATCTCTATTATCTTCTGCAAGCTTTCTTCTGAATTCTTCCTGTACATCCTTTAATTCCTGATTCATCTCTTTCCCACCTTTCCATTATTGAAATCTTCTGCAAGAGAACTGCGGTGATTGTTTACATATTCCATTGCTTCGGGATGATATCTTAGAAGTTCTGAAAGTGACATATATCTGTTCTTATCATCTCCATCCACATGGAAATAGGAGTAGAGGCATCCCTGATGCCTCACTTCTACATAGCTTTCTCTCTTCAAATACATCATCTCCTTCTTCTGGATTGATATGGTCTATTATATCCCTGCTTAACTGTTCTGTCATTCTTAAGATTCACTTTCTTTTCATCTTTTACTTCTCCTTCACTTAATGGAACAATGTCGCATGATTTCACATTATCATCTTCCATCTCCATTCGTTCTCCGATTGCCATGACATATTGATAGTTGATATCAAGTTCACCAGGATTAACGCCATACTTAATCATTCTTTCAACTCCGCTTGTATCTATCCTTCTGATTTCGCTTTCCATTCCTTCATTAAGAAGTCTTTTAGCACGGCTTGCATACTGGTCAGCTATATCAAGACATACGTGATAGTAATTCGGGTCAGTATCATCTGGAATATCCCCCTTCTTCTCCTTTTCTGCCATTCTGTCGTTCAGTTTCTCAAACTCATACACCTGCACATGCTTTTCCAGATAGGGTACAAGTCTATTATATGCATAATTCAGATATGCCCTTGATTTAGGGTCCATCTTATCAAAGCGACTGTCATGGATGCATCTGTAATTGAACTGTCTTATATGCTCTATGATGCCAGGACTTTCAGCCCACTCGCTCTTCAGAAGGAAATCTCCCTGATAATTTCGATGCATGCCGTCAATGACATAATCTATTCTGAATCTTGCCACTGCACTTTCTACTTTGTCATCATTCGCAATACGCTTTGTGATTTCCTTTAATATTCTGTCTGCTTCTGCTACTGGAACGCCTGTAATCTTTCGTGCGGGCTCATAGTCACTCTCCAGTACGGAGAAGACAGGAGTATCAGCTGTGAAGTATCCAATTCCTTCTATCATCTCATCTACATAGTCTTTTGCATTGACTGGCAGGATATTGTTACGAGGATGATACATTCTAAATTTCACTGCATCTCGATATTCATCCTGATGGTAAAGTTCATTAACATCTCTACCATATTTTTCCTGAAGATCCATGAGTGCATCATCACGTGCTGAAAGAGAAAATCCTGCCTTGAGTTCATCATTCCAGTCACGTCCTTCAGTCGGAGGAACCCTGATAGATACATCTATCTTCCTGTCAGGAAATCTCTTCTGAATCTCTTCCTTGATTGCCTTTGAGGCATTTCTTCCAGCCTCGTCATTATCTAAAGCAAGAAATATATCTTTAATCCCCTTATGTGATGCGATTGTATTGAGAAGTCCGTCATATTTTCGACATCCATTGAGTGAATACCAGTTTGAATTCAGAAATCTATTTTCATAATCTTCTGTATCACAGTCAAGCTTGCCCTGCTGGCGAAGTTCGTAATCTCTACGTCTTAGATAGAGTGACTGCAATGACATGAGATCGATGACTGCTTCTGTCACAAAGAGTGATGAATGTTCTGAAGCAAAGTTATCGGACACTTTTGTGTAATAATCAAGTTTGCCTTTAATAAAAAATCCTTGGCTGTAGTCACTTCCCTCCACATCGACAACGAATTTACGTTCTGGATCAGCTGAACGCTTGACACCATAAACTGGCTTGCCATTCTTGTCTCTGCTTACAAAAACACAGTTCCCGTATCTGCCAGCCTCCTGAAAGAGAAGTCCTTCATGTATCCACTTATCTACAATCCTTTCTTCAATGCCTCTTGTCCTGCATAGATAGTCTCTTACCTTTCTGGTTGTATCTGCCTTTTCAGGCATTACGAATTTAGGCTTCTCCCTCTTATATCTGACCTGCTGTACAGCAAGCTCTGGATTAATCTTGAGTCTCTGCTCAAGTATTCTGATGCATTCATTCACCTGATCATGCTTGTTCAGGTTTGATTCATCAATTCCACTGAATTCCATCATGAATGCGACTGCATCACCGCCATTGCCGTTTGAGTATCTATGATACGTGTTATCATCTTCATAGATGACGATGGAGTCATGTTCCACTGTTGAAAGGATAGGTCTTCTTCCTCTCTTCTTTACAAGGGTCATTCCATATTCCTCAGCCAGCTGACTGATTGGATATCCTCGTACTGCGTTTCTTCTAGCAGTCTGTACTTGATCTTTTGCCATATTATCTCACCCTTCCTCTTCTTCTCATCGGTTCTTTATGCTGTAGCTTCTCTTCCGCCTGTCTAAGCGTACAGTTCAGGTTGAACTGCGATAATGTAGATGCATAGATAGTGATTGATGCATCATCTGATTGGACTCTGTAACGTCCATCTTCTTTCTCTATCTCATAATCATATTCTACATCTAGATTTCTGCTGTCATTCTCGAATGCATCCAGGTCCTCAGGCGTATACAGACCATCATTGAGATCTCTTTCCATATCTTCTGGCTCGTAGAAATTCATGAGCGTTCCTGAATTCTCACATCGACATACCAGCCACTGCGTGAATGGGCTCATGCTGGTTAATGCTGGTTTTTTCCAGACCTTCTCATCATTGATTCTTCTGATTACATCAGCTTCGTTTTCATCTTCATCTTCTTCAAATTCTACATAGCCTCTGCATCTGATGCCTTCGTGGATGAAGCTGTACCATGCCATATTGATGTTATCTTCATGCATGATTTCAATCATTAATTCTTCCATCTTCTATTCCTCCTATTCTTCATCAAGGCTTGCTCGCCTCGCCTCCTATGGGACATATGGACTCAGAAAAGACAACCTGGAACTTGTCTACGTTGTCTTTTCTGAGGTCATATGTATAATCGTATTTTTAATAATGAAGGAGCAGTTAGAAACTGCTCCTGATTATTTCTTATCTGGAAATCCATCAATTTCCAGATTAACATATTTTCCATTCATCTTCATCTTGAGATAAGCCTCATACTCTCTGCCCTGTCGATTATGAAGCTTCGCCTTTATCTTACCGCCTTTCAGCAGTCTCTTTGCAGATGTGGGTGTGATATGTACTGTATCATCAAATCTCTTCATATCCTCAAATAGTGCAAATCCACAATCTTTGTCACTGCATGGATAAAATAACTTGCCATTCTTCATTTTCCTTCTGACAACATCCTTACCACAGATAGGGCATTTTCCAATGACATCATCTGCACTGATGGATGTTTTAACAGGTCTGATGTTTCTGTATTCATTGCTTAGCATATCTCTAACTTCATCTGCAACCTCCATCATGAGGTCATTCTGATTCCTTCTGCCTTCTTTGATTTCTTCCTGAATAAGCCACCATCTTGCTGTTACATCTGGCTTGGAGATTCTGTCTGGTATCTGCTTGCACAGCTGTCTTGCCTTATCTGTAGATACTATGTGTTTACGTTCTTCTTTCAGATATCCTCTTTCCAGCAGTTTCTTGACTATGGATGCACGTGTAGCTGTCGTACCGATGCTTCCATTCTCTCCCTTCTTTTCTTCATCCTTCTTCTTTAATATTGCCTTGATTTCTGGGTCTGTGACATATTTTGCGATGGATGACATATCCTCAACCAGCGTCCCCTGCGTATATCGTTTAGGCGGGTTTGTGTATTTCTCAGCTTTTCGTGAAGAAATGAGAGAAGAATTGTATGTGCCTGAAGGAATGACAGCCTGTTTCCTTGAAACAAGTTCCTTGTCATCATTTCTGAAGTATCTCTTGTACCCTTCATCCTGAACTTCTGAAGCACTATATCTGAATGAGCCGTCCTTCAGCTTGAATGAGGACTTCGATTCAAGTCTGGTCTCTGGTGGAAGAAACTGCATTGCATATCTTTCTACTATGGAAATGTAGACATTTCTTTCTCTTTCAGACATGGAAGAGATATCAATATGCTTATTCTGTGGAATGATTGCATGATGTGCTGAGACATTTTTATCATTGAAGCATCGGCTGCGTCTCTCATATTTGACAGGAAGATCACTGCGACTGATATTTGAAAGTGCTGTTGCAACTACTTCTGGTGCTTCTTTAAAGTGCTCCTCAGCAAGATACTGACAGTCACTGCGGTTGTATGTGATTGCCTTATACTTATCTCTTAATGTCTGTGTTGCTTCCAATGTCTCATCAAGCGAATAGCCGTACATTCTGTTCATGTCCGCCTGAAGCTTAGTCTGATTATATGGAAGTGGCGGTGCTGAAGTCTTGACTGCGTTAGTGAATGACAGATCACTACTTAAAGGAAGTGCTGTAGATATCTCTTCAGCCTCCTGACTGTCCAGCACATATGAGCCGTCATCCTTCTTGAATGTGAAGACCGCTTCTTTCCCACCGACATCATAGACTGCCTCTATATCATAGTATTTCTGCTTCACATGGTTCTCTATTGCATGGTCTCTTGCAACTACCAGTCCAAGAGTCGGTGTCATGACCCTTCCGACGCTCATTGATGCTTTCATTGTCGCACTAAGAATTCTGGAATGATTCACCCCAAAGCATAGATCAGCCATCGCTCTTGCATTGGCTGACCTGCCTAGTGATTCAAAATCCCCGTTATCTCTTAGACTGCCGAATGCCTGTCTTATCTTATCTGGCAGGTTGTCATTTATAAGGACTCTTTTAACTGGTCCTCTGTAATTGAAGTATCTGATGAGTTCATCGATAAGTAACTGTCCTTCATCATCAGGGTCACCTGCATTGATGATTTCATCTGCCTTCTTCATGAGGATTCCAATCTGTCTTGTCCTTTTCTCCTTGCCTGAGGAGATCACCTTTTCCCAGTCCCTGTGATAGATAGGTAACTGTTCAAGTGTTCTGTTTCTGTCTTCTTCTATATCCTTCGGGTCCTTTAGCGACAGCATATGCCCAAAGCACCAGATAACTGAGGTATCACCCTCAGTTATCACGGAATCATGGGTTTTAGGATGAGTGAAGAGTGCATCAGCAATGGCTCTTCCAAGTTCTGGCTTTTCTGCGATTATGAGTCTCATATTCATTCTTCTCCTTACTCAAGTAGCTGTAGGTCACGTCTTGTTGCAAGCACTTCAATCGGGATGTGTCTGTTACCTACCACCATAATTGCCTGATGTGCTGGCTGTCGCTCTATCTGCATCATCTCATAGTCATAGAGACTTGTAAGCTTTGACAATTCAGATACTGAATTCTTTTTCAGAGTCATATATACCTGATATGCTGAGTTGTTGAATATCGCCTTGCCATGGATAAGGATGGCAGGGTTTGTATACTCTACAACCTCCTGAGTACTTGATAATGTTACTGTATGATACTTACGGCTTCGTCTCTGGAATACGGCTAAGATTTCAGCTAGTTTTGGTTCCTGAATGAACATATGTTCCTCGTCCACTGCGAATACACATTCCTGGTCCTCATTTCCAAGACATAACGACCATGCATACTGGAAGATCATTCGAAGAAGTGCGTTCTTTAATGAATCATCTACCTGGAATAGGTCCTTTGTCCCAAATGACAGTACAGTGCTATCTTTCATCAGTGCAGATGAGATTGTTGTTGTGCCGTTGAAATATTTAGCATATTCACCATCCACACCATCATAGCATGTAAGGTGTCGCATCTTCATATTGAGTGCTCTTAATGCAGATATTTCTAAAGCATTCGCAATGCTGTCCTCTTTTGTGTACTTCTTGATTTCCTGTTTCACGACTGTCGCAAAAGTCTGGAATGTCGGAAATGCATTGACTGTCAGCCTCTCGAATGTGCCGTCTGTCGGGTCGATACCGACATATTCATAAGTCTTTGACACAAGTGACGGAAGCATTGCAAGTTCTTCCTGTGTGATATCCGCAAAAAGCATCTTGAATGTTATCTTTATCTCTTCAACGACATTCGCTACTGCCTGTCTTGTATCGTACATCTCTCTCTTCGTCCAGGAGTCGCCATCACTACTGCATGGCTTAAGGTCAAAGATATTGATGAGGTGACCATTTCTTCCTAGTGAGATGAAATCCCCTCCGACACGTCTTGTAAGACGTTCATTTCTGTTTTCTGGGTCAATCCACACGATCTTGCGACCATTCATAATGTGATTTTTGATTATGAGTCCCATCAGTGTTGACTTACCTGAACCAGTTGTACCAACAATGATCATGTTGCCGTTAACTCGTCCATCAACAGGTGCCTGAAGGACATCATGCATATAATAGAACTGGTCAAATATGATTTTTCCGCCTGATGTGAGTTCACGCCCAATAAGCGTACCTTCTGGGTCCTCAAGTGTATCAAAAATCCATGGCCACAAGCCTGCGACCGATGCCGTTGTCATCGGCTGACCTTGCAGATATTTTGGTTCCTTTCTTAAGCCATCATCAATGAATAATGGCGAATTAAGCTTATAGAGTCCCTGCTGCAGGAACTTGATTCCTCTCAGCTTTACCTGATACTCCTGTCCTCCATAGCATGCCTTGATATCTCTGGCACGTTCGCTGCATTCTTCTAATGTATCACCACGAACATATAGATTTATGATTACATTCATGGTTCTGGATGATGTTCTGATTGATTCTCTGATATGAGTATCTAGTGCTCTGATTCTTTCAGAAAGCTTTGTCTGTTCTGAAGGGTCTGTTGAACGGTTCAGCTTCTCCTGAAGGTCATTTCTTTCTCCCTTGAGAAGAGATGCATAATCCAGATCAATCTGCTCTGTTCTCATATCCATAGTGTAGTTGGAATTGAGAAGGAACGGAGCAAGATAGCCCTCAATGAATTCTGTTGGATATTCCCAAAATGTCAGCACCTTCTCAAATTTATCACCCTTTATCATGTAATCTTCATGCTCTGCAAATGCTGTTGGTGCGATTGTAGAACGTCTATTAAGTAGTCTCATTAAATTTCCACTCCTTCCTCTGGCTCTGCCACATCAGGCAGTACAAGCTGTGTCGTCATATATCTGTTGACATTGTCATTCTCGAATTCCTGAGATACAAGGTTTTCATAATCCATGAGTCTCATTGGCACAGGTTTTCTTCCAAATGCTCTATACAATTCCTCTGCAAGAGAATGCCATGTCTTTTCGAAATTTATCTCATCCGCCTGAATGAGTGCCACAAATGTGATTTCTCTATGAGTCTCTTCGAACCATTCAAGCTTGTCTATCTCACTCTGCATGAGGTTTCGAATTGCTGGCTTATCGACATGCTTCATCATGTCAGCATATCGCTGTTGCTGGACACCGACATCTGGACGTGTCTTAATGAATTTCCAGTATACTGGATATTTCATATGATCAAGTGCATTTGCACACATGAGCACTGCATGCTTCGTCTCTGCTTCAGGGAGAAGGTGTATGTTTGTCGGCTTGATAAGGAATCCCTTCACATAGCGTTTCTTTTTTCCTCTTGCAAGGACTATTCCATCAGCTGAGATGCTTTCAATATCCATCCAGTCAAGAGTGGACTTGAGTTCCTTTGCTTCCTTCTCCTTCTGCTTCTGAATCTGCTTAGGTGAGAGTCTTTTAAACACTTCCTTCTTATTTTTCTTCTTCAAATTCGTCATCTCCTTCAATCATATGTGTATCTTCTTCATCATCATCTGACCAGTTGAATCCAAGCCAGACGAATCGTCTGGTTCTTGCGTAGTAGTCAATGATTGTATTGAGCCATTCAAGCATGTTGTGGTAATGATTCACTGGAAGTGTAAGCAGTCCTCCCACAAGCATGATGAGGATGCCTGCACAGAGTCCAACCACTCCTAAAACAAAGCTTTTTAATGCTGATGCAAGACTTACTATTGCGAGAGCTGTGAAAAGCCCCACACATCCGCATCCGAACAGGATGATGAGATCAATCCATCTGTACTTTCCAAATAGATATTTGCCTCGCTTAAAGTTCTTTGGACACTGGAATACCATTTTTCTTTTCCTCCTTTATCTGTCTCATGACTTCCTCATATTCTTCTCGTTCCGCCTGAGTCATATCCTCAAGTTTTCTGATTGAATAGGCTGGTTTCCTATATTCCTTATTCATCTGTATCTCCTTTCATTCATCCACTTAGTTCATACCACAAGCTGACTTGCGGTATCAATTAGGAGGATGAACCTCCTTTTTCTTATTTAGTTCTTGAATACATAGTTCATCTTCTTGATTCGTCCTGCTGAGAATGTCCTGATTCCCATAGAGACAATCGCCTTGAGTTCATCAACAGTGATGGGTTCATTGATATCACCACAGTAGATGGAATCCTCACGAAAGAACAATAATGGATCATTATGTGCACGGGCTGTTCTGAGTTCCCCTGTTCGCCAGTCAAGGAGTATCCTCATATAACAGCTTCCATCAAGCTGTCTGCTTTCGTACGCCGTCTGTTCGAGATTGACAATCGCCACTAGCGGTTCGATTCTTTCTTTTGTTCTGACTCCCAGTCCATGTACATATGGTGATACCATATCATCACTGATGATTTCTCTTTTCTGCATCGTTTCAATCAATCCCTCCGAAAGACCTTCTTTTCTGTTGATAAGTTCTGAAAGCTTCATGCACCTCTCTATGTGATTGCCATACATATCATAGAGGACATGTCGTACCTGATTGATGTTTCTGCATTTCACAGACCATCTCCATCCTTCAGCCTTCTTGTAATCGATATAAACCATGTATGGATATTCTTTTTTTGAATCAGCATACTTAATAAGGAGGAAGTTTCTGCTTCCTCCTATATATATAGTTCTGTATTCTTCCTTGTCATTCTTCATTCATTTTCCAGATGAGCCATGCTCAAAAGAATCAGACTATCTTCCTCTTCCTCGTCTTGGCTGGACAGGGACAGATCCTGTTCGAGTCTCCTGTAGTCGCTTCTCAGCCTCTAGAGCACGGTCATATCCTCCCTTCTCCTTGATGTAGTCTGCAATCTTTTCTGCATCCTTGATTGCTTCAAAGAGCACCTTGTGGTCTTTCTTGATTTTTTCGCTCCATGACTGGATATAGGCTTTTCTGTCATCCAGGATGCCATCTACAAGTCCAAATTCAGCCAGATAGAAAGATGATGCAATCTCTGCTCGCAGTTCCTCTATCGCATAGTCACGTGAACCGAATTTTGCAGAAGAAGGTCTGTTGAGTCGTGTATCCTTCAAAGTGGAATGTGCTATTTCATGGCACAAAGTATGCACATACTCCACATCTGAATGAAATTTGAATCTCTCAGGTAACACAATCTTGTCATTCTTCGGTTCGTAGAATGATGCATCATTTGTGTAGCTTACATCAATCTTGATTCCTTCATTCTTGCAGAATTCCAGAAGGACTGATTCCGCATATTTCTGATGCGATATTCTTCCATAGGCGATATTCTTTTCTTCTTCTGACTTGTACTTCTCAGCAAGGTCCTTCTCAATCTGCTCCCTTAGCTTTGGAAACTGTAGTGCATTGAATACAGTATAGTTTTTGATAAACATATAGCAGGAATCTCTGACCTCAGGATCTTCTGACATCTTGCGTTCGTAATATTCCTTCATGGACATCGCTTTGCCTTTTGTGCGGTCATAGTATTCAAACTTTTCGATAGGGACTCCATGCTCACCCTTCTGCACAAAGAATCCAAGCTTGTTTGCCTGCGGCAGTGTCATCCATTCGTTGGATGCATATCCATTCTCTCTTGCCCATACTTCAAGCATCACCTTGTTGATGCCGTTATATTCGTATCCTGTGGAATAATTCTTGTCACGGAATGGAACATGATCTGTATCCCATCCCCTGTTCCATGGCAGTTTTTCTTCATCAAGAGCCTTGATGAAGATATCTGCCAGCAATTCACGAGTCTTGCTTTCTACTGCCATATCAGATTTCTCCTTTCAGAATATCTTCCTCTGTCACGATTACGACACTATCTGGTTCACCGTAATCGGAATCATCAAGTTCAAGAGAGGCAGTATATCCTCTCTCTTCAAGAACCTTTCGACACTGTTCTAATTCCTCCTCGGTGAATCTTCTTTCCTCTTTCTTTTCCATATCTTAACTCTCCTTTCTATGGTTTGCTGCATCATCAACTATTCGCTGATTTCTGATCTGACTGTTTACTGCTCCAGCTGTATGCTGACTTTTTTTACTTCCAAGCCTCTGCTGTGCCTGTGCGTTATATGCCTGCTGTCCTGCGGACCTTGCTGGATTGCTATTTTCGGTTCGTACCTGTTCTTCTGCTGGCGCATATCCCTGCTCGATGCTAAAAGCTTGTGAACTTGCATCATATTCTTCTCGATTCATACCGTTCGTATCCATTCCAGCACTCTCAGCTTCCGCTATCTGTGTATCCGATAATTCGCCATCTCCCGAATAACCAGTAGAATGACTTCCACCTCTTGGAGGAGTACCTGTTTCTCCTGTACTGGATATTTGAGAAGATTGCTGACCGCCAGTACCTCTAACTGCCTGAGTTATGCCTCCTACACCAGAAGACAGTATTCCTGCTCCAATTGAAGCAGAACTTCTTCTTCCTCTCATTCCTGCTGAAATAGCTGATGCACTTCTAGCAACACCAGAAGCTAACCCATTAGCTGTGGCAAGAGTTCTTGCACCTGCACCCTGAGTTGATCTGAATCCTGCAATTCCTCCACCAACCATGGATGCGACTGTTCCGACCGAGCCAAGCATTGCACCTGTCGCAAATGAACCTGCGCCAAGTCCCATTCTTCCGACACCCTGTGCTTCATTCCAAGCCTGTCCGACAGTCGATGATGAACCACCAAGAATTCTGCCGACAAATGAAGGGATATTTTCGATAGCCATGAATCCTGCAATCAGAAGAATTATCTTAGCCAGGATACCAACCATATCACCACCAAGTGCACTATGTATGATGTTGCTGTTTATCATGTAGAGTACAAAATAACATCCATAAATCTGTACAAAATTTATCATGAAGTTACCTGCAATCATTCGCACCCATGTCTCGAAGCCCTTCGATTCTGAATCGATGAGCGAGGCGATTGCATACGGAGCAAGCAGATACTGGATACATATGAGTATGCTTCTCTTACCGATGCTGAGTGCCACTCCTAAGAATGTCCTGAAGCCAAGGAATGCAATCCCCATCATGAAGAATAGACTTGTCCATGAAGGGAAGTATATGTAATTTCCATCTGAATCCTCTGCATTGATATCGAATCCACTGCTGTTATAGATATCAACACCTGTCTTCTTCTGAAGTTCCTTTTTACTAGCTTTCGCTTCTTTTATAAGTTCCCTATTCTTTGTGATAGTCTGATTTGCGCCATTCCAGACAGCTGAATTAGGCTGAGATTTCTTCTTATCCGCTTCCGCTTGCTCTATCTCCTTCTGATATCTAGCGATATCCTTATCAAGTTGCTGTATCTGCTGTTCTATAGACCCAGTTTCAGAATCTCCTGTCAGGTTGATAGAGCTTGCCTCAACAAGTATGGATGATATCTTTGCATTTCTGCTGTTATTGATACCTGAATCTGATGGAGCAAAATTACTCATTTCCTTCACTGATGTGATTGCCACATTATTCAGATACTGATATCCGATTGGAGCAAATGCAATGCTGAATGAAGCAACGCCAATCATAAAGATAAGATGAATCGGGTCCAGTCTTGTCCTGTACTCCTCTGATGTCATGAACTTAACCATGATTTTTACAACCCTGAATACCACGAACATGATGATAATGCCCGATATAGCTGTAAACCATTCTGCCACATTGCCCTTCTCAAAGAAGTCCAGTGTAGCAATCTTCATGACTACCTGCCATATCGTATCCGTCACCCATAGGAGTAGATAGATAATTGCCCAGAGAATGCTTCTGAAAAAACCTGTGATTGAACCAACTACGTCCATATGATCACTCCTTTATTCTTCATGTTCTGTTACTGTAATCCAAAGATTTTGAATAATGTAGTGATCAGTTCTGCAATGATTGTCACAATGATGATTTTCTTGATCATTCTGAAAGGCTTGTGTCTTTCCTTTTCATCTTCGTCCATAACAAACCATTTAACGAATGATATAAGACATACGATTACTGCAACAAGCGGTACTACCCACATCAGGAATGTAGTGATCGGGTCAATATACTTCTTGGCGGTGGACTGTGCCAGTCCGCTGTTGAAGCCGTCAAGCACATAAGGTGTCATGATGACTGCTGTCTTGAGATTTGTCAAAGCTGTAGATAAAATCATTTTCTTTCTTCCTCCTTCTAATCAATCTACTTTTCTACTCTTATGCTCTTACTGAGCGTTTTTCTTCTTTCTGAGGATAAGAATCACGCAGATAAGAAGAACGATACCAGAAATGCCTGTTAAAGCAGTGAATTTCTGGATATCTGTACCATCACCAGTCTTAACGCCTGTTGTTGGCATAGGTGTATCCTGATAAATGAATGAATATGTCTTACCGACATTTTCTAGTTTATCATCAACAACTACCTTCTTGACTTCCTTAGATAATAAGTATCCTGTTGGAGCCTTTGTCTCCTTAATATAGTAAGTACCATATCTTAGATTCTTGAATGTAGCTGTACCAGCATTCTTGTCAGCTGAAACAGTTGTAATAGCATTCTTACAGTCTGCATCTGAATACATAGTGAATTCAAAATCCTTTGATCTGATGACTTTCTTAGTCTGAGCATCAACTTTCTGGACTTCGATATCTGTTAGAACAGGCTGTTCCTTGATTTCTACATCCATATTCTGTTCACCTGATACAACAAGAGTTCTATCAGGAGCAGTCATATATCCTTCAGGAGTCTTAGTCTCCTTGATGATATATTCCTTACCAGCATCTAATCCACTTACTGCATGAGCAGTACCGTCTGTAATCCACTTGTCAACGATGTTTCCATCCTTGTCGAATACTGTGAATTCAGCACCTTTAACTGCATTACCAGTCAATGCATCAGTCTTAGTCACCTTCACTTGTGCATCAAACATGTTGACTTCCTGGTCAACTTTTTCATTTGTGACAGTGAATGTGATTTCTGCTGCTTTTACATATCCCTTAGGAGCAGTCTCTTCAATAAGAGTGTAAGTCTTGCCTTCTTCAAGTCCACTTACATAATGTTCCTTGTCACCAGATACCCATGCATCAACAGTATTTCCATCTTCATCCTTGACAGTAAGAGTAGCACCAGGAACTTCCTGAGTACCAGTGATGTCTGTCTTAGTGACAGATACCTGCTTATCCTTCATGATATAGGCTTCATTCTTCTTTTCCTTAGATACAGTGAATTCAATAGATTCAGCCTTTACATAACCATCTGGAGCAGTCTCTTCGATAAGAGTATACTTCTTACCTTCTTCAAGCCCGCTGACATAGTGTTCTTCTTTTTCAGATGTCCATGTATCAACAGTCTTTCCTGATTCATCCTTGACAGTCATCTTGGCACCTTCTATTTCCTTAGTACCAGTGACTTCAGTCTTAGTGATAGTGACCTGTTTATCTTTCATGACAAGTTTCTGGTCCTTATCACCAGCTGTGAATGTAATGCTTTCAGCTTTTACATAACCCTTAGGTGCTGTTGTTTCTGTTAGAGTATATCTCTTTCCTTCTTCAAGTCCGCTGATGCTGTGTTCTTCTTTTCCTGAAGTCCACTTATCAACGACAGTACCCTTGTCATCAGTGACAGTCATCTTGGCACCTTCTATTTCCTTAGTACCAGTGATTTCTCTCTTTGATGCAGTAATCTTCGCATCCTTCATGACTACTGTTTCATTCTTCTTATCCTTAGATACAGTGAAGTAGATATCAGATGCCTTCACATATCCTTTTGGTGCTTCTACTTCGACAAGTCTATATGTCTTGCCTTCTTCAAGACCACTTACATAGTGGTCTTCTTTTGTAGTAGTCCAAGAATCAACGACTCTATCCTGTTCGTCTCTTACTTCAAGTTTTGCACCCTCTACGTAATTCTTCACAGATGCATCTTTCTTAGAGACAGTGTACTGCTTATCCTTCATCACAAGTGACTGGTTCTTATCACCGCCAGCTGTGAATTCGATAGATTCAGCCTTTACAAAACTGTTAGGAGCAGTCTTCTCAGTAAGTGTATACTTCTTGCCTGCTTCTAAACCGCTGATGCTGTGTTCTTCCTTGCCAGAAATCCACTTATCAACGATAGTGCCTTTTTCGTCAGTGACGATCATTTCAGCACCTTCAACTTCCTTAGTACCAGAAATGTCAGTCTTCTTAGCTGTGATTTTAGCATCCTTCATCACTACTGTTGCAGATTCCAAGTCAGCTGTAACAGTGAAGGATACATCAGAAGCTTTTACATAACCCTTAGGTGCTTCAGCTTCAACAAGTCTGTATGTCTTGCCTTCTTCAAGACCACTGATGTAGTGGTCTTCTTTTGTAGTAGTCCAAGAGTCAACAACATTGTTCTTTTCGTCTCTTACTTCAAGTTTTGCACCTTCCACATGATTCTTGCCAGAAACATCAGTCTTCTTAGCAGTGAACTGACCATCCTTCATCACAAGTTTCTGGTCCTTACCGCTTTCTGCCTTGAACTTGATAGATTCTGCTTTTACATATCCCTTAGGAGCAGTTGTTTCTGTTAGAGTGTATTCCCATCCTTCATGTAATCCGCTGATTGCATGAGGATTTCCGTCAGATGTCCATGTATCAATCACCTTGCCATCGTTGTCTGTGACAGTTAATACTGCACCTTTGATTTCCTTAGTGCCTGTAATATCTGTCTTTGATGCTGTGATTTTTGAGTCCTTCATGATTACTGATTCATTCTTCTTTTCATTTGATACTGTAAAGAAGATATCGTCAGCTTTAACATATCCTTTTGGTGCTTCTGCTTCAACAAGTCTGTAAGTCTTGCCTTCTTCTAAGCCACTTACATAGTGGTCTTCCTTAGTAGATGTCCATGAGTCAACGACTCTGTTCTGGTCATCTCTAACTTCAAGTTTTGCACCTTCTACATAATTCTTACCAGAAACATCCTTCTTAGATGCTGTAAACTGCTTGTCCTTCATAACAAGAGTCTGGTCTTTCTTATCTGTAGATACTGTGAATTTGATAGATTCAGCCTTTACGTATCCCTTTGGAGCAGTTGTTTCTGTTAGAGTGTATTCCCATCCTTCGTGTAATCCCTTGATAGAATGAGGATTTCCATCAGAAGTCCATGTGTCAATTACCTTGCCATCGTTATCAGTGACAGTCATGACTGCTCCTTCGATTTCGTCTGTACCAGTGATTGTAGTCTTGCTTGCAGTCACCTTCTTATCAACGAATGTGACTGTATCAGTCTTATTCTTGCCATTGATCTTCACATACTGAGTATCATCAGATAATACGAAGTTATGGCTGTTTCCAGCCTCCTGAGTTGGAGCACTGATTTCTTTTACATAATAAGAGCCGTATGGTAAATCATCAGATCTTGCTACACCGCTGTCGTCAGTCTTGATTGATACAACAAGCTGACCTTTCTTATAAAGCGTATCGCCGATATACATATCAGCATTTGCATAGATACCAAATTCACCGCTCTTTAGAGGGTTACCTTCAGTATCTGTCTTCTTGATCTCAATCTTTCCTGTCTTTACGTTTTCTTTTGAGTCAACGTTACCAAGAATGATTGCTGTATTCTGGTCCTTGTAAGTAAGTTCTACTGTGTAGGTATTCCAGTCTAAGTCATATGCTTCTGGTGCTTTAGTCTCCTTAACAGTATAAGTACCAAGTACTAGATTTTCTAGGCTTCCGTTGCCGTCCTTGTCAGTAGTGATTTTACCCACTTCCTGACTATCTGCACCGTATACTGTGTATTCAGCACCTTCAAGTGAGGCTTCGCCCTGAACATTGCCCTTTGAGTCTGATTTTCTAATAGAGATCTTTCCTGTTGGGGCTTCATCAGTGATTGTAGTCTCAGCTGTCTGATTAGCAGAGACTGTAGTCTTGAATGGTGCGACATTAACAAGATAGCCGTTAGGGGCTGTCTTTTCTGTGATTGTGTAATCACCGATGGTAAGGTCGTTCACAGTGATTTCACCATTTGAGACTGTGACATCCCTGTCATAGCCGTTACCAGATACATGGAATACTGCTCCATCAAGAAGCTTTCCGCCTGTATCTGTCTTTCTGAGCTTGAGACTTCCTAGCTGAGCTCTAAAGTCTGCATTAAGGAATGTGTTTACTAAAGGGTCTTCTGTAATCCATGTTCCAACATGCTGTTTTTTGCTGTCACCGTTCCAGGCGATGAGTGGTGCAAATGTGAACCCACCTTTAAGATATCCTGAATAGACATGTCCAGTGTATCCTGCATCGGCTTCATAGTGGACTGTGTCACCGCCGTATACATCAACAACCTGTCCTGACCATCCTCTTGTCTCGTTCACGACCTTCACTCTGTTTGTCTGGGTGTTGATTGTGATGTGATATCCACTAGGACCATTCAATCTGGAAGACTCAGACTTCTGAACCTTCGCATTCTTGTCATACCATGTATTCACGACCATTTTGCTGAACACCAGGACATTCTGATTAAGTGGATCAGGCTTTGATGTAGCATAATTGTAGAAGTCTGTCATGATTCCCTTGCTGATGGATGAGCCTGAATAGGCATGAGAGAGTGCCTTTGACATGATGACGTTCTTCTCGTTATCTGATTTTCCGTGCAGTCCGCCCCATTCTTCATAGCCGAACCAGCCATAGTACATGATCTTTCTGATGTTTGCGTATCTCGCTTCAGTACTGTGATAGATTTCTGCGTTCATGCTCTGAGAACCAGGTGTCTTCTTTGCATGCTCAAGACACCAGGCTTGTCTTCCGTTGATTCTGAACTTTCCGCATGTGCTTCCATACGCTGTGCTCTTGCCGTCATAATTCACATAATAGCTTGCTGCCTGCACTGTGCTGATGCCCTGTGAAGCCACGCCGAGCGTCATGAGGGCAGATAAAGCGACAGCACCGAGCTTCTTCAATATATTTCGGTTCATTTTTCTTCTCCCTTTCCGAATTAGAGAGGCATATTTCTATGCCATGCGAGGTTATATATAGACCAGTCAGGTGTGATGCCTGCTGTTAGTTTTCGCACGAAAAAGGGAGGTCTCTATAGCGAGCCTCCCTGAGGGAAAGATATAAATTGTTCTTTTTTAGTTGAAGTCCTTCCAGTCACCGCCTGTGAGCTTGTCAAAGTCTTTTCCATTGATATCTGCCCCATCACTAGAATTATACTTTCCTTCATAATGATAATTTGGATTAAATTCGCCTTGTAAAGTTCCTTTGTGGCTTCCTGATGATGAACTGCCTGGATTCTTTTTACTGCTACCTGAAGTGCGGTTTCCTTTTGATGAGCCAGATGTCTTGTTTCCTCCAGAAGTCTTGTTACTGTTTCCAGATGTTCTATTGATTGAGCTAGACTGTGATGAAGTTGATGACTTTCTAGTCACGTTCGAACTGTTTGATACGACTTTCTTGCCAGAAGACTGTGATTTCTTCTGTACGCTGTTTCTTACGGCTGTTGTACCGTCTGAATTCTTGACTGTTTCCTGTACAACCTGTTCATCATCACTGATTTCTGGTTTCGCAGTGATAGTCACCTTGCCAGCCTTCACAGTCTTGTTGCCATGCTTGTCAGTGACAGTCACGTTGATATCATACTGTGCAGGTGTATTCACATCCACCTTGCTGGTATCCACATCAATAGTTGTTTCTGATGCATCACTGATACTCATAAGAGACTTGAAATCGAAAGTCGCTAGATCTGTTCCCTGTAATACTTCGATATCCGCTGGTACAACCACTTCAGGAGCTTTCGTATCCTTCACAATGACACTCTGTTTTAAAGACTTCTTCTTATACTTGACTGTGATAGTATACTTTCCTACAGCTGGATATGTCTTGTCCTTTTCGTTTGGAATCTTGTTGATGAGCTGAAGACTCTTCTTGTCGAAGTCCTTATAGTCCTTCACAATATCCTTTAATTCAGGTTTGTACTGTGTTCCGTATTCTACAGTCACTTTTTCCTTATTCAAGGCAAGCTTCGGACCGCTCATCGCATATGCTGCACCACCTACAGCAGTCACCACAACAACGGCTCCTGCAATGATCACAGCATTCTTCTTACTGATTTTATTTTTCATATCTTATTTCTCCTTCCCTGAACGATGCAGCACCTGTCCTGAGACAGTTTCTGCATCTTCTTTCTGCTTTAATCTTAACCCTACTGATATCTTAATGCAATACCTCTGAGTCTTCCTTCATAGTAATCCTTAAGAAGTGATACAATATAGTTCTTTGTATCTTTGTTCTCATCACATTCTCTAAGATACGCATCATTTTCAGCCATTCTGATAATGACAGTACGGCATCTCTTCTCAGACATGCCGTCAAGACCTCTCAGCTGATCGTATGAAAGTGATTCAAGCTGATCTACTGATAGTATTCCATCTCTTTTGAGAATCCTGACTGTCTCTTCAGGGATATTCAGAATTCTTAGTGTAGATGCTGTTGCATCCATATTAATCACCTCCTCGATTGAGAGCACCATACATTACCCTTTCATCAATGTTTGCAGTGAATCTCTCTTCTTCTGTTTCTTCTGGTGCTGGTGTATCAGAGTACTGCTTTCCTTCTTTCAGGAATTCGATGCTGTTTATAACGACTGATGCTCTTATAATACTGTTGTCTTCGCTGACATATCTTCCACTCAGTCTTCCGCTGACTGCTACCATATCTCCCTTGTGGATGTATGGAAATACACTTTCAGCATATTTTCCAAAAACTACGCATGGTATGTAGTCTACTGGCGTACCTTTCTTGTGTCTTGGAGAGATAAGGAAATTAACCATTGTTCGTTCATCCTTCTGCTTCATGGAAGGCTTGGAATTGATATAACCGATAATATTGACATCATTCATGGAATCACCTCCTTGATTTATTCTTCTTTGATTCTTACACGACCGCCATGTGTTCGAGTTCTGAGTCTTTCCTGCGTTTCATGGAGAAGAGGCTTTTCTTCATATTTAGTCTGATATTGAAATAGAAGTTCTTCTTCAGGCATGCTCATATATTCATCCTGAAGCCTGTCTAGTGATTTTCCTTCAGACATGCCGTTCTCCATGTCGTATATTGCACAGTAATAAGCTACCATCTCAGCTTCTTCTCTGTCCTCTATGGCATCGATTCTTTCTTCTTCGTCTATTTCATGCATTCTCTGGCTGATATAGTTGCTTTGGTGGAGCATATCTTCATAAGCTTCTTCCTCTTCTTTTGGGAATATCTCCGAATTCTTGATGAGTCTGTAGAGGTTCTTCTCCATCTCATCAGGCGGAATAGCAAGATGAATAGAATATTCATCCTGCTTGATAAGCCATATATCCCAGTCAGCTGTATGAATCGTTCTTCTTTCCAGATAGAAGGACTGTGCTCCTTCTGTTGTGACGAATCTGTTTCCATCAATAATGATCATGAGCATCCCTCCAGATGATAGTTTCTGTCACAGAATTCATTCTTCAGCTCTCTTACAAGATATCGGATGCCCTTGTCTGAGTAGAAAATCTGTGAACCATCATCAGTCTCTTCCGTATCATCATCCTTCATGATATGTACTGCAACAGGATGGTTATAACCTTTAAGTGCATACACACCACTTTCTCTGATTTCAGATATATTCTCTGCTTCATCAATGGACATCACATACTGTCCTGATGCATAACTCATGTACTTCATCGACTCATGCCTCTTCTTCTGGGTGGGAGCGAAACATCCTTTTCAGCAGTAGCTTCTTTTTCTTTTGCCTGACCTTCACTGATCATGCTGTTAAAGCAGTATAGTGTTGCCTTTACATCTTCCAGACTATCGTGGAATTGACCATCTCCATGGAAGCCGTAATATTCAGCACATTTAGCAAGCTTCTGCCACTTGTAGTCCTGTCTCATTTCGTTCCACTCGCCATAGATTGGTGCAAATTTGAGCATCACGTCATACATTTTGATATCTTCTGGGTACTGAATACCTGCCTTCTTGAGGAATGCATTGTCAAAGTAGATATTGTTGTATCCAACAAGAAGCTTTGCATCCTTGAAGATATCATTGATAATATCTCTGTATTCCTCGATTGTAGGCTTATCAGCTACATCACTTGGAGAGATACCGTGGATTGCTTCTGCCCCATCCCATGATTCATGACGAGTAGGCTTGATATATTCATTGAATACTGTCTTTCCTGTGCCATCTACAATTGACAGCTGAAGGATTTCATCTTCTTCACGAGACAATCCAGTTGTCTCTACGTCAAAACAAAGAATCTTTTCTTTTGGGACTTGTCGGTACACCTCATTCTCTATTTTTCTGTTCTCTGCCATTCTTTCCTTCTCCTTTACGATTTCTAATGATAGAAGACCATCAAGGTCATATCCCTTTGACTTGAGATCCTTTCTGACTGATTCGATTGTATCATATTCCCATTCAAAACAGATATCATAGAATTCTGCTTTAAGTTCTTCAGGATTATCCTTCAATTTTTCAACAGAATCTTCTGGATATAGAGATACTTCTTCCGCTCGTTCATAAACATCTGAATCCAGATAATCCTTTAGATGTTTTCTTATGAATAGTAGTTCATCCGACAGATATTTTTCATCAGTTGGAAGTCTTTTTTCAATAACAGAATATAATCTGTCATAGTCATATCCTTTTGATTCGAGATTCTTTCTAACAGATACGATAGTATCATACTGCCAGTTCATCAGGATATTTCTGATACAGTGTTCGCCCTGCTTAGCTGAGGAAAAATTGGTGGTTCTTTTCTGATAATCCACAACAGACAGGATATTATGTACTTTTTCATCCACATCGGCATCAAGAACATCCTTCAGGTGACGTCTGATCTCTTCAAGCTGTCTCTTCTGAGGCATTGTTATGATATCCACCTTTTCCCTTACAGGATATATTCTAACTTCTTTGAGTTCTTCATCTGTTAATCTATCCATGTTATTCCTTCTTTCTACATTGATTCATAATTGTTTTCGCCTGTTTCTTCATGCATCTGTAGCAGTGAAGGATTGCATAGCAGTCTCTTAATGAACCAGATACATAGTCTTCCATTGAATTCCAGTCAAATCCGTAATAATCGGCACATGTTCCAAGAGTCTGCCACTTGTGTGACTCTAATGAAGGCAACCACTCCCCATAGATTGGAGCAAAGTCTTCCATAACGTCTTCCTCTTTCTTGTCTGAATAATCCAGAAATTTCAGGAATGATATGACGAATGTTGTGTTATATCCAATCATCATGTCACAGCTATCAAGTATTCCCTTCAGCTGAGGAATCAGTTCATGGAGTTCAGGGGCATCTGCCACCATTTCTGGAGAAATATAGTGGAGTCCCTCACCAAGAAACCAGTGAGAATTGTAATAAGGCTTTACATATGAATTAAGAAGTATCTTGCCGTCACCATCAATAACGGAAACCTGCAATACGTCCTCGTGATATTCATTAAACCCTGTTGTTTCAATATCAATGACAATTATGCGACTTGGATTACTGCAAGGAACAGCTTCCTTCTGCAATGCTTTTTCAATAAGTTCCTTGACTTCTTTCTGCTTTTCCTTGAATGGTAGATAGCGGTTCTTATAGAATCGCTCATCAAAATAGAGAGGAAGCTTGATTTTCGAATCTTCAGGATATTTCTCATAATCCTTGAAGGCTTTCAGCAGGATTCTGTGAAGTCTTCTCTCTTCTCTTGCTTTCTCTTTTAACTGCAGCTTCTCTTCTTCAGTCAATTGACGAACATCATTTTCTGTATAATAGGTATATCTGCTACCAAACTGCTGAGTACGCTCAACTCCAACTGCTCCATCCTTAAGAACGAAGCCAAGCTTTTTCCATTGATTTGCTGTCTTTTCCATATCACTTATCGACCTCTCCTTCTTCTTGGAGGAAAAGATTCATTCAGTCTCCATCTTTTTTCTTTAACTGCTTCTATTTCTTTCTGTTCTGGAAAATGAAGTGTCTCTATTTCGGAGATGCTGCCATGAATATCTGTTGTCATGACATCTAGAATCGGTTCCATCAGTCCATACCACTTGTCTTCGCCTTCAAACTGGACTTCTCTTCGGATCTCGACTGTCAGATTATGAATACCACTTCTTGATGCTTCCTCAAGCACTTTATACGCATCATCATAGGTGTCGTAGATGCCTTCAAGTCTTTCATTCTCATTAGGATATTTGTGTAGCTTCTCTTTATTGTTCCAGTCCATAGCATCTGCAAACACAACCAGAAATCTTTCTGGAATATTATTCACCTCCTGATCAAGTGAAGAACGAAGCAACTTGGCTTCCTTAAGGAGATAGTTTGTTACTTTTTCAGAATAACAGTTTAATCTGAGTTCTTCCATGACACCTGAGTTGGATACATGCTGAATGCATAGGCAGCCGTTTCTGTTGACAAGAAAATCTACAGGATTCTTCAGATTCAGATATGGTACATTCTCGATATTTTCAAATAACGTATCAAATTCGAGCACTTCACAATTTTCATATTGTTTTTTTGCGTGTATGCATGTCCTTTCGGTCACTTTTGATTCTGGATAGTACTTTTCAATCCACACTTCATCAAGCTTTGGATTGCCGACAGCTTCATACATCTTCATAAAGAACCCATCATCATTTGTTAGGAAGTAAAGATTTTCCTTCTCATGCTGTTCCTGTCTTCTGAAATCGTCACATTCATTGTAAGGAAATCTGTTTAGAAGGATTTTACCTTCTCGCATTTCTTTATAATCGTTCATTGCAGGTTACACCACCATTTCTGTTCCTGTAAGCCTTTCAACAAGTTCTGCTAAATCATTCTTAGTCTCAAACTTGAATGTGATTTTTCCTTTTGTAACATTCACCGAAGCAAACTTTGAAGAAAGGATATCTTTTGCCTGTGCAATATCCTCCTTATCTGGAGCATCTGGATTTTCTGGTGTTGCTTGTTTTGAAGGCTTATCTTCAGTCTTTTCATCAGGCTTTTTTTCCTCAGGAGATTCCTTCTTATCCTGAATCTTTTTAAGCCATCTGAAAACAGTACGCTTGCTGATACCGAGTTTGACTGCTATCCAGTCGGCTTTTGCACGACCATCACCGATAGCGTGATTTCCTTCTGCTTCCGCAGTATCGAAGATATTATTAAGCTCAATGAATAATTTTTTTCTATCATCCTGAGTCATGTCACGCTGAGCATTATCCTGAATGATCTGGAGCCTTTCTCTCAGTTCATCAGCAGGACGCTTATATACTATACAGCTTACTTCTGGGTCGAAATCATCATCCTCATCAACAAGCTTCTTCAATGCGAGATATCTTCTGTGTCCTCCGAAAAGTTCATATGTTCCATCTTCATTCTTATAGACCTTTAGCGGATTTAAGAGACCATCCTTATGGATACTTTCTGCAAGTTCATCGATATCATCAGTTGACAGAACATTCTTGTCATTAGGAATGATGTCATCAATATCAATCTTAAGAATGATCGTCTTGTCAAATTTTTCATTATCAGGAAGAAATGACAAACCTGTTTCTAATTCTGTTAGCATCTTATCTACCTCTTCTATTCTTTATTACTTGGCGTTCATCAACGCACCTTACCTGTGTGTTTACATGCTTTTCGATTGGAAGTTCGAATCTATTGGCAGTATCATGAACAACCATTTTATCCATGTCTATGACTCCGTAACCAATATGTTCATTGAATTTGGTAATCTCAACATTCTTATAATTAGGTGAGATATATCCTGCATACGCTCCTCCAAGGTCAATAATCAGGTATCCTGTATCATTAAAGGTATGGTGTTTATCAGCCATACCTCTATTCAAAAGTTCTAGTGCCTTTTCATAATTTGTCATACTTGCATCTCCTCCAGTTCTTTAACTAACGTTCTGTAGTCTTCTCCGACATTGCTATCATGATTCACAAGGAATTCCTGTTTCATGGATGTTCTATTAACTACAGCATCCTGATATCCGATAGTAGCCTGATATACTCTGTCTGGGAAAAGATATCTGATTTCCTCAACAAACTTCTTATAGTCAGGTCTGTTTCCTCTCTGCATCATTGTGATGAGAATCCTGAAATCAATATTTCTTCCATATTCTTCATTGAAGTTATAGATTTCTTTTACTGTAGATACAAATCCATCAAGTTCATAGATTCCCACCTTAAGAGGAATGAGTATTTCGTCACTTGCATAGAGAGAATTGACAGTAACCAGATTAAATGTAGGTGCATTGTCGATAATGACAATGTCATAATTATTGTTCTTCAATGGCTTTCTGAGATTTCTCTTGAGTACATTGTAGATTTTAGAACCAAGTGCTCCCCTGTTCTGTAAATAGGTTACTGTCTGGATAAGTTTTGCCCCTAGTGATGGGATGATGTCCAGATTCTCCACTTTAGTAGAATGAATGCATTCCTGAGGCTCTGCCGTACCCTGAAGAAGATCGTTGATATCCTTCTTGTTTGTGTATGAAAGTAGCATCTTTCTAAGTTCACTGGCAGTTTCATACTGGCCTGTTCTGTCTTCAACCCTGAATTCAGCAAACTTGTTATAGTCAAGCTTATGATAATCATCAAAGAAACATCTTGAAGCATTACCCTGTGGATCTGCATCAATCAGCAATACTTTATATCCGTCATTGGCATATCCGACAGCGAGGTTGACACTTGTGGTTGTCTTACCTACTCCGCCTTTTTGGTTTAATACGCTTATAATTCTCATATTCTAATTCTCCTTTACTAAAAAGTGATTGTTCAAACTGCATCAACTGAATGTGTATTCGAGTGGACACTCAGTTCATACAGCTTAAATCGCATAGATTGAATAAAATAAATATAAAATGCGGTCTCAGAGGGTCGCTACTTCCTCCTTCACCTACGTTGATGTTATTGTCATCATCTCTTCTTTTAAGCAGTAGATCAGTCTGCTCTTCCGCTGTCATCTTTATCGCAAATCCATTTGAATACGTTTGTTCTTTCATGTTAAATTCAAAAATCAGATATCCTTCTTCAGGACCTTATGTATTCAAGTGATTCTTAGCGAGACCGTGTCAGATAGTGACGATGTCTTGTAGACCGCCTTCATTCAGTTTTCAATGTTCTATCTTTCCCAGCCAATGGCTGGTGCAGAAGCTGAAGTATGATTTATTTAGAAGGGAATAAAATATATAAAAACATAATGAACAGAATGGAATTGCTGTGACATTCAGCATTTATTCTTCTATGTCAGTTTTTCAGCTCCTGCATCAACCATCAGCAGGTTTATAAATATGTTCTATTTTTGAGGACTTTCTTATCTTCGATTGTAAGATTAGAAAGATTATCAATCATCCAGTTATGAAGTTTTGCAAGCTTTTCTTCAATACCTCTTTCAAGCATAGACATCTGCAACTTGAAGGATTCCTGTCTCTGATAATAGGTAAGATTATAGGCTAGACCTTCAATGCTTCCTGTCATCTCATAAAGATGATTATTCATTGAATGAACAAATGAATAATATTTTTTCTTTATTTCTGGGAAATCATCCTCAAAATATTCACAGGCTTCTTTGAGGTAATACATGCTTTCATTGACTCTTCTGATGAGCTTATTTCTAATTCTCACCTTACCTATTGAGGCTTGAGAGAAGCCTTTCCTAGCTGTTATGTATGGGAATACTGTAGACACATGCCTACTCAGCCCCAAGCGATCAATCGCCCTTCTAAGGGACTGCTTCATCGATTGGATGAAAGAGTCAAACTCTTTGAAGAAGAACAATCCAGTGTCATGCTCCTCTACATGGATAATGATTTCCTTCTTGTTTCCATCCTTATCCAGGATGCACTCTCCTTTTTTGTGACGGAGCACTGCACCTTCACAGTTCTTTGATGTTCTTCTCTTTTTCACTGGGTCCCAATAATAATCATTGGGATATGTTTGGTATTTTTTTACCTCTTCTTCTAGAGGAAGCCTAGAGAAGATGATCAGTTCACACTGGGAATAAGTTTTCTTATGTATCACTTTAAAGCAGTACACAATTCTTTCTGCTACATAACTATCTGTCCAGTCCTTGATGAAACTCTTGATCAGTGTCTTATAGCACTGACCTTTCAATTCTCCAGGCTGAGGGACAAGCATATAAAGCTTATGGGCATATATATTCATATACGTCTTTTTTACTCCATCTGAAGTCATCCTTGCTTTCTTGTACTTTCTTGAGATCAGATCCTTATATTCAATCTGTTTCTCAATTTTCTCAGCAAACCCTTCACTTCCAGATAGAGTTTCGGGATTCTTACAGAATTCTATGACTTCATCTCTTGTCATAGGGATGTATCTTACATACATTCCTGTATTGTCCATATCTGCCTTCAATGCTCTCACCTCCTCACGTATTACATTGAGAAGAAAGCTTTGCTTTCTTCTTATTTTTTTTTTTTTTGATTTTGACTGCATTCCTGACGGATTTGCCCAACAGAAAAAGCAGACATTTCTGCCTGCTTTATTATGAGTTCGCCGTTTTCTACAGAGGTCCACCATTTAGAACTTAACAGACACATATGTGTCTGTTTTTTTATTTCATTGCGTAAAAAAGAACCATAGTCCTATATAAAGGATTATGGTTTTTTACTTTTAGTAACCTGCACCAGTGTCTGTATTCTTCATGATTTTTACAAGACGGCTTGTACCAAGTCTGTCAGCACCAAGTTCAATGAACTTTTCAGCATCATCAAATGAGCTAATACCACCTGCTGCTTTTACTTTAACTCCTTCACCTACATGATCATGCATTAACTTTACATCATCAAATGTAGCGCCTGCAATTGAGAACCCTGTTGATGTCTTAATGTATTCTGCCCCTGCATTTGTGACTAATTCACACATCTTGATCTTTTCTTCTTCTGTAAGAAGACATGTTTCAATAATAACCTTTAAGATTTTACCATCACACGCTTCATGAATCTGACGGATTTCATCTTCTACTTCTTCATATCTCTTATCTTTTAAGAATCCGATATTAATAACCATATCAATTTCAGATGCACCATTCTCAATAGCATCCTTTGTTTCAAATACTTTTACTGCAGTTGTACTGTATCCATTTGGGAATCCAATAACTGTACAGATAGGAAGTTTACCATCCACATATTCTACTGCCTGTTTAACATAAGCAGCTGGAATACATGCAGATGCTGTACCATATTTGATTCCATCATCTAGGATTACCTTAATGTCTTCCCAAGTGGCACTCTGAGCCAATAATGTGTGGTCTACTTTTTTTAAAATATCATTTGTATTCATTTTATTTTTACCTCTCTTTACATATTCTATTATAACAGTTTATCTAAAATAAAGTAACCAATTGTGTTCTCTGGCATCTTAATTCCAAAATTTTATGTCATTATTACACCTATAATCGTAAATGGATCCGTTGATTCTAGTTCCCTTTTTCTTGATAAAAAGAATAAGTTAAGTTCAAATTATAGTTTGACTCGTTAATGCAAGCCGGAGAAAGGTGGCAGATTCCTCGTTAGTCATGCCCTTTGCTTCTGGCACAATACTTTCAAAGACTGCGCCCCAGACGATAAGGCGGTGGCTGCGCGTTCTGCGTTCCTCTTTGAATAGCTTCTGACGCAACATCTTTTCCTGATTTTCAAACTGCCGGATTTTCTTCTTTCCCCCCTCAATCTCGGCTTGCAGCTCCTCGCGGGTTTTCTCTCTTGGCTTTGTCATGGGTGGTCGCTCCTTTCTGCTCATAGGCATAGAAAAAGGACAATCGATTTTCTCGACTGTCCTCTCGGATTGGTTATGTAATTGTAAAATGTTATTTTTCATTAAACTTTTGAATATCTCCGTAATCTTTAAGCTCACTATTTTCAAAAGCTTGTTGTAAATTATCGCTATCCAAAAACAACACATTTCCACTTGAGGTCAAGGGCAACAAACAAGAATCAGCTTTCAGTATTTCTGCCGGATTGTCTATTAGCATAACCAGAGGATTTTTTGCTTCTATCGGCTTCGCTGATCCAAGAGTTACATTTACAGGAAATGCAAGCAGACCGCCACCTTCGTATTCGTATAACCCTGTTCCTTCTGGCAATACACCTCCGTCGTTTGTCAATATCGGCATTTAACTGTCTAAAAACTCTTGCATACTTTTTGATAAGCTGCTATATTCTATGGGTTTTAATTTGCCAGAATCGCCAAAGTTTTCAATCCATTTGGGATTTGTAAACACCAAATGGTCATAATCTCCCAGCTCGGCAGAAAGTTCAATAGCGCTATCTACTACATAGGAGAGGAGCAAATTGTCCTCTTGGCCAGATAGCAAATTGCTTCCAGCAGTTATCAGTTCTTTATCTTCGCATACTGTATCTATGTCATTATATTCTATAAAGCTAATTCCGGTCATGTCATATTCGGAAAGCTTATTTATATTTCCGCACCCGGTTAAACTAATCACAAGTGCTAATACAGACATGATTATAATGTTGTTATGTTTCATAGATTCCTCCATTTTCTGTTTGTTGCCCAGTTATTAAATAAATATAACACAAACTTATGAACAAATCCACATCATTTCAGCCTGTCGGCAGCATCGTGTTCTCTGGCATACTCTCACGCCGCCTGTCGGCATTCTTCACTGTATGGGGCGGTCAGATGGAAAGAGAAACCGTCAAGATATAACCGGGCATGTTCTAATGGCTCATCAATGGCAAGTGCGTTTAATGTGCACAATCCGATCCGGGAGTGGTCTTTAAGTTCTTCTCAGCTTCCTAACAGTCAATGCGAAGCGTATAACCAGCAGAAATATAAACATCAATGCTGTTCCTGTGTGGATTGTATTCTGCAAATATTTTTATCATCGTATCGAATCTCCTTATCATTCAATCAATCATTCGTTATAAACATCAGAAGCATTTCAATCAGTTCACCAAGTCACTTTTATTTTGTGTTATACTGTTTTATAGATTTTTCTTGCCCTTGTATTTGCCCTTATGAGAGTTCGTAAACACTGACGGGACGATATAACACAAGGGAAATAATAAGGGAAAGCTAACCTGTGATAAACTTAGTGTTTTCAAAGGCTTGAGAGGTATCTGATAATAAAATATAACAATTATTAAATTACTTGGAATAGATGAAATCTCAATTCAAGTTTCCTTTGTTTCTATATTCCTATAATGCTATAATGGGTGAAATGTTAATAAGGAGGTTAATATATGTTAGATGCATTTGCGAATAACTGGACAATACTTGTTATTTCCTTCTTTATCTATAGTTTCTGTGGGTGGATCTGGGAATCACTTATCTGCCCTATTGCCACAGGTCATAAGATACATAACAGTGGTTTCTTAACTGGACCTTGTATTCCTATTTATGGATCAGGTGCGATTGTTGTATGTGCTTTATTTCCTATCTCTAAAGATTGGTCTCTCATCTTTATAGAAGGAGCTATTGTCGCATGCTTTATTGAATATCTCACATCTTATTTCATGGAAAAGATGTTCCATGCAAGATGGTGGGATTATTCTCAAATGAGATTTAATTTAAATGGTCGTATCTGTTTAGAAGGTTTCTTTATTTTTGGTTTCTTTTCTGTCACTGCCGTAAAGAATGTACAGCCACATCTGACTCATATGCTTATTCAATATGATTATATTCCAATGGTTATTGCTTCTACTGTGTGTATCACATTATTCACAAGCGACTTAATTACTACATTTGTAGAAGCCACTCATCTTGCGAAAAAGCTTGAAACAGTCTCTCAGGATCTTAAGAAGTTTGCAGATGAACTAGAACTAGATATTCATAATGATATTACAACAGATGATATCTTTAAGATTGGACGTCAATTAAAGGATAGTCACCGTGAACATCTTATTAAGAAATATTCACATCGTCGTTTAGTCAAGGCATTCCCTGATATCTTAAACAAATATCACGCAAAAACTCAGAAATAACGCATCTGAGTTTTTTTCTTTTGTGTAAACGTTTATAATAAACAAGAGGAGGTATGACCATGGAAAAGAATGCATTATTTAAACTCAGTTATGGTTTGTATGTATTAGGTGTAAATGATGGTAATAAGTCTAATGGCTGTATTATTAATACAGCCGTACAGCTCACAAGTAATCCTTATCGTATTGCAGTGACTGTGAATAAGGCGAATTACACTCATGATGTATTGATGAAGTCAAAGAATATGACTTTATCTGTACTTGATATTACATGCCCTTTTGATATCTTTAAACGATTTGGTTTCCAGAGTGGTAAAGAGGTTAATAAGTTTGATGGTTTTGATATGTATGATTTGAAAGACTCATTACCTTACTTAACACAATATGCGAATGCATATATGAAAGGTCATGTTATAGAAACATTGGATGAGTTAACACATACGATGTTTATTGTAGAACTTGACGATGCTGTTATCTTAAATGAGCATGATTCTATGACATATGACTATTATTTCAAGAATGTGAAACCAAAACCAGAAAAGAAGAAAAAAGGATGGGTATGTAAGATTTGCGGATGGGTCTATGAAGGTGATGAATTACCTGAGGATTTAATCTGTCCTATCTGTAAACATCCGGCATCTGATTTTGAGCCACTTTAAGTAGGAGGAAAAGGAATGTTTAATGTAAGACAAATAAGTGATGATTTTTATTATGTAGGAGGCAATGATAGACGTTTAGAACTATTTGAAAATGTTTATCCTATTCCTGATGGTGTAAGTTATAATTCTTATTTATTAGTAGATGATAAGACTGTCTTATTAGATACTGCAGATGCAGCGATTGCTCATCAGTTCTTAGAAAATTTAGAACATGTACTAGATGGTAGAACACTTGATTATGTAGTAGTCAATCATATGGAGCCTGATCATTGTGCAACACTTTGTGATATTGTAGTACGTTATCCTGATGTAAAGATTGTGGGTAATACTATGACATTCCGTATGATGAAACAGTTCTTTGATTTTGATGTAGATAGCTATGCTATAGTTGTCAAAGATGGCGATACTTTAGAAACTGGACATCATGTATTAAGCTTCGTTACTACGCCAATGGTTCATTGGCCTGAAGTCATGATGACTTATGATTCTACAACAGGTATCTTATTTAGTGCGGATGCATTTGGTACTTTTAGTGCACTTCATGGCAATCTATTTACAAGTGAAATGGATCTAGATGAATCATTTTGGAATGAAGCAAGACGTTATTATACAAATATTGTTGGTAAATATGGTGTACAGGTGACTAATGCCTTAAAGAAAGCATCTACTCTCGATATTTCAATGCTTTGTCCACTGCATGGGCCTATCTGGGATGAAGATATTAACTTAATGGTAGAACATACTGCTTCTTGGGCTGCTTATAAACCAGAAGTCAAGGGTGTTATGATTGCTTATGGTTCTATTTATGGCGGTACTGCCAATGCAGCTGAGATTCTTGCAAGTAAGTTAAGTGAAAAAGGTATTCACAACATTAAAGTATATGATGTATCTAAGACTGATCCATCTTATATCTTATCTGAAAGTTTTAAATATTCTCATTTAGTATTCGCAAGCGCATCTTATAATGCAGGTTTATTCACACCTATGCAGAACTTATTGACAGAAATCAAGGAACATCTTTTACAGAATCGTACATGTGTTTTAATTGAAAATGGTACATGGGCACCAAGTGCTAAGAAGACTATGAAAGCTATTCTTGAACCATTATCTTGGGATTATATCGGTGAAGAGCTCACTATTAAATCACGTATGAAAAATGCAGATTATGAAAAAATTGAAGCTCTTGCTGATGTAATTGTAGAAGATATGAATAAAGAACATCATATAAAAGAAGAAGCTCCTGTGCGTAAATGGCGCTGTAAGATCTGTGGTTATGAATATAGCGGAGAAGAACTTCCTGAAAACTTTATTTGTCCTCTATGTAAACATCCTGCTTCAGATTTTGAAGAAATAACTGAATAATACATACAGCCAAGTCGAAGAAACATTTGTTTCTTCGGCTTTTCTATTGACAACATATAAACATATTCATATAATTAAATATGTAAAAACGTTTATATGAGGAGGAGCCATGGAAAAGAGAAATGAATTCTTAAATGCGAATGAAGATGTTGTTTCAAAGGTTTTAGAGAATCAGCCTGATGATGAATATCTTTATGATTTAGCAGATTTATTTAAGACATTTGGTGATTCTACAAGAATCAAGATTCTCTATGCTTTATTTGAAGGTGAACTATGTGTAGGTGATTTAGCTACTATATTACAGCTTTCTCAACCAGCCATTAGTCATCAGCTTAAAGTATTAAAGGATGCAAAACTAGTAAAGTTTAGAAGAGAAGGAAAGGTTATCTTCTATTCATTAGATGATGATCATGTAAGAAGTATTTTATCTATTGGAATGAATCATATCGAAGAGTAAGGAGAAAATAATATGAAAAAGACTTATAAGGTAGATGTAGATTGCGCAAATTGTGCAAATAAGATGGAAGAAGCAGTAAAGAATACTGAAGGTGTTAAGGATGCCACTTTAAGTTTTATGACTTTAAAGTTAAAGGTTGAGTTTGAGGACGGTGTAGATCCTCAGGCAGTTATGGAAAAAGCAAGAGAAAATTGTAAAATTGTTGAGGATGATTGCGAAATCTTCCTTTAATAAGGAGTGATTGAAATGACAAAGAAGCAAAAAAATGTTTTAAATAGAATTATTATTGCGATTGTCTTATTGATTGTGATTACTGTATTTAAGACAATTGTCCCTGTACCAGGCTATGTTGAGTTTATCCTCTATTTAATCCCCTACTTTGTGATTGGACATGATATTTTAAGAAAATCTATAAAAAATATCAGTCATGGTCAGGTATTTGATGAAAACTTCTTAATGGCAGTGGCTACTATCGGGGCTATGTGTCTTGGTGAATATCTTGAAGGTTCTGCTGTTATGGTTTTCTATCAGATTGGTGAACTATTCCAAAGTATTGCGGTTGGTAAGAGTCGTAAGAATATTGCCGCTTTAATGGATATTCGTCCTGATTATGCCAATATCATGGTGGATGGAGAGATTGAAGAAGTAGATCCAGATGATGTAGAGATTGGTAGTGAAATCATTGTTAATCCTGGTGAAAAGGTGCCTATTGATGGAATTATTGTAGAGGGTGATACAACACTCAATACAAGTGCCTTAACAGGTGAAAGTGTGCCTCGTAATGCCCATTGTGGTGATGAAATCTATAGTGGTTCTATTAATATGACAGCACGTATCACTGTTAAAACAACAAAAGAATTTGGTGAATCAACAGTTTCTAAGATTCTTGATCTTGTAGAAAACTCAAGTATGAAGAAATCTAAGACAGAAAACTTTATTACGAAGTTTGCAAAGTATTACACACCGGTTGTATGTTATAGTGCGCTCGCTTTGGCTGTTATTCCCCCTATTGTCTTAACAATTATGAAACAGCCTGCCCATGTTGGTGACTGGATCTTTAGAGCCCTCACATTCTTAGTAATCAGCTGTCCTTGTGCTCTTGTTATTTCTATTCCATTAAGTTTCTTTGGTGGTATTGGATGTGCCAGCAAGAACGGTATTCTTGTAAAAGGTTCTAACTACCTAGAAACATTATCTGATGTTAAGTACTTTGTATTTGATAAGACAGGTACATTGACTAAGGGTGTATTTGAAGTGACTGATGTTGTACCTGCAGAAGGTTTTGATAAAGACAACTTACTTGAATATGCTGCTTATGCAGAAAGTGCTTCAACACATCCTATCAGCGTCAGCTTAAAGAAAGCTTATAATCAGAAGATTGATAATACACTTGTAGATCATATTCAGGAAATTGCAGGACATGGTGTAGAAGCAGACTATAATGGTCATCATATTCTTGCAGGTAATGCGAAATTAATGAAGTTAAAAAGCATTGATTATAGTGCTTATACAAAGGCTGGTACACTTGTATATGTAGCAGTTGATGACAAATATGCAGGTTGTATTGTGATTTCTGATATTATCAAGGATCATGCTAAAGAAGCTATTAGTGGTTTGAAATCATTAGGGGCTAAGGAAACTGTTATGTTAACAGGTGATAGTGCTTCTACTGCAGATCTTGTAGCCAATACAATTGGTATTGATACAGTACATAGTGAACTTCTTCCTGCAGATAAGGTAGAAGAAGTAGAAAAGTTGTTAGCTAAGAAATCAGATAAAGAAAAACTTGCCTTTGTCGGTGATGGTATCAATGATGCACCAGTACTCTCTCGTGCTGATATTGGTATTGCAATGGGTGGTCTTGGAAGTGATGCTGCCATTGAAGCAGCAGATGTTGTTTTGATGGATGATGATCCATTAAAGATTTCCCTTGCAATGAAGATTTCTACTAAGACATTAAAAATTGTAAAACAGAATATCGTCTTTGCGTTAGCTGTTAAGTTCATCTGTTTAGTATTAGGTGCACTTGGTATTGCGAATATGTGGCTTGCAATATTTGCAGATGTAGGTGTTATGATTCTTGCAGTCATGAACGCAACACGTGCTCTCACAATTCATAATTAAAGGTATCCTCAGGGATGCCTTTTTGCATAGATAGAGCTTCTTATATTTGATATACTTAAATGGAACCTTTAATTTTTAAGGGGGGTCAATAGAAAACTCGCTTTAAATATTTGGGGGTTTCCACTTGCAAAGGGCAGTCA
>ERZ773185.344-NODE-344-length-43345-cov-20.936891_pt1 | contig 43345 bp, 38 predicted proteins | sample MGYA00580531_ERZ773185 | MGnify/ENA primary metagenome ERZ773185 (study PRJEB29015, sample SAMEA2737799) | human gut metagenome | biome: human gut; feature: human-associated habitat; material: faeces | place: China | collected 2012 ...
TCACGATACAGATGGTCACAATCCCCATGCACACATTCTTCTTACTGTCCGACCATTAAATGAAAATGGAACATGGCAGTATAAAACAGAAAAAGAATATCTCTGTATCAAAGATGGGGAAGAAAAAGGGTTTACTGCTTCTGAATTTAAAACTGCTCAGAAACAGGGATGGGAAAAGCAATATCGCTATAAAGTTGGGAAAAAGAAAGAATATCTGACTTCTTCTATTGCACAGGAAAAAGGATATGAACGAATTGATAAACACCCCAAGAGCAGCCGATATGGCAGACAGAATCCTATTTCCCAACAATGGAACAGCGATGAACAACTTTGTATCTGGCGGGCAAACTGGGCAGATGCCGTAAATGAAATGCTTGCACGTAATCAGATAAATGCTACCATTGATCACCGCAGCTTTGCAGATCAGGGAATCACCGAACAGCCAACCATCCATGAAGGCTACATTGCCCAGAATATGGAAAAGAAAGGCATGATAGCAGACCGCTGTGAAATCAACCGTCAGATTCGTGCGGATAACAAAATGCTCCGAGAATTAAAAGCAAAAGTAGCAAAACTGGCTGAAGCTGTAGAAAAGTCTATTCCAATAATTGCAGAAACATTGGAAGCAATCCGAAATCACATGATTTTTACACAATATCATTTGCTCCACAATGAGATGCAAAAAGAAGTGATCCATGACTGGATGAATCATTTTAATCCAATACTGAATAAATACAACACCGTTAAAAAGAAACTCAAAGCTAAAGTTACAGAGCGAAAAGAACTGAATGTGAAAAAAGAGAAAACCAGTATTTTGAATCCCATCCAGCATATAAAATTGAATCAGCAGCTTACCACTATTACCGAAGAAATCGAAGAACTGAAATCAAGGAAAGAGCAGCTAATCTTCCAGGCAGAATGCTCTACCGATAAAGATATGACGAATCTATCCAAAAAATATGACCAGATGAATAACAATCTGGATATCCTGGATTCTCAGGACATCTCGCTCAAAAAACAGCTTGAAAAAGATGCCGCCGCTTTCCGGGAAGAAAAATTTCGTCCTGAACCAGAACAGTACACAGAATTGCTGGATACCAGAATCCAGATACGTCCTGATTTTCGGGATAAGCTAATCGAACAGCTCAAAGGTACTTTCGGTAAATATTACGACTATCACCGTCGTGATATTGCCGCCAATGAGGTGGATTATCTCAATGTGGAGGATCCTGATGTTTTCTCCCATCGTGCATGGGAACTTGAATATCAGAGGAAACAGGAGATGCGACGAAATCAGCCTGCTCGGACTAAGAAAAGGTCGTATGATATGGAATTATAATTTGGTTCTTCTTTGCCCATTATAAACACAAGAGCTGAACAAATAGGATTTTTCGTCCTACCTGTTCAGCCCTTTGTTTACCTGTAAATCAATTCTTTCAACACAATCTCTTCTGCTGCATTCCGGATATTATTTACCGCTCTGACCCATTCCATCTGATCACAAGCTTTCAATTCTTCCGTAATAGCTTGTTTTTCCATCATCTGACTCACCAGAATATCCATTCTCTCCTGTGCTTCATCGTCCACAGTATTCAGATGTTCTGTCAGTCTGTCTTCCAGCATATACAGTGAATACATTGCCGGACGATGCTCTTTCAGATATGTTTTCCGCATCATTCCATATTTCCCATAATGCGGTTCTTCATCTGTACTGACAAGATTCGGATAGTAAATTCCGTCTGCGCCAAGTGTGTAGGTTCCACCCATTTTTTCAAATGTGCTTTTCATGTGTTATTCCTCCTTGAAATCAGCGATGTCCTTAGATCATCGCAAAATATTTCAGGGCAGCCTTGATAGCATCTTCTTTCTCTTTCGGGCATTGTGGAACTCTTGCATTTTCTGATTTTGGAAGATTATAGTTTTCTCCCACTTCAATTCCACATTTGCGTTTTACCTGAGAAATATATAAATTTGAAACCTTCAAGCCAAATTCTTTCAGCACATAATCTTTGATTTCCTGATAGGTTGCTTTCAACTCGGCACTGGTGGCATCCAGCTCGTCCAGGTCTAAGTCGATCTCTATCGTGTCATCTGGTTTTTGTTGGGACAAAAGAACAACCGTCTCCACATGCACGGTATTCGGAAACATATCCACGCACTGCACCTTATCCACGACATACCCCCGCGCCAGCAGCACCTCCAGATCCCGCGCCAGACTCGTCGGCTTACACGAAATATAAATCATATGATCCACACCATAATTGATAATCTTTTCCAGCGCCTTCGGATGAATACCATCCCTTGGCGGATCGAGCACAATATAATCCGGCCGTTCCTCAATCGTATCGAGCACCTTTAAGACATCACCCGCCAAAAATTCACAGTTGTCCAGATGATTGAGTGCCGCATTCTCTTTTGCCGCCTCTACCGCTTCCTCGATGATCTCCACGCCCACAACTTTTTTGCAGACCGGAGCGAGCATCTGTGCGATCGTACCGGTACCGCTGTACAGATCATAAACGGTCTTGTCTGCCAGCATGTCCGGATTATCCCCAAGGATAAATTCGCGGGCTGTGGAATAAAGCACTTCTGCTCCGAGAGAGTTTGTCTGGAAAAAAGAAAACGGTGAAATCTGAAAACGCAGTCCCAACAGCTCCTCATAAAAATAATCCTGTCCGAAAAGTACTTCCGTTCCTTCGTTTTTTACGACATCCGCCACGCTGTCATTTTTTGTGTGGAGTACTCCTTTTAAGGTTCCTTCCAGGGAAAGTGCCAGAAGTACATCTTTCCATCCGGCTAAAAGCTGCTTTTCTTTTTCTTCGTTTACCGTTCCGGCATGTGGACATCTGCCCTGCTTTTCCAGCAATGCAGCCTCTATCTTTGCACGCTCGTCCGGCTCCTGCTCCTGTACATTTCTCCAATCCTGCGTCGTAGTGATCAGATCAACTAAAATCTCTCCGGTCTTTACTGCCTTTCGCACAAGAAGATGGCGCAGATACCCGGTATGACGCAGTCTGTGATAGAAGAAGATTTCCTGCTCCCTGAAATAAGCGAGCGTTGCCATGAGAATCGCACGGAAATCGCCATCCACGATCCGGCAGTCCTCTACCGTTACAATATCGTAAAAACTGCCGCGCTTGTGCATTCCAAGTGCCAGCGGTCCGTCCTTGTATTCATCTCCAAATGAAAATTCCATTTTGTTACGGTAAGCAAGCACACGCGGACTGTGTCTGATTGGCAGAAACTCATAAGCACAGGCATCCCCGATCGCCTGCTCTATCATGCCGCGTACCTGTGTCTCCTTGATCTTTAACTGTTCTTCATAAGGCAGACTCTGATACGTACATCCTCCGCACTGTCCGAAATGCCGGCAGGTATCTGCGGTCTCCCGTGGCGATTTCTTCACGGTTTCCAGAAGCCGTCCTTCCGCTTTTCCTTTTCGTACCTTATTTACTGCAAAGGAAACACGCTGTCCCGGAATGGTATTCTTGACGATGACGCGTTCTCCCTCGTCTGTCATCACAATCCCTTTGTTCGGGAATTCTACGGTTGTTACGTTTCCTTCTGCAATCTGCCCTTTTTTCATTCTTTTACTCCTCATGCATCATTCTGAATCTTATTTTCTTACAGAAAAAGGGACTACACAACTGCAGTCCCTTCTTTCTTCGTTCGGTTTTCTTTTTCTGCGCACCGCTCAAACTGCCTGAAAGTTCTCACGCTTCCGACAATGATTAATCCTCTGTCTTGTCTGCGGAAGCATCCTTAGACTCTGCAGCCGGCTCATCATCCTCATCCTCGAAGAAGTCATTGTCGAACTCATCTTCAAAATCGTCCTCAAAATCATCCAGATAATCCGGTGTAAAGAAACGATAAATTCCATAGATTGCTGCTGCAACTGCGACAACGATTCCAATCACGGCGAATACAATCACGAATTTGGAAGGTTTCTTCTCCTCTTCTTCCTGTCTCTTCAAAAACTTATTAAGCTTTGCTGCATCCAAAACATCCCCCACTTTGGTAGATGCTAAAATATCTTCTACTTTACTCATGATGGCACTTCTCCTTCCTGCATTTTTAATTACATCCATTATAGCATATCTTTCCCTGTTTTCCTATGAAAAATTTGTGTTTATAAAAAATTTATCATATCTTTTTTAATTTTGCAAAGCTTGCAAACATCTTCTTTGTTCCGACTTTGTCGAAATCTACGGTCACTTCATAGTCCCTGCCCCCGGAAACAATTGCCATGACTTCTCCATCGCCAAATTTGATGTGGCGGACACGATCTCCCACCTGATAGGACAATGCTCCACCCGCGGAACCAAAATCACGCTGGTTTTCCACCTTTGTATATACCGGTTTTGTGGCTTTTGAGGAACGGAAGGTCGATCCATATCCCTCTCCCACTTCTTTTCCATATCCGCTTCCACCATAACTCGGCACCGTCCGGAATGCCTTACGCGCCTTCTGAAATGTGGACTGTTCGATGGGTTCTTCCTTTGTCTTTGGCTCATAAATCTTTCCGGAAAGAAGTTCCGGCGGAATTTCCCTGACAAAACGGGATACTTTTCCATACTGTGTCTGCCCCCGCACCATGCGCACACGCGCGGAAGTGATTGTCAGATTTTTCTTTGCACGGGTAATTCCCACATATGCCAGACGCCGTTCTTCCTCGATCTCGGCCTGGGAGTTATCACTCGTAATAGACATATAACTCGGAAACAGTCCATCCTCAAGTCCTGCCAGATAGACATTCGGAAATTCAAGTCCTTTCGCACTATGTAAAGTCATAAGTACCACATAGTCACTGTTTTCGTCAAAACTGTCAATATCCGCAACCAGAGCGACATTTTCCAGAAAGCCGTTTAAGGTCGGAGCTTCTTCCCCCTCCGCATAATCCACAGCTTTGCTGATCAATTCGTCAATATTTTCGATTCTTGCCTCTGCCTCATCCGTTCCCTCTGCTTCGAGTTCTCTGACATAACCGGTCGTTTCAATAACTTCCTGCAGCAGATCTGCCACGGAAAGCAGCTTTGCCTTTGCTTTCATAGACTGGATAAACAACACAAACGGCCGGATCTTTGCTGCCGCTTTGCCCAGCCCCGGTACCTGTTCTGCCACACAGAGCGCATCATAAAAACTGATCTCCTGCTCCTGGGCATACAATGCCACTTTGTTGATCGATGCCGCACCAATTCCACGTTTTGGGATGTTGATGATACGCCGCACCGCCAGATCATCCTGCCCATTGTCGATGGTCTTTAAATATGCCAGCAGATCCTTCACTTCCTTACGGGCGTAGAAATTTACGCCGCCAAAAATTTTATATGGAATATTTGCTGTAATAAAACGTTCCTCAAAGAGACGGGACTGTGCATTGGTACGATAGAGAATGGCACAGTCTTTATACTGATACTCTCCTTTGCGTACCCGCCGGGCAATATCCCTTGCCACAAAATCCGCTTCCTCTGCCGCCGTATCCAGCTGCTCAAAGGTGATCTTGTCCCCGGCTCCATTGTCCGTCCACAGACGCTTTTCCTTTCGCCCCTGATTGTTGGCAATCACAGCATTGGCTGCATCCAGAATATTTTGCGTGCTCCGGTAATTCTGCTCCAGTTTGATCACTGTGGCATCCGGAAAATGATGTTCAAAATTCAGAATATTGTAGATATTCGCTCCCCGGAACTTATAGATAGACTGATCATCATCACCTACAACACAAAGATTCTGGTATTTTAAAGCCAGCAGACGGATCAGTTCAAACTGTGCGGTATTGGTATCCTGATACTCATCCACCATAATATAGCGGAAACGATCCTGATACGAGGCAAGCACCTCTTTGTCCAGTTTGAACAGTTCCACGGTTTTCATGATCAGATCATCAAAATCCAATGCATTATTCTGCTTTAACGCCTGCTGATATTCCCGGTAAACCTGGGCCTGTTTTCGTTTCACATAATCGCCTGCCGCGCGCGTCTCAAATTCGATCGGATCGATCAGCTCATCTTTTGCGGAGGAAATAGCAGAAAGAAACATTTTCTCTTTGTACATTTTCGTATCGATTTCCAGACGTTTGCAGATATCCTTCATCAGAGTCTTCTGATCATCGGAATCGTAGATGGTAAAATTGGTGCCAAACCCCAGCCTGTCAATATATCTGCGCAAAATACGCACACAGGTGGAATGGAATGTGCACACCCAGATACTTTCCGAACCATATCCCACCATCTGGTCAATACGCTCCCGCATCTCCCCTGCCGCTTTATTGGTAAACGTGATTGCCATGATATTGTAGGGATTAACCCCGCATTCCTCAATCAGATATGCCGTACGATGTGTCAGTACTCTGGTTTTTCCGGACCCGGCACCTGCCAGAATCAGAAGCGGTCCGTCGGTTGCCATCACAGCCTGCCGCTGTGGTTCGTTCAGTGCATCTAATAAGCTCATATCGTTTCTCCGTCTCTTTCCATAATTCATTATTCGTGTGTCTCATTATATCATAGATAGTCCGAATAGAACATACATTCTTTTGTTTTTTGAAAAAAGCATGAAAATGCCTTGTCATCTAGTTTTTATTACTATATAATGTGATATGAGGTGAAAATATGGACAACGAAGTAAAAGAATTTCTTGCTGCACTGCAGAAGAAACTGGTTTCAATCGATTACATCAAAACGGAAGACATTCCAAATATCGGTTTATATATGGATCAGGTCACGACCTTTATGGACGAGCAGTTAGAAGCCTGCAAACGCTATGAAGATGATAAAATTCTGACCAAAACAATGATCAACAATTATGCCAAAAACAATCTGCTCCCTGCCCCGGAGAAGAAAAAATATTCCAAGGAGCATGTGCTGACCCTGTTATTCATTTACTATTTTAAGAATCTGCTCAGCATCAACGACATCCAGTCCCTGTTAAATCCCCTGACGGAACATTATTTTGGCAACAAAGCCGGATTTAATATGGAAGATGTCTATAACGAGGTTTTTAATTTAGAGAGCACCGAGTCCGAGAAATTATTAAAAGATCTCGGAAAAAAATATGCTCTCTCCCGTGAGACGTTCCGGAAATTTCCGGAAAATGATCAGGAATTTCTGCAGAATTTCAGTTTTATCTGTCTGCTCAGCTACGACGTATACATCAAAAAGATGATTATCGAAAGTGTTATCGACAATATCAACAGTCAAAACAGTAAAACAAATAAAAAAGAGAATTCCAAAAAGGAATCCTCCAAAAAAGACACCGTTTAATCCAAACGGATGATTGTATTTTCAGGCACAGATGCAGATACGCATCCGTGCCTTTTTTCTATTCCTGTTCCGGATGTTTCTGTGACAGACGGCTGAATACCATCTCATATCCGTCATTTCCATAGTTCAGAGAACGATTGACACGGCTGATCGTCGCTGTAGACGCCCCCGTCTTTTCCGCAATATCAAGGTATGTCTTCTGATCCCGCAGCATTCCCGCCACTTCAAATCGCTGTGATAAAGAAAGCAATTCATTGACCGTACACACATCCTCAAAAAATGTATAACATTCCTCTCTGTTCTGCAGACATAAAATTGCATCAAACAGATGATCTACTGCCTCTGTTTTAAGTTTCTTGCTCATTATGCTCCCTCTTTCCTTCCAAAAATCATGTCTGTATTTTATCATATTAAAGTTTTAAAGTAAACAGATTTCTTGCATTACCCCATTGTTATGCTATAATGTTTAGTACAGTTTACCAAACACGAAAACGAATGGAGAATCTATGATATGAAAAAGATCGGTTATTTTTTTTCCGGCTTTCTGCCAATTTTAACAACAACAGCTGCACAGATACTGGCTTCTTTTTTTATGTTCGGAATCGCAGCTCTGTTTCTGTGTCCGGCCTCCCAGAGCACAGGCTTTGATGCCGATACCATCGAAACACTTCTGACCAATACGGAGTTTAATGCATGCATCATGCTGATTTATACCGTAACCTGCATCGTATTCATGGGAATATGGTATTATCGCTCCTGTGGGGGCAATTATCTTCCAAAACCATCCCTCACGTTTCATCCTCTGCAGTTTTTATCCATCATTCTTCTGATTCCCGGCATGCAGTTCTTTTCCGGTTATCTGACTTCTGCGGTATCTCTTCTTTTCCCGAACTGGCTCAGCCAGTACGAAAAACTCATGGAAACCGCAGGCTTAGACTCCGACATCGGACTGTTCATGTTTATCTATGCCGTAATTCTCGGTCCTGTCTGTGAAGAACTAGTTTTCCGCGGCGTCACCATGCGTCTGGTCCGACGGGCACTTCCGTTCTGGGCTGCCAACCTGATGCAGGCGGTTCTCTTCGGAATCTTTCACATGAACTGGATTCAGGGAATTTATGCATTTGTTCTCGGTCTTGTACTGGGATGGATCTGTGAAAAAGGAGGAAGCATCTATTTCTCAATGTTCTTCCACATCCTGTTCAACTTCTGGGGAACCATCATCGGACCGCTACTGAACAATCTCAAAGAAACGGATCTTCTGGGAATTATCATCTTTCTCTTTACGATTGTTTCTCTCGTTTTGGGCTTTTCCTTATTCCGCCTGGGAACGAAATGGCGCGATCAGAAAGCGGCGCGCCTTATGGCTGCCCCTGATCATGATGATCATTTCGAAGCAGCTGAATGATCCGGTACTCATAAAACACGGTGATCACAAGGATAGCGGCAATCACCAGCAGACTGTACGCGTCCTTGAGTTCGATCCCGATCACATCTCCCACACACGGAACCATCAGACCGATGATAAACACCAGTTTTACCAGCCGGATCATCCGGATGGAATATTTACGCACCTTTCCCACACACACCTCTTTCGGAAGCCGGTTTATTTTTTCCGGCTGACAGCTTACCAGGCTGAGTCCCACATAGATCAGAACAACTCCTGCAATGTTACAGATAAATTTATATGGCGCAACTTTATAGGCAATCCCATAATAGATCTGCAGTCCGATATAGACAATTCCAAGGATCATTCCTATCGCCTCCGCAAAAATTGCCGGAACGGTTAAATCTTCTTTTTTCATCTGCTTTTCTCCATTTCATTCTGTAAAATCATATCCTAATTCTAACACCTTTTTGACTTGAATTCCATAGTTCATGTGCTATAATGAAACACAGAGTAACAATATAACAAAGGAGATCTCATGGAAAATCTTATTTTACCAAAACAATACAAATCAGAACTGAATCTTCATGACACACAGCTTGCCATCAAGACAGTCAAAGATTTCTTTCAGGCACTGCTGGCGCAGAGACTGCATCTGACACGTGTTTCTGCTCCTCTTTTTGTAGACCCGGCAACCGGTCTTAATGATAACTTAAACGGTTATGAGCGCCCGGTTACTTTCGGTATTAAGGAGCAGGACGATAAAAATGCCGAAGTTGTCCATTCTCTCGCAAAATGGAAACGTTACGCCCTGAAAAAATACGGATTTCAGGTCGGAGAAGGCATCTACACGGATATGAATGCCATCCGCCGCGATGAAAGTACGGACAACATTCATTCTATTTTCGTAGATCAGTGGGACTGGGAAAAAATCATTCATAAAGAAGACCGTAATCTGGACTATTTAAAAGAGACCGTTCGTACCGTATATAAGTGTCTTCGCAAAACAGAACAGTATATGGCCATCCAGTATGATTACATTGATCTAATCCTTCCAAAGGAAATTTTCTTTATCACCTCCCAGGAACTGGAGGATCTGTTCCCGGACAACACACCGAAGGAACGTGAGTATTATATTACCAAGGCAAAAGGTGCTGTATGTATCATGCAGATCGGTGACACCTTAGAGTCCGGCGAACCGCACGACGGACGTGCTCCGGATTACGATGACTGGGCTTTAAATGCAGATATTCTTGTTTATTATCCGGTTCTTGATATTGCACTGGAATTATCTTCGATGGGTATCCGTGTAGACAAAACTGCACTGATTTCCCAGCTTGACAAAGCCGGCTGTCCGGAACGCAAGGATCTGCCATTCCAGAAATCCATCATCGATGGAACACTTCCTTATACCATCGGCGGAGGAATTGGTCAGTCCCGTATCTGTATGTTCTTCCTTCGCAAAGCTCATATCGGCGAAGTGCAGAGTTCTCTCTGGCCGGAAGAAACAATTGCAGCCTGCGAGGAACATGGTATTCAGCTCTTATAATTTATTTTACATAATAAAATAAACAAAGCAAAAAATCAAAGAGGAAAAACAAAAAAAACGTTTTTCCTCTTTTTGTATTATCTATCTCCTCTAAATTACAGCTATAAGGTTTCCTCATCCGCCTCGCACATACGATAGCCTACGCCCAGTTCATTTACAATATAATTTTTTTCTCCCGGTCTGGCTCCCAGCTTCTTACGGATATTTACCATATTGACCTGCAGTTTTTTGATGCTGCCCTCATCGTTATACCCCCAGATCTCTTTGATAATGGCTGAGTATGTCATAACCTTTCCCGCATGTTCCGACAATGCTGCAATGATATTGTACTCTGTCTGTGTCAGCTTCACTTCTTTTTTATGCAAGAAAACTCTTCTTGCATCGTAATCAATGGTCAGACCGGAGGCCTTAAATTTTCCACCCGGAAACATTCCGTTTTGCATGCGATGTGTTGTCATGCGAAGCGTAGAACGTATCCGCGCAAGAAATTCATTGGAGCCAAATGGTTTTGTAACATAATCATTGGCTCCCATATCCAAAGCCTCCACTTTATCTTTTTCATCTGACCTGGCAGAAAGCACAATCACCGGCGTCAGGGAATCTTTCCGTAACCGCTTTAAAAAAGTCATTCCGTCCTGATCCGGAAGTCCCAGATCTAAAACAACGAGATCCGGTCTGTGAGAAGCATACATCATCATTCCGTCTTCGCAGGAATATGCCGATAATGTCTGATATCCGTTTGCCTCCAGAAGTGTAGCCACCAGATTGTTAATATGTTCATCATCCTCAATAATTAAAATCTTATATTTATTTCCGTTCATGCCTGTTCCTTCTCCTCCATATCCAGATAAAACCGGAAAAGTGCACCTCCATTTTTCTTATTTTCTGCCTTGATCTTTCCACCGTGCGCTTTGATAATTGTTGCGCACACTGCCAGTCCTATCCCTGCATTGCTCCGTTTGCAATCGGAAGATACCTCATACGCCTCATGACTCCCGTAAAAAACGGATTTTAATTTTTCTTCCGGAATTCCACATCCATCATCCTGTACTTCAAATACGGCTTTGTCCGCCACAAGAAATACCTTCAGTCCCAGGTGCACCATTCCCTTTGCATGCTGCACCGCGTTTTCTAAAATATTGATCAACACCTGCTGGATCAGGATTGCATCCATGGGAATTACCACAAATTCATCTGGAATATCAATTTCAACCTCCTGATCCGGATATCTTTTATGAAACTTTAAAATCACCGAATCAATCAGCTCATCCAAAACCGTAGGTGTCTTAATGATTTTTACTTTTCCACTGTCAAGTTTTGTGATCGAAAGCAGGTTCTCAACCATCCGGAAAAGCCACTGTGCATCCTGCTGGATGTCCTGCAGCATCTTTGTCCGCTGTTCCTTCGTAAAATCATTATCCGGATCAAGCAGCGCCGAGCTGGAGCCATAGATCGTGGTAAGCGGAGTCCGAAGATCATGGGAAACCGCACGGAATATGTCTGCACGGATTTTTTCTTTTTCTCTCTCTGCTTCGAGAATTTTATTATACTTTATTTTGGTGGTAAACCCACAGGTAATCAAAGCCATCAGTATAATGATCACTGCCGATGCCATATTCTCCGGTATGGAAAAATTAAAGTGAAAAAATGGAAATGTGAAAGCAAAATTCAATTCAAGAACGCTGAGAATTGCAGCTGCCACACCATACAGATACCCCGGTGTGATCACAGAAGTCAGAAAGACTCCAAAAATAGATACTGCCGGGATCAGCGCATTTTCCACAGTACTGTTTTGTATCCACAAACAGACCATAAAACACACCAGCTGAATCCCGACGGTAATGGCTATATCTCTTATGATATACAATGTTTTTTTCATCCGAATCTTCTTTCTCCTTATCTCTTGCATCCATATGTTTCATTATAGCATAATGGCGGTTAAGATTCGAATAAAAAATGTATTTTTCTAAGAAAGCGTATTCAGTTCCTCCATCCACAATGTTGCACACGCATCACTCGGCATACGCAGATCTCCTCTCGGAGAAACAGCAACAGATCCGACTTTCGGGCCGTCCGGAAGGCAGGAACGTTTAAACTGCTGCGCAAAAAATCTGCGGCAGAACATTTTCAGCCATTTTAAAATAAATGCATCTTCATAAGTTCCCGCAAATGCAATTTTTGCCAGACGATAAATTTTTGCAGGGGAAAATCCCTGACGCAACATATAATACAGGAAGAAATCATGCAGTTCATACGGACCTACCAGATCCTCGGTCTTCTGTGAAATTTTTCCGTCTTCCGGCGGCAGAAGCTCCGGAGAAACAGGTGTATCCAATACATCATACAGTGTATCGGAAAGCTGCTTGTCCTCACAGGTATCCGCATAATAACGCACCAGATGCCGGACCAGCGTCTTTGGCACAGAAGCATTCACGGCATACATGGACATATGATCTCCGTTGTACGTTGCCCACCCCAGTGCAAGTTCCGACAGATCTCCGGTTCCGATCACAAGCGCATTCTTTTTGTTCGCAATGTCCATCAGAATCTGCGTGCGTTCCCGCGCCTGGGAATTTTCATATGTCACATCATGCACCGAAGGGTCCTGTCCGATATCCGAAAAATGCACATTTACCGACTGACAGATATCCACTTCCACAAATTCTGCCCCAAGGCTTTGAATCAGTTTGACAGCATTGTCATATGTGCGGTCGGTTGTCCCGAATCCCGGCATGGTGACGGCCGTAATTCCCTTATGATCCCGCCCGCACAGATCAAAGGCACGCACGGTCACCAGCAGTGCCAGCGTCGAATCCAGTCCTCCGGAAATACCTACCACAGCATTGGCTCCGGTATGTTCCAGACGTTTTTTTAGTCCCATTGCCTGAATCATCAGAATTTCATCACAACGCTTTTCCCTGTTCTGTCTGTCTGTTGGCACAAACGGTGCCGGATCAATAAACCGCGTCAGTTTTGTTTCTTCTATTTTTAAAGAGAACAGAATCTCGGTATGTGTCTGATCCTCAGTGACAAAAGTTGTCATTCTGCGGCGCTGTGCACAGAGACGTTCCACATCAATCTCCGAATACAGGATGCCATGTCCAAAACGCTTGGATTCCGCAAGAATCTGTCCGTTTTCCGCAATGATGTTGTGCCCGGAGAACACCAGATCCTGTGTAGACTCTCCCTCTCCCGCTGACGCATAAATATATGCCGCAAGAAGACGTGCAGACTGGCCACTTACCAGTTCCCTGCGGTAACTGTCTTTGCCGGTCAGTTCATTCGAAGCCGACAAATTCACCAGAACAGACGCCCCCGCCAATGCATGGGAGATACTCGGCGGATTCGGTGTCCACAGATCCTCACACAGTTCCACACCGATTCTGAGTTTCGGCATCTGCTCACAGACAAAAAGCAGATCCCGGTCCGCAGGAACACAGCTTCCGTCCGGCAGAACCACCTCTGTCGCAAGCTCTGCTCCGGATACGAAATGTCTCGCCTCATAAAATTCATTGTAATTCGGCAGATAACTCTTCGGTACAAGTCCAAGCACTTCTCCATGGGAAAACACTGCCGCAACATTGTATAATTTTCCAAGGATTTCAAAGGGAAGTCCCACGAAAAAAATGGCGTCCAGTGAAGCACTCTCTTTTACTAATTTCATCAGCGCATCCTTTGCGCCCTGCAGCAGACGTTCCTGCAAAAACAGATCCTGACAGGTATAGCCGGTCAGACAAAGTTCCGGAAAAACTACAATCTTTGCTCCCTGCCGGGTACTTTCTTTCATCATATCCAGAATCAGTTCTGCATTGTATTTTGTATCTGCCACTTTAATTTTCGGTGTAACTGCAGCTGCTTTTACAAATCCCTGTCTCACTTTCTCAACTCCTTTAATTCCTCTACGGAAAATTCATATGCCTTATTACAGAACTGGCACTTTACCTCGATGCTCTCCCCATCATTGATGATGTCATCGAGATCTTTTTTGCTGAGCGTCGAAAGTGCGCGGGATACCCGCTCCTTGGAACAGTCACAGACAAATGCTGCCGGAATTTTGTCGGTGATTTCCAAGCCGAAATCTCCGAGAATTTCTTCGAGAATTCCTTCCGGTGTCAGTCCTCGCTCCAGCATCATAGTCACAGAATCGATCTCTGCAATACGATTTTCCAGTTTTTCAATGATCTCGTCACTCGTAAACGGCATAAGCTGAATAATAAATCCGCCGGCCTGACGCACCGTGTTGTTTTTGTTCATCAGCACGCCCAATCCTACCGCAGACGGAATCTGCTCGGAAGTTGCAAAATAATAGGTTAAATCTTCTGCAATCTCTCCTGTCTGCAGCTGACACTGTCCCACATATGGCTCTTTCAATCCCATATCTTTGATGACGCTCAAAATACCGAGATCCAGCGCGCCCCCTACATTTAAATGTCCGTCTTTGTTTGGCGGAAGTTCCACAATCGGATTATTGACAAATCCCTTGACATGTCCATTGGCGTCCGCAGTAACGGTAAGTCCCCTGGCCGGACCGCTGCACTGAATCTGCAGGGTCAGAAGATCCTTTTCCCCTTTTAACATTGTTCCCATCATCGCACCGCCGGACAACAGACGTCCCAGGGCTGCCGTCATGATCGGGGACGTATTGTGATCCTGTCTGGCGGTCTCCACCAGATCCCTCGATGTAATTGCAAATGCCCGGATTGCGGCACCTGCTGCGGTTGCTCTAACAATATAATCTGCCATGTATCATTTCTCCTTTATTCTTTTCTTGTAACAAATGTGATACGCTCACTGTCGGCTTTGACCCCGGCGTCGGTGTAATCATCATACATTCCTTCACAGACCAGTCCCGCCTGCTGCAGAAAGTCCACTATCTGTTCCACCTTATAATTTCTCTGATAGTGTGTTTCCGCATATCGGCGGTACAGCTCTCCCGCTTCCGGGATAAACAGTGTCAGGTCATATTCATTGATTCTGGTCTCTTCGTCATAATAATTTTCCCAGATAAAACTTCCTTCCTGCCTGCTCTCCGCAAATGTGTGATCTCCAAGAAGCTGTTCGTATTTATAGGCGGTATTCAAATCAAAGATAAATACTCCACCGCTTTCCAGACAGGCGGCAACCCGCCGGAATGCATCGGAAAGTTCCTGTGGCTCAAGCACATAATTGACACAGTCACAGGTACAGCAGACTGCCCGCACACATCCATCCAGTTCGAGTGTCTGCATCTCCTGCAGCAGATAAAGAATCGGCGGATCTGTCTGCTTTTCCATGGCTTTCTGCAGCATATCCACAGAAACATCCACACCGGTCATATCATACCCACAGGCTGCCAGTCTCCGGGTCAGTTCTCCGGTTCCGCATCCCAGATCCAGCACCGGTCCGTCTGCAATTCCATGCTTTTTTAATGTCTCACAAATATATGCACACCATTCATCATAGGGCACATTATCCATAAACAGGTCGTAAACCTGCGCAAAACTCGTATACGCGTCCATTCTTTTCCTCCTGCTTTGTATCATAGTTTAGCAAGTTTTTATGGCAAAAGCAAGGTTGATTATTCTTCCCGAAACCTTTATACTGAATGCATAAGTTGAAATACAGAAAGGATTTTCCATGCCTGACAACTACGAACATTATATTTCCAAAAATATTCAGGCCTTCTATCGCAGAAGACTTTTTTCTCCAATGATATATCTGGTTTTGCTTGCAGTTCTCTGGATCGTATTTCCACTGGGTGCCATGCTGCGGCCTGCACAGCTTTCCGACAATACCAAAATTGCGGATGCATACAAGGACCATCACCGTTATGTGCGCATGACCTTCACGGATCTGAAATTCAGCGGATATACCTGTGAAACCTATGGACAGACCCGCGGATATTATTATTACACCACACAGAAAAATAATTGCAGCATCATTCTCCTTACCCCGCATACATGTGAAGAAGGACTCCCTACGATCGACCGTCTGACCGTCACCGGCCGGATCGTCAAAGGAAAAGAATCTTATCTGGCACTTTTGTCCCAGCTTTCCTCTGACCTGAACTGGACCGAAACCGGTATCCGCAATCAGCTGTCTTCGTATTATTTCAGTGAGCCTGACTATCATTTAACCACGACGCGCATTTTATTCTTCGCGTATTTCGGTTCCATGATTTATACCGTCCTGTATCTTTTTGTCTGTATGGTCTATATCCGGTTCCCGGTGCTTTCCCCACCGTGCCAGAACCTGATCGTCTTCGGACATCCGGGGCAGATTCTCGCCGAGGCCGAGGAAGAGCTTGCAACACTTCCACAGCTGGCAACGGAGGATATGTTTATCACCGAACATTATTTTATCATGACATCACCATATGGAAATGCCATTGTGCCTATTCAGGAGATTCTGTGGATCTATAAACATTCGACGCTCCACAAAATGCTCTGGTATCATTTCAGCATCTCTTATACCATGCATATTACCGCAAACAAACATATGTATGTAAACTGTCCGAAAAATACCAAATCCGATATTGACGGTATTATGGATTACCTGGCAGAAGCCAATCACAACATTCTGGTAGGTTTCAATGAAGAAAACCGCCTGAAAGTCCAGGCGGTTCAGGGAAAACCTTTCCATATTGAAAAATTTTATGCGTTATTGCGCCGCCGCGTCTAAAACATACAGGCTTTGCTTCCGATTTCATAATCCAGATTTTCATAGGCTTCCCTTACCACGGGAAGCCTTTCTTTTTCTTCCGGCGGTAATTCATGTTCAGAAAGTATCTTTATATTCTCCTCAATCTGTGCAATATCATAGGTATCAAATCCATACTTTAACCTTTTCCAGCACAGCCGGCGCTGCTCTCCATCCATCATGGGAAACTTTTCCTGCCGAAGTATGTGACCGCTTTCCTGTGAATCTTTTGTCTCCTGTTTTACTTCTTTCACCGTCCCCTGCAGCTGCTCTAAAAAAGTATGCAGATTCCGGTTTATAAAGGCACGATTTTCGGTCTTTGCCGCCATCTCCATAATTTCTGCCTGCTGGGCAATCTCCTCTTTTCCAATCTGGCGGCTGATACCTTTGATTCCATGAACTTTTGTCTGAAACATATGCAGATCCCGCTGAGCAAACTCCGGAAGTTTCGGAAGTAAACTCTCCACCTCTTTCCAATAAGATTCCAGCGTGCGGATATCCGCAGCGTTCCTCTGTCCTGTGGCTTTCGCCTTCTTTGACGCATCGACCGGATTCGGAAGTTCCCTGTATCTTACCGGAATTCCGGTTTCTAAAACCTGCCTCATCCGCTGCAGCCGGATCGGTTTCGGCATAAAATCGGTAAATCCATGCCGGATGGAACGGCTTCTAACTTCATCAGAAATATCCGCTGTCATAAGAACAAGCGGTGCATGACTGTATCTTTGTATCTGATCCGCCGTCTCAAATCCGGACATTCCCGGCATCATCTGATCCAGAATAATCATCTGGTATTCCCGTTCTTTTACCATCTGTACAGCTTCTTCTCCTGACACCGCCAGATCCAGTATAAACTTCCATGGAGCCGCAAGTTCCTGAAAAATCACCCTGTTTGCTTCCATATCATCCACCAGAAGGACACGTGCCCGCGGATAAACCCAGTTCGGCTGTATTTCTTCAACCTGCGGATCACTCTGTTCTTTTAAAATTTCCTGTCCGATGTTTCCCGGCTCTGATATCTCAGTCGGAACCTGTTTCTGATAAAATCCAAAAGATACGCGTGTCCCTTTTCCCGGATCACTCTCTGCTCTTACCCAGCCATGCATCATTTCTACGAGCTGTCTGACAATTGACAGACCCAGGCCAAAGCCCTCTACCCCCATATCCTCGGAAAACGAGACATATTCCGCAAATACCTGTGCAAGTTTTTCCTTTGTCATTCCCACACCGGTATCTTCCACACAGCCGTCAAACCATACCTGTCCTTCTTCCATTTTACAGTGAAGCGACAGCGTGATCGTTCCCTGTTCCGTAAACTTGCAAGCATTCGATAAAATATTCTGAAAAATCTGTGCCACACGTAAATAGTCCCCACTTACCTGCTCCGGAAACCGGTCCAGAAACCTCACGGTAAATACGATATCTTTTTCCCGGATATTCAGCAGACAAAGACGGGCCTGTTCCTCTATCATTTCATAAAAATTGTATGTTTTGTCTTTGAGCGTCAACATTCCTGCTTCCAGCTTCGAATATGCAAGGATCGTATCCACCTGTTCAAGCAGATTATTTCCCGCGACACGGATATATTCAAGAATGTTTTTGCTCTCATCCGGAAGATTCTGCCTTTTTAAAATATCCGAACCTCCGATAATCGCATGCAGCGGACTGCGCAGATCATGACTGACCGATGCCAGAAAACGGCTTTTTAAAAATGACTGTTCTTCTGCTTTCTTTTTCAGATCCTCCATCAGAACCGTTTCCTTCTTTTGCTGTGTGATGTCGAGCAGGGTAAGAATATATCCTCTCACCACATTTTCACTGCAGACCGGATGCAGCTGACACCTGCAATAACTTTCTTTCCACTGAACCACATAATCCTGATCCGGGTCTTTACTCCAACGCATCATTTTGGTATAAAAAGGGTACTCCTGCGGATCGTCCGTCAGTTCCCCCACAATTTCCGGAAACCATCGTCTGGCACTGGCATTGGCATCCCGGTAACGCATTCTGTTGTCAAACAAAAACGTAGGGATATCACTGATATTATAAAAGTTTTCCCGGATAATGTTCGTCACATTGGATAATCTTCCCGTCATCATCAGATAAAAGACAATCAGACAGGAAATTTCAAAAGCTCCCGGCACCAGAAATTCTTCCGCTTTCGGCGTAACTGCGCGAAACAACATTGCAACTCCCGGAAGTGCCATGCCAAGATACAACATATCATTTACATGTCCCTCCCAGACAGAAACCTCGCTTTTCACTCTCACATAAGTAGCCAGCCCCAGAAGAATTCCCGTATAACAAAGCAGCGCAATCCGAAACGCATCCTGATACGTCTCGTGCTGCGCAGCACGTATAATCAACATGGAATTAAACAGCACCAGACTGCAGAACAAAATCACTTCCGTCCTGAGTTTCAGCTGGAATTTCATAAAATCACCCACATAATGAATCATAAGATACAGCATGTGAATGGCCAGTAAATCTGTCAGTATACGAAGTGTCTTTGCCTCTCCCGTAACATAATAGGTAATGCGATAAAAACTGTTCAATGCAATCAGCCCTAAAACCAACGGCAGCAGCCGGTGTTCCCTTGCGTGAAACCCGCTGCTGACATAACTTTGTAATACAAACAGTGTAAAAAAAAGACAGACCAGATGGAAAACCAGTCCCATATCCGTTTTACCTCCAACCACTAAATATCCGCTCTACTTCGGATTTGATATAAATGGCTTTATATGGCCGCACAATATATCCTGCCGCATGCAGTCTCCGACAGGTCATTACCGTATGCGCATCACACATGGCCGTGACAAACAGAACCGGTATCCTTCCCCCTGTGAGCTTGTTTGCTCTCATGGTAGTCTCGATTCCGTTCATTTCCGGCATATCAACATCCATAATGATCAGATCCGGAAACTCATTGTGTTCCAGATAATGCAATGCCTGTTTTCCGCATTTACAGAGAATGACGGTATACTCATCCTCGAGAATTCCACGCATGGCATCCAGATTAGTCTTCATATCATCTACGATCATGATTTTTTTTCTGGCAGTTTCCTGAACCATCTTCTTTCTTTCCGGCTCTTCCGAATCTGGAGAAACCGTATCGAGATATTCCGGTGGAAGAATCGTAACATTTAAGTTTTTATTTTCCATCAGATCCAGTTTGGTTCCATCCGGCATATTCAGAATCGGTCGCAGATTATGCGGTCCCTTGTTTTCATAGATCAGTCCCTTACGTCCGTCCGACAGGTTTACCTCCGTCCCTCTCGGAAACAGTGGGACACGTTCCATAAACACTTCCACAACGTTTTTGTCAAACATGATGCCACAGGCTCCCATGAGATATTCTACTGCCTCATAAGGAGAATATGGTTTCTTATACGGACGTCTTGATGTCAGCGCATCATACACATCCGCCACATGTACAATTCTTACGGAGAGTGACTGTTCATCTCCCATCAGCCCCTGTGGGTATCCGCTTCCATCTACATTTTCATGATGAAGAAGTACCGTCTGCTTGATATGCGCCGAAATATTCCAGCGCTTCGAAAGCAGCTGGTACGAACGGGTCGAATGGGTCTTCATCAGCTGGTATTCATCCGGTGTCAGCCTGCCCGGTTTGTTTAGTATTTCCTTTGGAATAGCAAGCTTTCCCAGATCATGCAAAAGAGCCGCTGTAACCAGATAATTCAGATCGCGTTCACTCATTCCCATCCCCATACCGATCACACAGCAGAGCACAGCAACATTCACCGAATGTGCATATGTGTAATCATCGTATGAGCGCAGATCCGTCATATCCAGACACACATTTTCCCTGGACAAAAGATTCTCCACAATCTGTTGTGCAATCTCGGCACAACGGTCAATATCATTCTCCTGCACACATTTAAACCCTTCCTGGCGCAGTTTTTCCGGTATTGTTGCTTCGATGTAGATATCTTTCGACTGTTCATCCTCGATATAGATACCGCTAAATCCGTATTCGTTTAGTTTATTGATATAGGAAGCCGTCAGTTCACAGCCGCTTCCCACCATGGTACGTCCCATGGAATCATATAAATCATACGCAAGACACATTCCCGGTCTGGCATCTTCAATGGAAACAAAACGCATAAAGCCTCCAATTATAACTACAACTTAAATCATAACCAGATAAATTGCTGCAAGTGAAATTACAATCTGAATGATAGCAAAGCGAAATACCACCTGGGCATTGGACCACCCACCCTTTTTTCTTACATGGTCGTGAATCGGTGTGATGGTATTCTTTAGAATATGTATCTTTAAGAACCGAAGCAGTGAAACCTTTACCAGACCAAGACCACCATCTGCGATAAGTACCGCAGCAACCAGCAGGTACATAAACGGGCTGTGCATCTTCAATACTGCAATGGCGATAAAAATACCCATTGCACGTGATCCGGCATCTCCCATAAGAAGCTTGCTCGGTGTTGCGTTATACCACAGATATCCCAGCAGACATACTGCAAACAGTAAAATGCAGTAATTGAAAGAATCATTGACTTTTAAAATATTGTCAAGAACAAACACACTCATCAACGTGATAATGGTCAGTGTTCCCGACAATCCATCCACACCATCCGAACAGTTGGTAACATTGATGGAAACCCACACCAGAATAACGGTCAGAATGGCAAATACAACCGGTGGAATCACGATGGTCGTTCCCGTAATGGCAATGGTGATCTCACTGGAATTGTAATGCAGATAGGAAATGGCTACAACGACTGCCACTGCCAGATCCAGAATTCCCTTTAAATACTCTCCCCATGGTTTTTCTGCGGCATCATCAAAGAATCCGGTGAACATTTCGATGACGATCAGCACCAGATAAATGATAATTTCCTTATTCATTTTGCCAAACAACAATGCGGAAACAACAAAAGTCAACACAAAAATAATACCCGCACCTCTTGGTTTTCCTGCGGAAAGAGCTCCATCATGTGCATACTGTCTTCCCATGTCCTTCGGCAGATACCCGTTTAATTTTGCAATTGCAATACAGGTCGCTGCAAAAGCAAATAAAACACCGATAAAAGCAACCAGTGCGTGTTCATATGTTCCTAATAAGTATATCATTTTATCCTCCTTCGGGCTTTCACCCAATTTAATTATATTAGGAGACAGGAAAAAAGTAAAGTTTTTGCTTGCATTTTTATCGAATTGTGTTATTATATACTCACACGCGTCAAAGCGTTAAAGTGTAAAAGATTCAAAGAACCACAAGGAGGAAACAAAAATGGCTCAAAAAGGAGACTTAATGACAGCACGTTCCGATATTCGTGTATTGGACGCAACCATTCGTGACGGAGGACTCGTAAACAACTTTATGTTCTCCGATGACTTTATCAACGCACTCTACCGCACCAATGTAAAGGCCGGCGTTGACTATATGGAGTTTGGTTATAAAGCTTCCAAGGAGCTGTTTGACGTAAATAAATTCGGCAAGTGGAAGTTCTGTGATGAAGAATCCATCCGTGAGATCGTTGGTGACAACAACTCCGATATGAAGATTTCCGTCATGGCAGATGTCGGACGCTGCGATTACAAAAAAGATATCATTGACAAAAAAGACAGTGTAATTGACATGATTCGTGTGGCAACTTACGTGCACCAGATGCCTGCTGCAATCGAAATGATTGAAGATGCCAAGGCAAAGGGCTACGAGGTAACCTGTAATATCATGGCAATCTCCAATGCCAAAGAATCCGATATTGACCAGGCACTTGAAATGGTCGGTCAAAGCAGCGCCGATGGCATTTATATCGTGGACAGTTACGGTGCTCTTTACCCGGAACAGATCCGTGCGATTGCAGATAAATACACCGAACTTGGAGAAAAATACGGCAAATACATCGGTATGCATGCACACAATAACCAGCAGCTTGCCTTTGCCAACACGATCGAAGCACTCTCCCACGGTGTCAGTCTTTTAGATGCTACCATGATGTCCATGGGGCGGGGTGCCGGAAACTGTGCCATGGAACTGCTTCTGAGTTTTCTGAAAAATCCGAAATACAATGTATTCCCGGTACTCCGGTTCTTAGAAGACTATATGCTGCCGCTCAAAGAAACCGGTGCCGTATGGGGATATGATATTCCGTATCTGCTGACCGGACGTCTGAACCAGCATCCATCTGCTGCCATTGATTTTTGCAAGGACAACCGCAAGGATTACGCAGATTTCTATACCGATCTGTTAGACAAATAAAGCATAATACAAAACAGGCATCCGGGGTTCGCCAGATGCCTGTTTTATTTCTGTTATAAACGTTTAAATCTGTCTGCAAAGTGCATCCACTTTCGCAATTTCTTCCATCATACACATTTCTTTCAGATCCTGTGCATTTCCTTCGGAATGTTCCACTTCCTTTGAGAAAATACGCGCTACGTCAATACGGTCAGACATTGTGAATTTGCCACCGTTTCTGTGAAAACGTGCCGCATCCATATCTCTTACCACAAGGGTTGCCATCACAATCATTTTGGCATAGGATAAGATATCATAATCATATATCGCATTCATCAGATAACGATACACAAAATAAACCAGAAGATGTTCATAGCCAAGTTCCGAATAATCCGATGATCGCATATATTCTGTCAGAAATGCCTCATAGGTATCTTCGTGATACAGCTTTTCGAATTCTTCCTTGGTGTGAACCCATTCCTCATCCAGCTCTTCCATATCGGCAAAAACCGCAAAACGTTCCTCGAAATCTTCATAAGAAAGTGCACGAACCGGCTTCTCTTTTCCCTCAATATTTTTCTGCTCCCACTCCCGAAGTTCATGACCGGCATCTTCGTATCTCCAGTCTGCCAGTACCGACATATCCTCTTTTGCCTGTGCATAATTGATCACGGTCTGTACACGGTCACACCACGCCAGAAACTCTCTCATGCGCTCCGGAATATTATGGGTACGATTCTGCAGAATATTCACCGACTCCTGCTGCACCCATTCCATGAATGCAACATATGCCGGATCATCCTCACCGTCATCGCAATTTCCGGGCAGCTCTATATCCACCAGCTTTTCCGGTTCTGTCCGCTCAAACAGAATCCGTCCGACTTCCTCGCAGGAAAGACTCAGTGCTTTCTGCTCCACATCTCCGTAAATCAGGGAAAAACGCGGATATTCTGTACACACTTCACACAGAGCCTCTTCCCCAAGTGCTGTATAAAGATCACAGAGATTATGGTCATTGAGCATGGCACAGCGTTTCTTCCCTTTCAGCTTAAAACGGTATCCACCGCCATCATCATCCGGATCGGCCTCATACATACTTTCTTTGAGTCTTTTGCCAAATTTGCCTTCCACACTGTTGTAATATGCATAGGAATCCTCATCAATGTCAATTTCCCAGCCTGCACAGCAACTGTCCTTGCAGCGGGATGCAATGCAGGAAAATTTCTCATAATATTCCGGAACCCGTAAAATCACGATGCCTGCCTCTCTTTCTCTTCTTTTTCTGCCATGTACTCTTTCTCCATAGTTTCCCAGTCCGGATCCTGTGTGCCTTTAAAGTGATTATAGGCTATATAGCCAATGCACCAGATCAATCCTGCCATCGTTGTTGAAAAAAGTATTTTGACAACACATACCGCAAGCAGTGTGACATTCAGGTCCCCTGCCAGAAAAGAAACTGCCAGAGTATGAAGCGGCAGCACAAGCATCTTCCACAACCCGTAATATGCTGCTGCAATCACACCGATTGTATAACAGACAAATCCCAACAATGCATTAATATGCTTTTTCATATGTATCCATCCTCGTTTTCATAACTATTCCATCAACTTAACTATTTTGCCACTTTCCATGGTTTTTTTCAAGTCAAGAATGCGCTGATTGACCGATCCCCGGAACTTGAGCGTAATATCCTTCTGTTCCTCAATAAATGGACCGTCCACCAGTACATCGATCAGGGAAAGCAGGTCATCCGTGTCTTTCGTATGTTTTCTGCCTCCCAAAATCAGGTCTTTATCATATATATATCCGGTAAATGCCCAGACATTCTTATCCGGATACAAACTTTTTACTTTTTTCATAAAAGGAAGAAGAGCCTCCTGATTTTCTTCCTCAAACGGCTCTCCTCCCAACAGGGTCATTCCCTCTATATACTCCGGTTTCAGTGAATCAAGCACCTTTTGCTGTACCTGCTCATCGAAACATTCTCCATAGGTAAAATCCCATGTCTGTGGCTGAAAACAGCCCTTACATGCATTGCGGCATCCGGATACAAACAGTACCGTCCGACAGCCGAGACCGTTTGCGATGTCACAATACTTAATTCCAGCATAATTCATAATTTACTCTTTCTTTTTATTCAGGAAACGGATGCAGCCTGCTGCTGCCAGTAAAAAAACAATTACTGCTGCTCCAAATACCATCCGCAGATCAACCGCACCTGTCTTTGGTGTTGCATCTGTCCGGTTTCCGTTTTTTGATGTATTTCCACTGTTATTCTTTTTGTTCGATGAAGTTTTGTGTGTATTCCCGCTGCTGCTCTGGGAATCCTGCGTATCGTCTGTATCATCGTACGAATCGGTATCGTCCGTATCGTCTATATCATCTGTATACTCTGTGTCATCCTGACTGTCCGACTGACTCTGGGAAGTGCTCTGGGACTGTGACTGGCTCTGTGTCTGTCCTGCAGAAGCATCCACAACCGTTGTAACCGTAACCGGATTGTAACTTGCATCCGTCACTTCACGCACTGTCAGGGTAACTGGCATCGTTGTATATGCATTTTTCGCCTTAAAGGTAACCGTGGCAATGGTTTCATTCTGGGAATAAGTCTTATTTAAAATTGCCGAAAGATTAAGTGCCTGCTGATTATTTTCCGTAACCGGGGAAACCAGCTCAATATTTCCCGAATCCGAAGAAATCGTATTTGCCCATGTGGTTCCTACATATTCCAGATCAGAATCGTCATATGCCAGTCTTGCTGCAAATGTCGAAAGTCCCGGATTATTGCTTCCGACCAGACGTACCGTTACCGTATCTCCGGCTTTTGCATCATTGGTTGTTCCAACCGTCAGATTCATCTGGCTGTTCGCCGCCATAACCGGCTGCGGAACGGCTGCAAAAAGCAGCGCCAGCGCACATCCCATCATCAGTATCGTTTTCATCATCCCTAATTTTTTCATCTTCTGCCCTATATCCTTTTTGCTATGACTACGAGTCTCCCATTGTTTACCGTGTATTCACAGGTAGAGAGCATGATTGTGGTATCTCCATAGATAAGATGCTCCCCTGTATCATACACACGGTTCTCTTCCACAAAATCCAGCAGATTCTGAAACTCTTTCCGGTTTTTATAATTCCGAAACCAGTAATAACGGAATCCGGATTCGTCTTTTTCCTTTACATGTGTCTTTACCACCGCAACAATCTGATATTGTCCAGTTTCATAAATCGTATCAAAAGTAATCACCGGATGCTTTTTGTAAAATTTCTTATCCAGATAGGCATCCAGATCTCCAAACTGGCTTCCATCACTTACGTTGTGCCCAAAGATCACAATATTCTGATCCATCGGATCAATGCTGGCATCTGCGGAAACAAACGGGTTTCCCTTATTATCATCTTTTCCTTCAAAATTGTGTTTCAGATAATATTCCCCGCCTGTATGATCCTGCATCACCGGATAATCGATTGGTGTCCCGTCAACTTTGATCCATCCAACCAGATCCGGATACATACTATATAATATATCATATTGGTCTAAGATTGCAAGCTGGTCCGTCTTTTCTGTCTCACGATTTTTCATTTGCTGCTTTTCTTTGCGGATATATTCCAAAACCGCTTCCTTTTTTGCCTCTTTGATCTGAAAATAATTCAATGCAAGTAACAGAACAACCGCCATGGCCAGGAAAGAAAAGGCGATGCGTCTGCATACCTTTTCCACCATCGGCCGATGGCGGTTTCTGCCACTCGGCCCGATGGGTTTTTCTTTCTCTTCCCGGGGTTGTGGATCTTCTACCTCATGGTGTTCATACAAATGGGCATATTGTTTCCGTTTGTTTTCTTCCATGTTTTATAAATGTAATACTCTTTCTTTGATTTCCTGTGTACGTCCCTGATTCCAGAACTGTGTTCCGATATACCCGCACGTACGACGTGCAACACTCATCTTATCCTGATCACGGTTTCCGCAGTTCGGACACTCCCAGACGAGTTTTCCGCTGTCCTTTTCCTCAACAATTTTGATCTCACCGTCATAGCCACATTCCATACAGTAATCACTCTTCGTGTTGAGCTCCGCGTACATAATATTATCGTAAATGTATTTCATGACGGCAATCACGGCATCAATATTATCCTGCATATTTGGTACTTCCACATAGCTGATTGCACCACCCGGAGACAGCTTCTGGAACTGTGACTCAAACTTCAGTTTATCAAAAGCATTGATATTTTCCGTCACATGCACATGATAACTGTTCGTAATATAATTTTTATCTGTTACGCCCTCTATGATACCGAAACGCTTCTGCAGACACTTTGCAAATTTATAGGTGGTGGATTCCAGCGGCGTACCGTACAGACTGAAATCCATATTTTCCTTTTCTTTCCACTCTGCACAGGCATCATTCAGACGCTGCATGACACGCAGTGCAAATGGTGTTCCGGTCTCCGGCTCCGTATGGGAAACACCTGTCATATAACGGGTACACTCGCACAATCCCGCATATCCCAAAGAGATGGTGGAATAACCGCCAAATAAAAGTTTGTCGATCGTCTCTCCCTTTTTCAGACGGGCAAGCGCTCCGTTCTGCCACAGAATCGGAGCCACATCACTCGGTGTGCCAAGAAGTCTCTTATGTCTGCACATCAGTGCCCGGTAGCACAGTTTTAGACGCTCATCGAGAATCTTCCAGAATTTTTTCTCATCTTTTCCGGAAGAACATGCCACATCCACCAGATTGATCGTCACAACTCCCTGGTTAAAACGTCCGTAATATTTCGGTTTTCCGGTTTCCGGGTCAATATACGGAGTAAGAAAACTGCGGCATCCCATACATGGATAGCAGTGTCCTTCCCCGTTCTTGTCCACTTTCAGTTCTTTCATCTTCTTTTCGGAAATATAATCCGGAACCATGCGCTTTGCCGTACACTGTGCAGCCAGGCGTGTCAGATAAAAATACTTGGAATCCTCATGGATATTATCTTCTTCGAGTACATAAATCAGTTTCGGGAAAGCCGGGGTAATAAATACTCCTTTTTCGTTCTTTACTCCCTTGATTCTCTGATGCAGCATCTCCTCAATGATCGCTGCCAGGTCATCTCTGGTCTGTCCCTCCGGTACTTCGTCGAGATACATAAACACCGTGATAAACGGAGCCTGACCGTTTGTGGTCATAAGCGTGATCACCTGATACTGGATCATCTGCACACCACGGTTGATCTCTTCTCTTACACGCATCTCTGCTACTTTATTGATTTTCTCCTCATCCAGATCCAGCCCGATCTTTTCAAACTCTGTCCGGACCTGTATCCGGAATTTTTCACGGCTCACCTGTACGAACGGTGCCAGATGGGACAGTGAAATACTCTGTCCTCCATACTGCGAACTTGCAATCTGCGCAATCGCCTGTGTTGCTATATTGCAGGCCGTGGAAAAACTTCTCGGACGGTCAATTCCGGTCTCGCTGATTACAGTACCATTCTGCAGCATGTCCTCTAAGTTCACCAGACAGCAGTTATGCATGTGCTGCGCAAAATAATCTGCATCATGGAAATGAATCAGTCCTTTTTCATGTGCTTCCACAATATCTTCTGGCAACAGGAATCTCTTCGTGATATCCTTGCTGACTTCTCCCGCCATATAATCTCTCTGTACACTGTTTACAGTAGGATTTTTATTGGAATTTTCCTGTTTTACTTCCTCATTGTTACACTCTAAGAGGGACAGAATCTGTTCATCAGTAGAATTGGATTTACGCACAAGTGCTCTCTTATAACGGTATGTAATATAATTACGGGCAACCGTAAATGCATGCTGGTTCATCAGCTGGTTCTCTACCATATCCTGGATTTCCTCCACGCTGGCAGACCGTTTCATGTTTTCACATGCCACTTCCACATTATCGGCAATCTCCTGAATCTGCTCATCGCTGAGTTTTTCATAATCGATTACCGATGCATTCGCTTTCTGTACAGCCGCAACGATCTTATTCGAATCAAAAAATACCTCGACTCCGCTTCTCTTAATAATTTTCATGTTCCATCTTCCTCTCAAAGTCTATCTTTATAAACGATTGTTTACACAAAATATAAGATATAGAGATTACTCCCTATATCTTGTATATTTTCATTAACAAATACAAGACTACACTACATCTTGTGTTATTGTCAACCCACATTTCTACATCATGTGGAGGCTTACTCCATGGAAATGTAGACGTATCTAGGCGTTTATGCAATATGTGAAAAAATTCCGCGCCATTTTTGTAATAATTTTTACAGTCTGCTGTCCGTGCGCAGCACATCAATGAATTTGCCGGCTTCTGCCCATGCCTTCTTTGATTCCGGAATATTCAGATATGCCATCTGGAACACATGAAACATCCCTTCATAAACAGACAGGCGCACTTTTACCCCCTGCTCCCTTGCCTTTGCCGCTACCGAAACCGAATCACTCAGAAGCATCTCAATCGATCCAACCTGTATGAGCATTGGCGGAAATCCCCGGAAATCCCCAAACAGCGGAGAAATATACGGGTCCATCCGGTCATGTTCCCCCGGATAATCATTCTGGTAAATCAGACTCTCCTTCGTATTTCCAAACAGTGGATCTTTCTCATAATTGGTCTCATAAGACTCCCCGCTGGCCGTCAGATCCGTCCACGGAGACATGGCTATGATTCCTCCCGGTACCGGCATATTATGATCCCGCAAATACATACAGAGTGCCATCGCCAGTCCACCGCCTGCCGAATCTCCGGCAAGGATAATCTGTTCTCCATAATATCCCTTGGAAAGCAGCCAGCGGTATGATGCCAATGCATCTTCAAGTGCTGCCGGATATGGATTCTCCGGGGCCACACGATAATCCGGAGTAAGCACATTGCATCCATGGCTCAGCTCGTTATATAATCCTGCAAACACATAATACGCATTGCGCACAGCTCCCGTATAACCACCGCCGTGTAACTGCAGAATCACGTAATCCGTGTTTGGATTTTCCTTTAACGACAAAAGTTTCATCGTAAAATGATCCATATTGATTCCTGTCAGGTTAAACATTGCCGGTGGAATCCATGGCGGCTCTATCATCCGCTTGCGCAGCTCTCCGCTCTTTATTTTTTTTCCGATTTTCAAATCATTGGTAAAATGTGACAGCATTTCTGCCACCACACGTCCTTTTACACTCGCTTCGCTTTCTATCATATATGAAATCTCCGTTTCAGTTCGGTTCGTGCACGCTGATCACCAAGAATCAGTGTTCCAAGGAATAAAAATACCGATACCCCGAGGGACCCCCATGCCAGATATGGAAAATGAATGATTCTCATCTGCAGTAATACCACCGGTACAATGCTCAGCAATATCGTCAGCAGTTCCGACATCATATAACTCTGCCAGTTTCTCCGGTTTATCAGAATCAGGATAAACAACGCCAGATCAATGGCAATGATTCCCCCCGGAAACACATAGTCTAACGACCAGCGCCGGTATCCGGTCAGATAATCAATTCCAAGAAGCATTACAATGGCAAGAAGTACCAGACAGACGGTTTTGGCCAGATATCCGGATTTTCCCAGAATCGCCATGCGAAGCACCACATTTCCATATAAAAGAATGATACCAATTACAAGGCTCCATGCCACTTCCCTGTCCACCTGAAAATTGATGGCAATCAGCAGACACTCCGCCACAATGGAGATAAACAGTACCAGATTCTCCACAAACCGGAATTTACGCGCCGTTGCAATGGCATCCGGATACCGGCTCTCTCCCGGTATCCCGTCCGACTCCAGCACATGTTTACAGAGCGGACAGCGGTCCGTATCGTCCAATATGACAACATTACATTTTTTGCATTTATTCATAATATACTCCGTTCGTCTCAATCTCCACATCCACACCATCCGCCGCAATCTTGCGGAAAAATGCCTTCTGTACCAGAGCCTCGGAAAAGATGGAACTGAATGTAAATACCAGCGTATCCTGGTAAGAACAGATCGTTCCTTTCAGATACTGCCCTTTTGACATGGCTATAAAAGCCGAAAAACCTTCTATATAGGGCTGGTAAATATCTTTGATCTTGATATTACCGATGTTTGTGATCGTTGTCGTATTTGCCACTGCGGATTTTTCATATACGATACGCATGGCAATATTTTTCAAAAATAACGGCACCGGACGCATAAGCAGGTTCCTCTGATTGGATACACTGTAAGAAAACAGATCCTCTAAATGTTCCTTATTGATCTGGGAGTGCAGGCTGCTTTGTATGCATGCAAGTACTTCCTCAAACGTATAGGACTCTTTCTGTGGACGGAATTCTGCAGATACCATAACAAAAAAGTTTTTTGTCGTATCCGAATCAAAATACGGCCGCAGATTGACCGGCACTGCGATTCGGATCGGTTTTCCTCCCGGCATCCCGTGTAACAGTTCTTTATACACACTCCATACAAAGACTGCAACAAAATATTCATTCAAAGATGCATGATAGCCATGTGCTACCTTTTTCAGCTGTGAGACCGGCATCCGCCCATGCATGACACCAAATTCTCCGGCCGGAAGTTTATCTTCTTTGATCAGATATGCTTTTTCTTTATTAAATCCGCTTGGCTTGCTGCTGCGGTAATTGCGGACAAAGCTGTCCTCCCTGCTGAGAGAGGTATCTCCGCTCAGTTTGTTTCCTTCTTTTTCCGCCAGTTCCGGATGCACCAGACGCAGATACTGATACGTCAGCTCCCGGAGGAAATTAATGCCTCCCATGCCATCGGTCAGTACATGAAACACTTCCAGATTGATTCTTGACTTATAATAGGTCACACGGAACAGATAATTGCGGTTTTTGTTCTGCCGGATAAACCGGCATGGAAACATCGCCTCTTCCGTGACTTTCGGCGCCTTTTTTCCGTTCTCTTCAAAATAATACCAGAATACGCCTGTGCGCATCCGAAGATTAAACCCATCGAATTTCGGCAGAATCATGTCCAGCGCCTGCTGCAGAAATTCCACCTGAACCTCTTCTTTTAAGGTCACACTGATCCGGTACACGTTTGTCATACTCTCCCCCGCAATGGACGGGAAAAGATGTGCTGTATTATCAAGCTTATCCCAGCGCACCTGACGCGGAATCGTCTTGGTTTTTTTCTTGTCTTTCATTGATTAATTACTTCCTTGGTTATTTCAAAAACATGCCGAATCCTGCCACACTGAGCACCATCATAATAATTCCTGCAAGCAGAACCCCGAGCATGACGGCGATAATTGTTGATTTAAAATCCATGTCCAGAATACTGGCCGCCAGTGTTCCTGTCCATGCACCGGTTCCCGGAAGCGGAATTCCTACAAACAGGAGCAGTGCGATAAACAGCCCCCGGCCTGCTTTTTCCTGTAATTTCTTTCCGCCCTTTTCTCCCTTCTCCAGACACCAGGAAAAAAACTTTCCAATCACCGGTTTATCCGCTCCCCATACCAGAACTTTCCGTGCAAACAGATAAATCACCGGCACCGGCAGCATATTTCCGATAATTGCCACAATATAAGAAGAAAGTACCGGCAGCTGCAGTCCCTGCGAAATAATAATGGAACCGCGCAGTTCCACCAGTGGTACCATGGAAACCAAAAATACCCACAAGTATTTTGTCAACATAAAAAATCCTCGCTTTATTTATTTAAATATTTTTTCAGAAAATCGATCAGTTTATGCATCTGCTCATCCGTACCGATTGTGATACGCAGATATTCGTTGATCCGTGCCGGCTTGCCAAAATGCCGCACATAAATATCGTTTTTCTTCAGTGCTTCAAACAGTTCCACACCTGAAACATCCGGATGCATGGCAAAAATAAAGTTGCTTTTGGAATCACCAAATACGAACCCGAGTGCCCGAAGCTGCTCTTTGGTCCACTCTCTTGTCTTTATGATTTTCTCTGTCGTCTGCTCAAAATATGCCCGGTCACGGATAGATGCCGTTCCCAACGCAATGGTGATACGATCCATCGTGTATGAATTGAAGGAATACTTCACATCATTTAAATATTTAATCAGTGTCGGATTACTGATGGCAAAGCCAATCCTCGACCCCGCCAGAGAACGTGACTTGGAAAATGTCTGTACCACAATTACATTATCGTATTTATCAATCAGAGGCAGGGCACTCTCTCCTCCAAAGTCAATATATGCCTCATCCACGATCACAATCACATCCGGATTTGCCTGAACGATCTCCTCAATGGCAGATACCGGAAGAAGTTCCCCGGTCGGTGCATTCGGATTTGGGAATACAATTCCACCATTTTCACATTTATAATCTGCCGGATTCAGGCGGAATGCATCATCCAGCGGAATCTGTGTATACGGAATGCGAAGCATTTCTGCCCACACGTCATAAAAGGAATAGGTAATATCCGGAAACAGAATCGGCTTCTTTGAATTAAAGAAGGTCATAAACAGCATTGCAAGCACATCATCCGATCCGACACCGACAAAGACCTGTGAAGGATCTACCTGATAGAATTGTGCAATCCCATCCACCAGATTTGTCACAACCGGATCCGGATACAGCCGCAGATCATCCGTATGAAAATGTTCCAGTGCTTCCTTTACCCCCGGTGCCGGCGGATATGGATTTTCATTGGTATTTAACTTGATGATCTGTGATTTCTTTGGCTGCTCTCCCGGTGTATAGGGAACAACCTTACGTATATTTTTTTCCCAGTTTTTCAACTTTAATCTCCTTTATATGTACAATATTACAGTCACTTACCACTCTACCGCATTCTTCCTCAAATGTAAAGAATTGACGCGGCAAAAAAAACGCAAAAAAAATGAAATTTCAGCATTTTTTCCTCTTGTAGTTTTACACAATCGTGATAAAATATCCTAGCATTTGCAGTTTTGTTTAAAATATAAAAGGAGTAAATCATTATGGCAAGAAGTACAACAAAAGAATTGACCAGCGGTTCCCCTATGAAACTGATTCTCGGTTTCGCCGTACCGCTTCTGTTCGGTATGCTGTTTCAACAGTTTTACAGTCTCATGGACACCATCATCGTCGGCCGCTATCTCGGCGTAACGGCACTTGCTGCAGTTGGGGCAACCGGAAGTATCAATTTTCTGATCATAGGATTCTGTCAGGGAATCTGCAACGGTTTCGGTCTGCCGGTTGCCCAGCGGTTCGGTGCGCGCGACTATGACGGTGTGCGCAAATATGTCGGTAATTCCGCCATTCTGTCGGTTCTCATCGGCGGTGTTCTCACGGCACTGACCGTCATTTTCTGTCGGCAGATTCTGGTGCTGATGCAGACACCTTCCGATATTATCGACCTGTCCTACAATTATATTGTTGTTATTTTTGCCGGCATACCAGCCACCATCCTTTATAATATACTCTCCTCCTACCTGCGTTCTCTGGGGGACTCCATCACGCCGGTCATTTTTCTGATCGTTGCGGCTGTCTTAAATATCGGACTGGATCTGTTCTTTATCATCTGTCTGCACTGGGGAGTTTTTGGTGCCGCATTTGCTACCGTTTTATCGCAGGCGGTTTCCGGTGTGCTGTGTCTTTTCGTGATCATCCGGAAATTTGACATTCTGCACCTGAAGCGCTCCGACTGGGTACTGGATGCTTCCTATGTAAGAAATCTTCTGATTATGGGACTTCCTATGGGTCTGCAGTATTCCATTACCGCCATCGGAAGCGTCATTCTGCAGACTGCTGTCAACACCTTAGGTTCAGGCGCCGTGGCAGCCATGACGGCCGGCAGCCGTATTTCGATGTTTATGGTGTGCCCGTTTGACGCACTCGGTTCTACCATGGCAACTTACGGTGGACAAAACGTGGGTGCCGGAAAATATGATCGTCTGGCAAGCGGTATGAAATCCGCCATCATTCTTGCCGCAGTATACTCCGCAGCAATCCTTGTTGTCATCATTTTCCTTGCACGTCCACTGATCTATCTGTTTATAGCTCCTTCGGACAGTGCCAATATCACACAGGTTGTCGCACAGGCCAGACAATTTCTGATCACCAACACCTGCTTTTATATGCTTCTGTCGCTGGTCAATATTGTTCGTTTTCTTATCCAGGGAATGGGCTTTTCCGGCTTTGCTGTATTTGCCGGTGTATTTGAGATGATTGCCCGCGCATTGATCGGTCTGATCTTTGTACCGATCTTCGGATTTACGGCTGCATGTTTTGCCAGTCCGCTGGCATGGCTGTTTGCGGATTGTTTCCTGCTTCCGGCGTTCTTCCACTGTCGGAAGAAGCTTATGCGGAGGGTTTGCCAATAAATAACAAGTATAAATATAAATTTTCTCGATACGACGGGATCTATTGATAAAAAAATAGTGATTAAGGTGACACATTTCCTTATTTTCAATGCCTAAAATAAAGGAATGTCACCTGCAAGAGAAAAATTGCTTCTTCAGATACCGATTTTTTGAAAAAATGGTACCTAAAGAAGCAATTTTTGTTCCATAGAGACTTTGTGGTATCTAAATGTTACATTTTAAGTGTATAGATACCATAACGGTATCTTTTATGCAAATTTTCTTTGTATAGATACCAGCACATTTTCCAAATTATCTTTTCTCCAACCAACAGGAAGAAGGCGTATATTTCTTTCGGAAGAACAAATTTGCAACTTGCTCTGGCACTCACTGAATAAAGATAATTGCATAAAATGAAAACCCTTACACAAAGAACCTGAAATCAATGCCAGAGCTGCTTTGCAAATTTTTCTGTAGAAAGAGAATATACGCTTTCTTCCGTCACATTGAGAAAACTTATATCTGCCAGAGAACGCAATTAAACAGCTGCAATAAAACGTTCGAATGCCTTACGTCCCTCCGGTGTACATTTATATACGCCGGCATCCTGCAGCACTTCATTGAACACCAGACCGATTTCCTCATGCAGAATATCCATCACATTGTCTTTTGTGATCCTATCATACTTCGAAAGGAAACCTTCTGCCCATTCTGCATGGGAAGCAAGTGTTTCTGTTGCACGTAAGTCTGTACCATTTACCAGTGCATCGGCAAGCTCTGCCATCTCATCTTTCAGGCGGGCAGGCAGTACCGCAAGTCCCATAACCTCGATGAGACCGATGTTCTCTTTTTTGATATGATGCAGTTTTGCATGTGGATGATAGACACCCAGCGGATGCTCCTCGGTCGTGATGTTGTTGCGCAGTACCAGATCCAGTTCAAAATCATCTCCACGTCTGCGTGCAATCGGTGTGATCGTATTGTGTGGCTCTCCGTCTGTCTCGGCATAGATGAATGCATCCTCATCGGTATAGCCTCTCCAGGTTAAGAGAATCTTGTCTGCCAGTTCAATCAGACGCTCCTTGTCCGGTCCGCTGATACGGATGACAGACATCGGCCATTTCACGATTCCTGCTTTCACATCGGAAAATCCCTCAAACTGAAGTTCTTTTTCAATCGGTGCTTTTGCCATGGCAAATGTATAATGTCCACCCTGGAAATGATCATGACTTAAGATGGAACCTCCAACGATCGGCAGGTCTGCATTGGAACCTACAAAATAATGTGGAAACTGTGTCACAAAATCCAGAAGTTTTCCAAACGTTGCACGCTCGATTTTCATTGGCGTATGCTTGGAATTGAACACGATGCAGTGCTCATTGTAATATACATATGGAGAATACTGGAAAAACCAGTCACTGTTGTTAATCGTCAGTGGAATGATGCGGTGGTTCTGGCGTGCCGGATGGTTGACACGTCCTGCATATCCCTCATTTTCCTTACAGAGCTGGCACTTCGGATACGCGCTCTGCTTTGCATTTTTTGCTGCCGCAATGGCTTTTGGATCTTTCTCCGGTTTGGACAGATTGATGGTGATATCCAGTGTTCCAAACTCGGTGTCGGTTGTCCACTTGCGGTCTTTTTTGATACGCTGTCTTCTGATATAATTGCTGTCACAGCTTAATTTGTAAAAATAATTCGTTGCGGCAAGCGGTGAGGTATGCTCATACAGATCACGGAACGTCTTGCGGACACTGCTTGGTTCCGGTACCAGACATCCCATAATTTTTGTATCAAACAAATCTTTGTATACAATACTGTTTTCTGCCATGAGGCCATTCTCATATGCATAATCCATCATTTCTGCAAGGATTCCCTCAAGTTTTCCTTCTGCCTCTTCCTGTGTCCATGCCGGAAGATTTTCCACCTTTTCAAATACCGCATCCTCGATTTCGTCTACCTGAAAAAGCTCCAGCAGGCGGTTAATGGTATATACTTTGTCCTCCGGATCTACCAGTCCGGTGCTCAGACCATATTTTACTAACTCTAAAATGTTCTCCTGAATCATCTCGTACTCCTTTTTATAAAGCCTGTCGGCAAATGCGGTTCCAATCAGTTCCGCACACATTTACCCTATGTAATACGTTCTTAAATCAGACGGCTTGGGCCATCTCCGATGGAAACCACATAAAATTCCGGTGTCTTTCCGACTTTTTCCTCATATGCCTTTGTCAGCTTCTCCTTGAATTCGTCCACGGATGCATCCTTTACGATACTGACCGTGCATCCACCGAATCCGCCTCCGGTGATACGGGAACCGATCACACCAGGAATCTTCCATGCTTCATCCACAAGTACATCCACTTCCGGACAGGAGGTCTCATAATCGTCACGCAGGGAAACATGGGAAGCATTCATAAGTTTTCCGAATGTTTCAATATCGTTTTCCTTCAGAGCCCTGACTGCTGCGATTGTACGCTGATTCTCGTAAACCGCATGTTTGCCTCTCTTTCTGGCAACTTCATCCTTAATGGCTCCCTTGTACTGCTCAAACTGCTCATCCGTCAGATCTCCAAGCGTTTTGATATCCACAACGGTCTGCAGATCCTTCAGTGCCTGTGCACTCTCATTTCTGCGGTCATTGTATGCGGAAGTAACCAGGCTGTGTTTTACCATACTGTTGGTGACGACAATTTTTGCCCCGTCAAGTACGATTGGTGCATATTCAAAAGAAAGATCCGAAGTATCAAGGAAAATTGCATTGTCCTTTTTACCCATGGCAGATGCAAACTGATCCATAATTCCACAGTTGCAGCCATTGTAATTGTTCTCGGAATACTGTCCGATCAGAGCCAGATCCTGATTGGTCACATCAAAAGCATACAGATCCTTTAACATATATCCGGTAACCACTTCTAAGGATGCGGAAGAAGAAAGTCCGGAACCGTTTGGAATATTTCCGAATAATGCAATATCCAGACCGGTTTCCAGTTTCATGCCGCGTCCTTCAAATGCCCACATAACGCCCATCGGATAGTTGGTCCACAATCCATCCGGGTCCGGAGTAAATGCATCCAGAGAACTTTCGATCACACCCAGCTCATCGAAGTTCATGGAATAAAAACGCAGCTTCCGGTCGGTTCTCTTTCTTGCTGCCATGTATGTTCCAATGGTAAGTGCACATGGAAATACGTGTCCGCCATTGTAATCGGTATGCTCACCGATCAGATTCACACGTCCCGGTGCAAAATATACTCTGATGTCCCCCTCATCGCCAAAGATCTCTTTAAACTTTGCTAATACATCATTCTGAATCATTGTTCTCTCCCTTTCTGCATGTTCATCCGCTGCTTGGTGCAACGGTTCGTTTTCTTGATAATTCCATTATACATAAAGGGGAATTCTTTGCAATATGCTTTGCGCAACTTGCAACATTCCCCTTCCTTCATGCAACATTTTTACATATCTTATTTTCTAAAATCACGAATCACTTCCAGTGCCGGAAGGACATTTCCATCGTAGTCAAACAATGCCTGATTTGCCCACTCATTGCCACATGGTCCCGGATCATTCATATACTTTAAAGATGCCGGCGTTGCCCAGCCGCTTCCGTGTACCGGAATCCATGCAGGCTCCCACCAGAAAAATCCCAGACCTTTGTTGTCACGCACATGTGCCACGCGGTTTAAGAAGTCCTTCGTAAAATCTGCCTGTCCCTGTACCGTCATCGGATACTCGATCTTTGCCACAAGTTCCGGCTTTGTCGCATATCCCTTTCGCTCACTGTCCTTTAGTTTCTCATACTGCTTGTAATCTTCCATGGTATATCCCATAGAAACCTCTGCCACGATCAGTTCCTTCCCGTAACGGGCTGCCATATCGTTCATGTTGTCTTCAAGCATCTGCAGGGTGCCATGCCAGAACGGGTAATAGGAAAGTCCGATATAATCAAAATCTTCCCCACGCTCCATATAATGATCAAACCAGTCGCGGTACATCTCATTGTTTCCACCGTTGTCGAGATGAATCATCAGCGGGATCTCCGGCTTAACGGCACGGCATGCCCGGATACCGGAACTGATAAATCTTGCAATATTGTCATAATTCGGCTTTAATCCCTCCGGCCAGAGCAGTCCGTTGGTCACTTCGTTGCCCACCTGGATCATTGTCACATTGACACCGGCTTCCAGTACTTTGCGCAGAGAATCCCCGGTAAACTCATAAACTGCCTGTTCCAGCTGGTCCGCATCAAAATCTTTCCATGCCTTTGGCTTAATCTGTTTTCCCGGATCTGCCCAGAAATCACTGTAATGAAAATTTAATAATACGCCGAATCCCGCATCGGATACTTTCTTTCCGATGGCAATTGTCTCTGCCAGATCATTGCATCCGGCACCGTACGGTTCACCGGTTTCGGAATACGGGTCATTCCATAGACGCAGACGGATTGTGTCCACATCATAATCTCTCATGATGTCTAAAATATCCCGCTCTTTTCCATGGTCATAATATTTTGCCCCACAGCGCTCTAACTCAAGCAATGTGGAAAGGTCCATTCCTTTAATAAATCTGCTCATCTTTTCTCCTTTTCTTCGAAAACGTTTACCATCCCTTTAATGCGTTAATATGAAAGTTCTGTAATTTCCGCTCATACCGCTGTGGATTGATCTTCCACTGGTATGGCGACGTATTAAAAAATTTTTTAAAATTCCGGTTAAAGGTGGAAGTTGTGGAAAATCCTGCCTTTCTGGCAACCTCATCCATTGAATCATTGCCATGCTTCATCTGTTCACACGCGTATTGTACACGCACCAGATTCACATAATCCATCGGCAGCATATGCACATATTCTTCAAACACTTTCCGGAAAGATGTCTCACTCATCCCACAGACCTGCGCAAGGGTGCACACTTTTACCTCTTCCTGATAATGGTCATTGACAAACGTGAGTGCATCTGCGATCTGCCGCATTGTTCCGCTTCCTGCCGCCTCAAGTCTCGTCTGTGTCTGTACTTCATTCAGACGAAACATCTCATACACCAGCGCATGCAGATAACTTGTGATCACCTGACGATAATACGGACTCTGCTTTTTTTCTTCCCGGATGATGGCATTGACGATCTCTGCAATCTCCGGATACTCGCTTCCATGCAGCAAATGTGACGATCTGCGTACCAGTTCAATGGCCTCATTTTTTTGTGCGATCCGGTCGCCATACAGTTCCTCCATGACATGGTTGACATCCACATATAAAAATTCCCAGGAATTCCGAACCATTCCATTACTGATCGTTGTATGTGGAATATTCGGAGGAATCAGAGTGACAGAATTTGTCCGGTAGGTATACGTGTGTTCATTTATAATAAGCTCCCCTTCGCCTTTTCTGCAAATTCCAATCTCCATAAGGTTATGGAAATGCAGATAAAAATTGTCATGTCCGTATACCCGGTTCCACTCCTCTCCCAACAAAGCAAGTATCGGTTCTCCCTGTGGAATTTCATAAAAACGCAGTTCCACGGTTTCTTTTTGTTTTCGTCCCATAGGCATATTATACTCCCTGAAAGTTATACCCTGATATTAAAAACGTGCGGCAGCTGCCGCACGTTCTTTTTAGTCGAAATCAAACTTGTCGAATCTCTTATGCATTGCCCCATAACGGAATCGAACCATCTCATTTTTCGCTAAAACGTCTTCCTCCGTACCTCTGTACTGGCAGCGGATACAACTGTAAATCTTTGTATCTTTATTGTAGAACATATCGATGTCGAGGTCTCTCATAAAGCAGGACGGACATCTGTAATTTAATTTGCCTTTTCCAAGTTGAGCCATGTTGCAAATACCTCCTTGTCTGTAATAGTCTTCTTATATCCAAGTTTAAACATTGGTGAGAATGCATATCCTTCCTCAATGTATCCTTCTGCGTCTGTAGAAGAAGCAGTCAGGGAAACTTTGGTGTCGATTGGAGGCACTACAGCGCTGACTGCGGTTGCTCCTGCCAGGACTTCACTGCGGCACTTGTATGCATAGTGAATGGTCTTTTCATCTGCACCTTCGCATTTTAATACGACAGATGTCATATCTTCCGGATACTCTGTGGTTCCGTAGCATGCTACCATGTACTCATCAATGGTAACCTCTGCATCAGGATCACTCATCTCGAGAATATTTCTTTCGATCTTGATCTTAGAAGAACCTTCCTCAAAATATTCCTTTGTCTGTAATTTTACTGTCAGTCCATTAAACTCGATGGTTACCGGGTCCAGTGTCAGAATTCTGGTATTGCCTTCCTGTGAGAAATGTGCATGTGTCGGGCAGAGGCACAGATCTACTTCCTCACCCTTGTAGCAGAGCTTTGCACTTCTGACAGTTCCTTCTCCTGCGTAATGTGTAAAGTATCCGGCACGGTACTTCTCCTGAATCAGGAATGGATAAGAAGCATCCTGTACATGAGGTGTTCCGATACCAACCGGCCAGTTTAATTTTGCAACATATGGACGAAGGTCAACAATCGCACCACCCTGATCCATATTAACACAGGCTCTCATAAACGGATCGCAGTACCAGAACAGCTGCTTGTCAGATCCGTATAAAATATCTCTCCAAAGGGCACATTCCGGCTCTGTATAACGTTTCTCGTCGGTAATGCCTTTCTTCTTTCTGTAGTGATCTGCGAACTCGGACATGGTCATATCTACCAGCTTGCCCTCTTTCTTCAAATCTCCGTAATACTTACATCCGTCACTGTATGACTTTAACAGCAGATCATATGGAGCCTCCCAGCGGCCCATCTTGTTCATCCAGCCTGGTCCGACGAACATCATGTTGTAAGCATATCCATTGTTGTATTTTTCCAGATCACGATACTGATCGATCAGGTTATACAGATACGGATACTCCCAGGTCTTTGTATCATAAATCATACCGCGAAGCACGTTCTGCGGATGTGTACCGAAGTTTGATCCGTTTCCGTCATAACATGCAATCAGGTCACGGGAAAGGTGTGGGATAGCTACGATTCCACTGTCCTCTGCCTGATTTGCTGCCGGCGCATGTGTATTCTGCTTGGATGGAATCCATGGTGCCCATGGGCCGCCATCGAAAAGTGTATACCAGGAGTTGTTACAGGTATGATATGCTTTCGGGCCTTCCTCCCAGCAGGTAGCTACCGCACACTTCACAGACGGGTAAGCTTCCTTCACATAATTGATCAGTTCTGCATCCATATAGTAGGAACCGGTTGACTCCGGATAAAAGCCGAAACGATCATGGAATTTCTCGAACACATCATTAACGATTGCCTTCTTGTCTTCCATGGAAAACATCCAGATACAGAAATCTTTTGTCTTATATTTCTCACGGAACTCTTCGCAAGGCAGTCCCAAAAGGGAAAGTGCGATTTCATCTCCATAGACTTCATGATCATGTTTTGCGATCTCAACCGCTTCATCGTTAAACAAAGAAGCATATGTCATCTGAATGGTAACTTTCAGGCCATTCTCATGTGCCAGTCTCTGCTGTGTCTTGAAAATATCGAGAGACTCTGTAAGTAAAGCCTTATCTCCGATATCCTCTTCCTTTCCCTGTCCGGTCACGGTTGCAGAATACTCTGGAACCATCTCCGGGCGATGGATGATGTTTACAATAAATTTGTCCATCTCGTTCTCCCTCCGCTAGATGTATTTTATTTCTGGACTGCACTTTTGCGCAATCGGTTGTTCTATGATTCTAGTATAACAAGAGAGTCCCACAGTGTCAATGTACAATTTTGATATATTTCGCTTTCTTTTTTGCACACTTTTCACAATTCCAAGCATATTCTTTTTCATTTGCGCAATCGGTTGTTTCGTGTAATTTTCAATATTTTTCGTATTTTTTAGTATATTTTTCATGCATATAGAACCCACATTTTGCGCAAATTCATTTATTTTTCATCGGGGCTGTAAAAAAACTCCCCTGACAGAAAAATCGCCCAGACCGTGAGGTCTGAG
>ERZ773185.350-NODE-350-length-43067-cov-9.607296_pt1 | contig 43067 bp, 31 predicted proteins | sample MGYA00580531_ERZ773185 | MGnify/ENA primary metagenome ERZ773185 (study PRJEB29015, sample SAMEA2737799) | human gut metagenome | biome: human gut; feature: human-associated habitat; material: faeces | place: China | collected 2012 ...
TGCTCAAATTGTTCTCCCATAGCTATCGAGTTTTTAATTAGCTAAGGGGAGGGGGATTTTGGTGGGAGTAGCCGTATATTTCTACAAGATATTTAGTCGCAATATTTTTAAAGTATTTATTTGTTTTTTACAGAGTGTAATCGTAGAATTTTTCTGTATACATGGTAGGTGTTATGTTATAGGTTGTTTTGAGTTTATCGTTTCTCTCTTTTTATCTTAGAATAATAATCTAAAATATCTGATTTATGATGATAGTTAAACATTCTTTTATATTTTTCATTCACACGAGCAACTCCCGATTCGTTTTTTATCATCTGCATTGTGTTTTTGAAAGCCTGTCCTATCTTTTTCTCATATTCAGACAACTCTTTTATTTCAACATCTTCCACACCCATAAACAGGCTTGTAGTTTGTACTGCTAATTCTTCGGATATAAAGAATGATCTGTCATTAAACTGAGCAATGGGAAATATTAATGTTGATGACATTTTATTTCGTTCATCTTGGCTGTAATCTTCAAGGGATTCTATCATTTCGCCAAGTAAAGAATATTGCTTATTCATTAAGGCGTGTAATGCAATATATTCATCCATTCTCTTGTTAAAGATTTGTTTATTCAATTCTTCAATTCGATTCATTCTTCTTATCAATTCATTAAGTAATATCCCTATTACTATGCCGCCTATGCCAATTAGAAACTCTAACATATTATTCGGATTTATTCGAGTATATTAAATTTAACTAACTGTGCTGATTCTGAAATTCAAAATTAAGTTAATTTTGGAGTGAAGCATTTTTGCGAGGGCATATAAAAGCGAATTTTGCAAAATATTTCACTTGCTAAATTAGCGTCTATCAGTTCATAACGTCTTGCTCTTGCTGTTCCCGTGAAACACTCTCCATCGAAATAGGTGAAAATGTCTTGTGCTGTTCCGTTAGCGTTATGAGGTATGTTATGCTTCTTAAATATTGGCTTTAAGAGATCATTAACCTGTTTGGTGGTATAATGAGTATTAGGCTTAAATGCCTTATAGACCTTCTTAATAACTTCTGGCTGTCTTTTTAACCTTTCATTTTTTATCTTCTCAACTTCTGCTTTTATCGCCGACTTCCTGAATCGCAACTCTTTCATTCGGGCATAGCCGATAGTCAAAAGTGCTTCCGCAACCAAGGAATTTTCCTATTTCAGTTCTTCCAACAGCGGGTCGTCCTGTCGGTTTTCTCGACTAAATTTTTAAATCCCAATATATCAATAATAGCGACAATGTGATTTCTGTATTCCATGTCATATGTTTTTAGTGATCTAATTGACTTACCCAATAAATATAAAATTAATGTTGTATGACAAATTTATAAACTATTTGTATCTTATGTCAATAAGATGATAAAGGTTGTGTCCTTGACAATTATATTCTGAGAAATAAAAGAAGGGATGCTTACCAACCGAGGACAAACATTGTCAAAGGGGTTTAATTATAGACCCCTTGTCAATGTCTGTCCTCATCAGTCGAAGATATGTAATAGCGTTATTATCGTTAAAACAGCAAGGACAAACATTGTCGAACGGTTAGTCTTTTAGACCGTTCGTCAATGTCTGTCCTCGTTGCTTAGACTATTTTAAAGCTCGTACTTCTGTTTCCCGAATCGAAATCCTCGATTGCCTTTCATCTTGCACTCTTCGATCTCGAAAAATAGCCCAATGACTTTTTTATCCACCCTCCCATCAAAGGGAATGCCCTGATCGGTGATAAGTTGCCTCATAAAAGCGTTGACCTCCGCGACCTCTACGATGTCTCCCGTGTGGAAGCGTTTGTAAACCGCAATCTTCATCTTCTCAGAGGTGAGCAGCCTGTTTTCCTCCAAGTTTCCCAACGCCGCTTCGATCCTCTTGCGGTTGTAGTCCAACTGGGCGATCCGTTCTTCTCCCAGTAAGACGAATGCCTTTGCCATCACCGCAAATTCTTCTCCGAGTTCTTCCATCAGGTAAGATGCTTCGTCCGTACTTTCGCATTTTTTCAATTCTGCAAGCTGTTTGGTCACTTCTCGCCATAGGTCTTTCGAATTTAGGCGTACGGATTCCCTGCGTAGCCTGTCCTCGTCCGTGATTGGGTACTTCAGGTGGTAAGTCGCTACCTGAAACGGAGCTGTCCGATAGATGGTCTCCAGAGTTTCAGGTAATCGGTAGTATCCCTTTACCTTCTCATCCTCCCAGGCATTGTCCCACATGAAGTAGTTGCGCTTGCCTTCCCGTGTGATGAATCGTTTGATCTCCATACCTGCTAATGCTTGTTGCTGGGTCTCTTCCTGAATCTTGTTGGTCGGTGTGATTCCCGCTACCTGCATGTAGATGCTCTCTTCGTTTTCTAGCTTATGGGTAAGTGCCGTTTGGGTCATACATTGCAGATTAGTGCTGGTATTGGCAATGTGGTATGCTTTTGCGATACCATTTCGAAATCTGCCTATCGCCTGTACGACCTCCGTGTGCGGGTCTATCATCGAATACGGAGCTCGTATCACGTCCGAGAGGACGATTACATGCGGTTTTATATCGAGGTCAATATCCACGGCGGAATAGAAACGACTGGTAAAGATGTTGATCGCTGCCAGTTCTCCGAGCGTATCGCTTACGTCGGGGAAATTCGCTCGTTTGAGTTTGCGTACGCTTTTCTCGCTACAAAACACTTTGCTGCGTCCTTGCAGTTTGAGGGTCTGAATCAGGTTCAGAGACGTATCTGTCGAGTTCAGGAAAATGCAGACCGTTTCATTTTGCAGTTTAGCCAGTAATTTGCGTAATACCGCTACCGTATTGTTCGTAATGCAGAGGATCAGCGGTTGTTGATACACATAGGTAGGGACGATCTTTAAGGTTTCAAATCCCTGCTCTTCAAAACGGGGATCGGATGGCGGAATGGGAGTGGCCGATACCATCGCTTTGCCTTTGAATTTAAAAAAGTCCTCGACAGGCAGGTAAATATCCCCCCGATAACCTACGTCCTGTATCGCTTTCTCACATTCATCGAACAGCAGGAAATAATCCTCATAGACAGGCGTAGAGGTTTCGTACATGGCGGGCAGCACTTTTTTATCGAATCCTTCGGGTGTGGTGATGATCTTGTGATAGCCGTCCTGCTCTCCTGCCAAATAGGCTTTCAAATCTTCCTTGGTCGTACCTTCATAGACAGGCATCAGGAAGGGATGCCGAGCCTTCTTCCCGATAATCACGGGTACGTTCGGTTCGATGATGATGGAATTGCGTGGTGCGTTTATCTCTAACGTGGTGGCCCCACAGCCCGTAATGGTCTTGTTCAGGATTACGTTACTGGGAATCATGGGCAGTACGTCCGACAGCCATTGACCTTTATTAATCTTTAATTCTTTCGTCATCATGGCTTATCGGGTATAAATCGGTGATACATTCTTGTTCGCGAAACGCAGAGCACGTAGTAGGCAACGTTTCAAGGAAGGCATATCCCGATAGACCAGCGGATACACAGAATGAGAGAGGTTGAATTTTCCCACGGCTACCGTCTTGACTTCGGAGCATCCCAGCAGGGATTGTACGGAAGCATAGACGGATTCGTTCAGGTACATGAGGAACGTTTCGATTCCGTCCTCTTCGATTACTTGCACCCGATAATAGAAGTTCCCATCGTATTCGAGAACGATTTGCAGTTTAGCACCTTTGTTAACGGTTTCGATCAGATAGGCGATGTTTGCCAGTTTGCGAAAATTACGTTTATTAATCATAAAAAAATGATTTACTGCCTCCACTTCCATCAGGGCTTTCGGCATTCTCCCTACGACCGAATTCAGCTCGATCGTAGTGCAAAAGTCTTTGATATTGAGAAGGATAAATAAAAAGAATAGGCAGCCGAAATGCCACCTATTCTTTTTATTTTGGAGGTATGTAAATCCGATTACAGCAAATCATCAAAGGTGTTCAGGGGTTGTTGCATCATCTGTCTGAGAACATCGCGATTTTGGTCTGTGATGTTATGGGACGGGAAACGGGGTTTTTCTTTTTTGGAAAGAATATAGCTGATGAGCGCCCTCATTTTGATCTCGTCCGTTGCGCTCTCTTCGGTGATTAGACCCAGATAGACGAGATAATTGTTAATGAGCCTGCATAGTCGTGGACTGATCGCCTTCGTGTCTTTGGCAGCCTCTTTGAACATGGTAAACGTCCCGTAGATGATGCGGTACACGTTCGGGTCAGCGAGTGAACGACCGCCTTTTTTCAGGGCTTTCAACTCGGCTTTAGCCTCTTCGATGGAATGGATGTCTATGAGATGTTCTTGGCAATAATTCAATAAGGCCGAACGTAGCATCCAGTTATCGAAATTAGGCAGGACTATTTTGCGTTGGGACTTCTGTAAACCTTTATTGATCGTCAGGATAATTTCATTGGACTTTTGCTTTTTGTATGGCGTTTCCTGACAGAATATATAAAGCTCCAATAGCTCTTTACGCATGTGCAGGTTGTAATATTCGCTCGGATTCTCTGAAAAGTAATCGTCCAGCGAATTATATATGGCTTCTCTTTCCATACGAATCAATGCCCAGTCGATAAAACAGAGCACATACATGAGGATGCGTCCCGTATCATCGGGAATCGGGTCTACATATTTGGCAATGTATTCATCGTCACGGAAGAGTTGCTCCCAAAACGTAACGAACTCTTGGCGTGTCCAGATTTCGATGGTTTTGGGATGGGGGATAGCTAAAGAGGCAGGAGGGGCATCATAGAAATAGAGCTCATCCATGCCGTAATACTTTTCAGCGTATTGGAAAACCTGTTTAGCAACGTCCCAATCGTATTTCTGCCTGTATAAAATAGTTTCGGGATTCATGGTCTATGAGTTAATCAATCCAAATTTACAAAAAAGAAAAGGATTACCCGCTTGAGCAGATAATCCCTGAAAGAAGAGAGGACAGACTTTGAAAAAGGGTCTAAAAGATTAACCCTTTTACAAAGTTTGTCCTTGTATGGATCATAGTAGGTTCTTCATCGCCTCGTCTATCTGTGAGTTCTCAAAGGAATCCAAATATATCTGTGTGGTGGATAAGTCTGAGTGTCCCAAAGATTCAGAAATGATAGCGATATTCACCCCTGAGCGTTTAAGCACGGTCGCATAGGTATGCCTTGCCACGTAGGTGGTTAATTTTGTCGTCAGCCCTAACCGTTTGCTCCATTCTTTTAATTCTCTGTTTATATGGATTAATACCTTATGCACTCGGTTGTGGATTTGCTGTTCTGTGCGATGTGCGTGACGGTCAAGAATAGGGAAAATGTAATCATCTTGTATGGTTTCTGCACAAATATATTTGGCAATGATTTTCTTTGCTTGGGGATGTAATCGACAAGTCATTGCTTTTCCTGTTTTGTGACGATGGTAGAAAATTCTGTTTTCTTCCATGTCGGCATAACGTAGGGTAGCGATGTCCTTAAAATTGATACCTGCCGAAAAGTAAGAGAATAGAAAAATGTCCCGTGCAAATTCGGTGTATGGAGATCGTGTTGCAGGTAGTTCTGCCTGTATCAATCGTTGTATATCTTCTTTCTGGATGGCTCGTTTGCGTGTTTGTGTCCAATGTTTCCCCACCTTGTAGACAATAAAAGGATTTTCCTTGCAAAGAAAAATCTTATCAGTTATGGCTTTGTTATAAACGGCTTTTAGAACGCTGAATTTCGTTGCAATCGAATTGGGCAGGTTGCCTTCTCCATGTAGGAATGTTTCAAAATCATCCAGCAGTTTGGGTGTAATATCTTCAAACCGCAATTTGGCGGGATGGAATTTACTAAGCGAGGTGCGGGTTGCTGTGTATTTGATGGCGGTGTTGATTTTTCCAGCCCGTTTCATGGCTGCAATCTGCTGTTCGAAATAGCTATCTACAAGTTGTGGAGTGCATTTTACTGTTTGATCGAATAGGTTATCGAAATTAACCTCCATATCCAACGCTTCCAGACGCTGTATTTTCTTTCGATAACCTGCTAGCGCGGAATCTATCTGGCTTTGTAGCGTGGCACGTTCAGGACAATTGGGTCTCAGCATTTCGGTGTCTTTGTCCCAATGGCAAGGAGTTACCGATAGGCCGAGAGCCACAAGTTTCGTATTGCGTTCGTGGGTAAATCGAAGCATTAACGGGGATTGTCCGTTTTTGTAGATTCTGCCAGTTCGTAAAACAACTTTGATTTTCATTTACTTGCGTGTTGCGCAAGCAATTAAGAGTAGCTAATTTGGTGTCCAACAAAGTGTCCAACATTTCTTTCCCAAACTCCCTTTTTAGCCTGTTTTGACCCGTACGGGTATGAAAAAAGCGACTATGATCAAATCATAATCGCTTGATTCAAAGAGCTGTTGACGAGGATTGAACTCGTGACCTCTTCCTTACCAAGGAAGTGCTCTACCACTGAGCTACAACAGCAATGTTGCATTATCTGCGCGAACCTACCGCGCGGTTGGAGCGGAAGACGAGATTCGAACCCGCGACCATTAGCTTGGAAGGCTAATGCTCTACCAACTGAGCTACTTCCGCAAAAATTGAGTGTGGGCGGAGATGGATTCGAACCACCGAAGTCGAAGACAGCAGATTTACAGTCTGCCCCATTTGGCCACTCTGGTATCCGCCCGGATAATTAAAGAAAGAACAGAGCCGATGGAGGGATTCGAACCCCCGACCAGCTGATTACAAATCAGCTGCTCTGGCCAACTGAGCTACATCGGCAGGCCTAATACCCTTTCAGCGGGGACAAAAGTAAACATCATTTTTGAATTCTGCAAAACTAACGGCGATTTCAGTGAAATTATTTATTCGTATATGCAGGCTGTGTTCTGTTTTTAATGGTGTAATATATTTATAGATAGATTATTGTGTTGATTTTCTATGTATGTCGGTTTTCTTACATAGTTTCATGTGGTTTTAGCGGCCCGCAACGAAGGAGGCGGTGGTATGTGATAGATAGAATTTCGTTATATTGAGTTGTATATGAATGGTATATCTTGATCAGGGCGGACGCTCTGCATGGCAAAGACTTTTTCTTGCTCGTTGGTGAATAATTTTTAATTTTGCGTGATTCTGCTCTTTCCGGTTATTATCCATGTACTACTAACATTTTTGAAAAATATGAAGAAACAGATTCTTTTACTGACCCTTGTTCTATTAGGTGTGAATTTAGCTGCACCGGCACTGTCGATGGTTCCTCGTCCGGAATATCCGCGACCTCAGTTCGAACGGGCGGATTGGGTTAATCTTAACGGTACATGGGATTACATCTTCGATCTGGTCGGATCGGGTATCGAGCGGGGATACGAAAAAGCGATCTCTTTCGAAGGGAAAATTACGGTGCCGTTCTGTCCCGAAAGCAAACTTTCGGGAGTCGGCTATACTGATTTTATTCCGCATATGTGGTATCATCGCGTACTGGATATTCCTGCCGGATGGCAGAGCAAAGATATTGTGCTTAATTTCGGAGCCGTATATAATAATGCGGAAATTTATCTTGACGGTAAGTTCGTGATGCGCCATTTCGGCGGCAGTTCCTCGTTCAGTGTGGACCTGACGCCGTTCGTGGAAGCCGGTAAGCAGCACCATTTGGTCGTGTATGTTTCCAGTGATGTTCGTTCGACGAAGCAGGGTGCAGGAAAGCAATGTTTGCATTATGCTTCACGGGCGTGCAATTATACGCGTACTACCGGAATATGGCAGACCGTCTGGCTGGAAGCGGTTGATCCGCAAGGATTGGCTTCGGTGCAAGTCGTGGCGGACATTGACCAAAATCAACTTGTTGTGCGTCCCCGTTTCCGTCGTGAATCGGGCTGTAAATTGCAGGTTGAAGTGCGGGATGGTGCAAAAACCGTTGCGAAAACAAACGTGATAGCATCGAATAATGCAATAGCCGTGCTGCCTCTGCGCAACCCGAAACTCTGGACTCCGGAGTCTCCGTTCCTGTACGATGTAATTTACCGGCTGATCGATCCTGCCGGAAATGTGCTCGATGAGGTGAAGTCGTATGCCGGCCTGCGCAAAGTGCATATTGAGGGGAATAAAGTTTTTTTGAATAATCGACCTTACTACCAACGGCTGGTACTCGATCAGGGCTTTTATCCCGACGGTATCTGGACCGCACCTTCTGATGAAGCGTTGCGCCGGGATATCGAATTGGGCAAGGAAGCCGGTTTTAATGGCGCCCGTTTGCACCAAAAAGCATTCGAAGAGCGTTACCATTATTGGGCGGATAAGCTAGGATATCTGACTTGGGGAGAGACCGCCTGCTGGGGGCTCGATATGAACGATATCGAGGCCGGGCGCAATTTTATGACGGAATGGAGCGAGCTGGTTATTCGTGACCGGAATCATCCGTCGATCGTGATCTGGACCCCGATGAATGAGCAGTTCTGGCCCGACAAAATAAACTATCCGCGTTTATTGGCCGATGTTTACGACCTGACCAAACAGCTCGATCCGACCCGTCCGGTCAACGATGCCAGCGGAGCCGTCCATGTCAAGACCGATATATGGACGATCCATTGCTATGAACAGGATCCGGCCTTGCTGAAGAAAAAGATTTATCACGACGGGGAATTTTACAAACATCTTTACTGGCCGCAGGTCCCGGTTTATAATCTGGGGTGTAACGGTCTGCGCGATAACGTGAATTATATTTTCCCGGAATACGATGGTAAAATGCCGTTCTTGGTGGATGAGTTTGGCGGTATCAAGTGGGCTGCTGACCAGCAACAGCAGATGGATAACAACAATGAGCAGTCGTGGGGATATGGCGATGCCCCCCGGACGCTTGACGCATTTTATGCTCGTTTGGAAGGACAGGTGAAGGCGGTGCTCGACCACCATGAGCAGGTGTGGGGGTATTGTTATACGCAGTTGACGGACGTGGAACAGGAACAGAACGGTATTTACTATTATGACCGCACTCCGAAGTTCGATATGACCCGGATTCGTGCGATTTTCAGCCGTACTCCCGATCCGGTTGAAAAATGATTTGCTTTTGTGGACTAAATTTTTGTCCGGCAATGTATGTGCTTTCCGGGCGATGTTGTTTTTGATAATAAAAAACACTTTACAGAGCCGTTTTTCGACGAAAAAAGGTATTTTTGCGTCGGCGAAGGAAAAAATCGCAGTCCGAAAGAGCAAAAACAACAAAATTATAACCGAAAGTTATGAAAAAGATATTGATCGTTGGGGCCGGCGGCCAGATCGGATCGGAGCTGACCACTTATCTGAGGAGCATTTACGGGGATGCCAATGTCGTGGCGTCCGATATGCGTGAAAGTAAAGCATTGGGCGAGGCGGGACCTTTCGAATTGCTCGACGCCCTCGATGCGAAAGCGTATGCCGGGATTGTCAGCAAGTACAAGATCGATTCGATTTTTAACCTGGTCGCACTGCTCAGCGCCACGGGCGAAAAGATCCCGCAGAAGGCGTGGGAGATCAATATCGGTGCGCTGATGAACTCGCTCGAGATTGCCCGGGAGAACAATTGCGCGCTGTTTACGCCCAGTTCGATCGGTGCGTTCGGCCCGTCGACGCCGAAAGACAAGACTCCCCAGGACACGCTGATGCGCCCGACGACGATCTATGGCGTCTGCAAGGTAACCGGCGAATTGCTGGGTGACTATTACCACACCCGTTTCGGGGTGGACACGCGCAGCGTGCGTTTCCCGGGGCTAATTTCGAGCCTGACGCTGCCCGGTGGCGGCACTACGGATTATGCCGTCGAGATTTTCTACGAGGCGGTCAAGAGCGGTAAATTTACCTGTCCGGTACCGTCGGATGTCTACATGGATATGATGTATATGCCCGATGCGCTGCGCGCCTGTGTCGAACTGATGGAAGCCGACCCGTCGAAACTGGTGCACCGCAACAGCTTCAATATCGCTTCGATGAGCTTTACCCCGGAGATCATCTGCGCCGAGGTCAAAAAGCTCGTTCCGGGCTTTACAATGGATTATAACGTGGATCCGGTCAAAGAGAGCATTGCCCGCAGCTGGCCCAACTCGCTGGACGATACCTGCGCGCGCGAGGAGTGGGGCTGGGCTCCGAAATGGGATCTCGCTTCGATGTCGGCCGATATGCTGGAAAAAATCAAGGAGAAAAAAGCGAAGGGGTTGTTGTAATTCTTTCGGGATCTTCTTGGTGCCGGGGTTATTGGCGGTATATTGTATCAATACCGTGTCGGTATTAGTTACCGGGATAACCGGGCCACTTGATACATAATCTCAGAAGCAGAAAAGGATAAGGACGAAAGGAAACCCAGGTTTCCTTTCGTCCTTATCCTTTTATTGCGGAATCCTCGATGCCGCGAACGGAATGGGTGCAAAGCAAATTGTCGTATAAGAGATCAGACGTACTCTCTCTCGTATCGAAACGCAGCTTGTCCGGATCAGCTTTCCCGTCTGCTATTCCACATACAGCACGAGCCCTTTGAGGTATTCGCCCTCGGGATGGTAGATGTTGACCGGGTGGTCAGCCGGCTGCGTGAGCTGGTGCAGGATCCGGACACGGCGACCGGCGATGGCTGCGGCTGAGAAGACCGCCATGCGGAACTGTTCGCGGTTTACGGCCTGCGAACAGCTGAATGTAAAGAGGATTCCGCCGGGTTTAATCTGCCGGAAAGCTTGCGTATTGAGTCGCTTGTAGCCTTGCAGGGCGTTGCCGAGGACCTTGTGGTGTTTTGCGAACGCGGGCGGGTCGAGAATAATCAGGTCGTAACGGCCGTCCATGCCGCGCAGGTACTCGAACGCGTCTTGCGCGATCGCGCGGTGCGGCGCCTGTTCTCCGAAGTTGAGTGCGATATTCTCTGCCGCCAGTTGTACCGCCCTTTCCGAGCTGTCTACCGAATCGACCTGCACGGCTCCTCCGGAGAGGGCATAGACCGAAAATCCCCCGGTGTAACAGAACGTGTTGAGTACTGTCCGGCCTTTTGCATAGCGGCGGACCAGTTCGCGGTTCTCGCGCTGGTCGATGAAAAAGCCTGTTTTTTGTCCCTGCTCCCAGTTTACCCGGAACAGGCAGCCATTCTCCAATACCGGGTTCTCTGTCTTGGCCGGCTCCCCCCACAGGTAGCCGTCTTGTGCACCGAGCCCCGCGTTGTAGGGTAGTGTGCCGCCGCTCTTGTCGAAAAGTGCGGTCAGCCGGTCGCCGAACACTTCCCGGAGCGCTTCGCCGATCGCCTTGCGGCTGCGGTACATCCCTACGCTGTGGCATTGGATGACCGCCGTACGGCCGTAAATGTCCACGACCAGCCCCGGCAGCGAATCCCCTTCGCCGTGTACGAGCCGGTAACAGGTCGTTTGCGGGTTTTCGGCCAGGCCCAGCGCCTCACGCATGCGGTATGCCGCTCTGATCCGGGCATTCCACCACCGTTGGTCGATCGCCTCTTCGACGAACGAAAGTACCCGTACCGTGATTGAGCCGATCTGGTAATGGCCCCGTGCGATGAATTGTCTTTCGGACGTGTACACGTCTACGAGGTCGCCCTCGGCGGGCGAACCTTCCATCCGGTAGATGGCACCGGAGAAAACCCATGGGTGGAAACGCATCAGCGACTCTTCTTTGCCGCGTTTGAGGATCAGCCGTGCTGTGGGCGTTGAGGGTGTCTGGGGTGTCGGGAGTGTTGAAACGGAATCGGTCACGGGTGAAGGATTATGGATGGTAAGGGTGTACCGGGTTACCGGATTAGCCGGACATAGATCTCGCGGCTGACCCAGGCGTCCGTGGCAGCGTAAAGCTGTTGGGCAGGAGTGAGGTTCGCCGCTTCCCAGTTGCTCAGGCGCTGAGCTTTCGATACTTTGATTTGCAGGGTGATGGCTGCCATTTTTCTTAGGCTCAGGTCGGTGATGCCGTATTGTCCTACGATGCTTTGCAGGTCGATAAAGCCCTTCGGCGTGAAATGGCGGAGTTTTTGGAGACCCTTCAGGTCGTCGCGGATCGCCGCGCCGATCTTGGTCACGGACGGTGATTCCATGAGCCGGAGCAGCGGTTTTTCAAGGGCGATTTTGTTGAGGCGGAACAGGAATGCGCGTTCGCCCGAGGAGAGCTGCAGCAGGGAGACTTTGTTGGTAACGCCTTTCGAAAAAGAGGGCCGTGTTTCGGTGTCGAACCCGATCAGCGGCTGGGTCGCCAGGTAGGCGCAGGCCTCTTCGAACGCCGCCGGGGTGTCGACGACGACGATCTCGCCGCTGAACGCGCCGACCGGCAGTCCGTTGACCTCCTCGTTGGTTATGCTCTCCTGGAATTTTGGCATTGCGCCCCAAAGTTACCGATTTATCCGCAGTTTTCCGCTTTTCTCTTCGATTATTTTCCCTTCGGCGGTCATGGCTTCCACTTCGCCGAGCAACGCGTCTATTTCGTAGCGGATGCCTCCGGCGAGCGTTTTCAGGTCGAGCGGGCCGGCCGCGAGCCGTTCGGCGATTTGCCTGCGGATTTCGTCGCGACGTGCCGCACTGTTTTGCGGTTCCGTGTGTTTGCGCCGTTCGCGGCAAATGTCGCAGCGTCCGCAGGGGAGGTCGGTCTGTTCTCCGAAGTAGTTTTGTATCACCAGGCTGCGGCACTCGGTCTCATTTTCTGCATAGCGGAATACGGCGTCGATCCGTTCCTGCGCCACTTCCTGGCGGCGTTTGTAGCTTTCGGGCGAGATGCGTACGTCGGCTCCGGGCAGCCGCTCTTCGGAAAGGATCAGCATCGGGCTGCGGTTGCCGGGGATGTAGCGGATTACGTGCAGTTGCCACAATTGCCTGAGCAGTTCGTGTATGTGGTTTACCGTGTAGCCGGAGAGCTGTGCCAGCTCCTGCTCGTCGATCGGGACGAAGTCGCTGAACAGACCGGTGTACTGGCGCAGCAGCACGGTGAGGATATGGTCGAGTTCGCGCCGCGTGACTCGCATGCGGTAAAGGTCGTCGCGCTGCACGATAAACCGGATGCGCGGCGGGTTGTCGGTCTCGTCGGTAAGGATCAGGTAACCGTTTTGCTGCAGGATTTTCAGTGCGTTGACTACGGTGGGGGGGAAGAGTTTCATCCGTGCCGCGAATTCGTGGATGTTGAATGCGAAAGCGCGGTGTTTGCCTTCGCCGATGGCCACCTGCAGATAGTTGAACAGCCCTTCGTAAATGGTGCGGATCGTGTCGACGGGTGGGAATTCGAGCCTCAGCCGGTTGGCCACGCGTGACGGATCGTCGCCCGACAGCAGCATAACGGCATAGGCCGGGCGTCCATCGCGTCCGGCGCGCCCGGCCTCCTGGTAATAGGCTTCGAGCGAGTCGCAGATGTCGTAATGAATCACGAAGCGTACGTCCGCTTTGTCGATGCCCATGCCGAATGCATTGGTCGCAACGATCACCCGCGTCTTGCCGCCGGTCCAGTTCTCCTGTTTGAGGCTGCGGGTCAGGTAACCCATGCCACCGTGGTAGCTGTCGGCTTCGATCCCGTTTTCCTGCAGGAATTTGGCGACGGTCTCGGTCTTTTCCCGCGTGCGGACATAAACGATTCCGCTACCCGGTACGTTGTTCACGATACGCAGCAGGTGTTCGCGCTTGTCTTCGGTGCGGCGTACCACGTAGGAGAGGTTCGCCCGCGCAAAGCTCATCTGTTTGAGGTTCGGCTCGCGAAAGCGCAGGTGTTGCATGATGTCGGCCGCCACTTTAGGCGTCGCCGAAGCAGTCAGCGCGAGGATCGCCGCTTCGGGCTGCAGGTCGCGCAGCCGCGCGATTTGCAGGTAGGCGGGCCGGAAGTCGTACCCCCACTGCGAAATGCAGTGCGCCTCGTCCACGGCGATCAGCGAAACTTTCATCTTCGCGAAGCGCATCCGAAACAGTTCGCTGTCGACCCGTTCGGGGGAGATATAGAGAAACTTCACGTCGCCGTAAATGCAGTTGTCGAGGACGCGGTCGATCTCCTGCCTCCCGCGTCCTCCATGGATCGCCTCGGCCAGGATCCTGCGGCTGCGCAACCGGTCGACCTGGTCTTTCATCAGCGAAATGAGCGGCGTGATAACGATGCATACTCCTTCGGACGCAAGCGCCGGTACCTGGTAGATGACCGACTTGCCGCCGCCGGTGGGCATCAGCACGAGCGTGTCACGCCCCGCGGCGACCGATTCGATTGTCTCGAGCTGCAACGGTCGGAACGTGTCGTGTCCCCAGTATTTTTTCAGGATTGCGGCGTAGTCGCCCGTAAACGGCGGATGTGGCATAGTCCGGTTGTTTGGGCGAATGCTATCTGGTTGGAATACCCACGGTTTGGGCGATCATGATGTGCTGGGCGGGACGCAGTTTCAGCACTTTTGAGATCGTATCGCGGTCGACCGAGGCATGTACGACGACGCCCAATCCTTCCGATGCTCCATAGAGGTATATGTTCTGTGCGATCAGGCCCGCGTCGATGCCGGCAATGGCTTCGTTCCCGCCGCCCATTTTGTCGTAATCGGCGGCGAAGATGACGATCCAGTCGCCGTTCTTGGCGAAGTCCTGCGAACTTACCTCGCTGCGGTGGTCACCCTCGGCGACCAATTTGAGCGAATGTTCTTTGGCATCGTACAGGTAGGCGGCTTTGCGGCCGACGAGGTAGAGGTCGATCTCCTGGCGGTTCATCGCCGAGGCGGCCGTCCGCCGTCCGTCGGGGCGGTTGATTCCCCATGCGGCCCACAGCAGGTTCGACAGTTGCTGGTCGGAAAGCGAGCGGGCAGGATCGAGCGAACGGTTCGTAGCCCGTTTCGAAAGCGCTTCCATTAGCGGCATTCCGCCGGTTTTCTGCGGAGCGGGCAGTTTCATTTCGGTATTTTGCGACATGGCACAAAAAGTTAACAATAAAGAACACATGCAGGTCAATGCGATTTTCATAGCGTTCCGCTTTTGAGGGTTTTCACAAATTTACGCTATTTTCGCTATATTTAAACGATATTTTTGAAGTGACCGGGAGCGTGGCGGCTAATTTTAAAAGGACGATTCCCTGTTTTATCCGGGGAACCGCTATGTTGGATGTGTCGTATCCGGGCCGTCCGAAAGAGTATCGGGTTGTCGCAGCGAACAGTCAGGATGTGGAAAATCATTAAATCAGCGTGTACGTATGAAACCATTTCAGGTTCTCCCGAAGTATATATATCCGCTTTGCTTCTTCTTTTTTTTGGTCTTCGCTTGCGGGAAGGGTCCTTCGGACCCTGTGAGCGCAGGGTTGGATTATTCCGATAGCAGCTGTTGGTTTGAGGGAAATCGGGCTCCACGGGATAAGAAGGTCGACATTTTTTATGTGGGGCCGACCTGTATTTGGGATTATACGGATAGTTCGGGGCGAAGACAGCATCATATGGATGTTTTTGATCCCCGGCAACGCGGGTTGGTAGATCCGTCTGTCCGGTTGGCGGAGAGTGTCTTGTCAGATAGTTGTAATTTTTTCTCCCCGTATTATCGCCAGATCTCGATGGATAGCTGGTTGTCTTTGGATACGGCGGTTATCGGGAAGCGTTTTCAGTTGGCTTACCGGGATGTGGCGGATGCCTTCCGTTATTATTTGAAGCATTGTAACGAAGGACGTCCTTTTATCCTGGCCGGACATAGTCAGGGGGCGAAGGCTGTGATCGAATTGCTGAAACGTGAAATGGAGCCTGGGATCTACCGGCGGCTGGTTGCGGTTTATGCCATCGGATTTACGGTCACTCCGCAGGAGATCGATGACTATCCTTATTTACGGATCGCCAAAGACTCGATGGATGTAGGGGTGGTTATCGGATTTAACAGCGTAACGAAACGGGAAGCCGTGTCTCCATTGTTCAACGGGAATGTCGTGTGCATAAATCCCCTGAACTGGAAGACGGATGCTACTCCGGGCGTCTCTTATCAGGGTTTTACCGCCGCTATCGATCCTGTTGTCCATGCGATCGTTGTGGAGGGTGTGGATGAGGAGAAATATTATATCCCCAGTGTCGAAGCGCTGTTGCCTAAAGGAAATCTGCATGTAGCGGAGTTCGACCTTTATCGAGATAACCTGAGGAAAAACGTTTTACAACGCATACATGCGTTTGAACGCCGCCCGAATAGGTAAATAGGTAAACGGGAAGGATGCGTCTGTTCCGGCGAAAGTCCGTAGTTTCGCAATTGCCTGTGCCAACAATTGCACCGGTCTGATTATAGCGTCGGTTATCGTTCCGGAAAATGAAAGATATACAAATTTATAAGATAGCAAATATGAAAATTTCGGGTTATATCCATGGCCTCATTGCCGTTTGCAGCAAATACGGGGATATGTACAAGAACGCTTCCGGGAAGATGGGGCAATTGGCGGGTCGTACGTTGGTGCTGAGCCTTCTGGTGTTACTTTCGGGTTGCGGAAGTTCTCCGGTGGGTTATACCCCTTCGCCGCATGATCTGGTGTTCGATTCGTTGGCCGGTAAATGGGACGAAGCCGTTCCGCTGGGCAACGGTCAGGTCGGGGCTTTGGTGTGGCAGAAAGGCGACCGGCTGCGCTTTTCGCTCGATCGGGTCGATTTGTGGGACCTGCGCCCGACCGAAGGGATGACGTGGGATAAGCCCGTTTACGATTGGATTTGCGAACAGTGGCAGAACAATACCTACGGAACCGTGCAGGAGTTGTTGGACGAACCGTACGGCCGACTTCCGGCGCCGAGCAAGATTCCCGCCGGGGCGCTCGAATTCCATACGGCCGATTGGGGGGCGGCCGACTCCGTGCGGCTCTATGTCCAAAATGCCGTCTGCAAGGTATGGTGGCCTTCGGGCAGGACGCTGGAGGCCTTTGTTCAGTCCGACGGCCCGTGCGGCTGGTTCCGCTTTACGGGTATCGACAGCCTGCGCCCGGAGATCGTCGCGCCCGCCTATGCGCAGGCCGGAGCATCGGCCGAGGACGACGCCCACTCGGGACAGGAGCTCCATACGCTCGGCTATCCGCAGGGTGTCGTTCACATGAAGGGCCGCACGATCACCTATGTGCAACCCGGATGGAACGGGTTCCAGTATGCGATTGCCGTGACGTGGAAAAAGACGCGCGGCGGTATCGAAGGAGTCTGGAGCGTACAGTCCACTTATGGCGGGAACAGTGTGAAGAATATCGCTTCAGATGTGCGTGAAACGCTCGGCGAAGGGTATGCGGACGCCTATAAGGTGCACCGCGCCTGGTGGCAGCGGTTCTGGGACAAATCGGTCGTTTCGTTGCCCGACAGCGTGCTGGAAAAGCAGTGGTATCTGGAGCAGTACAAATTCGGCTCGGCGGCACGCGCCGATATGCCGCCGATTACGTTGCAGGCCGTTTGGACGGCCGACAACGGGAAGTTGCCGCCCTGGAAAGGGGATTTTCACCACGACCTGAATACGCAATTGAGCTATTGGCCGGCATACGGGGCTAACCACCTGGACGAGGAGATCGGTTTCACGAACTGGCTGTGGAGTCACCGCGACGCTTTCCGACGTTATACGGAAGGATTTTTCGGGCGTGGAGGACTGAATGTGCCGGGGGTGACGACGCTCGACGGCGAACCGATGGGCGGATGGTGCCAGTATTCGATGTCGCCGACCGTTTCGGCGTGGCTCGGACACCATTTTTACCTGCACTGGCGTTATAGCGGCGACCGTACTTACCTCGAGGAGCGCGCCTATCCGTGGATCGCCGGGACGGCGACTTTCCTTGAGCAGCTGTCGGTGAAGGATGCGCAGGGCCGCCGTAGGCTGCCGCTCGGTTCCTCGCCCGAGATCAACGATAACCGCCGGGAGGCGTGGTTCCCGACGATGACCAATTACGATCTCGCGTTGACCCGGTTCACATTCGACAAGGCGGCCGAGTTGGCCGGTGCTTTGGGTAAAAGTGACGAAGCGGCCCATTGGCGGCAGGTCGGCAGCGAGTGGGGCGATTATGTGTACGATGAGAGCGGCCTTAATTTCGCAGAGGGGCTGCCTTATACGGAATCGCACCGCCATTTCTCCCACCTGATGGCGTTCCATCCGCTCGGACTGCTCGATCCGTCGCAGGGCGACAGTGTGCGGAGGATTTTGCAAAACAGCATGGAGACGCTCGAGCGGATTGGGCCCGAATGGTGGTGCGGGTATTCGTACAGTTGGGTCGGAGGTATGTGGGCCCGTATGGGCGACGGGGAGCGGGCTGCGGCCGCGCTGCGCGATTTCGCACAATGCTTTTGCCTGAAGAACAGCTTCCATGCCAACGGCGACCAAAGCCGGAGCGGCAAATCGAATTTTACGTACCGGCCTTTTACGCTAGAGGGGAATATGGCGTTCGCTTCGTCGCTGCAGGAGATGCTGTTGCAAAGCCATACCGGAACCGTTCGCATTTTTCCGGCGATTCCGCCGTCGTGGAAGGATGTTTCGTTCCGTACGCTGCGGACCGAAGGGGCATTTCTGGTTTCGGCGGCGATGCGGGACGGCAAAGTGTCGGAAGTGAAAGTGTGTTCGACGGTCGGCGGTCCGCTGCGCGTGCTCAATACGTTTTCCCGTCCGATCGAAGCTAAAGGCGTCGTATGTCCGCCGGGCGAAGTTTTCGAGGCGAATCTTACTCCGGGTGAGGAATTGACTTTGCTGTAGAGTCGTTTAAGCGTCTTTTCTCTTGCCGAGATAGATTTTCGATTCGGTGTGATGGATGAGCCGCCCGATGTTCTTGCGGTGGGTCAGCAGCAGTAGCACGGCGATTACGCAGCTGAAAATGATCAGCGAGGCGGAGCGTTCACCGAAAACGAGGACGATAAAGATCGGGAAGGCGATTCCGGCGCTCATCGAGCTGAGCGATACGTAATGCGAGAGTGCCAGTACGATTATAAAAACGATGAGGCATAGCCCGACGGCGGGAGGGTAGACTCCGGCGACGGCGCCGGCCAGTGTGGCGACGCCCTTGCCACCCTTGAACCCGGCGAAGATAGGGAAGATATGGCCCACTACCGCGGCGGCTACCAACATGATTTTGAAATTGAACATCGCATCGCTGCCCGGCGCGTATCCCGACAGGTGGGAGAGCATCACTGCTGTGAACCCTTTGAGGATGTCGATCGCGAAGACCGGGAGCGCCGCGCGCCGGCCGAGCGTGCGCAGCGTGTTCGTAGCCCCGGCGTTGTGACTGCCGTGTTCGCGCACGTCGATGCCGTAGAAACGTTTGCCGATCCATACCGCGCTCGGGATTGATCCCAGCAGGTAAGCGACGATAACCAGTAAGATATTGAGTGCCATGATTGGTCTGATTAATGCAACGATGCAGGATGCGGCGCATTCCTGAGACAAAAGTACACAAAGATACGCTTTTCGATGGATGTGTGTCGTGTTTTAACAATATTGGCTACTTTTGTCGAGAAATTTAACAATGTCGGGTGTTATGGAGTTTGCTCTTACGGAAAAATACAGGCGGTACGCATCGCGGCGGCGAATCAAGTCGGTATTGTGGCTGGTTTGCGGCTCGATCCTGATGTCGGCCGGTTTCGTGTTGTTCATGAATCCCTACCAGGTGGTACCGGGCGGCGTCTACGGTCTGGGTATCGTGCTCCATGCGCTGTTCCCGTCGATACAGGTGGGTACGTTCGGCCTGATGTTCGATATTCCGCTGCTGCTGATCGGACTGAAAGTGTTCGGGCGGATGTTCGGTGCGAAAACGGTTACCGCCGCGCTGCTGATCCCGGTGCTGATGAATACGATGACCTATTTCATCGGCGAGAATCCGGCGACGATGTTCGGCGGCAAAATGGATTTGAGCAACGACCTGTTCCTGGTCTGCATCTTCGGCGGCGTGTTGATCGGTGCCGGACTGGGCATGATCATCAAGACCGAAGCTACCTCGGGAGGGACGGATATCGTGGCGATGCTGCTGGTCAAATATGCGCGTTTTTCATTCTCACGCGGGGTGCTGCTGGTCGATTCGCTCGTGGTGATCTTCGGTATGGTCGTTTTGGGAGACTGGCGCTTGCCGCTTTACTCTTTAGTCACTATCTTTGTCACCACCCGGGTGATCGACTTTATCGTCGACGGCGCCAGTTACGACAAGTTGCTCTTTATCATTTCCGACCGCAACGATGATATCCGCGAATACATTCTCGAAAAGATGGGGCGCGGGGGAACGTTTATCAAATCTTCCGGCATGTATACCGGCGCCGGACGCGAGATGATCTTCCTGGTGGTGAGCCGCAGCGAGGTGTCGGCGATCAAGGGAATGATCAAAGAGATCGACCCGCAGTCGTTCGTCGTGATCGTCGATGCGCACCAGACTTACGGCGACGGCTTCAAGGCGTTCCCCGATTAGCGTAAAGCATTTTTCAGATGAATTTGAACCATGTAAATATCAGCGGCCTGCGCCCGATTGTGGGTGACGGGCGCAAGCTTTATATCGAAACGTACGGTTGCCAGATGAACGCCGGCGACAGTGAAGTTGTGCTTTCGATCCTGCAGGGGGATGGCTTCCGGTATACGGAAGATCCCGCCGGGGCTGACGTGATCCTGATCAATACCTGCTCGATCCGGGACAATGCCGAGCAGCGCATCTGGGGACGGCTCCGCGAGTTGAGGCAGTACAAGAAAAAGAATAAGGGCTTGTTGGTCGGCGTGATCGGCTGTATGGCCGAACGGTTGCGCGAAAAGCTGATCGATCAGGAAGAGCTGGTCAATCTCGTGGCCGGTCCGGACGCTTACCGGGACCTGCCGCGCCTACTGCGCGAGGCCGGAGGGGGTGCGAAGGCTGTCAATGTGCTGTTGTCGGGCGAGGAGACTTATGCCGAAATCTCGCCTGTCCGGCTCGATAAGAACGGCGTGAGTGCTTACATTTCGATTATGCGCGGTTGTAACAACATGTGTTCGTACTGTGTGGTCCCTTACACGCGCGGAGCGGAGCGCAGCCGCGATCCGCAGACGATCCTGCGCGAGGCGCGCGAACTGTTCGACGGCGGTTACCGCGAAGTTACCCTCTTGGGGCAGAATGTCAATTCGTACCGTTGGGAGAACGGGGAAACGGTTGCCGGATTTGCCGACCTGCTCGGCGCCATGGCGTCGGTCGACCCGAAATTGCGGGTCCGTTTTTCGACTTCTCATCCGAAAGACCTCAGCGATGAAGTGCTGCACACCATGGCGCGTTATCCGAACCTCTGCCGGGCGATCCATCTGCCCGCCCAGTCCGGCAGTACGCGGATGCTCGAACTGATGAACCGGAAATATACGCGCGAGTGGTATCTGGGGCGCATCGAAGCGATTCGCCGCATCCTGCCCGGGTGTTCGATTTCGACCGACTTGATCGCCGGGTTCTGTACCGAGACCGACGACGACCATCGCCAGACGCTTTCGCTGATGGAAGAGGTGGGCTATGCATCCGCCTTTATGTTCAAATATTCCGAGCGGCCCAATACGAAAGCCGCCCGCCACATGGCCGACGATGTGCCCGACGGGGTGAAGACTGCGCGGCTGAACGAGATCATTGCGCTGCAAAACGAACTTTCGCTGCGCAGCAACCGTCTTGATGTGGGCCGGGAGTTCGAAGTCCTCGTCGAGGGGGTGTCGAAGCGCAGCGACCGCCAGCTTTTCGGCCGCACGTCACAGAACAAAGTGGTGGTTTTCGACCGGGGCGATGCCCGGGTGGGCGATTACGTCCGGGTGCGGGTGACCGATTGTTCGTCGGCGACGTTGCACGGCCAGCGGGTGGAGTAGTCCGGTCCGGAGGCAACAACCGATTCGATTTTTTAACCTTGGGAAGCTATGTTGACCGATTTCCGCCTGAAAGTCTTTAAGACCGTCGCCGACCGGCTCAGTTTTACGAAAGCTGCGGCCGAACTGCTCATTTCGCAGCCGGCCGTCACCAAGCAGATCAACGAGTTGGAACGGTTGTTGGGTAAACCGCTCTTCCTGCGTCACGGCAACCGGATCTCCCTGACCGACGACGGCGTCCGGCTGCTCGAATATGCGAACCGCATTCTGGCGTTGTACGGAGAGCTGCGTGATGCTTTTGTCGAGGAGCAGGGGGCCTTTTCGGGTGAAATCCGCCTCGGGGCGAGTACAACGCTGTCGCAATACGTGTTGCCCGGCTTGCTGGCGAAATTCCGCAAGCTCTATCCCGATGTTCGCGTTACGCTTTTTAACGGGAATACCGAACAGATCGAACGGCAGATCGCCGACGGTAAGCTGGATTTCGGCATGATCGAAGGGACCGCATCGAATCCCGCGCTGCATTACGAACTCTTCATGGATGACGAATTGGTGCTGGTGACTTCGGCCTCGAACACCTCTTTTACCCGTGAGGAGATTACAGCCGCGGACTTGCCCGCCTTGCCGTTGGTTATCCGTGAAAACGGTTCCGGAACGCTCGACGTGCTCTCCCGGGAGCTCTCCCGGCACGGCTTGTCGTTGCGGCAGTTGCACATCGAGATGCAGTTGGGCAGTACCGAGAGTATCAAGCATTACCTGTTTTATTCCGATACGTTCGCGTTCGTTTCGGTGCAGGCTGTGCTGGACGAGTTGGCGGCCAATCGGCTGCGGGTGGTCGAGGTGGGCGATATGGAACTGGTCCGCCGGTTCAGTTTTGTCACGGCCCACGGCCAGCGCAGCCGACTGACCGATCTTTTCAAACAATTCTGCCTGAATCATTATAACCGGAAGTTATAGCCTACAACTTTTAGTGATTGGCATCGGGAGCCTTCACGGCCTATTTTTGCGCCGTGAAATCAAACATGATCCCAATGTCAGCAAATTCTGCCGTACAGACTTCCAATGTCGCCGCCCTCCGGGCCAAATCAACCAAACGTTCCGCTCAACAGGCCGCCAAGCAGAAAATTCTGCCGCCCGCCGCGCGCAAGGCCCTGTTCTTTTTCTGTATCGTATTGTGCGCAACGCCTTATTTGTCGGCACCGGTCGCGTTGCTGGGGGGATTCCTTTTTACATTTCTGCTGGGGCATCCTTTCCCGAAACTGAGCGGTAAAGCGACCGGCATGCTGCTGAAGGCATCGGTCGTCGGACTTGGTTTCGGTATGAATATCCATAGCGCCCTGCAGGTCGGGCGGGAGGGACTTTGGCTTACGATCGCTTCGATCAGTACGGTGCTGGTTCTCGGCTATGTTATCGGACGGTGGTTTCATATGCGCCGCAAAATGTCGCATCTGGTCGCATCGGGGACCGCAATCTGCGGGGGAAGTGCGATTGCTGCGGTGGCTCCTGCCGTCAAGGCCAATGAGAAGGAGACTTCGGTGTCGCTCGGCGTCGTGTTCCTGCTCAATTCCGTCGCGCTGCTGTTGTTCCCGTTGCTGGGACATTGGCTGGGCCTGACACAGCACCAGTTCGGCCTGTGGAGCGCTATTGCGATTCACGATACCAGCTCGGTAGTTGGAGCGTCGTCGGCTTATGGTTCCGAAGCACTGAATGTCGCGACGACCGTGAAACTGGCCCGTGCGCTGTGGATCATTCCCGTGTCGCTGCTTTCGGCGTTGTTGTTCCGGAGTTCGGGTAAAAAAGTTTCGATTCCGTGGTTCATTGGGTTCTTTATCGTGGCGATGCTACTGAACAGTTACCTGCCGTTCGTAGGGATGTTCAATACGCAGCTCGTTACGGTGTCTAAGGCCGCGTTGGTGGTAACGCTTTTCCTGATCGGATCGAGCCTTTCGGTTGAGAAGATCCGGGCGGTCGGTTTCAAACCCCTCCTGCTGGGGGTGTTGCTTTGGGCGGTAGTGTCGGTCGGTTCTCTGCTCGCGATCCTTTATCTCGGATAGTCTGGGGCGGCGGTGGGTCCTTTGTTTCGCGGTGGCACGTTGCTTGATCCTGCCGGACTGAGGTTCCGCGATTATCCGTTTTTTGCCTTTGTGTATTGCAAAACAATGAAAATAATCTCGTGGCTCCGGGATTGGAATAGATGCGAGTGAAAAAAGAAATCCCCGGTTCTCTGAAAGAGCCGGGGATTTTCATACAAAAGTACAGACAAAAAAGCCGCTCTAAAAAGAAGCGGCTTTGTAACTATTTAACTGTTTTTACAACTTTTTCGAATGCTTTGGGGTTGTTCATCGCCAGGTCGGCAAGTACCTTGCGGTTGAGTGCGATCCCTTTGGCGTTGACTTTGCCCATAAATTCCGAGTAAGTCATTCCGTAAGCGCGGACACCGGCGTTGATACGCTGAATCCACAGGCTGCGGAACTGACGTTTTTTGTTCTTACGGTCGCGATAGGCGTAGGTAAGACCTTTCTCGACGGTATTTTTGGCGACCGTCCAGACATTTCCCCTTGAACCAAAGTTACCTTTGGCAAGTTTTAAAACTTTTTTTCTTCTGGCTCTTGATGCTACAGCATTGACTGACCTTGGCATAATGTGAAAGTTTTACGAGTGGTCGGCGGCGTGGTTCTCCCACACTCTTTGGGGCACGGGCACTCTTGGTTTAACGTGTCGGCAGAGTAGCGGACTACTTTACCAGAAGCAGTTTGACGGCAGCTTCGTTGGCCGGTGCGACGAGACCCGAATAGGTCAGGTTGCGTTTTTGTTTGGTGGTTTTCTTGGTCAGGATGTGGCTTTTGTAAGCGTGTTTGCGCTTGATTTTGCCGCTTCCCGTGAAATCGAAACGCTTCTTAGCGCCCGAATTCGTTTTCATCTTAGGCATTCTACTAAATGTTTTAAAAAAGTTAAACAGTCCGCAAAAATACGATTAATTCTTCATATTTAAAAATCCGGTCCGGAAAAATACCTGTTTTTGGCAATGTTCTTGTACGAGAGCACTCAGTATCAAAAACTAAAAACGGTTCTTATGGAAGATATTCTCAAACATTGGTGGTTATTGCTCGTGGGCGGTCTGCTGTTTTTGGTGTTGGGCTTCGTCTCTCTGGCATACCCGATGACCGCTTTGCTTTCCGTGGCGCTTTACATCGGCCTGATCGCGCTGGCGACAGGTATTATGTCTCTGGCCTTCGCTTTCTCTAATATGTCGGCCGGCGGCTGGGGCTGGCGGCTTTTCGAAGGAATTGTCGACGTACTGTTCGGTTTGGTCATGTTGATCCATCCGATGATTTCTGCTGCGCTGATTCCGGTCATTATCGGGATATGGGTCTTTATCCGGGGACTGATGTACCTGATCGACGCGCTTTCGTGGCGGCGCAACCGTTCGCGTGACTGGAGCGGCTATGCCGTAATCGGCGTACTGTTGATGGTTTTCGGCTTTTTGATGATTATCGACGAACGTTTCGGCCTGCTGCCCGTCGCTTACCTGCTGGCCGCGATTTTCCTGTTCGTCGGCTTCGCGAGCCTGATCGTCGCCTTCAGTATGCGCCGTGCGAAAAGGGAAACGGCCTGACAGGGCGCAGGCCGAACGATCGAAGGGACATTGGCGATCGTTTACGGTGCATCGATAGGGTACTGTTTGTAATTCATGAAAAATACATAAATCGAAGGGAGGCATGAATGCCTCCCTTCGATTTTGATCCGCCTCAGCGTTTTTACCCCTGTGCCTGTTGACCGTTTTCTGTTTTCAACAGGATTCGCGGAGATCCACCGACCTGCCGTATTTATTTTCCGCCGACGATCAGCCGTACCGGCCCTATCAGGCCTGCTTCCGGATCGCCTTTATAGGGGGTGGGGCTGGTCTGGTAGTGGTTGGCCAGCGTACTGTAGACCAATACTTCGATCCGGTTTTCGCCGGGGTGCAGATATGGGGTGATGTCGGCGCTGAAGGGCGAATAGATGTGGATACCAGCGTCTTTGCCGTTTACCTTGATTTCGCAGCTCGCCGACACTTTGCCCAGGTCGAGCGTCACACCGCGCGCGATCTGCTGCTCGTTCAATTCGACGGTTTTTCGGTAGTACATGCCACCCGAGTAGTAGAGCAGTGCACCGTTCTTGCTCCAGTCGCCCGCATTCATCACGCCCTTGTCGCAGATGAACCTGACCGGTTCACGGAATACGGCGGTACCGCCCGCACCCGGATCGGGAGTGATTTGCAGCGTCATTTCGCTGGTGCGCGGGAAGGTTACCGGCAACACGATTTCATACCGTCCGTCGCCTTTCGTCCGGATATTGGTCTTGGCATTGATCGCCATACCGTCCACCCAGGCTTTTTCAAGGTGTCCTGCCAGGTCGAGCCGCAGGGACGAGAGGCCGGGCACGGTTTCGAAGCGGTAGATGGTTTTTTGCGGCCGCCCGGCGTTGGGATCGAACGTGAGCCGGTTCGATCGGTACCATTTCATCGCAACGATGTCGTCGTAAGGCGTGTTTTCCTTTACAGCCGTGTCAGCGAGCGGCAGGATCACCGCCGTACTGCGCGTGCGCCGGTCGAGCAGGTCATACGGTTCTTGGTGCAGCGGCTGGTCGGTCGTGTTCGTAAAGACGAGCAGCAGCGAGTGCCAGCCTTTGCGCAGGTTGACCGTGTAACGTGTCTCGCGCTGGCCGTTCGGGCCTTCGCGCGAAACGATATCTTCCGAACGGATGTTTTCCCCGTCGATATAAATACCCTCGGGAGTGACGTTGCCGGTGATGAGGACGTAAAAATCCGTTTCAGGCGCATAGAACTGCGTACGGAAAAGCATGTTCCGTCCCTTGTCGAGGATCAGGAAGTTGTTGTCTACGCGCCCTTTCAGTCCGTGATAGCCCTGCGAACCGGGGTTGTTCTCGACCCCGTACTGCCACGAAAAGCTGTAAGGCTTCCAGTCGGCGAGCGTACCGTTGAATACCGCCGCAGCCAGTCCGTCGGCCTTTTGCGACGAGCCGTCGACGAGCACTTCCATCGGGGCTCCGAATCCGTAAGTGCCCACCGACCACGTAGAGTCGTTGTAGGCGGGTTGCATCCACGTCTTGGTTTTGCCCAATGCGCGCAGCGGTATGAAGCGGAAGCGGCGAGCCTCGGGACCGATCTTTTCATCGGTCGCAGGCAGGCGGAAATCGCCCCACTTATTGTCCAGCGTCGGTAACATCTCCACTTCCCATTCGCCCTCTACCGGGATAATCTCCTGAGGCGGTTTCTCAGTCTGTGAAACGGTATCGGACACCGGTTCACCGGGCGAGAAGACTACGAGCGACGAGCGGTTGTAGGGCGTGTCCAACCGGATGACGGTTCCTTCGCCGGTGACGCGTTTTACCGGAAGCGGCTGCATCGTCCCGTCGAAAGCGTTCCACAGCTGGGCGTTCCCTTTGGCCCGGAAAAAGCAGTCGGTACCCGGTTCGACATTCATCACCATGTAAACGTCGCGGTCGTCCGTCCGGCGGTGCAGGACTTTGCCGCCTTTCGTCCCTGCACGGAAATCCGGCGTGATCGTGCGGTGGATCAGCGGCACCATGTCCTCGGTGGTATTGAGGTAAAAACCTACGCCTCCGGTCGGGTTTTTCTGGGCTTTGACCGCGATCGTTTCGGTTTGTGCGGCGGTCATCCCGAATATTTCTTTGACGATTTTGTTGACTTCCGGGTCGTTCGATCCGGCCCGGTCGCTCGCTTCGGGCAGATCGCCGATGGCCAGCACGATCCCGCCGCCGCGGTAAAAGTCCCGCAGCTTGAGCAGCGCTTCGTAGCGCAAAGCGCGAATGTCTTTGATCAGGAGTATCTTGTAGCTCTCACCGCTGACGTGCAGCGCTTTGTCTTTGATATCGGCCTTCACCAACGAGCGATTGTCGATCAGGTCGTAATCCAATCCGGCGTTGCTCAGCTCCATGATGTACGAGAAATTGTATTGATCGTCGTAGGGCTTGTCCGGTGAGAACGCCTGCAATGTCTCGGTGGGGTAGAGGATCGCGATGTCGCAGACGTGGTGGCCCTGGCTCATCAGGTAGCTGACCCGCTCGGTGTATTCGAGCCATTTTTTCATGTGCGGCCAGTAAGGCATGTGGTAATGGAAGCACGGGGGGGCCCACTCCCACCAGCCGCCGTGGGTCGAGTAGTAGAGCCCATGCATGCAGACGAGGTTGCCGCCTGCGAGGAAATGGTGGTCGATCTGTTCGGTGAGCCATTCCGTTTTGCTGCCCCAGCCCATGCTGTGGAACGCTTCGAGCCATGTGCGGGGCCGCTCGTAGAGGTGGGCGATCGAACTCGAAACCTTGGTCTGGATGAAACTGGAACCGCGTGCCGGGGCATCGTTGCCCGGTGCGGTAAACCAACTGGTCGCCCGGAAATAGTCGAGGTAGTGGAGCGGCTGTTTACCTCGCTCCATATTGTCGCAGCCGTAGATCAGTCCGCGCGAGTCGTTCCAGTCGAAGATGGGCTTGAAATAGCGCTCCTCGGCCAGTGTCATCACCACGTCGCAGTAATCGAGACGGATCTTGGCCGTGATGTCGCCGATGTCGTACTTCAGGGCTGCCAGGTAGGGAAGGATGTCGTAGCCTTTCCGGTCCCGGAACTGGGCAGGCATATCTTCGGCCCACGAAAGGATCGTGAGCGGGTAGAGGAGCTCGTCCTGGAAGAAGTAGTTCATGCCGTCGCGCCCCTTTTGGTTCATGTTCTGTTCGAAACGGTCGAAATAGACCTCGACCAGCTCTTTCCCGTTGTCGGGGTGCAGCAGGTAGTCGGGCTGCGTGGCCGTGACATAGACGGTATAGGACTTGGCCGAGGAGGGAGCTGTCCAGGTCAGTTTTCCGGCACCGGTGGTGGCGGTGAGATCGATCGGTTTCTCTTTCTGGTTGTGTTCCGGCAGGGCGACGACGCTGACCGTATGTTCGGGAAGTGTGAGGGTGAGAGTCGCTCCGGCGGCCACCGGATGGGCCGTGATGTCGAGTTTGCCCTGGTAATTTTTGTACTTTGGCTGGTTGTATACCTCATCGGGATAGTAGCCGTTCCCGTACCAGCCTACCGTATAGTCGTCCAAGCCCAGGCCCATGCCCCGATCGGCACAGGCGCCTGAAAACCAGTTCCAGAACTCCCACCAGGCCGGCGAGAAGACTTTCGGTTCGCCCGGCTCGGTGTGTCCGAACATCCCGTAGCCGCTTTTGTGTTCGACGGAGTCGATGTTGGCGTTTTTGTGGATATAGCTTACCGAAAAGCCCGATGTGGCCGATGTGGCGAGCGTATCGAGGATGTCGCTCATGCGGTCGCGCCGGAGCGTGTCGCCGTTGAGCCAGAAAAAGGGTACGTTGCCGTACCCGGCCGGGGGCGCGACGAAACCTGCGGGCAATTCCTGTGCAGTGGCGGCGGTGGGCCAGCCGTTGAACCGTTGGGTATGCTGGGCGGCGGCGGGCTGCTGGGCGGCGAGCCAGAGCGCGCACAACGAGAGCAGTCGTGCGGATATTTTTCTCATAAGTCGGATGTTTCGATTGGGTTCGGGAAAATTTTGCTGGGATAAAATTAACGAATTTATCCCGAATTACGAGGCCTTTCGCTAAAATACCCGACATGGTGTGTGTGAAAAAGGCCATCCGCATTGCGATGGCCTTTTAAAGCGTTACATATTCCGGCAGCATTGTGCTTGCTGTTTAGGCATTTTCCCCTGTGCCCAGTTTGGTGAGGATGGCGTCGAGCCTGCGGAGCGTTTCGTCACGGCCGAGAATCTCACACACTTCGAACATGCTGGGTCCTGTACTTTTGCCGATGATTGCGAGCCGGAACGCATTCATCACCTGTCCGGTCGGATATTCGTTTGCCGCGATCCATTCCATTACGCTCTTTTCGGTGTTTTCCTTTCCGAAGTCCGTAACGGTTGCGAGCAGGTCGCGCAGCCCCCGGATGCGGGCCGGGTTGTCGCCTTTCCAGAACTTGGCGGCAGCCTTGGGATCGTAATCGTCCGGGGCGACGAACAGGAATGAGGTCAGCTCCCACAGTTCGCTGACGAACGTGGCGCGTTCTTTCATCAGGCCCATCACCTGTTCGACTTTCCCGTCGGAAGCCTCGATACCCTTTTCGGTCAGTACCGGGCGGAACAGGGCAGCCAGTTCCGCGTCTGATTTCTGTTTGAGGTATTGGGCATTGAACCAGCGGGCTTTTTCAGGGTTGAACCGTGCACCGCTCTTGCTTACGCGTTCCAGCGAGAAGGCCGCGATCAACTCGTCCATCGTGAACAGCTCCTGTTCCGTGCCTGGATTCCAGCCCAGCAGCGCGAGCATGTTGATGAACGCTTCCGGAAAATAGCCGTCCTCCCGGTAGCCGTGCGACACCTCTCCCTGCGGAGAGACCCAGCGCAGCGGAAAGACCGGGAATCCCATCTTGTCGCCGTCGCGTTTGCTGAGCTTGCCGCCTCCGGTGGGTTTCAGCAGTAGTGGCAGGTGTGCGAAATCGGGTTGCGTTTCGCTCCAACCGAAGGCCCGGTAGAGCAGGTAGTGCAACGGCAGCGACGGCAGCCACTCTTCGCCGCGGATGACATGGGTAATTTCCATCAGGTGGTCGTCCACGATGTTGGCGAGGTGGTAAGTGGGCAGGCTGTCAGCTGATTTATAGAGTACTTTGTCGTCGAGCGTCGAGGTGTTCACCACCACGTCGCCGCGGATCAGGTCGTGCATCTCCACCTCTTCGTTTTCGGGCATTCGGAAACGGATCACCCATTGGTCGCCACGCTCGATGCGGCGCTGTACCTCGTCGGGCGGGAGGGCCAGCGAGGTGGCCAGTTTTCCGCGTACTTCGTAGTTGTAGGCGAAAGTGTTACCCGCCGCTTCGGCTTCGGCGCGGATAGCATTGAGCTCTTCGGGCGTGTCGAAAGCATAATAGGCGTTTCCCGATTCGACCAGTTGCAGGGCATATTTCAGGTATATTTCTTTCCGTTCACTTTGGCGGTAGGGGGCGTGGGGGCCTCCTTCGCTGATTCCTTCGTCAATGGTGATACCGCACCATTTGAGCGCTTCCATGATGTAAGCTTCTGCGCCCGGCACGAAACGGTGCGAGTCGGTGTCTTCGATGCGCAGGATGAAATCACCGCCTCGCTGGCGGGCGAAAAGGTAGTTGTACAGCGCCGTGCGTACGCCGCCCATATGCAGCGGGCCGGTGGGACTCGGGGCGAAGCGGACTCTTACTTTGCGTTCCATATCGGTTTTTCAGTGTTGTGTTCGGTTAATTCCGGCGAAAACGCCCTTTGGGATGTCGTTCGGCCGGTCGGCCTGCCCGGGAGCACCGTCAAAAAACGGACACGGGCGAAGCCGTTGCAAAAATAGTAAAAAAAGCGCCAATCGCTATGATCGCGGGGATGTTGCGTTTCAGAAACATTTTTCTACATTTGTTTTGCCGGAGAAACATATTTCGACCAGCCATGTTGAAAAAACACCTCTATTTTTTTATTAAAAAGAGTTCGGAGCGTCAGCACCGGGCGTATTACCGGGATTACTACCGGGCGGAATATGCGGAATTCGAACGATGTGCGGACAAGAAAAGTCCGGCGCGGATCCGCAGGGAGATGCGCTGTTTGCAGCGCTATTGGAAAACCTATCCGTTCCAGTATATCCGTTACCGTCTCTACCGCAAGGACTGTCCGCTTTCGATGGAGCAGATGAAGGCCTATATCCCCGATTATTTTGCCTATTTCCTTTTCTATCCGCAGTCATTCAACGAACGGAACGTGCTGTGCGAAGACAAGCGGCTTTTTGCGTCGCTGTGCCGGGGGTATGGGATCAACCATCCCCGGGTGTTGTTATCCGTCAGCGATGGGGTATTGTTCGACGGAGGGGAAAATCCCTGCACGGCTGAACGGGTGTTGGCCCGGATTCAGGCTTCCGGTGTGGGCCGGCTGTTCGTCAAACCGACTTTCGGTGTGGGCGGCAAGGGAATCGAAGTGTTCGATCTGCGTGAAGGGAGGTATTTGCGCACGCCGGACGGGCGCCTTTTGGATGCGGCGTATGTGGAAGAGCTGAAAGGAGACGAGTGGATCGTCGAAGAGGGCTTGGTCCCTCATCCCGAGATGGCTGCCATTTATCCGCATGCGATCTGTACGTTTCGGATCGTTACCAGGAACGAGAAAAACAGCGTGTCGATCCTGTTCTCCCTGTTGAGGGTGGGCCAGGGCGCCATGCAGGTGGATAATGCCAGCTCCGGCGGCCTTTATATGCAGGTCGACGCCGTGACGGGCAAATTCGCTGCCCGGGCTTACGCTTTCGACGGTCGGGTCCATGAGAAACATCCCGATACCGGTTTCGTTTTCGGGGATTATACGTTCCCGTACTGGGAGGAGTTATCCCGTTTTGTGACGCTTTCGGCCCAAAAGCTCAACAAGATTAAATACATCGGTTGGGATATCGCCTATACGCCGGACGGCCCTGTCGTGATCGAAGCCAACAACGGCCCCGGCGTCTCTATCTTGCAGGATAGCTACGGCGGACTGCGCGACGCCTTCGGCATCCGCAACCCGAAAGATTACTGGTTCGCTTCGAATTATGCGCTGAAAAACCTGTAAGACTGCTCAGACGTTGAACAGGAAGTGCATGATGTCGCCGTCCTGCACGACGTACTCTTTGCCCTCCACGGAGATTTTGCCCGCTTCCCGGCAGGCTTTTTCCGAGCCCAGTGCGGTGTAGTCGGCGTATTTGATCACCTCGGCGCGGATAAATCCCTTTTCAAAGTCGGTGTGGATAATGCCTGCCGCCTGCGGGGCTTTCATCCCTTTCGTGTAGGTCCATGCCCGGGTCTCGTCGGGACCCGTGGTGAAATAGGTTTCGAGGTTTAGCAGCGTATAGGCCGAGCGGATCAGGCGGCTGACGCCCGATTCGGTGAGTCCTGCCTCTTCGAGGAACATTTGCCGCTCTTCGTAGGTTTCCAACTCTGCAATATCGGCTTCGGTCGCCGCTGCCACGATCAGCAGTTCCGCATTTTCTTCCTTGATCGCCTCCCGTACCGCGTCTACATGGGCATTCCCGTTTACGGCGCTCTTCTCGTCGACGTTGCAGACGTAAAGCACCGGTTTGTCGGTCAGCAGGTGCAGATCCCGTACCAGTTTGCGGTCTTCCTTGTCGAGTACGACCGTGCGTGCGCTCCTGCCCTGTTCGAGGACGTTTTTGTATTGTTGGAAAATTTCGAAAAGGCGTTTGGCGGATTTTTCTCCCGTGACGGCCTGTTTCTGCACTTTCGCAATGCGGCTCTCGATCGTTTCGAGGTCCTTGAGCTGCAGTTCGGTGTCGATGATCTCTTTGTCGCGCACCGGGTCGATGGTGCCATCCACATGCGTGATGTTATCGTTTTCGAAACAGCGCAGCACATGGATGATCGCGTCGGTTTCGCGGATATTCGCAAGGAACTTGTTGCCGAGACCCTCGCCTTTCGAAGCGCCCTTGACCAGTCCGGCGATGTCCACGATCTCGATGGTAGTCGGGATCACTTTCTTCGGATTATCGATCTTGGCGAGGTTGACCAACCGTTCGTCGGGAACGGTGATAACCCCCACATTGGGTTCGATCGTACAGAAAGGGAAGTTCGCCGCCTGTGCCTTTGCATTCGAAAGCGAGTTGAAGAGTGTCGACTTGCCGACGTTGGGCAGTCCTACGATGCCGCATTGTAGAGCCATTTCGCTGAAAATTTGGTTGGTGTTCCGGGCGACAAAGATAGTGTTTATTTTGGAAATCGGGGCCGGACGACCCGCGTAAACGTTCGGAAGGAACGGGGGAGGGCGCGGGTTGAACGAAAATAAATTACAACAAGATCGGAATTAACCTGATTTTTTGACTATTTTTGAGCGCATTTGGGATAATAAATGCGACGAATGTACCAATTTGTATATCCCCTGAATTCCCAATAAACCCGAATATGATTTACCGATACGGATATTTGCGCCGGGAGGCTTTGGCGTTGCTGTGCTGCGGTGTTGCGGTTTGTCTCGTCACGGCGACCGGATGTGTGGACCATCGCTATGACCTGAAAGGTGATCTGGACCTGAGTGTCGGTGTCGGAGGCAAAGAGCTGACGATTCCGGTCGGGGAGACCGAGAAGATTACGCTCGAAAAGTTGATAGGTTCCGATAAAGATGACCTTACGGTTATGCCGGACGGCACCTATGCGTTGCTCAAACGTGACGACGTGCAGATGGATGTAGCGGGGATCGCTCCGGTGACTTTCAGGACCCGCCCTTTCGAATTGTCTGAAATCCGGCCGGATTTCGGAACGGGCGTGTTGCCGCCGTCCGGTGCGGGAACGCCCGGAACCGGCGAATTGCCCGCCGCACCGATTGCGAGCCGGGGCGATGTGAAGATCAGCGCCGATATTCCGGATGAGGTGAAATCTGTCGGCAGGGTGACGTTTTCCGCCCCGGTCGAAGCGCGGGTCGTGTTCGATGTTTCGGGGGTGTCGGGCGTGGTAAACCGGATGCGTTTCGAAAACTTGCGGGTCACTTTTCCTCCGTATATCGTTCTGGCTGGCGGAGGACATGAATTGGTGATCAACGATGAGTTTGCGGCGGCAGGTGGATATGTTTGCAGCGTTGGGATTACAGCAATGGTTTTCGATCCGCTGCTGGTAACCGACGGTACTGTACAGCTGGACGATCCCGTCGAGTTGTCGGGCAGTTTGCGCATTATGGACATAGCGCCCGGCGGCGGTGATCTAACCGGTGTCGTGCTCCAGCCCGCGCTGACGATCGGCGATATGCAAGTCAAACTCGTCGAAGGGCATGTGGAACCGGAGTTGCCGCATGTGCAGCAGTGGCTCGGATTGCAGGATATTCCCGCTTTCCTGCGCGAGGCGGGAACCGTGCTCGACGTGAATCCTTATATCAACCTGGGGGTCGCCAATCCGCTGGGGATGCAGGTCGATGTCTTCCTGGGGCTGATGCCGATGGTCGGTAACCAGGAAAATCCGGCCGGAAGCAGTAATGTAGCGATGCGCGTCCGGGAGGCCGGGACGCCCGGAGGGGCTGTTTTATCGGTATTCCGTATAGCCAAAGATGCTTCGGTCATGCCCGACGGATACATGTTCGTCGAGGCGCCGAACCTGCCTGCCCTGATCCGGACGGTACCCGATTCGATCCTGCTGGATGTGCAGCCCGCTCTTGTCCCCGGGACTCTGCAGCGGGTCGACCTGACGGTGCCTGCCTACCAGATCCGGATCGATTATGAACTTTGCGTGCCGATGACCTTCGGGCCGCAGTTGTCGATCCTGTACCGTGACACGGTGGATAATCTGGCCAAGGATATCCGGGATTTCGTGGACAAGGTTCAGGAAGTTAAGATATTGGCTACCGTGGACAATACGGTGCCGCTCACCTTGCAGGCTGCCGCGATTGCCGTGGACGGCCAGAAGCAGCCGTTGCAGGGCGTCGAGGTGTCCGCTCCCGGGACGATAGCCCCGGGAGACGGCGGCGATACGCCTGTGTCATCGTCGTTCGATGTGGTGATCCGTGAAACGCAGGCAGGAGCGCTGGCCCGGCTCGACGGGTTGATTTTGGAAATTACCGCCGGGAACAACGAGGCCTCGGCAGGTATTCCGGCGACGCCGCGGCAGTATGTACAGGTGCGGATGAAACTGCGGGTACCGGGTGGACTGATCATGGATTTGGATGATCTTTAATGGAGTTGCCGAATGAAAAGACGAATGAACAATAGAATACTCCGTACGTTTTTGTGCGGGGCCTGCCTGATGGGATGCGCCGTCGTGCCGTTTCTGGCTCCGGCCCAGACGCTCCGTACCTCCTATTTCCTCGAAAGCATGCCGATGCGGCACCGGCTGAACCCCGCACTGGTGAGCGACCGAGGCTATATCAGCATACCTGCGATCGGCAATATCAACGTGGCTACCCAGTCGAACGTAGGGCTGACCGCTTTCCTGTATCCGCTGCCCGACGGACGGCTGACTACTTTTATGAACCCGATCGTTTCGGCCGAAACGTTCCTCGGCCGGATCAAGAACCGCAATGCGGTACAAGTCGATGCCGACGTGTCGCTGCTCTCCTCGGCTTTTTATGCGTGGAGCGGTTTCAATACGATCGATATCGCCGTGCGGTCGAGCTCGGATATCGACTTGCCCGGCAGCCTGTTCCGTTTTATGAAACTGGGAATGGACGCCCCCGAAGGGAGCTCCTATCAGATGCGCGACCTGATGTTGCAGACCGATAATTATGTCGAGATCGGATTGGGGCATGCCCATCCGGTAAATGACCGCCTGACATTGGGAGGAAAGCTGAAAGTACTGCTCGGGGCCGGCAGCGCGCGGACGCACATCGACCGGATGAATGTGGTCATGAACCAGAACAAATGGGAGGTCGACGCACAGGGGTATTTCGACTTGTCGGCCGCCGGCGCGTCGTTCGAGACGAAGTCCGACGGCGAAATCAATAAGCTCGATTACCGCAATCCCGGAGTAGGGGGCTGGGGACTGGCCATCGATCTGGGGATGAGTTACGAATTGGTGGAGGATCACCTCACGCTGTCGGCCGGGGTAAATGACCTGGGTTTCCTGTCGTGGTTCAAGAACCTGCGCGGGACAATGCAGAACGAACCATTTATATTCGACGGTTTCAGTAATATCGTTGTGGACGATCCCAACAATCCGGGCTCGTTCAAAGAGCAGTGGAACAGGCTTAAGGACGACCTGCGCGATCTGTTCCGTTTTTATGACACTCCGGCGCCGGAGCATCTTACGCGCATGCTGCACCCTACTGTGAATGTCGGGCTCGAATACGCCGTCCTCGACCGGAAAATCTCATTCGGCCTGCTTTCGACGACACGTTTTTATATGCCCCGGGTCTGGACCGAAGGAATGTTGTCGGCCAATTTCCGTCCCTGCCGCTGGTTCAATGCGACGGTGACCGGTTCGGCGACCAATTACGGGCTCGGGTGGGGCTGGCTCCTGAACTTTACACCCAAAGGCGTGACGCTCTTTTTCGGCTCCGACTACATGGTCACCCGCGTGACCCCGCAGTGGATCCCGACGGGCCGGGCGACAGCCAGCTTCAACCTGGGCATGAACATTCCCATCGGCAGGCGGCACGACCTCGATTTTCAACCGGTTTATTACCGCTGAGTTTACATGTGGTGCGAACAGCGTGAGTTACCGTTAGGGAGCGGCGGTTGCTTCTGTTCTGTTGAACGGAAGGTCCCGGTCTCCAGGCAAAGTTCCATGCTGTTGCACGGAAAATCCCGGGACCGTGCGGTGTGTTCATGCTGTAGGATCGGTTTTGGCACTATCGGTTTGATCCGGGACGGATTACCGAATGGGGAGCTTCGATCCGTTCCTGTTGTCGACAGGGGAATCTTCATGCTCCTTATCCTCTTCATCCCCTTCGTTTTCCGGGAAGATGTCGTTGCACCGCCGAATCCGGTAGCGGAAGAACAGGATCGTGATGAACGCATTGATTGCGCTGGCAATTCCGAATCCGGTCCAATAAGGCAGCAGCAGCCCTTCGGGGGCGATCAGGATATAGAGCGTTACCACTTGCGTCATAAAGATCGACGGCAGCAGGGCGATCCAAAAATTCTTATGCCGGACGGCCAGATAAACCGTGATCGTCCATAGCGTCACGGCCGCGAGGGTCTGGTTGACCCAGGCGAAGTATTGCCAGATGACGCCGAAATTCATCAGCGTAATCGCGAACCCCACGACGAACAGCGGAATGCTGATGTAAAGCCGCCGCCGGATCGCACGTTGCTCGAGGTGCAGGAAATCTGCGGCGATCAGCCGGGCGCTTCGGAAGGCCGAATCCCCGCTGGTGATCGGTGCGACGACCACGCCCAGCAGAGCCAGTACGGCACCGAATTTGCCGAGCGTCGTGCGGGTGATTTCATTGACGGCCCATGCCGCATTGTCGCCGTGTTCCGCGAGCGTCGTGTTCAACTCTTCCGGTCCGCCCCAGAAGGCCATACCTGCTGCGGCCCAGACCAGTGCGATCAGCGATTCGGAGATCATGGCGCCGAAAAAGACCGGTTTGCCTTGTTGCTCATTTTGCAGGCAACGCGCCATAAGCGGCGACTGGGTGGCGTGAAAACCCGATACGGCTCCGCATGCGATGGTAATGAACAGCGTGGGGAAAATAGGGAAACGCGCGGCGTCGGTTTTGAAATTATGCCAGTTCCCGGCCGATAGTTCCGGGATTGTATAAGCGTCGAAAAGCAGAACGTAAAGGATTCCGAGAGCCATGAAAAAGAGCGCGGCCCCGAAAAGGGGATAAATGCGTCCGATGATCTTGTCGATCGGGAGCAATGTGGCCAGGATATAATAGAGCAGGATGATCCAGATCCAGGTGCTTTGGTTCATTCCGGTCATGCCTTGCAAGATCCCCGCCGGTCCGACCAGAAAGACGGCACCGACCAGTACCATCAACAGCAGGGTGACTGCGCGCATCGACTGTTTCATCACAGGACCGAGGTAGCGGCCGACGATTTCAGGCAGGCTCAGGCCGCCCATTTTCATCGAGATCATACCCGATACGTAGTCGTGCAGGCCGCCGATCAGGATGCCTCCCAACGTAATCCACAGGAAGGCTACCGGTCCGTACATCGCACCGAGCAGCGCGCCGAAAATGGGGCCCAGTCCGGCGATGTTCAGCAACTGGATCAGAAAGGTTTTCCATTTCGGGAGCGGCAGGTAATCTACGCCGTCATAACGGCTCCTGCAGGGCGGTTCGCGGTTGGGATCGGCGCCGATTGTCCGTTCGAGGTAGCGGCCGTAAATAAAGTAGGCTCCCACGAGTACGGCGAAGCAGATTAGAAAGGTGATCATCTTGATTCGGGTCGGTTAGGTTTCGGAACACACGTGTTCCGGACGTGGTTACGGGTTTTTATAACAGCTGTCGGGACTATATTGTAATCCGGATTCGAAGCCGGCTCCGGCGGCAGGCGGTTTTCCTGCCCGGATTTTCATTGCGGGTTTACAGGATTCCGATCTGCGTGAGGAACAGCAGTGTGATGACCACCGGAACGACGAACCGGATCAGCAGGCGGATGGCCGGATAGCACCACTGGTTTACGGTCAGGTTGTTGGTCAGCTCGTTGCGCAGTTTTTCGGGCGAAAATACCCAACCCGTAAAAATCACGATCAGCAGGCCGCCCAGCGGCATGAGGACGTTCGAACTGAGGTAGTCGCACAGGTCGAACAGGTTCATGCTGCCGATGTGTAGCGAGGAGCCGGGACGCTGCGACAGCGCGCAGAGGGAACCCGTTACCAGGATCGTGACCAGTACGCCGACTACGGCTTTCGGCCGGCTCATCCGCAACTCTTCGGTCAGGTAGGCGGCAATGACTTCGAACATCGAGATCGACGAGGTGATTGCGGCGAGGAACAGCAGTACGAAGAATACGATCGCGATCCAGTAGCCGCCGGGCATCTGCGCGAAAATATTCGGCAGCGTCAGGAAAACCAGTTCCGGACCCGAGGTGGGGCTGATGCCGAACGAAAAAACCGCCGGGAAAATGGCGATACCCGACAGGATTGCGACCGACATATCCGACAGGGCCACCATCGATGCCACTTTCGGCAGGTTTTCGCCTTTGCGGATGTAGGAGCCGTAGGTGATCATGCAGCCCAACCCGAGGCTCATCGAGAAAAACGACTGGCCCATCGCCTTGAGGATCGTCGCGCCGGTAATCTTGCTGAAATCGGGACGCAGCAGGAAGCCTATCCCTTCGCGCGCGCCGGGCAGCGTCAGGGAGTTGATGGCCAGCGCGGTGAGCAGGACGATAAAGACCGGCATGAAAATCTTGGTATAGCGTTCGATTCCTTTTTCGATTCCGGACCAGACGATGAAGGCCGTTGACAGCATGAAAACGCCCATCCACACCACCGGTCGCCATCCGCTGGCGATAAAACCGTTGAAATTTTCACTGATTTGCGCCGCGCTTTTACCTGCGAACTCGTTGAGGACCGATTCTTTGATGAATTCGAGCGCCCAGCCGGCAATGACGCAATAGAACGACAGCAGGATAAAGGCGCAGAAGATCCCCATATAGCCCACATAGTTCCAACGGGTGCCCGGGGCGAGCTTCTGGAACGCACGTTTGGTGTTGCGCTTCGAACTGCGGCCGAGGCTGAATTCCGAGAGCATCAGCGGGATCGAAATCAGGAAGCTGCACGCGATATAGATCAGGATGAACGCTGCGCCGCCGTTCTCGCCGGCCACGTAAGGGAATCTCCAGATGTTGCCCAGACCGATAACCGATCCGCTCACTGCGGCGATGACGCCGAACCTGCTTCCGAATGATCCCCTGCTGCCCATAATGATGTCCGTACGGTTTAGATGTCGCGCGCCGTGGCGGCGGTCTGTGCAAATTTCGCTACCTTTGTGCGCTGTAAATATGCAAAATTAGGTATTTTTCCCTGATATTCCTTCCGAACGATGTCCGAAATGTCGTCCCGCAAGTTGCGAACCATCGAGTTGTTAGCCCCTGCCAAGAATTACGAACAGGGACGTGCGGCTATTTTGTGCGGTGCCGATGCGCTGTACGTGGGCGCACCGCGTTTCGGCGCGCGTTCGGCGGCGGGTGTTCCCGAGGAGGAGATCGTCCGGTTGTGTGACCTCGCCCATCGTTTCGGAGCGAAGGTCTATGTGGCGATGAACACGCTGCTTTATGAACAGGAATTGGCCGATGCGGAGCGTATCGCATGCCGGATGTGGAATGCGGGAGCCGATGCGTTGATCGTGCAGGATATGGCCTTCCTTCGGATGGAGTTGCCTCCGGTCGAATTGCATGCTTCGACGCAGGTGTGCAATACCGATCCGCAGCGCGTTCGTTTCCTCTCCGAAGCGGGTTTTACGCGTGTGATTCTGGAGCGCGCACTGTCGCTCGGGGAGATCGGCCGGCTTTCCCGGGCCGCCGATGTCGAGATCGAGACGTTCGTGCATGGAGCGATTTGCGTTTCGTACAGCGGGCGTTGTTACATGAGCCGTACGATGGGGCCGCGCAGCGGGAACCGCGGCGATTGTTCGCAGTCGTGCCGGCTGCCTTACGATTTGCTCGACGAACGGATGCGGCCGCTGGAACGGAACCGTCACCTGCTTTCGCTGCAGGATATGAACGCGACCGGACAAATTGAAGAGTTGATCGGGGCCGGCGTTACGTCGTTCAAGATCGAGGGGCGTCTCAAGGATGAGAATTATGTCCGTAATGTGGTCGGCTGGTACCGTCGTAAGCTGGACGGGATACTGGCCCGGCGCGATGACCTGCGCCGGGCGTCGGAGGGTATCTCCACCTTGGAATTCGAGCCGAACCCGGCGAAGAGCTTTTCCCGGGGGGCGACCGCTTATTTCCTCGGGGGAGTACACGGCGGAGTAGCTTCGTTCGATACGCCGAAGGCGTTCGGGGAGCCGCTCGGGAAGGTCTTTGACGTGCGACGGGACAGTTTCCGGTTACCGTCCCGGACGGCTTTGTCCGCCGGTGACGGGATTTGCTTTGTGACGGTTTCGGGGGCCCCGGGCGGGACGAACATCAACCGTACGGACGGGGAGTGGGTGTGGCCCAACCGGATGGACGGCATTGTACCCGGTATGGAACTCTATCGCAATTACGACCATTTGTTCGTTTCGGCAGTGGGCCGCAGCCGCCTGCGTCGCACCATTCCGGTGACGGCTTCGGTCAGGGTAGGCCCTTCGGAGGCGGAACTGGCGCTTTCCGACGGACGGATGCAGGTCACCGTAGCAAGACACGGGGAATTCGCTCCGGCCCGGCAACCCGACCAGGCATTGCAGGCGCTCCGGACGCAACTCGCCAAAACCGGCGATACGATTTATGATGTGGTTTCGGTAGAGGTGGATCAGGATACTGTCCGTTTTGTTCCGATTTCACTGCTCAATGAACTGCGCCGTGAGGCGGTGGCCCGGCTCGACGGGATGCGACTGCAAACCTTCCCGCGGCGTGAACGGCGTTCCGAACATCGGGAAGTGCGGTTTCCGGCAGAGGTGTTGACCGGGGAGGAGAATGTGGTCAATTCGCTTGCCGAGCGTTTCTACCGCGAGCATGGGGTGACCCGCATCGAACCGGGATACGATCTGCGCCGCGATTTTCGGGATCTTTCCGTGATGCGGATGCGCTATTGCCTGCGCCGGGAAATGGGAACATGCCTGAAAGAGCATCCGGCCTATAAGGGAAAACTGTATCTGCGGCATGGACAGCACCTTTATGAATTGCAGTTCGATTGTGCCCGCTGCATGATGACTGTCGTTTACCGGGGAATCTCTCCGGGATCGGACCCGGTTGCGGAGAAGGCTGCGACTCCGGTTGCCGGTCACGGTGGGACTGGTATCCGGATCGTACCGGTTGCACCGTCCGCTGTTCAAGTCCCGGGAACGAGGCGGATGAGACGAACGGGAAAGAAAAAAGATAAAAAAAGATAAAATTATGGATGTCGGATTGTTGATTCCGGAGGGATGGAACGATTACGAACTGGTAGACTGCGGCGGTTTCGAAAAACTGGAGCGTTTCGGCCGCTATTTGGTTGCGCGTCCCGAACCGCAGGCCGTATGGGACAAATCGCTCGGCGATAAAGAGTGGCTCCGCCGGGCGGACGCCTATTTCCGGCGGGATCCGCGCGGTGGCGATCGGGGCGGTGAACGCGGCGAATGGACGCTCCGCGACGGGATGCCGCAGCAGTGGTGGATCGGCTATCGCAGTGACGCGATGGATTTGAAATTGCGGCTCGGCCTCACTGCCTTCAAACATGTGGGTATCTTTCCCGAGCAGGCTGCAAATTGGGAATTCATTGCGGGACAAGTGCGCAGGGTTGCGGAAACATCTGCCGGAAATGGAAACCCGGGGTCGGCGGTCGCTGTCGCGGGACGGCCGGGTGAAAACGTTTCCGGCGCCGTGCAGGTGCTGAACCTGTTTGCATATACGGGCGGCGCGACGCTGGCTGCCGGCAGTGCCGGAGCATCGGTGACGCATGTCGATTCGGTGAAACCGGTCGTGTCGTGGGCCCGCGAAAATATGGAGGCGTCGAGACTGGACGGAGTGCGTTGGATTGTCGACGATGCGTTGAAATTTGCCCGGCGGGAGGTGAAGCGGGGCCGCAAATACAGCGGGATCATCCTCGATCCGCCCGCCTACGGACGCGGGCCGGACGGCGAGAAATGGATTCTGGAGGAGAATCTCAACGAATTGTTGCGCCTGTGCGGAGAATTGCTCGATCCGGAGCACGGTTTTCTGGTATTGAACCTCTATTCGATGGGGTTGTCGGCGTTGCTGGCCCGCACGGCTGTCCGCCAATTGGTCGGTGATTTTACCGGGGAACAATTCGGTGAACTCTATTTCAACGACTCTTTCGGCAAGGCTCTTCCTCTGGGGGTTTATTACCGCTGTTGGAGGGGGTAA